>Ga0207702_10000440_pt1 | contig 47420 bp, 26 predicted proteins | sample KBSCornC62_FD_184302 | JGI IMG/M metagenome (GOLD analysis project Ga0207702, IMG submission 184302) | Corn rhizosphere microbial communities from Kellogg Biological Station, Michigan, USA - KBS Corn C6-2 (SPAdes) (version 2) | ecosystem: Host-associated > Plants > Roots > Rhizosphere > Soil ... | reverse complement strand
ACACGACCTCAGACCGCTCTTCATCGATCAGCCCGAGGAAAATCTCGATCCACGCTCGGTTTTCAAAGAGCTTGTCCCGCATTTCAGGGCCGCTAAACAGCGACGGCAAGTCATCATGGTGACACACAACGCCAATCTCGTCGTTAATACAGATGCGGACCAAATAATTGTTGCGACATCTGAGCGCAGGGACGATGGCGATCTCCCCACGATCAAGTATCAGAGTGGGAGCATCGAAAATCCGCAGATCCGTGAGTCGGTGTGCAAGTTGTTGGAAGGCGGCCGCCGTGCGTTCCTTGATCGGGAACGTAGATATCGCATTGATCCCACAGACGCAATGCTGGTCGCGCAAGAGGACTGAATCAGTACGCTTTTACTCTTGAGTACCTTTGAGCGCAACGTGGGCTCCGAAAAGCGTTTCCACGGGATATCTGTCGTGGGCAGTGGCAAACATTCTGAATTCTTGCGTGAAATGACCTGACCGACTGACTGTCGGTCAGTGAGGGGGGCTCGCCCTTGAGTGATTTTGAAGGATTTTGTGTGCTGGTTGTGGGCCGACCCCAACTTCTGTGGCACTTGGGACTGCATAACCCGCCATCACTCATTTGCTACCGAGGCTCGGGGAGCAGGGGAGTATCCGCTGCGGTTTATCGGAGTTCGTGAATGAGAACTGCCACAATTGAAACGGTTATTCTGCACGTTAGAAAACCTTTTACTATCTTCAATCAAGGACACCACGTAAACATTGCCTTTCTTCAGCGGAATCTTGGACGTTAGAAAGGTGTAGTTTTCTAATCCAGCTCTTACATGGCCGATTGGGGATCATTGAGGTGCAATGGAGACTTTTACGCCAACAATGATCTGGTCAGTTTCCGAGTTGCCGACGATCCTCTCGGAACAACGTTCGACCTGCTTCGCTCGTTCAACGTCAAGTGGCCTCAATTGCTAAACGGTACGCGACTACTCAGGACTATCCGGCTATGCAGTGCCCGGGGGGCATCAACGGTAGCCGAACACGGGCGGGAACATAACAACGACTAGTGCCGCCCATATGGAGTACACGGGCAGATAAGCGATCTGCCATCGCTCCAGGAGGGCAAACGAACTCCGGTGACGTAGGAAGCACGCGTAGAGCCACGCCGACCACGCCAGGTTGATGAACAGAATGAGGTTTTCGCCAAGAGCCGCCAGTCGATTGGGAGTGAAGCCAAACTCGGAGATGCGGGCTGCAATCGCGGCCAGCGCCATAACATCAACCACGAGTGCGCTGAGCACGAGCACCAGTTGTAGGCCGTCGAAGAAGTCAGGCGGCGCCTGCGGGTCGCGGGCGGAGGCGGCGTAGAGCACCAGCCCAACGACCAGCACCAGCAGCAGGTCGAAGCCGATAAGTACCTCCCGCTTCACGTTGATGGGGCTGCCTGTCCAGGCCATCGTGGCCAGAAACGCCAGTAGCAGAACTGTGAACAGCGGTGTAAACAACCTGGTCAGCACCGGCGCCATGTTCTCGATGACACTTTGCTTCGCCTCCACCAGCCAGGATCCGATGATGACGGCCCCCGCCGCCCCGCACGGGATCAACCAGCCCCCTACGAACCACGCGGCATTCATGTCTATGGCAGCAAACATCATGAATGTGAAGCCGGTGAGGACACCCCCGCCGAGAGCGATGATCACGTAGTAGATGGCCAACTCGCCCGAGAATCGCACGAAGTTCATGCGCCCCCCGTCGGTGAACCACCGTCCTCGGACGTACGCGAAGCCGACGGCCAGCCATAAAGCGATTGGCAAGTGCAGAGCAGTTAGCACCTCAGTCTCACCGCGCGTGCGGAAGGAGTAGATGTTGGCGAACACAGCCCCGGCCGCGAACGGCAGCGCGAGCCAGAGACCGCTGACGAAGGTCAACCCACGCTTCCACACGAAGTAGAGGGTAAGCAGCGGGAAGGCGAACAGGCTGGCGTTCCGGACGTAGAAACGTGGCACGGCGTCATCAGGGCTGAGCCGAATACCGAACAGTGCCGGCACCTTGATGGCCAACGCCGCGGCCACGGCAAGCCCCAGGACGACCAGCGTCCCAGCGTATGACTTGTTCGCCGGCTCATCAGCTTCTGGGGCCATGACCAACTGTTTCCACAGTCGCTCGGAATGCGCGCGTGCGAACTCGCGCGACAAGGCATCGAGATTGCCCATGCGCTTGACCGCAACTAAAAAAGCTTCATCTCCTGTCAGGCCGGCTTCGGTGAGCGCCGCCAGTTGATCGCGCAGATGTCCCTCGAGCTCCTCCACGTCGGGACCGTGAAGGGGCTGGCGGCGTATGTACGCGCGCCACTGCGCAATTTGCTCTTCGAGCGTTTGATCGGCGAAGGTCGTCATGCGGTGCACGCCTTCATCCAGATGCCTCGCAGAGTACCGTCCACGATCTGCCACTGCTGCCGCTGGGCTGCGAGCTGCGCCCGGCCTTCTCTAGTGATCCGGTAGTACTTACGCCTGCGGCCGTTCTCGGAGGCGGACCACTTCGCCGCGACATGGCCTTGGCGCTCAAGACGGTGCAGCACCGGATAGAGCATACCGTCGGTCCACTGTAGGTGCCCACCGGACAACTCTGTCACTCGCTTGATGATGGCATAGCCATAACTGTCGCCTTCGGCAAGGATGGCGAGCACGAGCGGCGTTGCAGAAGCAGCCACCAAGTCCTTACTCATGTCCATACATAGAAGTCTATACATTGTTGTTCTATGCATGTCAATGATCTCAGGTCGAGCCTCGATGAAGAATGAGCCTTCCGCCGAGTGGTCCTGACGGCGCAGTCGCGATCAATCCCGCGCGTGAGTTCCTATTCCGTGCGTGCATTGCGTTGTGGGCAATCACGCCTGGCTCTTTCATCTCAAAGGACCTGCTTACGACGAGGTGAGGAGACGAGTCGTGGGCGGCTATCCGTCTAGCGATTTCCAACACGATCCTTTCCACATGTCCCGTTTGGATCCGCCGTGATTGAGCAAATTTACCCGACAGCACCGAGTTTTGATCCCAACAACTCTGCCTCGGTTCTGCCATTAGCGGTTTTAATCTTAGCGGCGGAAGTATCGGTTTCCACGGGAGAAGAGTCGAGAACAGGCGCGCGACGCCGCTGGATCTGACTGAAGCTTTCGCCGCCATTTCAAGTGGCTATAATGCCGCGGAGGGGCTATGGAGAAATCGCGAAGGAAATTTTTGACTGCCATATCTGCCGGCTTAATCGGCGCCGCCGCCGGGCGTAACACTTACGGGCAGGCGGCTGGAGCCCAGCTCACAACTCCTGGTGCACCTCCGACTACAGGTACCCAATCTCTGGTAGGTCCAGAGATCTCTCCCAGAACCTTAAAAGAAGCGGAAAAGCTGGTGCAATTCGGGATGACGACAGCGAAGCTGAGATTGCGGCCTCCACTTGGGGACGAGGCATGGCCCACCTCTATGAGCGCCGGACTGGACCACGAAAGGTGCAACTGCAGGACGCGCTTGCTCCGGCAATGAAGTGGGATCCGATGCTGCCGGACGTAAAGAGGGTGGCGACACGTGATCGCTTCATCCGCAGCACTTCCGACTCGGGACCCCTGCCCGCGAGCGACGCAGAGATTGCTTATTCGCCGGTAACCAATCTCTCGCGGTGGATCGAGCAACGTAGGCTCACCTCGACGCGGCTCACGCAAATTTACCTTAGGCGGTTGCAGCAGTTCGATCCCCAGTTGCGATGCGTAATCACCTTGACCACTGATCGTGCGTTGGCGCAGGCGAAGCGGGCGGACGAGGAGATGGCAGCGGGGAAGTATCTCGGCCCCCTTCATGGCATTCCGTGGGGAGCCAAAGACCTGCTCGATACTGCCGGCATTCCGACGACCTACGGCGCCGAGCCGTATCGCGACCGTCTGCCGAATGAAGACGCGGCAGTGGTCAAGCGGCTCGATCAAGCCGGAGCTGTTCTGGTTGCAAAACTCAGCCTAGGCGCACTGGCGTCGAACGACATCTGGTTCGGCGGCCAGACTATGAATCCGTGGTTGCTGGAGGAAGGCTCCTCTGGATCGAGCGCTGGGCCGGGTGCTGCCACTGCGGCAGGGCTGGTTGGATTCTCGATCGGCAGCGAAACCGGAGGCAGCATCATAAGTCCAGCGATGCGATGTGGCGTCACCGGACTGCGACCGACCTTCGGGCGCGTCCCTCGCACAGGCGCCATGACGCTCTGCTGGAGTTTGGACAAGCTGGGGCCCATGACGCGCTCGGTTGAAGATGCGATGCTGGTGTTGCGGGCAATCACCGGTCGCGATGCCGCCGACATGGGGAGTGTGCCCAGCCACCTAGACTTCGATGCCAATGCTAGTGTCAAGGGTCTGCACGTCGGATACTTTCCCGCTTGGATGCGGGACAAGTCCGCCACTGAGGTCGATCGCGCGGCACTCAAGGCAGTGGAACAAGCAGGGATGAAACTGGTAGAAGTCTCGATCCCGGACTGGCCATACCATACGCTCAACATTATTCTTTTTGCGGAATCGGGGGCATCGTTCGAAGAGTTGACCCTCAGCGGACGCCTCTCCGAACTCAGAGTGCAGACCCCTGATTTCTGGCCAAATGTTCTTCGCCAATCGCGCTTCTTGTCAGCTGTGGATCTTGTACAGGCGCATCGGTTTCGCCACAAGGTCGCACAGGAAATGGCACGCGTATTCTCGGACGTCGATCTCCTGCTGGTGCCTTCGTTGCGCGACGAGATGCTTGTGATCACCAACGCCACTGGGCATCCATCGTTGACCTTGCGGGCCGGTTTTGTGGAAGTGTCGGAGGCGCGGAGCGATTGGGCGCCGGATCCGCAGAATCCGTTGCCGAAGTTTTCGCCGCCGCGAAGGGTGCCGCACGGCGTGACGCTGATCGGGCAGCTATTCGATGAGGCGACGATGGCCAGCGCCGGAATGGCGCTGGAGAGAATCTTTGGCGTTGCCAAGGAGAGACCACCGGGCTTTTAGTAGGACTGCTCGTGCCGTACTCGCAAGAGCACGGTTGGAAGCGGGAGCAGCGTTGAGCCACGTCGGAAACACAAGTTTTGCGAGAGGTGCACATCTAGCGAGGATTCGTTGTCATCGAGGCTCGGTGTCCGGTGATCGTCTCCCAATAATCAATCCACTGACGGCGAATCCCATTGGCCCTCTCAATCAGTTCAGGGCTCGGGGATTTCCCGTGCTCGACTATTAGGACAATGCCGGTGTTGAATTTCCGCTGCGAGTGATCCACATCGGGCGAACGCGGCCCTTCTACCGCAACTACGTCCTGGATGGTCACCTTTGTTCGATCGGCTTTGAACATCGGGTGCCCATCCGTGTCTTTACCCGCAGGCACGAGGTTTCTCAGCATGAAAAGGTCTGGCACCTCGGCAGCGGAGATCAAACCCATCAGGTACAGATCAAGATGGGAGTAGCCCGTCGCTGGGACGTAATAATCGTCGTCGAGCTGCGTGAAAGTGCCATCGAAATTATCCTGCCAGACACCTCCTCCCATGGCGGACGCCTCGGTGGGCCGCTGATAAGGAAATGCAGCCGGAGCCTGCAATCCTCGCGCCCAGTGGACGGGCCCCAGGGGAATGGTTTCGCCCATTACTTTCGCGGAAACGAATGCAGACCAGCGATGGCCCATCTCATGTCCGATCTGCGACATGGCGTAGTTGTAGGGAAGTGGTTGATGGTCAGGATCGCGCTCCGCGAGTTGATGGGAGTAATGAGTGATGTCGTGATCGCTCCCGACGGGGGCGTTTTCGGGTGGACGCTCCTGCATTTGATTCGAGTTGACGTACACAGGCTGAACGTACTCCCACTGGAACTTGCCTTTGGTACAGTAGTTTTCGAGATCGTGCTGTGGAGCGCCAATGCCCGTGACGTTGCCACCCACCGGGCCATCGCTTGGAGTGCCGGCCTCCTGATTGTCGATGCGGAAATCGGAGTAGTAAGCGAGAAAATCGAACTTGTCGCCGAGTGTTTTTAAGACTGTGCAGGAGAGGTCCTGGGGCTTGGGGAGGTTCAAATAGTGGAATGCTTCGTAGACCAAGCCGAAGGGACCATCCTTGCTCGTTAGCGAAGAAAGCTGCACTTCCGGGCTTTGAATTCCGGCCAACCGGACAACATGCGGTAACAAGTGCGCTCCGGGATCCATCTTTCGAGGCCCATTGGCCTCGGCGTAGACGGCAATCTGCCCGACTCTCCGCAGTGCCGGTGGCAATATTCCCCGGATGGTGATCGTGTTGCCGCTGATTTTGACTTTTCGCGAGACCCCGTGTCCGAAAGCGATGTACCTCGAGGGCCGATGGCGCCCCGCAACTCCTCGCACTGTCCAAGTAAGGGTTGGATGGGCAGCTTCGGCGATTGTCGGCAATTGCTGATGTGCATTCACGACAAAGCGATATGAGATTCCGTCCAAGGCGGGATCGCTCGCGGCAAGGATGGGCCCGCGCGTTTCGATCGTGACTTTCAGCACGATGCCGTCTTCGACAGATAGCTTGAGCTTTCTGATATCCAGATACGGGGATGCATTTGCTTGGGACTTCTTGCTGATGGTGGCCAGCGGCTTTTCTTCGCCAAATGATTCAGGGTAGATACCTACGATGGCATCCTTCGCCGCAAGCTCCTTGTAAGACATTTCAATCGCGCCATCGCGGTGCAAGACCGCCTGAAAGCGATTCACCGTTTTGAACCAGGCGAAATCCTGAATGTTTCCGTATGTCTCTGTCAGATCCCAGGTGATGACTACGCGATCCGCCAGTTCTTTCATATACCGGGGGCCGGATGTCCGCGGCTTGAAGAACACGCAAATGGCGGGGGCGCTATCGATGAGGTCGCCTGCCGCCTCTGCCAATGGATCGAAACGACCGATGGACACTCCGCCTTCGGGAGGGCCCGTCTCGGGCCCGCTACTATCCTTCTCTCGCGGGCCAAAGCTGATCGATCCGGTTGTGCCCACGCCAAATGCGTCCCAGCGCTTTCCGGAGAACGGAAACTTAAATTGCTGGAGTGTAACTTCACTGGTGGTTAATTCGGGGCCGAAGTCCGAATCCCACTTCAGTGGCCCGCTCTCAACACGGTAGCGCTCTCCGTCGGGGATGAAATGCAGCGTGTGGTTGGCGAGGCCGAAGAGGTTCGCCGTCCCGAGAGCGCCGTCATCCAGCTCAAAGACGATCAGCTCTCCATTGATCGACACCTTGCCGATAGAATGGCCCGGTTCGAGGTCGTCGTCCTGAGCGTACGACTGGGCGCTGACGAGGAGGAGTGCGCACGCAAGCAGAACTCTCCAATACGACAAGCCAACAATGCTTCTCACGTAGTCCCCGGATCCCGCATTGCTCACTGCCACAGTACAACTGGCAATTTATCGAGATCGAAGTACATCCGATAGTAGTAATCGCCAATGACCGAGTAGAACGGCCGAAACTTGGCCATTACGTTGCTACCATCAGGCGGAGCGAAGCGAAAAACGCCAGGGCCTTCTTCGTTGTCCGCAACCAGATATTTATTCAGGTCGTCGTCTTTTTCCGGTAACTTGAACATGGGTTCGTGGATCATGCCATCCTGCACTAATACGACCGGTCCACGTACTACGGCAGCGCGATGCGGATGTTGCGCGTCCACCGCCTGCCAGCGCATCCGCAGCGGAATCGTGATCTCTACCTTATCGCCAGAGTTCCAGGCACGGTCTACCCTTGCCCAGGTACCCGGCAGGCAAGCGGTTTGATACGGCATGCCATTCACTTTCACCGATGCTCCCTGCGCCCACTCAGGAATCCGCATTTTCAAGGGGAACTTAATGCCGCGATCCATCTGCAGGGTCAGCGTGGTGGTTTCAGCCACTGGATAGCGTGTGTCCTGCATTAGCTTTACAGTTGCGTCGCCGCGCTTCCAGGTAACCTCCGAGGGAACATACAGGTTCACGTACAGGGTAGAATCGTCCTTGTAGTAGATGAGATTGTGAAAATCGACGACATCCTGAATGTAGGTCCCGGAGCAGCAGGTGTAAGGATTGCGGCTGAAGATCTTGACGCCACCTCCGACGCGATAGTCGGCATAATAAAAATGTCGGCCCTTACCGTTAATCTGCAACGCTGATCCGATCCCGTTATAAAGCAGCCGCTCGGCCCAGTCGCCATACCGCGACTTCCCCGTGAATTGCATCAGGTACCGTGACATCTTAAATCCGGCCCACGATCCGCAGGGAGTTTCAAAGCTGTTGAGCTGATAGTCGAGAGCCCTGCCAAGACTTCCTGGAGGCATGATTCTTTCGACGGGTCCATAGCCTCCGGTCGCATAGCACTGGGTGTTCTGGAGAAAGTCGTACGCATTTTCTACCGTGCGCAAGTGCGCAGGGTCCCCGGTGACGGCATAACGCATGCACGCGCTGCTGAACGAGTTCACATGGCTATAGGCATGGACGCCGCTGGCATTCGTCGGCGAAGAAGTGTTGGCGAATTTATTCCAGTAAGAGTCATACAGCCAGACCTCAGCGAATTCCTTGAACCGCTTGTTGCCGGAGAGCTGATAAGCGCGATAAAGGTTCTCCGGCTGTGTATACCATTCGAGCGGCTTCCCCGAGTGCATCTCCCAAGGCTTCGGTGCAGCAGGTTGCCTTATGCGGTCGAACGTCGCGCTGGCGTAGGCGGTCACCCTTTCGAGAAGAGGCATGGCACTACTATCACCTGCGTAGTGATGCATATCGACCAGGCCGCAAACCAGTTTCTCGTAGGGATAGACGTCCATTCTGGAATTGCCGTCAGGGCCGACCGTCTTGGAAAACTCAGCCAAAAGATATGCGGCCTTGTCGCGCATTGCCTGGTCGCCTGTTGCGCGATACATGCGCGACATTCCACTTAACCACTGGCCGAAGATCGTAGAACTGTCTTCGTCGCACCATCCTCCAAGCGGCTTGCCCGGCGCAGGCAAACCTGCTTTGGCGCGAAATCCTTGCAGAATGTCATCATTCGAAACATTCAAGTAGAACTCTCGCGCGTGCAGATACTGATCGTTCCAGCGACTGTCATGCAGGACGACGCCATCATAGTCAAAGGCGCTAATTTTCATTACCCGCGGTTCGATGTCGGAACGTGAGATAGCTCGTGCAGCAGTGCTGGAAAGCATGCCCGCAGCTGCTAATCCTTTAAGAAAATCGCGGCGCTCCATTTTTGCCTCTCGGTCTTCTCGATTCGATGAATCCCCTTCTGCACATCGCAAATTGTATATTGTATTCACTCTGTCGGGGTAGGCAGTGACAAACCACCAGCGCTCGCCCGGCTTCGAGGGGCGCCTGCCCTCGAAGGCCACAAGCATTGCGATGGTCGAACTCACCGAACCGGGTACGTTATAGACTTGCGTACTGTTTCGAGTCTCAAGCCTGCACCCAGATTCTGTGCAGTCACTAAATCTCGTTTGCAGCTGTCCAGTTATTTCTGCTCGAAATCCTGCTGGCAATCGTTCCCGAAGGTAAATGAGTGTAAAACGAAGTCGGGGGCCTCCGGTTCGAGTACTAGTAGATGCGAACCAAAAGCCGTATTTTTCACGAGGTAATACGTCCTCGGGTTGCCGACCTCGACATATGAGCCGCGAGAGTCAAATCGGACGTCAATGCCCGCCTCACTCGAATCGAGAGGTTTGCTATCCTGCAGCACATCGATGCGCACCGGCTTTTTCGGATTGGCCACGCTCAGAACCGCATACGCGGAGCGAGCGTGATAGCGAAGTTGTGCCTCGCCGCCCTTGTCGGCGGAAGTTACACCATCCTGTTGCGTAACCCAGTGACCAGCTAGAATAATCTTGCCATCCGCGGGTGTTGCTTCCGAGCGAAATTCAGTGACTTCCCCACCGTTTTTGTAGCCTTTGGAATTGGCAATCGCGCCCCGTCCGAACCAATCTCCGACATATGTTTCGTCGGTCGGAATGCCACATGAAGCTGCAAAGCTGTTTTCTGGCGGGTCCGGTGGAATCTGACTCACCTCGGGATGAATCTTTGCAATAAGTTCACGAATCTTCTCCTCCATAGGCCGATTATTGCCCTCGCCTTCGACGTGAAGGATGATGCCTCCGTTCTGATCAATCAGATACCGATTGGGCCAAACATCGGAATGGTAGGCCCGCCAGATCGTGCCGTGAAGGTCCGCGACCACTGGCCAGGGCAACTGAAAGCGCTTGGCCGCATCACGAACATTGTCGGCGTTATATCCCATCGCAAATTCGCCGAAATGTACGCCCACAATATCAAAACCACCTGCGTGATATTTGGCGTACCACCGTTTCAAAACGCGAAAGTCACGGATGCAGTTGATGCAGGTGTACTCCCAGAAATCGACCAGCAGAACGTGTCCACGGTAGCCCTTGATGGAGTGGGGGACCTTCTTACCGGCCAGCCCTGTATCGATCCAGTCTGCGTCCGAGCTGAAGTTTGGCGCTTTCGCCGGCCCTTCGTCCATCGCGAAGAGGAAGGTTTCCGCCAGAATGAAGACAATAACGATAGCGGGAGGGATTCGCATGTTTCTTTTTTATAGGATTCGTCTGGGCCCGCTCTGCCCGTCACTGTTCTTGCCGCAGAGCCAACAAATCTCAATGATTTCCTACTGTATTCAGCCAGTCCGGCAGCCGGGCAGCGCAACTGATGGACCTTATCTCGCAGGCGTACACCATACCAAAACACACTTCGAGAGAGTAGCGCCAAATGGGTGTCAATGGTTGAAGATTTCTTGACTCTCTGGTATTCGAAAGAGCGCCGAAATTGCGGAGCGTCAATGAACCAATTCCAGAAAGCCGCTCGGGTCTCGATATTTGTGTTCTTGTTCGCCACGTTCTGGTGCGGGGCTGATGGGAGCGATTCCGACCCTGGACGAGCATCAATGAAAGTGGGTTCTGTAATCGTCCATTACGCGAAAAGAGTTGATCTTTCTCCTCCATTCGCATTGTCACACTTCGTCGTCCCTAATCAACTCCCGGAAGCCGAGAGCGAACCTTGTTGCAGCTTATCTCCGGATTTTCCGGATAGGTACCAAGAGAGCAACGATCCTCCCCTGCACCCACGCCAGTGATTACCAAGGCTGGTGCAGCGGTCGAGCAGCGAGAATTGGGGAAAAAACCTGCACCGACGTTGGTTGAGAGCTTCGACGGACTAGGTGTCGGATTTACGGGTCCAAACGGCACCGGAACATTCAAGAGCCCTTCCGATCAAAGCCTCGCAGCCGGCCCGAATCACATAGTGCAAATCGTCAACACACGCATTGCGGTTTACACGAAAGCGGGCGGGCGCTATAGCAAAAGCGGTGAAGTGTTATACGGTCCTGTGGCAACGAATACACTCTGGGCCGGATTCGGCGGGGTTTGCGAAGCTCGCAACAATGGTGACGGGGTGGTGCGTTATGACCAGCTTGCGGGACGCTGGCTTTTTATCATGCCGATCTTCACACGCACAAATTCGGGAGACTACCCTGAAGGACATGGGGACGCCGTACATGCCGGCCAAGCTTCGGTTCCGGGTGCGCCCTCAACTCTACCCCCGAATCCTCCCGCACCACAGCCGAACCCTGCCGCCGGCAAGCATGTATTCTCCGGCTCTGAATCGGAGACCAAGCCACACGGTACTTTTGCGATGTGTTACGCGGTAAGTGTGAGTGATGATCCGCTTGGCGCGTACTATCGCTATGCCTTCGAGCGAAGATTGTTTCCTGACTATCCTCGACCTGCGGTGTGGCCCGACGGCTACTACATTCCGACCAGCACGGGCGACGAAGTGATCCAGAAACATGTCTGCATTGCTGACAGAACGAAAATGTTGCACGGTCAGCCAGCAACCGAGCAATGCATCGTGATCGATGGCGTTAGTTTTCTAAACAATGCTGATATCGATGGTCAAGAGCTGCCCCCTTCTGGTGCGCCAAACATCATGATGGCCGCCGGGGGCACACAGCTCCGGGATGTTTTCGACGCCGATGGGATCTATTTCTGGAACGTACACGTGGATTGGAATACGCCGGCCAATACCAAAGTTACTGGTCCTGAAAAGATAAACGTGGCGCCTTATCACTTCCTCTGCAACGGGCAACTTTCGAGTTGTGTACCGCAACCTGGGACCAAACGCCGCCTTGACGCGCAAGGCGACAAGCTGATGCAGAGGCTGGTCTACCGCAAGATCGGGAAACGCGAGTCGATTGTTGCGTCCCACTCGGTTGCCACCCGGGCCGGAGGAGGTGGTGTTCGCTGGTACGAGTTCCGGCTGGGTAAAAACCGGAATCCCTACCTTTACCAGCAAGGTACGTACGCGCCCGACGAATTCTACCGTTGGATGCCCAGCATTGCGATGGATCGGAAAGGTGATATTGGAGTGGGCTATTCCTTCGGGGGGACTCCGAACTTTACTGGGCAGCGGTTTGCCGCGCGGTCTGCAAAGGATCCCAAGGGAACATTGTCGCTCCGGGAAACGGTTCTGGCTAATGGTGAGGCGTCGCAAACGACCACTCTTCGATGGGAGGATTACGTCACCACGGCCATCGACCCAAGTGACGATTGCACGTTCTGGTACGTGGGCGATTACTTGAAGAAAGGCGAGAACTCCCAGTACACAAGCAAGATCGGCTCGTTTCGTGTACCAGGATGCCCATGAAGGTAGCGCTCAAATTTGACTCGGACGGCAAGGATTGACGAAAAACATGATTCGCAGCTTGGAAGGACAGAGCTAGGTAGCCTTGTTATCAACCTTCCAATACACCGCGTAGCGTTCGTGAATCACTTTATAAAGAGGAACCAAGGTCAACGGTTGAACTTGTCCCACAGCGCGGAAAGTGAGAGGCTGCTTTGCGTCAGCCTCAATCCATGCTGTGGGTCTTGCCGAGTTGGCGGTTATATCCGGCACTTTCTGTTGGTTGCCGGGCTTCGGTTCGTAATCGCCGTAGCTCATTTCTTTCGGGACGGCGTCGAAACGCCCAGCGAGCACAAGCGGCCCGTACATAGCGGCCTGGATGGTCTGGTCATCCGGCATCGAATCGATATGCAAGCCCATCGGCAAACTGAGTTCAATCTTGTCGCCGGGATTCCATACACGATTCAGCGTCAGATAGCTGCTGGGGCTCGCGAATGCTGGCAATGTGGCTCCATTGATTTTTATGCTCCCGCCCTGCGCCCAATAGGGAACTCGAAGATTGATGCCCAGACGGACTGGATTTTTTCCCGAGATTGTTAGGGTGGTACCTTGTTCCTCTGGGAAGCGAGTTTCTTGTCGCACGTGCAGTCCTTTTTCCGGCCATTCCAGTTGAGAATCAATATAGAGGTTCACGTACAAGGAATCGTCATCGTGAAAGTAAATAGTGTCGGTTAGCTTCGCGTACTCCTCCGAGCCGGTACCCGTGCAGCACCACAGAGAATCGAACGGCTTGCCGAAAGTTTTCCAGTATCCTGATGCGAGCGGCAGGTAATACATCATCGTGCCGTCTTCGGGATTGATTGTGCCGAGACGATGATTGAAAAGCGTGCGCTCGTAATAGTCCATCAGTCGGGCATCAGCGGACCATCCGAATAGATGCCGCGCCAACTTCATCATGTTGTAGGCGCAGCAGCATTCTGTCGTACTCGGTCCCAATTCGGTGGATAGCTTGCCTGGCTCTGTGTTCCATGACTCGCCATTACTCGTTCCGCCCGTACAATAGGAACGTTCGCTCACTACTTCATCCCAGAAATATTGCGCAATATCTCGATAGCGGTGATCGCCGGTCAGTTCGTAGTACCGCGCGGCGGCGATCACTTGCGGGATATGTGTGTTTACGTGCAAGCCTTTGAGTTCGTCACGGTGGGCCGCGAGAGGATCGAAGAACTGCCTCTTGTCGAAACGTTGTGCGACTTCAAGGTACAGCTCCTTGCCGGTCACAGCGTAGAGATTCGAGAGAACTTCTCCCATGCCGCCGAACTCCGTGCCAAGCACACGTTGCATATGCTCGTAACTAAGGGAACCGGTGTATCCGGCAGTCCAATCTCCCATCTTTTGCAACATTTCCAGTGCTTGCTCGTTGCCCGTGTAAACGTACATATCTAGCAGACCAGCCATGATTTTGTGGATGGTGTAGAAGGGAGCCCAGACGCGCTGGCGCTCGCGAAGACGATCAAAGAATTCGGCGGGGAAAGCACTGAGATAGCCGCTCTTTAGAGCAGCTTGGCATTCGCCCAGTCCAGCGACGACCGTATTGGCCTTGTTCTTTAGCTCTTCGTCTCCCGACGTGGCATACATCAGCGCAGCCGCAGACAGATAATGCCCGCCTGCATAGTGGCCACGCAGTTCGCACTCAGGTGCCTCCCAACCACCCAGTGGTTGTACGGAAGAAGGGATGCCAACGTTGACGCGGAACGTGTGCAGCAGGCGGTCAGGAGGTAAGGAGTGAAGATATTGCCGATCGGCCTCCATCGCAATTTTGCACGGGCCTTGTCCCAAACGAACTTGCTTCATTGGGAAGGGAAGAACTGTCCAGGAGACTTTTTCTCGCATCACTGGCTTACCGTTTTTTGGGATTGTGTTGACGACTGGGTCTTGCGGGGGAGTTGCCATCAGGTCCTTTGGCAGCAGTGTTGAGCCAGCAGTGGCGGCGAGGGATGTCAAAAAATTCCTGCGAGAAAAACCTTGGGATAGGTCCATAACTCCTCCCATTCGGGGAATTATCATTGCGCGAACTTGGTGGATATTGTATACACGATTGGGCTTTTGTGCTGAGGATCACGCTCGGTGTCACACCACCCGCGAATTTCGAGAACAAAGAAGACCGGGAACCCGGTGGCCCGGGGCGTAATCGACGACAATGACAGGATCTTCGTACCAAACCAAAGACTGAGGCTTTGATGTCTATGGACCGACGAGAATTCTTGCAGGGGGTAGCGGCGACGGCGGGCGGTCTCGAACTTTTGGCGGGCCGCGTCGGTGCCGCGACTGATCCAAATCCCGTAATGACGGCAGACGCAATTCGGAAGGCCGTCCGTGGTCCTGCAATTTCCATCGAAGGCTACACCTTTGTTTTGGAATTCAGAACCGAATCCGCGAGTTGGAAAGTGTACGAGGACCTGCGCACACGTGATGGGGCTGTAGTATTCGTATCAGCGAAGGGAGGGACTCGTTTTCTCACCAAAAGCGCCGAGGCTTCAATGCCTGAAGGCACTCCTTATCTCGGTCTTACTCTCAAGGAAATTGGACTGTCTTCGGCCGACCTGCTCGCTGGGCGTCTCCTCCAGAATGGCGACCCCGACCCCGAGTCTGTCAGGTCAGCGGCTCCACCGATGGCATCCGCCGAGAAGAATCCGCGCACCTGGACCACATTTGTGGGTACTAAAGAAGCTTATGACGTCACTCCTGTTTACCGCAGTGGGAACACAAGAACTTATCATCCTATTCAATATTCTCCCCTACTCCATGAAGCGCTCAAAAGTGGGCAGCTCTGCGATGGCCTTGTTGGCGGCTGGATGCCTGCCGTCCGCAAGGTTATTGAAATATCCGACAACCAATATTGGGAGGTGATCGTTTTTGGCGAGGTTGGGACGAACAGGAACAAGTACATTGTGCATACCTGGCATCGTACCGCGCGCATCGAGAATGGCAAGATTGCAGAGGTGGTGTACGGTCACAACTATCCTGCGTACCCTCCGATCCGTAAAGACCCTGAACCGGAAGAGTTCTATCGCGCCCTTTTAGCGTTTGCAGACTACTGGGACCAGGAGCTCCACGATTTCAGCCCAGTGTCACTGCCGCAGAACGTTTGGGTTGACATTTCGAAGCACTCGTTTGCGAAGGAGTTGATGACACGACCTGGCGGCCTTTATCCGAAGTATGGGGCCGTAGATCGCGACTATGCGGGCTCAGAGTACGACGGATTCCAGGATATTTTTACCAGCGCGATCTATACCAACATGGAGTGGGGGCGTCTGGAAACCGCTCGGTTGTTCATCGACAACTATTTCACCGAATATGTCGAAGGCAACGGAATGATCGACATGCGCGGTCCAGAGACGGCCCAATTTGGTATGACACTGTCGCTACTGTCCAGATATTTCAGCTATACGCACGACAGTGCGTTGATGTTGAAGCACCGGGCGAAGATTGAAGCAACGGCAAAATTGCTGGCCGAGATGCATGACGAGAGCCTTCGCTTACCGCCGAACGATCCCAGTTACGGTCTGATCCGGGGATGGAGCGAATCCGACTCCTGCTTGGATGAGAAGCCATCATTATATTGGCAGCCTTACTATGCGAATAGCGCGTTCGCGGCGCGCGGATTGAAGGACATCGCTCAAACATGGACGGGATTGGCGCATCAGAAGTCGATACCGGAGATGGGGACGTTAGCGGCTAAATGGCTCACACGCAGCAAGACTTTGCGCGAGCAGGCCATCAAGAGCATCGAGAGAAGCATACAAAGTGATAAGACGCCGCCGTACCTTGGTTTGTTTCCAGGCACAACGCTTACCTTTCGCGAATCGCTCGAGAAAGAGCGGCCAAGCCCCCAGCAATGGCCGCATCGTCCTTACGCCGAGTTGTTGCAGGCCGACATCTTGCCGCCACAGTTAGCTAATCTCGTTATCGACTGTATGCGGGCATACGGAGCGACGACACTCGGCGTCGTGGCAAATGTCTGGCGTTTTCACGAAGACGGGCGTGAGATTCTTGGATTTATTTCCTATGGTTACGCGCAGATGCTCCTGCGCCTGGATCGCATCGAAGAGTTCCTGCTTTTTCTTTATGCGCATCGCTATCATGCTCACACCCGGGGTAGTTGGACGGCCGGCGAGGTTACAGGGATCACCGGGGACTCGGGAACTTACTGCGTTCCTGCCCAACAGACGATACCTCTGCTCGTTCGCTGGATGCTGGTGCTGGAAGATTCGGATGAGGACATCCTATATCTAGCGAAGGGGGTGCCACGCGAGTGGTTCGGCTCGGGCAAGCAGATCCGGGTAGAGCGGGTACCCACACGCTGGGGACGCGTTACTTTCGACGTTGCTTGCCAGCCGGACGCGAAGGTTGTGACGGGGAATCTGGAACTAAATGGAGAATCCCTCCCCAAGGAAGTACATTTCAAGCTTCGGCTTCCGAAGAACATGCCGCTCCAAAACGTTACCGTGAATGGCCAGCGTGCGGCAGCCGCAGGAATTCACCAGGACACTGTAATCATTTCTACGGCAGGGAAGAGGACCTTCCAAGTTGTCGGCCGGTTCGAATGAAAGCCGAAATCAGCGCCTTCAGCACTCGAGAACCCGAAGCGGGGTGCTGGTCAGGAATTCGAACCATTGACCTTGCCGGAATCGATTTCCGATGTCGTTCGTTTTTGCTCGAGAGCTTTTCTCAACGATTCTCCTGCATAGCGAATATGCTGTCGCATTAAGCGGCACGCTCCACCGACATCTCGTTGCCGGCACAGTTCGAGGATCTCATGATGTTCTTCATTAGCACGCTTCATGCCGTGCGTCAGGTACAACTGCAGGCGAGTGTAACGCTCGCCGCTGTTGTTGACATTGCGAATAATCGCCATGAACCGCGGCTGATTAGCGCGGGAGTAAAGAATGGAATGGAACTGCCAGTTCAACCTCCCCCAACTGGAAACATGGTCGTCTCGCCGAAGTTCGCTGACATACCTGCGCAAGACTGCTGCGGCCTCCGAGAAGTCATCTTCGGTCAGGCGCGGAATGGAGAGCTTTAAGACTTCAGGCTCAAGCAGCGCCCGAATAGAGAAGAGTTCCTCAACATCATCGGGAGACAGTGCAGGCACGATCGCACCACGGTTAGGCACGATTGCGATCAAACCTTCGGCATCGAGTTGCCGCAAGGCCTCGCGAACCGGAATCCGGCTTACGTGATACTGATTTGCGATGGCGTCCTGCCGCAGTTGAGCGCCTTCCTGTATTTCTCCGCGGATAATTTGATCGCGGATCTTGTCTGCAACCGCCGAAGTGAGCGATTGGCGCGGGATAGCTGAATTCGATGTGATTTCCAAGTCCATCAACACTCTCCCAGTTTAAGACGACCGGTTGTTTGATCTAAATATATCGCATGTTGTATGCCAAACTACGATCACTCCCGCTTGCCGGAATTTGGAGGAAGATTCTGCTCCAGGTATCTGGCCAGAAGACTATAAAGATGAAAGGCCGTCCCCGGCCCTTCCGCGAGGGCGTGGGTTCGTCCCGGATAGGTCATAAAATCGAATGGTTTGCCTAGTTCTATCAGCCGGTTCACGAGCAGCTCAGTACCTTGGTAATGCACGTTGTCGTCGCCGGAACCGTGAACAAGCAACAGCTTGCCCTGAAGACCTTCGGCGAAGTTGATGGGCGATCCGGCTTTGTAGCCGTCAGCATTGTCCTGTGGCAATCCCATGAAACGTTCCTGATAAATCGTGTCATACAAGCGCTGGTCTGGAACGGGAGCCACGGCCATACCCACCTTGTAAATCTCAGGATGGCGAAACATCAGATTCAAGGTGTTGGAGCCTCCACCGCTACGCCCCCAAACTGCCACGCGAAACGGATCAAGATACGAGTGCGTTTTCTCAAGCGCCAGAAGAGCCAATGCTTGCTCTTTCGATGACAGTACTCCAACGCTGCCATAGATGGTCTTGCGCCATGCCCGTCCCTTGGGGGCCGGCGTGCCGCGATTGTCAAAGCTGACGATTACGTAACCGTCTTGGGCGAGTGCGCGGTGAAATATTCCCTCATCCCACCGGTCGACCACAGTTTGCGCAGCCGGTTCACCATATACATAGACCACGACGGGATATTTCCTGGACGGATCAAAATGTTTGGGCTTCATCAGCCAGCCATCCACGGTCACCCCTTCACCAATGTCTACGCGAAGGAACTCGGTCGGTGCCGATACCAAATCCTTCACGGCAGATCGCAGTTTTGCATTGTCCTCAACCGTTCGGCGTACGATATGGTCAGGAAGTTGCACAAGTTCGGTGACCGGTGGCGCATCAAAACTCGAGTAGGTGTGAAAGGCCAAGCGCAGTTCGGGCGACACTTGATAAGAGTGCGTACCAGGCTGGTTTGCAGGAGTCAAGCGTTCTGAGATTCCCTTTCCATCGATCCGTATGCGGTACAGGTATTGTTGGGTGGCATTCTCGGGAGAAGCAGTGAAGTAGAGCCATTCTTCGTCAGGATCAAGTCCGACGACGTGGATCACATCTGACGCGCCGGGCGTCACCAGTCGTACTTGCTTTCCATCACGTGATATCACGTAGACGTGGCGCCAACCGTCCTGTTCGCTGACCCAAAGAAACTCTTTTCCGCCATGAAGCCACTTCACCTCATCTACTATGTCGACCCATGCTGAGTCATGTTCCTGATGAATGCTCCGCACATTACCGGTTCTGACGTCGGCCAGTAAAACATCATTGGTGTTTTGCAACCGATTCAAGTGTTGCAGAACAAGCGTGTCGGAATCGGGAGCCCATTGCATGCGTGGGATATAGTTGTCCTTTGCGTAACCGGGGACCTGCATCCACTTTGTTTCTCCCCCTAGAGCAGGCATTACACCGATCCGCACCGAAGAATTCGTGGTTCCAGGTTGCGGATACGGTATCTGCCGCACCATGGGGTAGACGCCGAACTCGGGGTAAGGAACACTCGTCGTCACCTTATACGGTGCTCCGGTATCGTAGACGAGAGCGAAATTCTCAACGTCGTGCGTATCGCACTGCCAATAAGCGATGCGTTTGCCATCGGGGCTCCAACGAAAGCCATCACGAAGGAAGAACTCCTCTTCATAAACCCAATCGGTCGTGCCGTTCACGATTTTGTCGCCACCGTCCAACGTCAGCCGTGTGGCCACTCCGCCGTGAACGTCTTCGACGTAAATGTTGTTGAGGCGCACGTAAGCTACTTTTGATCCATCGGGAGAAAACTTAGCAAACATCAATGAGGCCGGAGGTCCGCCGTCTCCCAGCTTCCGCAAGCTGCCCGTCTTGCGATCGAGAAACCAGTAGTCGCCACGTGTGTTCTGGCGCCAGACCCGCCGGGAATTCGTGAAGATCAGGAGACCGTTCAGATCCTCTGAGAACTCATAGCTCTCGATTTCCAGCGGGTCATGCCCACCCGTGGGGACCAGTTGCGACGCCGAAACCAGAACTTCCCGTCGAGAAGTAGCGGTTTCGTAGCGGACAATGTCGCTGAATGCCTTGCTTTTGTCCAATGGCTCGAGAACCGTGTAAAACTCTCCTTTACCGATCCAGCGGATCGGTCCGAATGACTTGACAGCGTACTCTTTTGTGACGAACTCGCGACGTAGGAGATCAATAGCAGCGGGAGACTGTGCGCATACTGCTCGTGAAGTTAAGGCGATTGCGAACAGAGCGAGAATTTGCCTGCGTTGCAGAAATGGCAGCATCGGGACTTCCCTGAAGTTCGTCATGCGTGTCGAACTCTGAAAGCTTTTATCGTATTTAGCGCTCATTCGGCGCTCTGCAGATCCGCGGTGGTGGGGGCAGATTTAAAGTCTGAGTACGTCCTCCTTTGCTAATCGCCAGATAAATGGGTATTCCTAACAGGACAATTAGCAGTCCTGGCCAGGTTGTGGACGGCCGATACACAAACAGAACGAACAGAATGATGCTGGCTGCAAGGATGTAGAAACTTGGCACCCAGGGATATCCGAGTGTTCGATATGGACGGGGGGTATCGGGCCTCCTGACGCGAAGGCGAAATACTCCCGCCACAGTGAGCACATAAAAGATCAACGCCGCCGAGATAACATATTCGAGCAAGTTGCTGTAAAGGTTTCCCCATGTTTGTGTTGTCGGGTTGTACGTCCGGGGCAGCACTAGCAGAGCTGCCCACAAACCTTGAAGTTTCAGGGACGAAGCTGGCACGTTGGCTGCGTTCAGCTTGCCGGCGAAAGGAAGAAAGAGTCTCTGGTGAGCCATAGCATAGTAAACACGGGCTCCAGTGAGTGTGAGTGCATTGATTGTTCCAAAAGTCGAGATCATGATTGCGGCCGCCATCAGTGCTGATCCGACCCCGGGAAACATCGCTCGTAATGTGGCGGTTCCCACCCGGTCTGCAGGCGCCGTCTGGATTGCTTCGAGAGGGAGCGTAACCAAGTAAGCTACGTTCGCGAGAAGGTATAAGGCGATTACCGCGGTGGCGCCGATTACCATGGCCAGGGTCACGTTGCGTTCCGCTCTTTTCACTTCTGGCGCAGCGAAGGCAACGTTGTGCCAGGAATCAGCAGAAAACAACGATCCAGTCTGGCTGAGGCAAATGGCGATGAAGAGGCCGAACGCTGTCGTAGCATCCAGGCCAGTCGATAGGGTTTCAGTTGCGCGTGGGTGCCAGGTGGATCCGAAATTTGCAGAGATGGCGGCGCCATTTCGCCCGTAGAAAATGCCCAAAGTTATGAGCGCGCCTAGAGCCCCGGTCTTTGCGACTGTAAATGTGTTCTGTATTACTTTGCCGTAGCGTAGGCCCAACGTATTGCTGAAGGTGAGGAGGACGATCACACCGACAGCTAGCACCTGAGCCGTTGAGAGCGACAGGGCGTAATGAGTGGAGATGCGGAGTGGGTGAACTAGATATTTCTCTTCCGAGATAACGGGCCAGAGGACTCCGGAAAAGCGCGCAAATGCTACTGCTACAGCCGCGATTGTACCGGTCTCGATAACCGAGAATAAAGTCCAACCGTACAGGAAACCCCACAGGGGAGAGTAGGCCTCGCAAAGGTAAACGTACATGCCCCCTGCATGGGGCATCATGGCCGAGAGCTCTCCGTAACATAGCGCACCCGATATCGTAAGGACCCCGGCCACGCCCCAAGCCAACAGGAGCCAACCTGCGGCCCCGACTTGCCGGCTCATTTCGGCAGGGACAATAAAGATACCGGAGCCGATCATCGCGCCAACCACCAGCATCGTAGAATCGAAGAGATTCAGTTCACGAGTTAACTTCCTCTGGTCTTGGTTTCCATTTAGTTCGAAGGTTGAAGTTTCGGTCACATTTTTATCCGCGCAGGTTGCTGTTTGACGATTGCATATTGTATCCATAAAATACGCCAGTGCCTACCTTAATTAAGGATGAATCCTCCGACGCCTATGCGGCTTTCACACAAATTGAAGAGCGGCTGGGTGGAGAGGAACCCCGTAGCTTCGCAGGCGCGAGAAAGAAGAGTACTAGGAGCTGGGCGCGCGGACGAAAAGGTGCTCGACACGAAAACGCTAATGCCGGTTTGAAGCGAACTCGACTGGCACATGGGAATCCAACTGAGTTCGCACCAATTTCCCGGTGCGGGTTGGAAGCTGGCAGCATTCACAAAGCCTAGTGCGGAACAGAGCGCAGAAAGAGGAGGCCGTTCATGAACTGGAAGGGTGTAATGCCCGCAATCACGACCTGTTTCACAAGCGATCTTAGAGTCGATCACCGCGTCATGGCGGAGCACTGCCGCTGGCTCTTGGACAACGGCTGCGCGGGTATAGTGGCTCTCGGTTCGCTGGGTGAGGGCGCAACTTTGTCATTCGACGAGAAGCTGGAGGTATTGAGTACATGCATTAAGGCTGTTGGTCAGCGTGCGCCAGTCGTTGCTTCTATTTCGGCGCTCACTTCATCGGAAGCGATAGCTCTAGCGAAAGCGGCGACCGATCTTGGGTGCGATGGCCTGATGGTGCTGCCCCCCTATGTGTACAAGGGAGACTGGCGCGAAATGAAGACGCATGTCGCTGCCATTTTTGAAGCTACACCGCTCTCATGCATGCTCTACAACAACCCCGTAGCTTACGGTACGGATTTTCTTCCCGAGCACATGCAGGAGTTGGCGGCCGAATACGAGAACTTTGAGGCCGTCAAGGAATCAAGTACTGATGCCAGGAGAGTATCGGCGATCCGTGCCTTGCTGAACGGGCGGCTGGAGATCGCTGTCGGAGTCGATGACGCCGTGCTGGAAGCAATTGGAGTCGGGGCTACAGGATGGATAGCTGGTTTGGCGAATGCGCTGCCGCGCGAGTCAGTAAAGTTGTTTAACTGCGGTATCAACGGAGAGAGTGATAAGGCATTCGAGTTGTATCGCTGGTTCTTGCCCTTGCTCCGTCTGGATACGGTGCCGAGCTTTGTTCAACTCATCAAATTAGTCCAAGCGGAGGTTGGGATTGGCAATGCGCGGGTGCGTCCACCGCGTCTGGAGTTGGTAGGAACGGAACTTGCGCAAGCCCAGACGATTATCCGTGATGCGTTGCGTTCACGGCCACAATCCGTTGGCCAGTATGCGTTACCGAACGGAAAATAAGATCCTGTGTCCGGGACAAACTTTTCGGCTCGACCGCTTATCGGATTTCATATGGGTCGGGGCCAGACATTTATGCTGAGCAACAGTGGCTTTGAAAAATCAGTCCCCGAAAGGCAGCCAACCTCCCGTGAACAGTAATCTTTCCCGTCGTCACCTACTCAAATCAATTGGGACAGCCGGCGTCTCGGTCCTGGTGCCTAAGCTCCGCGAGGAGATATCGCCAGATTCTCACTCGATTCCTGCGGGGTCGCGCGCTACAAACAAGTCCGATCTGGTGCGGCTTTCGTCGGAGAGGATGATCGTGACGTTCGACCGCCGGAACGGCACAGTCTACTCAATTACCCAAGCGCACGATACGCTGGGAACAAACTTCCTCGGAAACTCCGATAACACACTGGGTATTCAGAACGGAGATATGCATTGGACAGGGGACGTACTGACCACGATTTGGAAACTAAGAACGACGGAATGGATTCGTGAGCAGGAGAGCTTTGTCCCGTACTACCTTTCGGGAGAATGGAAACGCGAGTCCACGTTGGCTTCAGCGGATATTCGTAAAGTTGTATTAGATGGAAACGTGTTCAGTGTTAAATATGCCGGGAGCTCGCACGGCGAGGATGGCATCCAGAGCTATGTCCTCAGCATGAAGTATCGCTTCGCGGACGACGGCTCTCTGTTGTGGGACGTGGCGTTTGAGAATACGACTGGTCGCACTCTGGAATTTGGCGAACTTGCGTTCCCGCTGCGCGCAAACGACGATTATGCTGCCCCCTATGCGGGGGCCACGACGACTCTGGCGAATGCCAGCGGGAAACTTGTCGCGGCGCAAAAGGCGATTCACGAGCAAAAGGTCCTTTGCCATTCCTTTGTCGCAGGCCACAGTTCGTACGCCTTACTCCAGCGTCCTCGTGGAGACCCGCCGTTCCTTCTGTTTCACTGCCTGCAAGATACTTTTTTCGAATGTATCTACAAGACGACTGCGCAAGGTGATGATTGGATCGGCACCGATCTGTTCGCTGTACACTCCAACGCTACCAAAGACCTTCGAAACTGGCACTGGAATCCCTGGGTGAACGGGCATTCGTCACTGGTATTGGAGCCCGGACAAAAGAAGTCATACCAAATGCGATTTGTGTTTCTCGATAACTATTCCGAAATTGGAAAGGAATTGACGGCGGCGGGAAATTTGGGAATTCGCATCGTGCCCTCCATGGTCGTGCAGGAGGACACGGATTCTTTTGTTGAGCTGAATTGCGTCAACGACCTTGAGGCTCTCGAAATTCACTCGGACGGAATTACGGTCAAAGAGCGGAAGGATACGGCTCGATCCACATTGCTGACGTTGTCGTTTCACGGCAGGGGACAGAAGAGTCTCCGCCTCGTGTACAACGGAAAACGCTGGACCAACCTGCATTTCTTCTGTGTCGAAGATGCACAACAGTTGCTTAAGGCGCGAGCCCGCTTTATGGCGGAGCGGCAATTCGTGGTGAGTCCGGCCGATCCGTACCATCGCCATCATATGTTCTTGCCGTTCGACTATCGCCGCGCGACACGCCTTGATGACAACGATGACGTTTGGGAAGTGGGAGGTACCGACGACCCTGGTTTTGGTGATCCCCTCTTTCTGGTGGCAAAGAATTCGGTTCTTCCTTCTCGCGATGAGATCGAGAAACTGGAGATGTTCGTTTCCGATTGTTTGTTCAAGTACATCCAGAATCCCGACACTTACGAAATACGCGCGTCTCTCTACTGGAAGGTGAGAACACCGTCAAGTCCTTGGGGAAATTGGTCCAGGAAAAGAAGCGAGACCACGTGGCGAACCTTCAACTATGCCTTCGTCACTAATATTTATCACGGCATGTACCGCATTGGGCGCGAATATGACGTTCTCTCGCATCGTAGCGCGCTGGACTATCTTCGGCTCTGCTATCAAACCTGCAGAAAATGGTTTACGACGGGACCATACAAGCACTTTGGGCTGATCACCGGTTTGAATGCAGTGAACATTGTGGAAGACCTAAAGCGCGAGGGATGGCAGAAGGAATACGAAACGATTCTCGCCCTGATGAAAGAAACGAACGAGGTATTCCTGACCGATCCTTACCCTTACAGCTCTGAGATCCAGATCGACGAAACTGCACAACCACAGGTTTATTTTTTCACCCGTTATTTCGGCACGAGCCATGGCGAAGCTGGAAGCTGGAAGAGGAATGCGGAAGTGCGGCAAGTTTTGCAGGCCATGCGAGGCGGCGATCAGCCCATCTGGTTTTTGTACGGGAACGATTTATTTGCGCATCCCGACTTGAGGGGCCAAATTTCCTGTTGGCATTCGGAGGCTCTGAACGGGATGGCGCTGATGCAGGCCTTTGAAGACACCGGAGACGTCTCTCTGCTCCTGAAAGGCTACAGCGGGATGATGAGTGTCCTTCATAATGTGCTGCCTGACGGTATGGGCTTTGGCTGGTTCAAACTGGATCCCGGCGTCTTTGCCTGCGAACCGCCGAGAACGTTCGAAGGAGGCTCTGGTTTGTGGGCCTTTGTTCAAGCCGCAAAATCCTATGTAGTGAACGACCCGATCTTCGGCTGGATAGGCTATGGATGCCGGGTTGAGAACGAAACGAATGAGCTCCGCGTTTTCCCAAAGGATGGCGTGCGCAAACGAGTATTGATTGTCCCCGATAAACTTCATGTATCTCTGCGGCGGTGTGAAATAAAATCACTGACCTTCGACCGCAGAACCTCGGCAGTCAGTTTGCAAATCGAAGACACCACAGGAATCGTGAAGACTGTGCCTGTGATCATCGACGGCTTGAGGCCGGGTGAATACCGAGTGAGGACCGAGAACTCCGAACTCCGGGCTCGGGCATCCGAGAGGCTGGAATTTGAAGTGCCGGTGGCGGATGCGAAGTCTTTGCATATTTCGAGTGCAGCAGAGAAATCAGCCCTCTAGATGCAGTGGAGTTCGATGCCCGTAGTATTCCCGTGTTCTCAGCTGTGCTACACTTCCGATCTTGCGAATCCGGTGAGCGCTACGGCGGACGTCCAACGCCGAACTGAATAGCATTGAGAAGGTTGAGGAACTTTTAGGTACAAGATTCGGCTCATGTCCGTGGCTGAAAAACATGGACGAAACCCGGTTTCGCGCCGCCAATTCCTCGGTGCGTTCGCCTCGGCAGGGCTGAGCAGCATCATCCATCCCGCACTTTTCCTCCAAAAGGATACCGGGAAAATCCCGGGCCCCGATGTCCCACCCGCCTTCGAGGAGATCCCTCCGTCGCGGAGCGGAATTACGTGGGCTCATGTTGCAGGCTTCTCTCCCAATATGAATGAGCCGGAGACCATGGGCGCCGGCTGCGCTTTTATTGACTACGACAACGACGGCTGGATGGACATTTATCTGGTAAACAGCGGGCCGTGTGACTTCTACACCCCAAAGCAGCCCCTGCGCAATGCCCTTTATCACAACAACCGGGACGGCACTTTCACCGACGTGACGACGAAAGCCGGCGTGCCGGGGAATGCCTATGGCATGGGCGTTGCTGTGGGTGATTACGACGCGGATGGGTTTCCGGATCTCTACGTCACTCAGTACCCTCGCAGCATTCTCTATCACAACAACGGCGACGGCACATTCACTGATGTTACGGCAAGAGCCGGGGTGGCTGCCCCGGGGTGGAGCACCAGCGCTGCCTGGTTCGATTACGACAACGACGGGCGGTTGGACTTGTTTGTTTGCCAGTATTTGAAGTTGGACACAACAATTTGGTGCGGCGACAAACTGCTCGGAGAACGATGGTACTGCCTCCCCACTGTCTACAAGTCGACACCTTCCTGGCTCTTTCACAACAACGGCGATGGCACATTTACGGATGTAAGCAAGGAGAGCGGGATTGCGCAATCACTAGGAAAGGCCTTGGGCGTTGTTGCGGCCGATATCAACAACGACGGGTGGATGGATCTTTTTGTTGGCAATGACACGGAGCCGAACTTCCTCTGGGTGAACCGGGGTAAACGCCGCTTCGAAGAGACCGGTGCCTTCGCGGGAGTGGGTTTCAGCGCCTTCGGTCGCGCCCGCTCAGGCATGGGCGTGGATGCCAGCGATTACGATCAGGACGGCAAGGTCGACCTTTTTTTGACCACTGTCGATCACGAAATGTTCTCGCTCTATCACCAGGAGGGAGGTGACATTTTCAGTGACGTCGCGCCGCGTTTCGGGATCGCTTCGCAAACCTTCAACCTCAGCGGCATGGGCATGAAGTTCTTCGACTACGACAATGACGGCAACCCCGACATCATCCTGTCCAATGGCCATCCCGAACTCAATGTGGCCAAGATGGTGCAGGGCGTGACCTACGAGGAGCCCATGTTGCTTTTTCGCAACATCGGCACTGGTTTTGAAAACGTCAGTAAGCAAAGCGGTTCTATTTTCTCCAAACCGATCGCCGGACGCGGGTTGGCCATTGGAGACTTCGACAACGACGGTTCAGTGGACGTGCTGGTGGCGGTCGGTGATAGCTCTCCCATTCTGTTGCGGAACAACGCAGGCCGGCAAAACCACTGGCTGGGAGTTCGGCTGGTAGGCAGGAAGAGCAATATTGACGCGATCGGCGCCAAAATCACTTACCGCTCCGGCAATTTCCAGAGGGAATGCCACAAATTTGGTGGCGGCGGCTATTTGGCAGCCCACGACCCACGCCTCGTCTTGGGTCTCGGGGAGCGAACCAAGGTGGATTGGCTGGAAGTGAAGTGGCCTCAACCCGGCGGTGCTATCGAGCGTTTTACGAATCTTCCCCTGGACAAGTACATCATAATCGGGGAAGGGGAAGGGAAGTGGAAGTAGGAAACATCCGTCAGTCCGGCTAGTGCGGCTGAGAAATATCCTGCGGCGGCGGCGTCACCATTCGCGGCTTATTTTTTTCCAACTGGCGTTGCTGAGCCAGCAGCCGGTCAGCTTCCGGCTTGTTTCCGGTCCGGGCGTAGGCGGTGGCGAGCTGATAGTAGCCCGCAGGGTCCGTGGGATCCATTGCCGTATATTTCTTGAGCGGCGCGATCGCTTCGGAGTACTTACTCGCCGCGTTGAGCGCCATACCAAGTCCCAGGTAAGCCTCCGCCAGGCTGGCGTCAAATTGGATCGCTCGAGAAAAATGTTCGATGGCCTCATCCGTCTTTTGATTTCTCCACGAGAGGTCTCCGAGCATAAACTCCGCGGAAGGTGAAGTGGGATTGACCTTCAGCTCAGCTTCGAACTCTTTCGTAGCCTTCTCGGTGACAGTGGGATCCAAAGGCTTGGAGAGAATTATCCGGCCGAGCTGGTAATGGATCCCTGGTTGATTCGGGTTTTGCTCCAGGATTTTACGAAACTGCGCTGTAGCATCATCCCATTTCCCTTGGGCTTGAAATGCCTCGGCGATCAAGGTCTCCGCTTCCGGCGAGGAAGGAGCCTTTTGCATCAGTTCCTGGGCTGTGCGGTTTGCCAGCTCGGAGTAATAGCGGGTTGTAATGTAGAGGACCTTCGGATCCCCGGGAAACTCGCGCCTCAGCACAATGAAAGATTCGTCGACAACGTCCCGTTCATCGGTAGCCATGCCGCATTGTGCCCGGGCCATCACAGCGTCATGCAGAAGGTCCTTGTCGTGAAGCTTGGGGATGACTTTTTTCAGTATGGGCATCGCTTCCTTGCAATGACCCTTGGCGCCGAGAGTGACACCGCGTTCGGCCGCTGCGGTGGGAGACTCCGCCGACGCTGGAGGCTTCACCTGAGCGCGCAACCACATACCTGGATATCCGCAGACAGTAGCGGCAAGTAACAGAGAAATGCACTGAGACTTCGCAAAGCCGAGCTCAATGCGACGGGAATTCATAAGCCATTATATTCGCGAAGAGATTTGCGCCTCGCGCACATTTCACCGAAAACGTAACTCTGAAACCGTGCGGGTACTGGGTAATCCGAAGGTGTTATCTCCTGAAGACACTTCAACTCCTGAAGACACTTCAATATGAGGCTTCGATGGAGATCTTGCCCTGGCGCCCTGAGGGAATGTTCACCACTTCCTGCGCGGCCGAGAAATCTTTCCATGGAGAGCCGTCGAGCGTGACCGTGCGAAGTGCCTTTCCGCCGGGCACCCGCAAGCGCAACTTGATGGCCGCCCGGTAGCCCTCGAGCAAGTGGAGCACAGCGTAGACCCTTCCATGATCAATGTCAGAGTGCAACTCGTATCCCATACTTCCGAAGCGCGTCGGTGCATCCGCGACCGCAATGGTTTTGCCTTGCTCAAGCCAGGCCCGCGGCGTCGCTTTGGCAAGCCACACCACCGGTTCGTCTGGATCTTCAAATACCAGCATCCACTTCGTAAACGTCGGAATGCTTACTTCGGAAGGAGTGCAATAGGGTCCTTCCAGAGTCCCATCGATCTTGCCGCCTTCCACAGCAGTCCAGTTTCCGCGCGAATAGATGTGTGCCCGGTGCGCATAGTAAAGGAGGAGGAACTCCCGCGGCCAGTCATACAATAGCCGGGCATAGGCGGGACCAAAATCCAGAAATCCATTGTAATACTGTCCGCCTCTGAGAAGTCCAAAGAGCGACGCGCCTCGGGCGGCAAGTGAGTCCGTGAGCAGTCGTGCCTGCTTTTCTGTCAATTCAGCGGACTCGAGCATCTCCGCGTAAGCTCGCTCTTTCCCATAGGTCGCCGTGTCGCCGGCTACGGCCGGTACATAGGGCGGTTGCCGGGTATTAACAATCGATTTCTCGATCGCCGACTCCATGTCCCTTTTCATCTCTGCCGATTCCAGCAACGTGTCGCGACCTTGTTTTTCGAGATGCGCGTCGCGGAGTTTGCGCCCCATTTCGACCCATACTTCGCCGAGATCGTGGAATCCCCGTGCAGCTTCTGCATTGTTGGAAAAATGCGGCTGCATAAAGCGATATGGATCGACCTTCAGCGAACTGTCGTGCTCCGACCAGCCTCGAATAATGCCGTAAGTGATGTCCGATGAAGGAACTTCTTTCGCTTGTTTGCGCAACGAGCCAAAAAGGCTCACGATCGCTTGCAACTTGCTCTCGTGTTTGCGCAAGAGTTTGTCGTCGTGGGTGTAAGCATAATATTTGGCAACTACGGCCAGCATTTTGCCGCATTGGCCGACTTCAGGCCCGCGGGTATCGATCGAACCATCGTCCCGCACCGAGTTGGTGAAGTAATCGTCGATGTAACGTCCGGCTACATCGAAGAGTCCCCACTCCAGAAATGCCGCCACACTGGTATTGAAGGTGTCCTGAAACGTATCCACATTGTTATAGCCGTACCCGCCAAAGACATTGATTCCGCCGAGCGGAGGGTAACCGTATTTGGGATGATCGCCCACACGCGTAATTTCCTCCATTAGCAGAGCGTGCAGGCAGAAATCCAAGAGGCTAGCGTCAGGCACATTGATCTTCATCGGAGGATGGAGATCGCGCGCCCAGACTGCGTGGACGTGGTACAACCCCTTGTAGAATTCCGCGGCCGCGGGTTCGCCGCGCGGTGGGAACGGAAGATGGTGGTAGTAATAATGAGCCTCTTTGAGCTGGACGCCGTCAACGTGCAGGGCGCGATACCACACGGGCTGGGACCAGAAGTGACCCGGCTCCTCGGCGAACATTGTCTCTTCCCAATACGCGTGCTCGGCCGTAGGAAAAACAAAGCGATTTACCGGAAGCCAGCCGCCGACAAGTCCTTCCCATACGTCATTCCTTGCCCGCGCATCCCGGATTCCCGCAAAGAGCTTTCCAAGGTCAACGTAAATCTCGTCGCTGAAGGCACCGAAAGCGAATGTGGGTTTATCGTCCGACTGGCGGGTCCCGACAAAGCTGGGCACCCGCAACGGAGGAAGGGCAGCTGCAACCGCGGCATAATCGGGATCAGCCGTGCCCGCGAGGAGCTCTTGGCCAAGGATGTCTTTTTCTGACTTGGCGATTTCTTCCGCTCTCCGGCCGCGATAGAGAGTGCCCGGCGCAGCACTGGTCGGCTCAAGAGTTTTGCCCAGGTTTAGGACTACGCCTGACTTGCCTACGTAAATGATGCTGCCTCGGCGGTCCTCTAATTCTTCGAAGACCGCAAGGTCGCCTTCAGGCTCCCCGATCACCGCCATCAGGGTCCAAGCGCCAAAATTCTCGCCTTTGACCACGCTGACCAGCCGGTGAGACGACGCATCGATGACGGTGGCATTCTGTTTTTCGAGGTCCACGCTCTGAATCTGGAGGTTCGGGGAAGAGCTGTGATCTTTAGCAGAAGGGTTGCCCGTTGTGGCCGCGGGTGAGCCCCTTGCGAAGAGAAGGGCAATCGTGACCAAGAGTGTTGCGCGAAAAAACAAAGATGAAGGTCTTTCAAACGATCCATAAGGCGCCTCCGGACCCGCTGCTGCCGCAGTCGAGGTACGCACCGAGCCACAGTTCTGAATCTCCATTTTCGCCCTTTCGTTTCGGCTATATGCAGCTCGTGATCTTGTTCGAATGCTTTAAGTCAATCCGGGCAGCAAAAAGAAAGCCTTAACGAGCGACACTGCCCGTTAAGGCGTGATTCAGAAAACACTCCTGCGCCAGCGCTCAGAACTCTATGTTCGCCCGGAACTCGATCTGGCGAGCACCCAGACCCACCTGACCGGGATCAGCCTGTACTACGCTGGATTCACCGAATGTAGAGCTCTGAATCGGCGCCGAGGTGTTCTGGATGAAGCCCTGACTGGTGCTGTTATAACCGCCAGCCGGATTCGCCCACACTGGGTGGTTCCATACGTTGATAAACTCACCCTGGAAAATGAACCTGACGTTCTCACGAATCGCGAACGACTTCGTAATCGCCAGATCCTGGCTGAAAGTATGCGGACCATACAACCACGGGTGCAATCCGAAGACGCCTGGGGTCGTGTTGGGCGCGATGTATGCCTGATTGACACCTGTGGGCAAACCGTTGGAATCGAAGTTGAAGTATTTCGGGTTGATCGTAAGGGCATACGGGGCACCTGCAACACGGTGCACCTTTGAGGCCTGGAGATCAGAAAGGGTAACTCCTTTAAGGACCACGCCCCCGTCTCCGTACACATCACCCACCGGAGTGTTGGTTGGGCCATTCGCCGTATTGAAGCCGCCCAGCAGCTGATAAGGGCCGCCCGTCTGCCAGTTCACAATCGTTCCCACTGACCAGCCACCGATGATCTTGTCCGCAACTCCGCTGCTACTAGCAAACTTTCTGCCTTTGCCAAATGGCAAGTCGTAGGTGCCATTCGCATGGATCACGTGTCGGTAGTCAAATCCAGTGGGTCCGTAGCTATCGCGCAGGTTGCGCATGGTGAACAGGTTGAAGGAACCGGTCCAAGAGTTGTTTGGCTGAATACCCAAGGAATGGCTCCAGGCATAATTCACGTCAAACTGCATCCCGTGCCAGGATTTCTGGCGGAAATCGATCTGCAGAGAGTGATAGGTTCCGTAACCAGGGTCGTTCTGGTAACCAGTTGCCTTGCCTGCGTTGTACGGGTTCGCCTGGAAAAAGTTGATGGGATAGCCCGACCCGGGGTTCGGGGATCCGTCTGGGTTGACGCAGGGCGAGAAGTTAGCGCTGCCGATCAGGTTGCAGAGATAAGTCGCGCTGCCCGCCAGGACGCTGGCAAACTGACCCGCAGCGCCGTTCTTGAGATACGTAATAAAGTCGCCATTGGTAAAGAAGGTTGCGTCTCCTCCGGCGGCGGCGGTCATGATGGGCAACGGATTCGGGCCCGCAAAGCTGCTACCCCCGTTTAGATCGAGGTTTTGCTTTGCCTGTTTGAACTCGCTCAGGAACCCGTTTTCAAAAATATTGACCTCATTGGGATTTTCCACGATCCACTGGTGCACGCTACGATTCCCCAAGTAGCGGATCTCAATCACGTTGCTGGAACCAATCGCCCGCTGGATGCCGAGGTTCCACGACATTACGTAGGGTTGGTGGATGTGTTGATTTAGGCCGTTTACGCCCGACCAATATCCGAAAAAGGTTTCCTGTGATTCAGGGATTACTTCCTGGTACGTCAGGGGGCTCACGAAGTAAGGCGTAGGTTGAGGATTTCCGAGAGCATAGCTGCCCGCATCGAAGCTGCCCGGCAAACCCGCGCCGGGAACTTGCGGCGTAAGCCGGAAGCTCTGGTAAAAGGCGTAGCCTTCATTGGAGGCCGAGTTCCAGAAGAATTGGTAGGGTTCGGTCATGCGCCGGAGTCCAAAACCGGCGCGTATGACTGTGCTGTTTCCACCGAAGAGCTTACCCATCACGCCTTCGGTCTTGGTGGGGTTCCAAGCGATACCGAGTTGAGGCTGCGGCGTCACGTACCAGCCGTCGTACACGCTCGACCTCGTACGGTATACGGGGTTAAGCCCGTTGGGGTCGTTAGTCAGAGACCCCGGGGTGAAAATGTTGCCAACTCCAGAGGGGCCCCAAATGCCAACGTTATCCGCGCTGTGGTAACCGACGGTTAAGTCTTTGGACGGACTGACGAAATCCCAACGCAGGCCGGCATTGATGGTCAGGTGCGGCGTCGCGCGCCATGCGTCCTGGATGAAGAGTCCCGTGCCGTGCTGCAGCTCATCGAGGAAGTACGCTCCAACGGAGGTGCCGTACTTCTTCGTTTTCGGATCCAGCGGGAAGCCCGCGCCACCAGGATCAACACCGCTAATTCTTCCCACCAGCGTTGCGTACATATCCTCGGCGTGCGTCAAGTCGCTTGCAGAATAGCCCGGAAAGTTAGAATTAAAGTAATTGGTGAATACTGTAGCCGCGGGGTCGGCGGGGTCGATACCAAGATGGACGAAGGGGAATCCGGCCGGTGAATTGTAGTAATGATCCTGCTCGCGGAAGAATGAGAAGCCGAAGCTCACCGTGTGCTTGGCTTTTTGCCATGTCACATTGTCCGATGCGTTGAATAGCGGATAGTAGGTGCCGACTGGCAGGTTATTTAGCTCCACGCCTGAAGCCCCGTAAGCAAAATTAATGGAGGGCTGCGTCAGCCACGCTGGGGTCAGATCATACCCGTACGTGACACTGTTGTAGAGATAGCCGGCTCGGAACGAGTTGAGTACCGATTTCGAAATCGTCCAGTCGTTACCGAGCGCAAGAGTGAAGTACTTGAAATTGTTTGTGCCGCCAAATTTCGAGTAGAACGAACCTGGCAACGGAGGTTTGTCGCCATTTTGCTGGCTGGTCTTCGTCATATTCCAGGAGAGGAACCAGCGCAGATTATCCCGCATGTTGTAGTCTACGCGGACTGTGGGGAAGTACTGAGTGATCGGAGTGCGATACCCCCAGTGCACATCTACCAAATTCGCGTCGGAGTTCGGAGTGACTGAACCTGCGGAAAGGGAAGAGGAGATATTTGAAAAAATCGTTCCCACATCCGGGTTTACCACGCCGGGAAGGCCGGCGGGCCCGGCTATGTCTGTAAGCAGATTGACACTACCTTGCCCAAAGGTAAACACGCCTGTCTGAGCCGTGGGGTTCATAACTGTGTTGCTGTTGGTAGCTCCACTGGGCTGCTTGGCCATGGCGAAGGTGCCAAAGAAGAACAACTTGTCCTTGATAAGGGCGCCCCCCAAACTGCCACCGAATTCATTTCGGATGAACGGGTTCTTCGGCAGGCCCGAAGCGTCATTGAGCCAAGTATTCGCGTTCAAAGCGGCGTTGCGAAAATCTTCGTACACCCGCCCATGGAAGGTGTTGCTCCCTCGGCGGGTGACGAAGTTCACTTGCATGTCCGAGATGCCGTAGCCAGTGTTCATATTCAGTTGGTCGGTCTGGACAGTCATTTCTTCCATGTTCTCGACGCGAGCTTGAACAAGAGGCTGGGCCGCGCCAGCAAACTTCATGCGCTGCGTGGTGCCGACGACGCCATCGACATTGTTTCCGGTGGCCATGTAGGGTAGGCCATTCCAAGTGCCGCCCGCGTATCCCACGACGAGTTGGGACATGGCAGAGACATCTCGGCCGACGAGGGGTAACTGCTCAACCTGCCGCATGTCGATGGTGTCGGTAATGGCATTGGACTCGGTCTCGAGGACAGGCACTTCATCGGCGCTGACCTCCACTTTTTCGGACGTAGCGCCCACTTTCAAGGCGGCGTTGATGTCAGTGACCCGAGTCGCTGAAACGGTCACCGATTGAAACACCTGGGTCGCGAAGCCTTGCTTCGTAACTGTCAGTCTGTAGGTTCCAGTAGGCAGGCCTGCGAAGGTGTACGAACCTGCCGACCCAGTTGTGGCAGTTCTGGTTTCATTGGTGGCAAGATCTTGCAGCACAAGTTCGGCACCCGCAAGGATGGCGCCGCTCGGGTCAGCGACGGAGATGGAAATACTTCCTTGGGTGATCTGCGCCCAGCTTGATACGGTGCCAAACCCCATGAGGATGCAGAGGCTCCACAAGGCACGGGGAAACAGGTGACGAGAAAAGCTGTGAGACATGATTCCACCTCTCGCTTTAACCCAACGTTTATGTACGGTTGCTTAGACTAGGGTCGGAATTTCATGAAAGGAGTCCACCCGAAGACCCAATGAGTAAACGTTTACCGCACTCGGGAGCATATCGATGCTCACGATGCCGGGCTTTGTATACTTTATTCACTAACTTTGTCAAGAAAAACTTTGTACTCCTGGCAGGACTTTGGTTGATCCTGGTCCCGAACGGGTGAGTTTTCTCGTTTAGAACGTGATCATATCGGCAGATAAAGCGCAAACTGTCCTATGCAGACCAACCTTTGCAGCCGATTCGCCGATAATAGCGTGATACGCTACGTTTCGATCGTAGCAGGATGGGGAATGGAAGTGGGTCTTCGGTTACGGATTGTACTCACGGGCCTCGTGCTCATGTCTTTGTGCTCAGGTTTCATGGCACAGGTAGAGGGGAACCGGAAATTGCAAACGCCTCAAACCCCATACTCCCAAGCCGCAAGCGACGAATCCGGCCGCAGACCAGATTTTCAGGCTGAGGAGGAACTCCAGAAGGGAACTGCGCTCACAAGGGCAGGTTTGTTTGCCGAGGCAATTCCGCATTTGCGTGCTGCACTGGGGCGAGTTTCGAACGAGTACGCTGCGAGGTTCAATCTTGGTCTTTGCTTAGTCGCAACGGGCCAGCCGAAGTTGGCGATTCCCACTCTGACTGCTCTTCGCGCTGCCGGGCACGACAATATAGATGTGAATAATCTGCTAGCGCAGGCCTACGTCGGCGACGGACAAAGCCAAAAAGCGCTAGAAGCATTGCAGAAGGCATCGAAGCTCGCGCCGGAGAGCGAGAAGCTTTATTTATTTGTGGCCGACGCATGCATGGAGAAGCAGGAATACACGGTTGGCCTGCAAGGGGTAGACTTGGGATTGGATCATTTGCCGAATTCGGCACAATTGCACTATCAGCGCGCGATGTTTTTGGTCTTATTGGATCAATTGGATGCTGGCAAGAAGGACTTTGAACAAACCAGCGTACTTGCGCCTGGCACTGAGATCGCGTTCTTGGCTGCCACACAGAAGGCCATGCTCGAGGGAGATGTAGCGCAGGCCGTTCGCATTGCACGCGAGGCAGTCAAGAAAGGAGATCAAGACTACAGGCTGCTCACGCTGTTAGGCGAGGCACTGCTCCGCTCGGGTATCGCACCCGGGGAACCAGCATTCAAGGAGGCAAAAGACGCTCTCGAAAAATCGCTGGCTGAGCGCCCAAACTACGCCGGCTCGCAACTGGCCCGGGGCAAACTCGCTTTGCTGGACAACCGCATGGACGACGCAATTACGCATCTGGAAACAGCAAGGAAACTCAGTCCAAATGACCCCGCAGTCTATGCGAATCTAGCCGCCGCGTATCACAGGCGGGGTGATACGCAGAAAGCGCAGAATATGCTGGACGTGCTTGCAAAAATAAACCAAACCCAGGCCGAGAAGTTCCGGTCAGCTCCCGGAGACCAGAAGCCTGCCTATGCAGCGTCTGGAGAGGTGCAGTCGGAAGGGTCCAAGCACCCTTGACGATTCGGCAGCTCGGCAGGAAGACTTATCCCCAGGACACGCGAGGGAACGGCCGTTCGACAATTCCGGTCCCTTCCTTCACGGCGACAATCTGATCACTTTTCAGGTTCGACAGCTTTGTTTCGCTTCCACTGGGCCAAATGATTTCAACCGCCTCGATTCTGGAACGCTGACCGAGTCCAAAGTGGAGTCGGGGATCTTGGGCGGATTGGTAACTCATCCCGCCCTTTCGTTGATCGTAGAGGACGAGATCACCGGCCGACACTTTCACCCGTGCGCCGACAGCGTCTCGATTCGACTTTGTCCCAATCAGCAGAATCTCCAGCCAGTGGTTGGCATTGCCGCCATCGTTCCGCAGCAGTTGCGGTCGCTGGCCGTTGTTGCTGACGAGAATGTCTAGATCCCCATCATTGTCGAAGTCGCCGATAGCCGCGCCCCTGCTCACGCGCGGCAATTGGAAGTCAGGACCCAGGCGGTCGCTGACGTTCTCGAAAATGCCCCGGCCCGTGTTGCCGAACATCAGCTTAGGTTCAGCGTAGCGCGTATCGGCGTGGTAGCGCTCAATGTTGTCGAGTACGTGGCCGTTCGCCATAAAGAGATCGCGAAGGCCATCGTTGTCATAATCCATAAAGCGCGTCCCGAACGTGCTGATGTGATACGTAGAGTAAGCAATCTTTGAGCGGAAGGTTGCGTCTTCGAACGTCTGATCTCCCTGGTTTTGGTATACGCGTGCCAATTGCATGTCGAGATGTCCGACGATCAGGTCAAGCCGGCCGTTTCCGGTGGTATCGGCGGCGTCCGTCCCCATGCCGGCCTCGAACTGGCCGTCCGCACTGACCGCGACACCCGCGAGATATCCCACCTCGCGAAAGGTGCCATCACGGTTGTTGTGAAATAGGAAGTTCGGCATGTGGTCATTGGCGATGAAAATGTCCTGCCAGCCGTCATCGTCGTAGTCGAAGGTTACAATGCCCAGGCCGTTACCTCCTTTAACACCAACTCCAGAGGACTTGCTGACGTCTGTGAAGGTGCCGTCGCCGTTGTTGTGATAGAGCGTCGGCCGCTGACCTTGGAAGTCATCTGGATGGCAGTAGCTGCGCATGCCGGGCCCACGATCTCCACAGTAGAAGTTGCGCTCAGGGGACCAATCCACATAATTCGCAATTACCAGGTCCAGCTTGCCGTCGTTATCGTAATCGAACCAAGCAGCACTCGAGGCCCACCGTCCCGCATTTTCCACACCTGCGTGCGCGGTGACCTCTCTGAAAGTGCCGTTCCCATTGTTGTGGTAAAGAATGCATCGTCCATAGCCGAGTACGAGCAGATCAGGAAACCCGTCATTGTCGTAGTCTCCTACGGCGACGCCCATACCGAACAGACCTTCCGCGCCAACCCCAGCAGCAGCGGTGACATCCGTGAAGGTGCCATCACCGTTATTGCGGTAGAGCGCGCTTCGCAGCGGTTGCGGGGGACTGTACGCTGATGTTGCTGCACCGTTTACCAGGTAAAGGTCAAGCAAGCCATCCTGGTCGTAGTCAATCCAGCCGCAGCCTGCACCCATGGTCTCCATCAGGTACTTCTCGGCGGATGCTGCATTGTCGTGCCGAAAAGTGATACCAGCTTTCGTGCCAATGTCGAGAAAACTCACGGGATTGGTTCCGATGGCGGCCCATCCCGTGCGCTGGCTGGCGAGCGCGATACCTGCCGATCCAATACCCTTCAGCAGTTCACGCCGGGAGATAGTCAGGAGAGGTTTCACAATCGTGCCAAACAATGCAAGCAGACTCAGGAGATCCGCCACTCGAGGAGCCCAAACTCGCGCCATGTTGTATCACTCTCAATGAACATGGCAGCTGGCGGACCGATCTGGCCGGCTTTATACAGCTTTGTTGTAGGCTCTACCTCGAGGCGTACTGCAATCGTCGTTACGGCTGAAAAACTCACTGAATTGAATTTGTCCTTCGCTACGAAGTAGGGCTCGATGTTCACGACTGGGTCCCAAGTCTGGCCATTCTTATACAGGATGCGCCAGGATGTGGGTACGTGGCAGAATCGACGGTCATCAAACCAATAGACTTCCGTAGAAGACACCTTGGCCGGCGACTTGAATTCGTATTCAATCCATGCCGCGGTTCCGGGCTCGGGTCGCATCCTGTAATACAAATACGATTCGTCGGCGGAACTAAGTGGGTCCCTGCCGTCACAGAGAGCGCGAATGTCATCGTTCTGATCGTTGTAGCCCGTCCAAGCCTTTTGAACTCCGCCGGAGGAGCGAACCGCATGTATAGGATCGGGCGGCGAAGACGAAACCCACGCTTTTTGCGGCTCGGTTGACATCCAAACTGCCATCTCCCCGGGCCCCCGATTGGACCACGCAAAGTAAGGAATTGCCACCAACTGATGGGACTGCTGCTTCAGTTCGCCGCCCTCGTCCTCCCTCAACGCTTCTACATTTCCGGTCACAACCTGAGTGCCATTCAGTAGCTCGGGACGCCATTGGCTTTGGAACTTCGCGTTCTCGGGAACGATCAAGTTCAAGACATGTCCGTTGTTGTCCGGCCACTCCGCGCAATATACGAGCGGGCCGCGTTGCAAAGCCACCATACCGTGGTCTTCCTGGACGAGAGCCTTAGCCCTCACGCGGCGAACGGGCATGGGCAAATGCAGTTGAAGCGTATCTCCCTTCGCCCATTTTCGTTCGATGCGAGCATAATTACGTTCTCTGGTTAAGTCGACGGAACGGCCATTCAGGTTCAGCGTCGGTCCCTCATCGAAGTTATCGGCGAATTCATAGAGGTCGCCAGGAAGGACCTCGTTCCGTGCCCAACCTGGGATTCGGAGCATCATCGTGAACCGTTCGGCTCGAACGGGATCGATGCGGATGCTGACGGTTCCTTCCCACGGGTATCGACTCTCTTGTTGAATGGCAACAATATTTCCACTGGGGAGGCTCAACTTTGCCTTACTGCCAACGAAGAGGTTGACATAAACCAAATTGGAACCTTGCGCATAGATGTAGTTCCCCACTGATGCCAGGAGGCGCACTACGTTCGGGGGGCAACAAGGAACGTCAATCCACTCAAAGCGTTCATAGTTGCCAAACGAGCGCAGAGGATTCTGGTAGAAGAACCGATCTCCCTTGAGGGAAACCCCATCCGCGAAGCCGTTGTACAGAACCCGCTCCAGCACGTCGATGTACTTGGCGTCGTGATGCGCTTGGAACATGCGTTGATTCCACGCCACATTTCCGTACGCCGCGCAGGTCTCATTCCATGCGCTTAGATTGGGTAGTTCATAAGCGCTGCCGAATTGCTCATGAAAACGAATGGAGCCGATGCTCCCGGTCAAATAAAGCTTGTGATGGACAATGTCTTCCCATATGGCGTCCGCCGCTTCCTGATACGCCGGCATTCCGGTCAGCGCTGCGATGTCGGTGAGTGGGATGTATAAGAACATGGCACGAACGCAGTGGCCTACCGCTTCCTCCTGTTTCACCACCGGTTCGTGGTCCTGCGCGTAAGTCCGGTCAATTGCATATTCGCCAGTGCGCGGATAGCCGTCTTTGCCCCGTCCATCCATGAAGAATCTGGCAAGCTTCAGATATTTTTCGTCCCCCGTTAGATCATGAAGCGCGAGCAATCCGATTTTCTGACCTTCGTGTTCGGAGATGTAGTCTCGCTTGCCGGGGCCGAAGTTCGCATTAATCATTTCGGCCGCTTTGAGCGCTGCATCGAGCATCTTCCGCTTGCCGGTCGCAGAATAATAGGTGACCGCGGCCTCAAAAAAATGGCCAGGTAGGCGAACTGCCTGATCAGGATCAGTGAGGCGTGGAGTCAGCTGTCTGACTAACCTGCCGATCACTTGATCCACGTATTCCTCGAGCTTGCGATCAGGACGCTTGGCCAACATGTACGCAGCCGCTTCGATCAGTTTGGGGCTGCCAAAATCATCGGGCTCCTCCATCTTGTTGAAGCAGTGCCATATCGAAACTTCGCGATTCAGTTCCATGCGCGGCGCCCAAAAATCATCGAGAATGTCGACCTCAGTAAGCGGCACCGGCTTTACCGTATATCCGCTTCCAGTCATTGCCGGAAAATCGAGCGCCTTTATCAGGTGGATGCCCGGAATTAGACCAAAGGTGGAGAGTAGTAGGGAGCGCCGCGTAAGGTTGTGTTCCTTGGATATGCTCATCGCTGCTCCGAATGAAGGCGGTCTCGATTAATCCGCTACACAGAAATCCGACACGCGTCGATCCAGCCCCTAGTTAAGGTGCTGCGGCCCGAGTGCCCGCGCACTAGCGGGAGCCATCTCTGACTGCATCAGAAGAATCGGAATCATCCCCTCGTTATTGAAGCGGTTGATGAAATCACGTAGTACAAACGCCTTGCCGGCCAGGTCCTGTTGGTGGGCGTAGCTTGTAATCAGTTCGTCGACGAGCATCTTGCCGGTTATGTAGCAGCTACCGTAGCCGGGCTGGCGGAGATACAGCAACTGCTCAAAAACCGTGAGCGGGTCCTTTGCCTTGGCCCAGTCGCGCGGGGTCCACTCCGCCTGGAACTGTCCCGCCTGCTCCAAGGTAAATTGATTGTCCTGCACATACAACGAGGCAAGACCACGAGCAGCGCGGTTTGCCAGCATGATCCAGACTAGCTCCCTCGCGCGCGGGTTCTCGTCGTAAAGACCGACGTGCATCATCAGCTCTTCGAATGCCGTGGCAAAGCCCTCGGCGCGATTGTCCCAAATGTTCGAGAGTAGGACATGGCGGCGAATGGGGCTTGGATTCGGCTCGTCGCGCATCCGCCCGAGGTCGATCCAGTGATAATCGTGCGACAGAAGCAGCATAGGCTCGCGGTGTGTGATGCGGGTGAAGAATACTCTTTGGTCTGCCGGCGTGAAGTGACCGAGCTCCTCCCCGAGTGCCGACGTGATGTAAGGCTTGTCCGGAATGATGTCCTGCTTAATGAGGAAATCCACAAATTTATTCAGCCGGTCACGCGTCATCTTGTCGAATGCATCAGCATCCGCGGCTGGCTCAAGAGGCGGCAGGTGACGGTTATGGTGTTCCTCGAGACGCAAAGCTGATTGCGCGCGCTCCAGTTCGCGCCGCAGCAGGACGACTTCCTCGTCCCAAGTATACGGAATGAAATGCACATTCTGCTGATACCACGTGTAGTTCTCTTGGCCCACGCCGGAGAGACCTGTTTTGGTAGGCGCCAAGTTCTCCAACCAAGCAACGAATTCGTCGGTCGCGTTGCGCGCGCCCGTTATGGCCGACCTTAATTCCTGGCTGGTTCCGTTCAGATCGGCACGTTGGTGTTCGGCCAAAGTGTGGACAAGGAGTGTTCCGGCTTCGAGGGAAGCTAGGATGTGGGACTGATTCCGAAGCTCCTCCCCGCCATAAACCCAGAGATCGCGAGCGTTGCTGGCGACTAGATTCTCTTTTGCCTCGGATAGAAAGCCGGGAATCATACCAAGCTTCGTGGTCAAATCTTTTTGCGCATCGGCATCAAGTGGAAAATGATAGTTATAAAGCTCAATCTGAGGGTAAGGGACGGGGCCTTCGCGCGACGGAACGTCACTTCGGGACGAGAAGATGTTCCCATAGAAAGATGGGTCGCGCGCCCAGGGACGGAGCACTCTCAGGTTGAACTCGAGTCCATTCATCTCAGCCTTCACTAACTTGTAATCGTTCTGCTCTTCAAGAGGCCACGACTTCGGATCGATTTCGTCGAGCCGCTTGCGCAACCGAGGCAGTGCCGCAGCTTTGGCCGCCATCGCGCTCGCGCTGTAGTCAGGAACATTACTCTTCATCGCCGGATGTTCGAATTCTCGCCATTGCTGAAAAAGCTTGAGCAACGCGGGGTAACCGCTAGACTCGCTCGCGGTGCTGACGGAACGACCGTTCATTACTCCAAAGAATAGGGCCGCGACGACCAGGCAGAGTTGCCGGCGGATGCTCATTGAGTGAGACTTGCGATCAGTCATTACTGAAATCTCCTCACTGTGGAATTGAATGCTGACGGGTGGACTAGGCTAACGCGCAATTTGCGGTTTGCGCAAGGTGCCGCACACAGGGTTTTGGACCCCACCAGCGGACATCCATCAAATGGAACATTGTTACGAATTCCTGGTCTTTTTACGTCGCAATATTCTCTTCGCGGAGTACTATTCGGATCGATCAGAGAATCGTGGAGAGCTCGCGAGTCTGTGCGAAAAAGTTCGAAATTCGAAAGCAAAGCTGGAATGGGAAGCCCATCGCCTGGCTGCATTTAGGTAAGCCTTGTAATCAGGAATTGTGGAGAACAGTGATTGATATGAGACGGATATCTCGCCGCCAGCTTCTAAAGACGGGTGCTGTAGCCGGTGTGGCCGGTGCGGTCACCCTGAGTACGCCATGGAACGCAAACGCGCAGGATAAGGAGCATCCAGCGGAAAGATTCGCCACCAAAGATCTGTTGGAGCGCCACGAGGAACATCAAGTCTCCCTTGCTTCGGACAATGTGATTGTTTCCTTCGATCTTCGCTACGGAACAATTTCTTCGATCACACGTAAGTCAGATCCGTATGCCTTGAACTACATTTCTAATGCTAAGAACACACCTGAGGTGGACGGCAACTACGTCTTCCGCACCGGCGACCTAGTTCTAACCACGTGGGAACTTCTGCGGAGCTGGCAAGATGATGATCCTGGAGCTGGTGGACAGTTCCGGTCATCGGGCAACTGGAGATCTGAATCGACGTCTACCTCACCGGATATTCGACAAGTTAAGCACGATGATCATTCATTCAACGTGTCCTACGTCGGTCGGTCCACGGTTGGGAATGGGATAAGAGATGTCGATGTCGAGATGACTTACCATTTTGATCGAGATGGAGCACTGCTGTGGGACATCAGTCTCACAAATGCGACAGGTGACGTTCTCGAAGTGGGCGAGTTGGGAATCCCTTTGCGTCTCAATGATGACTATGCGGAATTCGTGGGCATGGACCTGAAGGATACTAATCCTCAATTCGAACAGGAAAATCAGGTGGAAGCCTATCGCTACAGAACAATAATCCAGCAGTCAATGATTCACGAGCAAAAGGTTCTTGTTCATCACTTTATCGGAGGCCACAGTTCTTACTCGCTGGTGCTGCGCCCCCTAGGTGATCCGCCCTTTTTGCTCATCCACCCAACCCAGGACACAGCTTTTGAATGTATCTACAAGGAGGTGCAAGGGACAGGGCTAGGGGAAGGTGGCGAACGCTGGGCAGGGCCGGACATACTCGCGATTCATTCGCGAGCGACCAAGAACCTTCGTGGCTGGCGGCACAATTCCTGGGTTAATGGCCACAGCTCGCTACTGCTTCAACCCGGGGAGCAAAGGTCTTATCAAATGCGATTTGTCTTTATTCCAACCTATGAAGCAATTCGCGATGAGATTGCGAAAACCGGAAACCTGGGAATCAGGATTGTACCCTCCATGGTAGTGCAGGAGGGTAGGGATGTGCATGTTGAAGTGAAATCGCGAAGCGCCCTTGACCAGATCGAACTTCTTTCCGACGGTATCACGATTAAGTCGAAAGAAAAGACTTCCACGGCCACGTTGTTGAATTGCTCTTTCAAAGGCCGAGGCCTTAAGACATTGAAGTTGCGATATGGTAATAAACGATGGACCAACCTGCATTTCAATTGTATCGAGAGCTACGACTCACTGTTGAAGGCGCGATCACAGTTCATTGTGGACCGGGAATATTACCAAAATTCCGATGACTCATTTCACCGTAATCATATGTTTCTGCCGTTCGACTACCGGAAGAAGTGCATCATCCTCGAGTCCGAGGAGGCGTGGGAAGTCGGAGGCAGCGATGAACCCGGTTTTTCTGCATCTCTGTTTCTGGCGGAGAAGAATGTCTATTATCCGTCGGTAAAAGAGATTGCTGTGCTTGAAAACTATGTGAGCGAGTGCCTCTTCAAATATATTCAGGACCCGAAAACTTATGCCGTTCGAGCTTCGCTGTTCTGGCTCAAGAGGGTTCCTTCAAGCCCATGGAGCGAATGGAGCAAGGCGAGATCTGAAGCAACTTGGCGTACTTACAACTACGTGCACCCGGCAAACATCTACTACGCACTTTACAAGATCGGTAGCAGGTATGGTTTGCTGACTCACAAAACGGCTGAGGAATATCTGAGAATGTCCTACCACACCTGTATCAAATGGTTTCAAACCGGACCATGGAGAGATGTAGGTTTGATGGAGGGATCTAATGCCATTTACATCTTGGAAGATATCAAGAAGATAGGTTGGAAGCTTGAGTACGAAACCTTGCGTGAAGCCATGCGCAAATGCAGTGCGGTTTTCAGCGAGCAACCGTACCCGTATGGTTCAGAACTCTTGGTCGACCAGACCGCACATGAACAGGTATATTTTTTTACCCAGTATTTTGATGACAAGCAAAAGAACGCGAAAACCGTACAGGTGCTAAAGGCGTTGCGTGGCGGTAACCAGCCTATCTGGTTCCACTACGGCAATGATAAGAGGCGTGAAATCACGTGCTGGTATAGCGCTTCGCTGAACGGTCTTGCTTTGCTCAAATCCTTCGAGGATTCTGGAGATCAAGACGCGCTTGCGAAGGGATACGGCGGCGTTACCAGTGTGATGGCAAATGTCACCTCCGACGGAATGGGTTTTAACTATTACGATTGCCGGGCTGGCGTTCTGGACCACGAACCTCCGATCACATGGGAAGGTGGTTGCGGTCTTTGGGGATTTCTGCAGGCGATCAAAGCTTACGTTGTCAAAGACCCTACGTTCGGTTTAGTTGGTTACGGCTGTGACGTGAAGAGTACACCCGAAAAAGACACTGTCATTCCGTACGACGGTTTGAGAAAAAGGGTTGTGTTTGCTGAACAGAAGATCCAGGTGGAGGCGCTTACGGGGGAAATCGTAGAGGTCTCGCTGTCACGCTCAAACCGTATTTCACTCGCAATGGCCGACTCCACGGGTCTGGCGAAGCAAGCGATTTTGAGAGTTGATGGTCTGCCGGACGGCAAATATCACATCAAGAGCGATCATGAGAGCCTTGACGCCCGGTCAGCCGCAGGAATGCTTGAGTTCAGAACTGGCATGGGGCAGAACATTCAAGTCACAAAAGCATAGGTCTCATAAGGACATCAAACCATCAGTAGTGCGGGAGTCATTGACGGGGAATCCATAGGGCCCAAGCAACATGTCCCGAGACGGAAAGGCAGGCATCAAGATAGTGCTTCTCGCTATTCGCATCCATACGCGCAAACCGAATGTGAGGTGACAAACAAGTTTTCACCGAACCTGATGCTGTAGGCTTGAGCTCGGGCTGTGTTGGTTCAGCGTGAGCACGCTGTAGTACACCAGGTTCACCGGATTTTTCGAGTCCGCGACATGGACCATGTTGGACCACCCCAAAGGCGAACCCGGCCACTAGCGCCACAGCGATGCCCGCCTTGTACGACCACGCGCCCATCTTCCTCGACACCACCGCATACGCCATCCCCGTCCCGAAGAACAGGACATACACAATCACGAAAGTTCCCGCACCTCAGTTCCACCATCCACCATCTGCGATGCTACCAACGGCACCATCAACAGCCCCAGCGCCACACGCAGCATCGTCTTTCCCGTTGGTTAATACGCGCTATGTACTCCCTAACGATTTCCACCACCGTCTCGCAAAAGATCCACAGCGCGAACCCGAACACTCCCCATAGCGTTCCCGTCCTCCCGGCACGAAATGTCTTCCCCATCTCCCTCGAGAATGGCTTCTCCGGTTCCAAGTCAACCGAAGAAGGCGCGCTCGCATGCCGTTTCCTCCTACGCTTACTTATTTGTTAAGTTCAGGCTCATGAGGTGCTTCGACCTCGGCTGAGATTGCGGTTCGAGGGATGTTCGCCCGTTGCTACAAGGGCAGTAGATCGGCGCAACACCAAAGAAGTGACCAGTTCGTACGAATGGCATGGTTGAACGTGAGGGCGCTCCACTTCCTTCAACAAAGCCCTGAATGCAATCGTAGCCAATTCGTGCTGCGACATCTGGACGGTGGTTAAGGGTGGAATTGTGAATTCGCTCAGGCGAATATCATCAAATCCCACAATTGAAAGGCTCTCTGGAATCCTCATGTTTTGTTCATACGATTCGCGCATGACGCCAATCGC
>Ga0207702_10000439_pt1 | contig 47451 bp, 48 predicted proteins | sample KBSCornC62_FD_184302 | JGI IMG/M metagenome (GOLD analysis project Ga0207702, IMG submission 184302) | Corn rhizosphere microbial communities from Kellogg Biological Station, Michigan, USA - KBS Corn C6-2 (SPAdes) (version 2) | ecosystem: Host-associated > Plants > Roots > Rhizosphere > Soil ... | reverse complement strand
CGATCAGTGGGGTACAGAGGTCATGGAACAGCGCTTCGTTCGGCAACGACCATAGTCAGTTTTAACGGCGGCTTTCGATAGAGCGAGCCATTGGGCAATGCGGGACTGAACGGCGTATTATGGTCGGGATAGGCTCTCGGGTGATACCGGACCGTCATACCCGAAAGCGTTCTTCTGATGGCCGCTCTGGCCATTGGAGAACGATCATGGAGATGTCTGAAACCGCACCCATCGCCGCCAAGCGTCAAGTCTGGAATGCCGACAGAACCGTCGGTGCGAAGCGTGCGCTGAAACCGAAGCAAATATGGGAAATCCGGTTTTACCTCAATCAGCGGCACCGCTTGCGAGATCAGGCACTGTTCGACCTGGCGATCGACAGCAAACTCAGAGGCCGCAACTTGGTGCAGATGAAGATTGGCGACCTTGTCAGCGGCGGGCAAATCCGAACTCGGGCAATCGTGATGCAGCAGAAAACTGGACGACCAGTTCAGTTCGAGCTGCTTCCGGACGCTCGCGCCAGCCTGCTGGCTTGGCTCGAGCGGCGGGGTGGCACGGTGGAGGATTACGTCTTTCCCGGCTAGGTCGATCATAAAGGGCATCTTAGCACCCGTCAGTATGCCCGGCTCGTCGACGAATGGGTGACAGGGGTCGGCCTGATGCGAAGTGAGTATGGCACGCACTCCCTCCGCCGTACGAAGGCATCGATAATCTACAGGGCAACCGGCAACCTTCGTGCCGTCCAGATCCTGCTTGGTCATAGCAAGATCGAAAATGCGGTCCGCTATCTTGGGATCGATGTGGAAGACGCACTTTCCCCTGCTGAAAACACTGAGATTTGACCCATCGGCTCCTCGCTCCGGCGAGGGGCCGACCTTACAACGCTGGACCTTAGCTGCCATTCCCACTGCGGGCAATGAAAGGCGTTCTGGGAGGATCGGACGTAGACCGTTGCCGACCGGCAGCGACGTTTGCGGAATGCTGGCCGGTTGCGGTTCGTCCCCTTTCGGCAATCTGGCTCGGAAAGCTGACCATCACCCTCGATGGGCTCATTCGGCGTAACGTGTAAACACCCAGTCGCGATCGCATTCCTTGGCGTCGTGACAGGCGAAGCGGGTCTGGTGCCGCGCCTCGTCGACCGGCTGACCGCCGATGAACCGCCCGAACCCCCAGCCGCCTGTAGTGGCAAAGCTTTTGCTGTCTTTCACCATGACGTGCACCGTGGTCGCCGCCCCGGGAACCGTCGCGGAGGCAAATTCGGCCGAGGGAGCGCGCTTCCACGCCAGTTTCACGAGGGTCGATCCGTCCGGAAAGGGCCGGATGCCGCGCCGGAAAGCATCGATTGCGACCGGATTGCCGAGCACGACGCGAAGCTCGTCGAACGGCGCATCTTCGAGCGCGGGCGCGATCAGCGCCTAGCCGCGATACCCCTCGGGTATGGAGATGCCATACACCGACGATACTGCGGCCGATGCCGGCGCGGGGGCCGAAAGCGCTGCCGCCGAGATCGGGGCGGCTGCAAGGGAGCAGCGCCTCCCAGAAGTGCGATACCGATGCGCTTCATCGCCCTGCCATCCGGTCCGCATCGACGATCGCTCGCGCAAAATCCTGCGGCGCTTCCTGCGGCAGATTATGCCCGATGCCGCCCACGCTCGTCCGATGCTCGTAACGCCCTTTGAACTTGGCGCGATAATCCTGCGGCTGCGGGTGCGGTGCACCATTATCGTCGCCTTCAAGCGTGATGGTCGGAACTGCAATCGTTGGAAGAGTCGCTAGCTTCGTTTCAATCGCATCATAGCGTGCCTCGCCCTCGGCAAGCCCGAGCCTCCACCGATAATTGTGGATGCTGATCGCGACATGGTCGGGATTGTCGAGCGCAGCGGCCGACCGTGCGAACACCGCGTCGTCGAACGCCCAGCGCGGTGAGGCCGACTTCCAGATCAATCGTGCAAATTCGTGCGTGTTGGCGGCATAGCCCAGTCGGCCGCGCTCGGTCGCGAAATAATATTGATACCACCAGCGCCGCTCGGCTTCGGGCGACAGCGGTTTGACGTTGGCGGCCTGGCTGCCGATCAGATAGCCGCTAACCGAAACCAGTGCGCGGACGCGTTCGGGATGAAGCGTAGCTAGGATACAGGCCGTGCGTGCACCCCAGTCGCATCCGCCGACGATCGCTTGGCGTATCCCGAGCGCATCGAGAAAGTCGAGCGCGTCCATTGCAAGCGCCGCCTGCTGTCCGTTGCGCGGCGCCCTATCGGACAGGAAGCGCGTTGCACCATAGCCGCGCAGATAGGGCACGAGAACGCGGTAGCCTAGCGCCCCAAGTATCTGCGCTGCATCGACATAGGTGTGGATGTCGTATGGCCAGCCGTGGACGAGCAGCACCGGCGCGCCGTCCGCCGGCCCGAGCTCGGCATAAGCAATGTCGAGCAGTTTTGTCCGGACATGCTTGAGCGGTCCAAAGTCGGCGAGCGCCGCCGCAGCCGCATGGACCGGTGCGCCAAGCAGCATAGTCGCGGCCGATCCGGCCAGCGCGTGCGCCATGAAGCCGCGTCGATCGCTGTTGTGAAACAGGGTCATCATATGTCTCCTTGGTGGCGTCAGGGAATGAGGAGCAGCTTTCCGGTGCTCCGGCGGCTTTCCATGTCGGCATGCGCTCGTGCCGCATCGGCGAGAGGATAGAGACCGCCTGTTTCGATCCGCAGCCTTCCTTCAATAATCCACTGGAATAATTGCGCCGATCGCTCGCGCAGCAAGGCGGGTGTCGAAATATGGTCGGAAAAGACGGCGTAGCCGAGCTTGATGCTCTTCGGCAGGCTCATGATGTCGATCGGGCCCGGACTGCCAAGCACGGGCCCAAACCAGCAAAAGGTGCCCGAGCGCCGGAGCGACGCAAGCGAGTCGGCGAATGTCGCCGGACCCGAACCATCGAACACGACATGCACGCCTTCACCGCCTGTCAGCGCGAGGATCTTGTCCACAAAATTACCATCAGCATCGACAACGACATGATCGGCGCCGGCGCTGCGTGCCGCCTCGACCTTCGCCGCGCTCGACACCCGCCCGATCACCGTGCCGCCGCGCAGTTTGACGATCTGCGTCAGCAGCATCCCGAGGCCGCCGGCTGCCGCATGCACCAGAGCGATGTCGCGCGGCCGCACGGGATAGAAGTCGGTCGCGAAATGGCTGGCGGTCAGACCCTGCATCATGACCGCTGCCGCCGTGCGGTCGTCGATCGCGTCAGGAATCGGTACTAGCGCGTCAACCGATATCTCCACCCGCTCGGCATAGCTTCCGGGTGCATAGACCCAGGCGACGCGGTCGCCGATGGCAATGCCGGTGACGCCCTCGCCCAGCGCGACGACGCGCCCGGCGCCTTCGACCCCCAGCACCTTGGGATACGGAACATCAGTCCACGCCATGCCGCGGCGAATGCCGATATCCATGAAATTGACGCCCGCGGCGGCGATTGCCACGACCACCTTTCCGGGGCCCGGCGCGGGTTCAGGAATGTCGATCGAGCCCAGATCGCCATCGGATGATGTCATAGCCATTGCTTTCATCTCAATTTCCTTTTTGAATGAACGTTCCATAATTGCTCAAAAAAATGCATCATCGAAGCGCGCGAAGCGTCAACTCTCCCAGACCGGCCAGATGTTCGGGGCTTGCTCCGCCTCGCGCGGCGATCCTTATCCCCCCGAAACTCGCGACAAACCATGTTGCGATCACATCGGGATCGAGATCGGCGACGATATCACCGTCGGCCTGCGCCGCCTCCACCTGCGCGATGATCGCGGTGCGAAGCGAATGATCGGCCGCTGCGCGGATTTCATTGAGCGCGGGCCAGGAGGTCCCGAGCTCGGCGACCGAATTGACGCCGAGACAAGGCTGACCCGCCTCCTGAACGACGCGATCGACCATGGCACGGATACCATCGATCGCCCGGCTTCCCGTCCGAAGGGCAGCGCGATGTGCCCGGGTCTCACCGAGCGCATATCGGCGCACAGCCGCGCCATAGAGGCCAGCCTTGTCGCCGAAACTGTTGTAGAGACTTTGACGTCCGATCCCCATTGCATCGACGAGCATCTGCGCCGAGCTGCCCTCATAGCCGTGTTCGCGGAACACGCTGATCGCGGCATCGAGCGCAACATCATCATCGAAGGTTTTCGGTCTTGCCATGATCAGAGAGATAGAGATTATGGAACGATTGTTCAATAATTATCTTCGAGGTTCGCAAATTTCCCCTGAGGCGATGATTGGGGTGGGAGCGACCATTTTCGGCCGGCGACCACTTTTGGCGCGTAGCTGATCATCTGCTCTGACCATCCCGATCGGCTGCTCCTATCAGAAGCGGACGATTATGGTGGTGGATAGGAACGACCGGCTCTGGTCGGAATCCGGCGTTGCTTTGACTGGCATCCGAAGCAGGCAGATCCGACCAAGTTAAGCCATTTCCATGCAGGATCGGGAATGGCGGTTCAGGCCGAAACCGGTCATTCGCTGGACCGGTCGCTCTCACTCATATTAATCCCAAGCGCCGCCGACGGGAGGCCCCAAACGGACCTATGCCAGCGACGGCGCGCCTAGTTCTTGCACGAAAGCATCAAGCGTAGCGACGAATGCCCTTGAAGCGGCTGAGCGATAGCCGCCCTCACGCTGTAGCAAGACCACCCTTCGTTCATCGATCGCAGGAAGGAGCGGGCGGAAACGCAAGTCCTCTCTTTCAAATGTGACGGCGTCTGGGAGAACTGTCACCAGCGAGCTGGATCTCACGAGTTCGATGAGTGTCGTCATCGAGCTCGTCTCGATGACGACCTTCGGCTTGATCCCGTGCCGCTTGAAATGCTTGTCAATGGTTTGGCGGGTGGCAAATGTCTGGTTCAATGGAACCAACTCCTCTTTCTCGATGCCCGCGACATCAATCGAGTCATGAGCCATCACCGTGTGATCATATCGGCAGACCAGCGATAATCGCTCGGTATGGAGTGGTTGCGCAGCGATGCCGGTGACGCTCGACGCCCAGAAAGCGATGGCACAGTCGAGGTTGTCATCCGCGAGATCAGTTTCAATTTCATCCTGCGACAAGGCGGTCAGATCAAGGGTGATGCCTGGATATTTTTCGCGGAAACGGCGCGCGAGTGGAGCAATCAGATAGCCGCTGAAGCTGGGAGTGAACCCGAGCCGCAGCCCCCCGGAGCTTAGGTCATTGACGTCGCGCGCGGCGCGGCCTGCGGCGTCGATCTCGCGAAAGGCGCGGTGAACATGGCTTAGATACGTGGCGCCAGCATCCGTCGCGCGCACGGCTTTGCCGGTGCGGTCGAGCAGTTGCACGCCCAATTGCTCTTCCAGCTGTCGGATCTGCTGCGATAGCGCGGGCTGGGATACGTGAAGCGCCTGAGCGGCGCGGGTGAAGCTGCCATGCTCCACAACCGCCGAGAGGTAACGAAGGTGTCGGAGGAGCATCACTATAACGCCTGCTTATAGAACCCATCTGTGACCAGTCTTGGACAATTATGGGTCGGAAGTCGATACCTGCCTCACCAAGTATGGAGATCGACAAATGCAGAGGCTTATCGAGGGCTTCAGGAAGTTCAAGGAGGGGGAGTACCCCGAACGAATTCCGCTCTTTCAAGAACTGGCAACAAGGCAGGAGCCGGGTACGCTTTTCGTTACATGTTCGGATAGCCGGGTTGTTCCCGAGTTTATCACGCAGAGCGAGCCGGGCGACATGTTCGTCATTCGCAATGCGGGCAATATCATTCCCTCTTTCGGCCCCAACCACGGCGGCGTGTCCGCAACTGTTGAATACGCTGTCGCGGTGTTGGGCGTAGCCGATATTGTCGTGTGCGGTCACTCCGACTGCGGCGCGATGACGGCGATCGCTACCGGTGCCGACCTCAGCACCCTGCCGGCCGTTTCGAGCTGGCTGCACCATGCGGACGCAGCAAAGGCGATCAACGACGCGCACTCGCACAACTGCAAGTCCGGCAAGGTTGCCGGCATGGTGCGCGAGAACGTCATCGCCCAGCTCGCGAACCTTCGCACTCACCCGTCCGTCGCCCTGGCTCTTTCCGAAGGGCGTGTCCGCCTCCACGGGTGGGTCTATGACATCGGTGAAGGGGCGATCGAGGCCTATGACGCTTCGAGTGGCCGGTTTGTCGATCTGGTCGAATATCCCAACACGAACGCGACCGATCTCGCCTTCGCTGCCTGACGCCCTTCAAGCCAGGACGCCGGATTTCTGCGCCCGTCAACCCGTGGGCGCCCCCCAGTCTCAATATAGAAGAAAGGTAGATTAATGACCCAAGTGCAAGTGACCCAAACGGCCCGCAAGGCGCTCACCGAGGCTGTCATTCAGAGCAAGGCTGAGAAGCAGCTGACCTGGACGGCGATTGCTGCAAACAGCGGCCTCTCGCGCGAGTTCGTCACCGCCGCACTGCTCGGCCAGCACCCGCTGCCGGCGAGCGCTGCTGAAGCAGTCGGCGAGACGCTCGCCCTGACCGCCGACCAAGTCGAGCTGTTGCAGGCGATCCCGATCCGCGGCAGCTTCCCCGACGGCGTGCCGACCGACCCGACCATGTATCGCTTCTACGAGATCATTCAGGTCTATGCGACGACCCTGAAATCTCTCGTTCACGAGGATTTCGGCGACGGCATCATCAGCGCGATCAACTTCAAGCTGAATCTCGAAAAGCGCGAAGACCCCGAAGGCGGCCACCGCTGCGTCATCACGCTCGACGGCAAGTACCTTCCGACGAAGCCCTTCTGACGGGCCGACTGCTTCGAGGCACGAGCCACTAATCGCAGCCCATGCCTCCCAGCGCCAACCGCACTTTGGCGCACGCTTCCACGCCACAGGCCCTGAAAATGCAGCGTCTTCCGGTCGCTGGACCGGGCGCCAATTTACCGCGTAAAAAATGACTTGTACCGAACGGTCAAACTTTGTACCTATAGGTACACTCCAGCAGCCCCAAAGGGGAATCGAATGAACCGCCGCACTTTCATAGCTGCCCTTCCTGCTGCGGCCCTTGCGGCCCCGACTCTTGCCAAAACCATCCACATCTCGAAAGGAAATCAAATGTCCCGTCCTCCTCTGCCCCCGTTCACCCACGAAAGCGCTGTCGAGAAGGTCCGTCTGGCCGAAGATGGCTGGAACACCCGCGATGCCGCCAAGGTTGCTCTGGCTTACACGCTAGACACCCGCTGGCGTAACCGGGTCGAGTTCGCGACCAATCGCCAGGAGGCGCAGGCCTTCCTCGAGCGTAAGTGGAACAAGGAACATGAGTACCGGCTTATCAAAGAGCTGTGGGCCTTCACCGGCAACCGTATTGCCGTGCGTTACGCCTACGAGTATCGCGACGACGCCGGGCAGTGGTTCCGCGCATACGGAAACGAAAACTGGCTCTTTGCCGAAGACGGACTGATGTCGAACCGCCACGCCAGCATCAACGAGATGCCGATCAAGGAAGCCGACCGGCTGTTCCACTGGCCGCTGGGCCGCCGTCCGGATGACCACGCTTCGCTGAGCGATCTCGGCCTTTGAGGTCCAAGCGCGCCCTCACCGATCGCGAAAGTGCACTGCCGGCTTTGGCAGAAGCCTTTCGCGAACACGGGTTCGAGGGTGCGACCCTGGCCACCCTGTCCAAGGCCACCGGTCTCGGCAAAGGCAGCCTCTACAATTTCTTTCCCGGTGGGAAGCATGAGATGATGGAGGCGGTCCTTGAGAATATCGACCGTTGGTTCGCCAACGCGATTTTCTCGCCGCTGGAGAATGTTTCAGATCCGGCAGCGGCTGTCACGGCCATGTTCGACGACGTAACCGCGTATTTTCGATCCGGAAGACGGGTATGCGTCGTTGGGTGCCTCGGGCTTAACTCCTCTGGCGAAACCTTCGCAGTGAAGGTGAAAGACTACTTCGCTCGGTGGATTTCAGCTCTGGCCCACTGTCTCGAAGCGGCAAAGGTTCCGCCAGCGATGGCTGTGGATCTCGCTGAAGAGGCAGTATCTGGAATACAGGGTGCAATCGTTCTGGCACGGGCGCTTGGGGATGATGCGAGCTTTCAACGGATCGTTCATCGCCTCCAGTCGACCTTGCTTGGTGCGATCGACCGCTACAGCTGACACTCCCCGATCTGCTTGGCAGTCAGGCAGACATTTCGGTTTCAAGAACAATCAGCCCGATAGCCAGATCGCATCTGCGGTCGGCATAGCGCTCGCACGTGGCAGGCTGATGCTCGCCACCGCCAGACCGACATCTTTGCACGAGGACACGCCCGTGATCGTTGGCAAACAGGTATCCGCAATCAGGAAATGGTTCAGCCGCGTAGCTGACGAGATTCAACCTGTCATCGTTGCATCGAATGTCGCCGGAATCACAGGTGGCGCAATTGCCGCAGCAGGTTTGATTACCAACCGGGCACTTCAGGCCCGCTCCGTCAGGGACGCCTGACACGCGGCTCCCATCAAGTTTCTCGACAGTGCCAGCGGCCGCCCCCCGCTCTCTGTCGGTCAAACCCCTCCTCCAGACGAGGGGACCTTGGCAAGCTCGGTCCGACCTTCCCCCCAAGCCCCCCGGTCGGGCCGAGTTTGTCCAGGCATCTTCCAGCTTCAAATCCCGAGTTTTCCATGGAGCACTATCATGGCCAACCTGTCCCGGAGAAACATCCTCATAAGCGGCGCGGTTGTCGCCGCTCTGCCTTGGCTGCCGGATGCGGCTGCCGCTTTCACCAAACCTCAATCAGCACTCAGCGGAGAAACGATCATGAGCAGCGGTTTTGTCACCACCAAGGACGGCACCCAGATTTTCTACAAGGATTGGGGTCCGAAGGACGCTCAGCCCATCGTGTTCCACCATGGCTGGCCGCTCTCGTCGGACGACTGGGACACGCAGATGCTGTTCTTCCTGTCCAAGGGCTTCCGCGTCGTTGCCCATGACCGCCGTGGCCATGGCCGCTCTGCGCAGGTGAGTGACGGCCATGATATGGACCACTACGCGGCAGACGCCGCAGCGGTGATGGAGCATCTGAACCTGCGCAATGCCGTCCACATCGGCCACTCGATGGGTGGCGGCGAGGTGGCCGCCTATGTCGCGCGCTACGGCATCCCAAAGGGGCGTGTCGCAAAGGCCGTGCTGGTCAGCGCTGTGCCACCGATCATGCTCAAAACCGCGCGCTATCCCGGTGGCCTCCCGATCGAGGTGTTCGACGGCCTGCGCGCCGGCCTTGCCGCCAACCGCGCTCAGTTCTTCCGCGACGTTGCTTCGGGACCGTTCTACGGCTTCAACCGTGCAGGCGCCAAAGTGATGGAGCCGGTGATCGACAACTGGTGGCGCCAGGGCATGATGGGCAGCGCCAAGGCTCATTACGAGGGCATCAAGGCCTTCTCCGAAACCGACCAGACCGAAGACCTGAAGGCGATCACCGTCCCCACGCTCGTCCTCCACGGCGATGACGACCAGGTCGTGCCTTACAAAAACGCCGGCGTGCTTCAGGCTGAGATTCTGCCGAGCGCCAAGCTCAAGATCTACCCCGGCTTCTCGCACGGTATGCTCACTGTGAATGCCGACACGATCAATCCCGATTTGCTCGCCTTCGTGCAGAGCTGATCAAACTCTGCCGGGAGGTCTTAAACGGTCGGACTCCCGGCAAAGAGTGAAAGAAAGGATCTCACAATGAGCCAAGCAAATGAAAATGGCTCCGTGCCAACACCATATGAGCAGTCTGCTAATGCTCCGCATCAGGAAGACCTGCTCGACGAGGCGTTGGAAGAGACGTTTCCGGCCCGTGACCCGATTTCCCCAGCCTGACCCGCTGAGGGCTGCGAGAAGATCGGCCTAATCGAAAACCGCTATGGAGCCAGAGGTATAATGCGACAATCGATCATCGAAGAGTCGAGGAAGATTGCCTCAAGGTTCCTTGAGGCCAACGGTCAGGCTGACAACTCGACTATCGTTAGTGACGGGCGCGGAGATGATTTCCCCGAAGTTCAGGCCATCCTCTTCGTCCTGCGTGAGCAATCTGATCGAATGACGCGGTATGAGCAGGCTCTCGCTTGCTATTCCGATGAAGGCTTCTGGGAAGAGGCCAGTGCCGGGTCGCTGGCAGAGCACGATCGGGGCGACATGGCTCGCAATGTGCTCAGCGGAAGAACGCCGTTCCGGGATGTTTGCTGAAGGCGCAGGAGCGCCCTTTCAGCAAAACCCGGGAAACTCCGCCGAACTGCCCGCACTCGTGCGGCACTGATCGCACTATGCCCAGGAGGGACAAAAATCCATGGCACAGACATTTCTCAAGACCATGTTCGGCCCCAAGTCACGCGCTTTGCAGGAAATCGGCGGGTCGCGGGCCTCCTATGCACGAATGGAAGCCCAAGCCGGTGCGGTCGATATTCTCACGGATCGGGAGCTGGATTTCATCGCTGCGCGAGACAGTTTTTATTTGGCCAGTGTCAGCGAGGATGGTTGGCCCTATGTGCAGCATCGCGGCGGGCCTTCAGGGTTTTTGCGCCGGATTTCTGGAAACCGGATTGGCTTTGCTGACTATAGCGGCAACCGGCAGTACCTTTCGACCGCGAACCTCGCTGCCGACGACCGGGTCTGCCTGTTCCTGATCGACTATGCCGCCCGGCGCCGGCTCAAGATGATCGGCCATGCATATACCAGCGACGATCCCGAGAAGATCGCCGCGTTGATGTTGCCCGGCTACGATGCCGTCGGAGAGCGGGCCTTCGTGATCGATATTGTCGGGTTCGACTGGAACTGCCCCCAGCATATCACCCCGCGCTTCACAGACGCGCAGATCGCGGAGGCTACGCAACCACTGCTGGCTGAGCTTGATCGTTTGCGCGCGCGTGTTTCCGAACTGGAAGGATCATAATCATGGCTGAAAAACTGACTTGCGGCGTCCACCATGTGGGCTTGACCGTTCCCGACCTCGACCAGGCCCGCGCATTCTTCTGCGACGTTTTGGGCTTCGACGTGGTAGGCGGCAAACCGGACTATCCCTCGATCTTCGTGTCTGATGGCGCGATACTCCTGACCCTCTGGCGCGCAGCTGATCCGCTCACCGCACGTCCCTTCGATCGTCGGGCCAATATCGGTCTGCATCACCTGTCATTGGCAGTCGCGAACGATGAGGCGCTGGACGAAGCTTGGGAAAAGGTAAGCGCCCATCCAGGCGTCGTTATCGACGTTGCGCCCGAACCGATGCGTCCAGGGTCAGCCACGCGGCACTTTCTGGTGTTCATCCCCGGCGGCATCCGCCTCGAGCTCGCGACACCCTTCGCCAAGGCCTGATCGGCACGCCAGAACATGGAGAACAACGATGGCGACTGCCACAGATAAGAAGGCGACGATCTATCGCATGGTCATGGAGGAGCATACGTGCCCTTATGGCCTGAAGGCGAAAGACCTCCTGCGCAGGCAGGGGTATGAAGTCGAAGACCACCAGTTCCACACGCGCAAGGAGGTGGATGATTTCAAGGCTGCGCATGGCGTCGCGACCACCCCTCAGGCCTTCATCGACGGGAACCGAGTAGGAGGTTACGACGACCTGCGCGCCTTGTTCGGAAAACCTGCGCGAGATCCGAAGGCCGTGACGTATCGCCCGGTGGCCGCAGTATTCGGCATCACCGCGTTAATGGCGCTTGCCACCAGCCATACCGTATTTGGCTCTCCGTTCACTACGCGGGCAGCGGAATGGTTCATTGCATATTCGATGTGCGTCTTGGCGATGCTCAAGCTTCAGAACGTCGAGAGCTTCTCGAGCATGTTTCTTAACTATGACCTCCTGGCCAAGCGGTGGGTGCCGTTCTCGTACATCTACCCCTACGCGGAAGGTGCGGCGGGCATACTGATGATAGCTGGCGCTCTGCATTGGCTGTCGGTTCCAATCGCGCTGTTCATCGGCACCATTGGCGCAGTTTCCGTCATAGAAGCTGTGTACGTTGACAAGCGTGAATTGAAATGCGCGTGTGTCGGCGGGGAGAGCAATGTCCCCTTGGGCTTTCTATCACTCACTGAGAACTTGATGATGATCGCCATGGGCTTGTGGATGGTCACGTGACCTGCAACATTGAAGGTTGATAGCAACAAAGGCCACTCATTCGTTTTGCCAGAGGAATGACCGGTTCTGCAGAAGTCAGCCCTTCACCGAAGCGATAGGTAAAGGCAGCTTAGTCCCACGACCCGGCGCTCGCTCCTGGCGAAACCGACCCTTCCTCGCCGCTTAGCGGCCAAATTTCGCTAGCCGGCAGCGGACATCTCATTGCCGCGCTCGAGCCGGCCATCATGTCTGCTTTGTCGGACAGTCCGGAACGTCTCCTTTCAGGAGCGCGATTGGGATAGCGGACGTTTCTGGTAGCGTATTCGCGAGTCAGCTTCGCGCCAATTGTGGCCGTTCTTGGGCTCAAGTGACCTTCCCAGAAGCCGTCATTCGCTTAGTTCAATGCAAGACCTCTGATCAGGGCCAAGACGCTACCGAGCGTGGACACATTTGGCGTGCGCATACGGCCGCCCGCAAATTGGAAGTGCGTGAGCGCCAACTGCTGCTGGGGCGAGAGGAGCATCTTGGCTCCCACGACACGGTCCGTGATCCGCGCAATAATCGCCGGAACCTCGCCCAGTTCTCTAATGGAAATCATGCCTCTGTCGCCAATGCGCCAATTGCCTTCGTTGGCGAAGGCTACGCCGCTCGATGAAATGTCGAGCAGCCGCACTGGGATTGTCCTGTCTTCGGCGTTGAAGAGGGCCGTTCCGCTGATCGGCGCCCGCTCCTCCGCTCTTCGCGGTGTTTCGACACAAACGATGATGGCAATGATGCAGACTAGGACGTTGTACACGCTCCAGAAAGCCACCACATCCTTCTGGTCGGAGAAGAAGGTCGGCGCAAGCGGCGAACTGTAGCTGAACAGCAGCCCGCAAACGGTAAGCAGCAGAACAATCGCAAAGCGCGACAGCAACTTCCAATGGATCACCGTCCGCGAACGGCCACCGCCCTTGGCCGTCACCTTGAACGGACGCTCGCCTGGGAACAGGAGGGTGTGGCAGGAGGCCGCAACGATTTCCGGCGCGATCAGCAACTGGGACGTGTCGGTCAACAGCGGCAGGATGCGCCCGTTGGAATACCAACTGACGGCGAAGGCTTCGACCAGGATCCGAGGCAACAGGAAGGTCGCCAGCTGTCCGATCGGCGCGTCCATGATGGTGAGGCCGGTCATCCAATAAAGGATCGGCACCAGCAGGCAGGCAAGGCGAAAAGGAAAGCTGCCCACCCAGTAGAGCAGGGTTTCCAGCAAGCTCATCCTGTCGATCCAGCTCAGTCCCTTGCGCGAAAGCAGACCATCGGCGCTGCGCATGATCTGCATCGCGCCCACGCACCACCGGATGCGCTGCGTGCAATATTCACCGATTCCTTCTGGCGCGAGGCCTAGGCTGAGCTTTTCGTTGAGATAGGCGGTGACAAAGCCATGCTCTTTCATGCGGATCGACAGCAGCATGTCTTCGGTGACGCTGTCGGTCGGAAATCCGCCGATGTCGGTCAGCGCGCTGGTGCGGACGACCGACGATGTTCCGCAGGAAAAGGCCGTGCCCCATCCGTCCTTGGCCGGCAGCAAGGTGTCGAAGAAGAAGCGCTGCTCGTCAGGCAGGTCCAGATGTCCCTTGATCCGGTGTTGCAACGGATCGGGATTGAAGAAATGTTGCGGCGTCTGCACCACGCCGATGGCGGGATCCCCGAACAGCGCCATGCAATGGGATATGAAATTGGGCAGGGCGACGAAATCCGCGTCCAATATGGCTATGAAGTCCGGCGTCTCGCCACGCGCCGCCAATGTCGCCATACCCGCGTTCATATTGCCGGCCTTGGCATGTACATTGTTTGGGCGCGTCAGCCATTCCACTTCGCGGCGCTGGCATAGCGCCTCGACCTCCGGCCGGCGGCCGTCGTCCAGCAGATAGACCTTTGCCGGATAGTTCTGATTGAGCGCCCCGGTGATCGTGCGGTCCAGAATCCCGATATCTTCATTATAGGTGCAGATGAAGATCGCCGCGCTGGGCCTGTTGGCGCGCAACCAGCCTATATTGTTGCGGACATCCTTCAAGCGGTCACGCTTTCGCGTCAGGACGATCAGCACCAGGGTTCCGCCCAGCGTGGAGCAGACTTCCAGTATGAAGAAGCTCACGGAAAGCAGGGCGGCGCCAGGCGTGTCCAGGTCGAGCGTAGCTACCAGGCGCCATATCATATAGATCAGGATCGATCCGATCGCGGCGCCGCTGACGATCAGTCGATGCAGGGGGTTGGCTGGCGTGAGTTTGGGAAAGAACAGCAGGCAGAGGCCAAGGGTGGCCATGCCCCAGAAATAGGATGGGATTTCGGCGGCATTCATGGCTGCGTTACAGCACCACCCGGCCCGCCGTGCCGACCGGGCACTGCTTCTGGCCCTGCGTGTCAAGCGTGATCCGTGCGCCGATCAGATATTCGCCTGGGGCGGGGTTGGGAACATGGCTGGTGACGCGGAGCTGGGAAGGATCGCTCACCCCCATGTTGACGATGGTACCCGGCCAGCGATCGCCGCTCGAAAATGCGATGAATGTCACCGGCGCGCCGATGTTGAGCTTGCTGTAGGCGCTGCGGCCGACGGTGAAATAGGCGAAGAAGGACGAACAGTCGGCGAGCATGTAGATCGGATCGCCTTCACGCAGTGATTCCCCCGGAGCGGCGACCTTCGCCCAGACTCGGCCATCGATGCTTGCTTGCAACGGAAGTTGCAGCCGCCGCATGGCGCTGACCTTGCCGCCGCCGCTCAATTTTTGCGCGGTGGCGAGCGCTGCGGTCAGGTTCTCCCTCTCGCCCTGGAGTTCGCTCAACGCCAGATTGAGATCGCTCAGGCGCTGGGTTGAATATTGGACGTTGCTATAGCCGTTGTTGAGGAACAGGCCTTGCCCTGCGGCGCGTGCTTCGATCAGATTGGTGCGCCGGCGGGCCATGGCCGCATTCTGGTCCGCCAGAGCGGCGCGCTGATCCTGCTCTGCCCGCTGAAGTCCGGCGGCGCTGATGAATCCTCGATCGGCTAGTGCACGGGTGCGGTCCAGTTGCTTTTGTGCGAAGGTCAGCCGTGCCTGCGCAGCGGAAAGTTCTGCGGAGCTTTCGTCTGCGACCGCATCCATCTGCACCAGCTTTTCAGAACGATAGATGCCCGATTCGCTGCGGATATGGTTGGCGTCAGCGCGCAGAGCGGCCATTCGGCCGTCGATGCTGGCCAGTTTCGCCTGGAGCTGATCCACATCTTCCGATCCGGCACGGACAGCCGCCGACAGGCCCACCGGAGCGGCAAAGCGTCCCAGCAGTTGGTCCCGCGCCACGCGATCACCGACATTCGCGTCGAGCCGATCAATCTCGCCGGAGATCGGCGCCCTGACGACGCCCATATCCGCCACTAATGTCGTGTTGTAACCGGCTGTGAAGATAAAGCTGCGTAACAGCACCGCGAAGGCCATGACCAACAGCAGGCCACCGACCAGCATTCGGCGCGGCAGGTGGAACCATGGCCGCTTGGACTGTTCGGGTAGTTGCAGTTCCTCTGCATCATCAGTGGAAAATTGGGTTTCTACGCTCATTTCGCCCTCGATCTCGCCGGTGGATCGTACGCCGATATGGTTAAGAAAGGTTGGATGACCCGACATCCGGCAGCGTTGGATGTCAGTCACGATGCACTACCCTTGTGACCTGCCCCCCGGCTGGCTCCCTCGATTTGATGGGTACAGGCTATGGGCTACAGCAGCGGTTGTCACACGGCTACCATCTGGTCGGGGCGCCGAAATATCGGTTCAAGGTGCTTCACGGCGAAGTGCGCCTGCGGGTGCGCGAGATCATCCGGCAGGTCTGCGCCGAGATGGGCGTGACCATCGTTCACGGGGTGCTCTCGTGCGACCACGTTCATATGTTCGTCGAAATTCCACCGCACGCCTCGGTCAGTGACTTCGTACGCCGTGCCAAGGGGCGGTCATCGCGCAAAATCCAGTAGGAGTTCGAGCATATCCGCAAGCGCTATTCATCGCACTTGGATGAGGATCGAATAGTTCAATATAGATTATATATACCCTGCGACATAACTCTCTTTTTATTCCAACAATATCAAAATCATCGGCATTACATCAATAAGAAGTTTGATTTTCAGACCGATCTCGTTTATAATTAATTTCATATTCACTTCACAGATCTATTCATGTCCTTTCACTTGCGATGAGTGGGCAAATAAAATTGCGCGATAATTGCGCAGATTGTTTATATTTTGACGCACTAATATTACAATAATCCTGTCAACTGCCGGAGCTCTTTGGTCGCGATGCTATGCATTGGTACGAGGTGGTCAGCGCACCGTTGATCATCCTAACTGAGGAGGATCATCATGGCTCTCGACATCGTGACCCAAAACATCATCATCGATGAGACAACGGGCTTTCAGGATGATGATGTTGACCCGTCCCTTCATAACAACGCTACGGTGAACTACCTTCTATCGCTCGACAGTTCGGGCGGCCTGAGTTCGCCCCAGGTCGCCTTCAAGGCCGACTTCGTGACGGCAACGGCGACTGGAGGCGACACTTTCTCCTCAGTGTCTCTCACCCAGAGTCTCACTGGAACTCCATTTTCCACCACCGTGGGCGTGAACAGCGACATTCGAACGGTCGATGGCAACTATGTCTGGCTGTTCCAGGATCCGAACAATGCCAATGTCGTCATCGGCGTGATCGGGACGTCCGACCCGACCACCATGCCTCAACCAACCGGAGCGCTCGCCTTCTCGTTCGCGCTTATCAACACCACTACCACCACGCCGGATCTATATCTGGTGCAGTATGTGGCGTTGTTCCAACCGGATCCAACCGTCACCGACGAGCGCATCGACCTCACCAACAAGGTATTCGCCTCGCTCTCTGCGACCACCACGGTCAGCTTTTCGGGCGCGAATGCCGCGCCCGGCAATCATGACTTCTACGCCATCAACTCGCCCACGGACACGTCCAAGCAGCTTCTGGTGATCGGTCTCAACGGCGGTACCGCCAACGTCAGCACACAGGGCTTCGGCATCAACAACCAGAGCATCAATCCGAACGAAACACTCCAGGTCGATTTTGTGACCGGGGCAAACCTGACCGCAGGCACCGCCTCGCAGATCCAGTATGGCAGCCATGTCGAGGATGTCACGCGGGCCGGATTCACGATCAACCAGATCACGCCTTCCCAGCCGGATAAGCGGGTCGACATCAGCATCACCGCCTTGAACAACACGGGGAACGAGCAGGGCACGGACTTCTTCGACGGAACCGCGACCAATCCGGTAGACATCACCAGTATTAAACTGACGGGAACGTCGGGATTTGCGACCGTCATCACGGCAGATGGAACCTATGCGACGGGAAGCGGCAACGTCACCATCACCGGGCTTGGAGGGACCGGGAACGTTGTCACTATCACTGGGCTCGATAACGTCACCACGGTCGATATCACGACCGCCACCGGGATGGACCGGCTACAGGTCAAGGGTGTCGATGCCAATGAAGGCTGCGACATCACCGAATTCCATTTTTCGACGACGACCCCCAATGCCCGTACCGAGGAGGTTGGCTCCTTCATCAACTTCGACGATTCCGGTCCGGATCTCTCGATCACGGCCGCGCCGGTGGTTGGCGCCCTCGAGGTGATCGAGGCGAGCAACATTACCGGACAGAGCCAGGCGACGATCACGCCGCCCAGCTTCACCGCGAGCGCGGTTGACGGCGCCACGACGAATGTAGGTTACGCCTTGGCCCTGGTGGGCTCGACCGCGACGGGGTTGCAGACGACGGCGGGCAACAAGGCGATCACGCTTGTGGCCGACTCGGCCAGCCTGATCTCTGGCAAATATGACAGCGACAATAATGGCTCCCTCGACGCTACGGCATTCACCGTGACGCTGTCCGGCACGACGGTGACGCTAAGGTCGATGGTGGCGCTCGAGCACGACAACACGCAAGGTGGAAGCGAAGACAACACGCTCGACCTTAACGGCCTTATCAAGGTCGTGGCGACGGTTTCGGTCACGGACGGCGACAACGATCCTTTGTCGCAGCAAAGCTCCAGCCTGGCGTTGTCGATCACGTTCGACGATACCGATCCGACGCTGTTGATCACATCGCCGCCGACGGTTGGCACTGCTGCGGTCGGCGAGGCAAGCGGGGCCGGCGGCAAGAGCACGGTGCCCATCACGGCTCCGGGCGTCACGGCGAGCGCCGTCGATGGCTCCACAACGGATGTGAGCTACGCGTTGAGCCTGGGAGGCACTGCAACAGGTCTTACCACGACGGCCGGCAATCATCCGATCACGCTGGTAGCGGACTCGGCATTCCAAGTTTCGGGCAAGTATGACAGCGACAATAATGGCTCGCTCGACGCGACGGCCTTCACGGTCGCACTGTCCGGCTTGCAGGTGACGCTGACGTCGCTGGTTGCGCTCGAACACGACAACTCGCAGGGCGGCGGCGAGGACAACACGCTCGACCTCAATGGCCTGATCAATGTCGTGGCGACAGTGACGGTCACGGACGGAGACAATGACTCAGTATCGCAGCAAAGCACGACGGCGTCGCCGCTGTCGCTGACCTTCAATGACACCGATCCGACAGCGGTCCCATTTGACGCCGATCCTGGCGGTACGGGCGATCATTCGCTGGAACATTTGGGCAATGCGATAGGGCAATCAGCCAGCGGCAAGATTGGCTATAACATGACAGACCAGATCGCCGCCGCTGACTATAATCTGGTGACGCCTGTCAGCGACTTCGTCGATGCCGATCCTGTCACTGCCGGCGTGCAGATCAGCCTGACGGGTTCGATTTCTAATCCGCAGACCCCGGCTATCACCCAGGCGGTCGCCACCCTCGTCTCCGAAGATATCAACTCCGCGACTTTCAACTTCTCGTTCCATTACGACAAGGACCCGATCACTGCTGGCGTGCAGGATTCCACGGCGGCCGGCACTCTTTATCTCGACAAGGTCAATGACACCTACACGCTCACTCTGACCGACGTGATCGACGGGTTCAGCTTTGATGTGCTCCACACCAGCGAACTGCTCGCCAAGGCTCCCACCGGGAACACGGGACATCCGCTGATCGTCGCCGAGCAACTGACCCCGAACGGCGATCCCGATCCGTTCTTCGTTCAGTTCACCGGAAATTCGATCACCCAGCAGATCGGCTTCGGGTTCAACTCGTCCGGCGACGGAGCGGCCGTTGCAGGCGACATCACGTTTAACGGTTCCGCCCACGACATGGTTACCAACACCAACGAGGACTGGGTCAGTGCGACCCGAGACACCAATGGCGTCGCGGGAGATACGATACAAAAGGGTGAACTGCTGACGCTGCGGTTCTTCGATCAGAACATCCTCGGCGATGTTAATCCAAAAGCTGCCGGCGGCGGCACTGAGCGGACTGACCCGACAACGGAAGCTAGTGGCGTCGTCATCAAGTTCGACGGTATCGGCATGTCCGAGGATCTGGTCGTCATACTCGATCTGAAGGACGCGAACGGCGATGAAATAACGAGAGCCATCAACGTCCAGAACTCGGACCTGATCAAGGGCAACGCAAATATTCCCGCGCCCTACAACACCGAGTTCACGCTGGATAACAACGATGCCCTGCTCGTCATCGAACAGAATGACTACGCGGCCGCTGGTGAAACTTACCAGATCCAGGGCATCCAGATCATGCAAAGCGCCAATGGCTTGTCGGGTGACGCCATCGACCTGACCGGGGCTACAGGAGCCGGGAACGGCAGCAGCACCACGACCGGTCTGACGGCTTGGGACCCGCTGGACAATGATGTTCTGAAGATTGTCGATATCGGCTTTGTTCAGCAGACGAGTGGCACATTGAATGCCGACCTCGACTTTGCCTTCGACATAGCGGACGGCGACCTGGATCTGCTCGGCGTCCAGCACATCAATGTGCGAATTAGTGACGAGTTCATCGTTTAAGCAACAATCGTCTTACGGGAGGGGTGGCGCGCCACCCCTCACCTTTTTAGGGCAGACCGTTGCGGTCATCTGCGGCCAACTGCTTTGCCGAAGAGGTGATGGCGGCATTCCGATTGATCTGCCTCTAAGCTGCCATTCTGGATCGGCCAGTTGCCGTCGCCGGCGAGTGTCTGAACGTAGGGCAGCTTTTGGCGAGCTAATCCGAAGCAAGGAATGACGGCTATGTTGGCGGAATCCGGCGTTGCTTTGACTGGCATCCGAAGCAGGCAGATCTCGACCAGGTATCGCCGTTCCCAGTTCTTGCCCGAACGTCCGGATCTGACGGGAGCCGCCGACCGAGCGCCACTGGCCTTCCGGACAGTATCTAAATTTCTGCCTCGCTTATCTCGTCCACCCGATCTGGATAGAAGGCAAGATAGCCCTTGATTTGGGCGACGGCTGCGTGAGGCGCTTCATAGGTCCAGACTGCATCGACGGATAGTTTGCCACCAGATGTAACATTAAAGTAGCACGCTTCGCCTTTATAGGGGCAGTAGCTCGTTGTCTCCGAACGGACGAGCGCGCTCATATCTACGTCTTTGCGCGGTACATATTGAACAACCGGGTAGTTCGCCTCACGCAACGTCAGCGCCTTTACGGTATCCGCGATCGTAATGTCGCCCAAGGTAACGACGACGCGCTTAGAAGCGGGGCTGATCGTTATGGGATGATCAGAACTGGGAATTTTGGCGGTCTTGTCGGTCATAGTAATCCCTTGGATTGGTGGAAAGCCGAATGTCTTGGTCAACCTGGCAAAAGACCGGCTGACCTATAGCTCTCTATCAACGTGTCGAAGAGAGCGATGTTTGAGCGGCTCCTGGCAACGATTTGTGCGCCGGCAACGGCTGCATAGATCGCGCGGGCTCTCTCCTCACTTTCGTCCCGGCTGACCACCTTTGCGGCAACGAGCTCCTTGCTCAACCAGGTTACGTTAACATCGGCGAAAGCCTGGACCTCCTTCAGCACCGGCTCTGGCAGTTCGTCATATTCCGCAGCCATGAAGCTGCTCAGGCAGATGCGATTATCGCGAGCTAGCGACGCGCGAAATACGCCAGGGTACTGGCGCAGCGCGTCCATCGGCGTGGCGGCACTAGCCGAGATCGCCTCGAAGTCGCGAGATATGTCTTCCCAGTAGCGGCGAGCGACCGCTTCACCGAGGAGCGCCTTGTTGGCGAAATAGTAATTGATGCTCGCCGCCTTGATGCCGACCTTTTCCGCCAGATCGCGAAAATTGATCCCGCCATAACCGCGGGCCATCGCTGCCTCTCGCGCCGCCAGCATGATCGCTTCGCGCGCATTTTCCTTCATCGTTGCTGCCATTTCTCATACCTCCACCTGTCATATGACAGATAGGGCTTGACGCTGCAAGATTCGAGTCGTAATTGGATACCTGTCATCTGGCAGACAGGTGGCAAGTCAGATGAAAGCGAGACATCCCATGACCGACAAGCTGAAGCTCTTCACCTCCCCTCCGGCCTTCCCGAACCCGCAGCGCCTGCGGATCTTCATGCATGAAAAAGGCATCACCGATCATTTTGCCGAAACCGTCTACGACATGACGCCCGTTGGCGAACAGCGTGGTTGGAAGCACCTGAAGATGAACGCCTGGGGCGAAACGCCGACCCTCGCGCTCGCCGATGGATCGTTCCTCAGCGAAACGTCCGCCATCGCGCGGTATCTCGACGACACGTTCGAGGGCCGCAAGATCATGGGTGCGACGCCGCACGAGCGCGGGCTCGACCAGATGTGGGACAACCGGGTGTGGGTCCACATCCTCTATCCAATCGTCACCGCCTTCCACGTTCTTCATCAGGGTCTCGGCCCGAAGCTCGAGCTGACCCATAACCCGGCCTGGGGTGAGCATTCGCGCAAGGTTGCGCTGACGCACGCGGGCCTGGTCGACCGACATCTCTCGGACGGCCGCTCCTGGCTGCTGGGGGGCGACGAGCCGACCTTCTCGGATATCACGCTGGCGACCGCGATCGCTTTCTCGAAGTTCCCGGTCAACGCCACCCCGCTCGACGAGCGCTTCGAGCATATCGATGCCTTCTTCAAGCACTGGCAGACTCGGCCGACCTTCCTGGCAGCCTATGCCGACCGCAATAGCGGAGTCGCTGAGCTCGACAACCGCGCCTGAATATTCGGCCGCCGATCCCGGCGGCCGCTCAGTCCCAAACCAGACAAAGGAAACACTCATGCCTTTCGCACGCATCGATCTCATTCAGGGCAAGAGCTCCGAATATCGCGCCGCTGTGGCGGACATCGTCTATCGCGGCATCGTCGATGTCCTCGAGGCGCCCGATGGCGACCGCTTCGTGGTGGTCGGTGAGCACACCTCAGACAACCTGATCTATGATCCGACGTTTCTCGACTTCAACCGATCGCCCGACTTTATCCTGATCCAGGTCACGAGCACCGTCGGCAACAAGAAGGATACGAAGTTCGCCTTCTATCGGTTTGTCGCTGACGAACTTCAGGCCAAGCTATCGATCCGTCCGGACGATATCGTGATCAACATGGTGTTCGTCGATAAGGAAGACTGGTCGTTCGGCAACGGCCAACCCTGGTGATCGACGACATGGGCGGCACCAATCGGAGCCGCCCATCTCCTTGCCGCTGCGAACAATCTCATGGAGGTCATGATGTCGAATCCCATCAACAACCCCGCCACGATCTACGCGACCGGGGCGGTCTCGCGTAATCCCGCGACCGACGAGCTTATCGCCACCTATCCTTATCAGACGCCGGCAGAGGTCGAGGCCACGCTCAGCGCCAACGCGGCCGCCTTCCTGCTGTGGCGCGACACGCCAATGGCGGAGCGGGTCGCGGCCTATCAGCGTCTCGCCGGGACATTGCGCGATCGTTTGGAGACACTGGCCTCGCTAATTACCGCCGAAATGGGCAAAACCATCGGTGCCGCGCGGGCCGAGGTCGAGAAGTCCGCTCGACGATCGAGTGGATCGCCGAGCACGGCCCGGGCATCCTCGCCGACGAGCCGGTGTCCGTCGATGGTGACGATCAGGTGCACGTCTCCTATTTACCGATCGGCACGATCCTCGGTGTCATGCCCTGGAACCTGCCGATCTGGCAGGTGATCCGGGCATCGGGACCGATCATGTTCTCGGGCAATGGTTTCCTGCTCAAGCACGCGCCCAATGTCATGGGCGCCGCCTATGCGCTGCAGGACGTCTATGAAGCGGCCGGTTTCCCCACGGGCCTGTTCGCCAACATCAACGCCGACAACGAGACCGTCGCCGGCGTCATCGCCGACCCGCGAGTTGCTGCCGTCACCCTGACCGGGAGCATGCGGGCAGGAGCCGCCGTCGCTTCCACCGCTGCCAAGGCGCTCAAGAAGAGCCTGCTCGAGCTGGGAGGTAGCGATGCGTTCATCGTGCTGGCCGATGCAAACATCGACCTAGCGGTTGAGGCTGGGATCACGGCTCGTTTCGGCAACTCAGGTCAGGTCTGCCTCGCGGCCAAGCGCTTCATCCTTGAGAAACCGATTGCAGTGGAGTTCACCCGCAAGTTCGTCGACGCCGCCCGAAAGCTGACGGTCGGCGATCCGCTTGATCCGTCCATCGCGATGGGACCGATGGCTCGCAATGATCTTCGCGACGAGCTGCACAACCAGGTCGAGCAGACGCTCGCGGAGGGTGCGACCCTGCTGTTGGGCGGCCACAAGGTCGAGGGTCCGGGCAATTTCTACGAGGCGACTGTGCTCGCCGATGTGGTGCCGGGTATGACGGCCTTCGAGCAGGAGACCTTCGGCCCGGTGGCCGCGATCACGGTCGCCAATGATGTCGAGCATGCGATCGAACTCGCCAACGCCAGCGACTATGGGCTGGGCGGCAATCTGTGGACCGCGGATACGACGCGGGCGCAGCGTATCGCCCGGCGGCTCGAGACGGGTGGGGTCTTCATCAACGGTTTCAGCGCTTCGAACGCGCGCATCCCGGTCGGCGGCGTGAAGAAGAGCGGCTATGGGCGCGAACTCTCGCACTTTGGCCTGCGCGAGTTCACCAACGCTCAAGCGGTCTGGACCAAGTTCGTCCATTGATGGCCCGGTGGCCGAACCCTTCGACATCGGTTCGGCCACCGCGCGTCAAATTCTGCAATTTGGATCTCCAACAAGGAGAAAGCTCATGGTCGACCATGTTTCCAGCCCCATCCTGCAGCCCGTCACGATCGGTGACCTTCACCTCAAAAACCGCATCGTCATGGCGCCGATGACGCGCAGTCGGTCCGATGAGCCGGCGTCGTGCCCGACTACGTCGTCGATTATCATGCACACCGCGCCTCTGCAGCTCGTATGCCGTGCGCCCTGACAATCCATTGATTCAAAAGGATCGGACAAAGGCGTTGTCCAGAGTGAGCACTATCGGACAAAACCCCGTGTCGCTCGCTTTTGACAAAATTACGATCTGTTGTGGGGGCAAAGCTTGTCCTCAGTGACAAAAGCTTACCCGAGCCGCCCTCCTTTGATACCTCAGCGCACTCCCGGGCATCCGTGTGCAAGGTGCTCTCGCGATCGCGATGATGACATTTGGATGGCGGCAGCGGAGCTGGTGCTTTCCGCAATCGACGGCTCCTCACGACCACGTCCGGACGATCCCGAGCCCAACACCGAACGGCAGCTCAAAACGGAAGCCGTCATTCGCTTTTTTCCGAGCAGGCCAGCATCCTCGCGCTTCATCTCCGTCATTCTCCGCTGATGCGCGAAGACTCGAAAGCGGAATTCCGTGGTGGCCCACCGCCCAGCCGCCCTGAACGGCCTGACCGCAGTTGGCCCATGGTCTGATTGCGCAGACGCACAGTTCATACGCGGCATCTGGTCTACGAGAGTCGCCGGGATCGATGAAAATCGGCCCCGACGACCAATTTATCAGAAGGCCAAACGCAGGCCCGCGCGTGCGCTGCCGCGTCTGTCTGCGTTACCCGTTTCCCCGCTAACCGCACCGAACAGCGTCAGGCTTGCGCTTAGAGCGACGTCCGCTCCCAAAGTGGCGGTGGCCAAGACGGGCGCGCGCCGGGCGCCAGCTGCAGCAAGGCCGAAATCTCCTCCGCCCATGGCAGCGATTGCGAACGGAGACCGGCCATCGACCTGGTAACGCACCCCAAGCGAAAGGTAAGGCCGTGTGGCGGCCTCCTTCATGCCGCCCTTGAACGTCAGGGCGCCATCGACAAATACGGCGCTGCCGCGATTGCGGGCCACTTGGAGCGCGTAGGGATTGCCACCCGTCTCTGTCACCGGATCTCGGCCTGTGCGAATGGCCGTTACCCCGATGCCTGGCTGTACGATCCAATTACCGTTGAGCGACATAGTGTAGCCGATGCTGAGGTCGCCGGTCCAGCCAGTCAGGTCATAGCCCCCCTTCGCCGAGCCACCAAGCACGCTGCGATGGGTCTCGGCGTTGCTGCCGTCGTAAGCCACCGTTGCCATGATGGCGAGGCTGCCACTGGTCCAGCGGCCATGGACACCCGCAACCACCGCATCGACCGAGGTCTTGGAGCCCAGCGACGACAGGGTCTGTTGGCTGTTAAGGTAACCGACGAAGCCGCCGATTGACCAGTCATTGCTTCCCCAGCCAATTCCGCCAAGGAAGCCGTAACCGCTGATCCGGGTCCGCGCTGTGCCTTGCAAACTGCTATCGAGCGTGCGGATGTTGCCTAGTGTGCTTGCGAACGTAAACGCTCCGGGCGTGTCGCGACGCGGCGCGAATGCAACGCTGCGCCCGACATCCGCCAGTTCCAGCCCCTGCTCCACCGTAACCTGACCGGCTGCCGCATAGGCCTCCGGCGTCAATTGCGCGAAGACGACTTGGTTTGAGGTGCTGGCGTTGGCGATCAATCCTGGAACCGCAGCCATGAACGCCGACGAGGCTTGGCCGCTGACCAAAAGGCCGTTGACGTAGTTGATGGAGCTTTGGACCTGCGGCGTAAAGGTCGGATCGTTTTCAAACTGACCCAGCAACAAAATGGTGCCGCCGGTTTGGGCGATGACGCCGAAAATCGAACCCGACCTGAGGATGTTTGTAAAGCTTCCGGTGATGCTGTCGGCGTCGATCAGATCCAGAGACTGGCCGGCGGTCACGATCCCGCTCGCCTCGATCTGAAGTGTAGCGCCCTGAGCGATCGACAGATTGCCATTGACGATCAGCTTGTCGAAGACAGTAGGCGTAATCTCGAAGATGGAGACTGAAGTACCGGCCAGTGCGACGTTGCCATTCACGGTCATCGTGCCGGGCGACGCGCCGGGGCTAAGCGTGCCTGCGACGGTTATGCTACCGGTGATAGTGCCTGCCGAACCGAAGGTTGCCCCTTGCCCGACGGTGATTGTCGGCGCCGTGATCGTCGAGCCCGCAAGCCCAACTACTCGACCGCCGGTGAGCACTATGCTGCCAAGCGAGGCGTCACCGGTTATTTTGGCGAGCCCCGCGCTGATGCGCAGCGCCTCCACATCGGAAATCGCCGAGAAGGCAGCTTCGCCTCCGGTGATTTCCACGGTGTCGGTGCCTTCTCCGCCGTCGATGGAGCCGGCAAATGTGCCGCCGGCGAGGCGCAGGAGGTCGTCACCGCCGCCGAAGGCAACGGAACCCATCGTGCCGCTGTTCTCAATCAGATCGTTGCCTTCGCCAAGCACCATTCCGCCCAGGATGGCCCCCGTGTTGCGAATGATGGCGGGAAGCGCCCCCGACACATGAATGGCCAGCGCGCCATCCCCGCTGGCCTCTATGCGGCCGGCATTCTCGAGGGTGAACGAAGTGCCTTGCGTCTGGATCGCCGCGGCGCCGGCGCCGGTAGCGACGATCGTCCCCGTCTCGGCATTGGTGATCGTGCCATTTACGAGACCATATGTCGGGCTTTGCTGGCCGTATATTTGAGGAACGGCAAGGTCCAGACTCACCGCGATTGCGGCTTCACCATTCGCAGGCGCAATGGCACTGATCTCGCCGCTGTTGGAGAGTGACACGGTGCCGGGTATGCTGGCGTCATATGATCCAGCCACTAGCTGCAGGGCGGTACCGGCATCTCCATTGGTGATCGTACCACTGTTGGCGACGCTTACCGTGCCGGGCAGGCCGTCCTGCGAATTAGCCGCATAGGCTAGCAGGCCATCTTCGAACGTACCGGTATTGGCTATGTCGATGGCGTATGCATACAGAGTCGACGCTAGGCCTTCAGTCTGGCTTGCCGTCACAACACCGCTGTTTTCGAACGAGAGCGCACCACTGTTCCAGACCGCGACAGCGGGACCGGTAAAGTCGGCCGATCCGATTGTCCCGGTGTTGACAAGGCGCGTGACCGAACCGCTCACGTTACCCGCGATTGAGCTGTCGTTGATGAAGCCGCCCAGCGTCTCACCGAGGGTGGCAGCTTGTCCGGAGTAAGAAGGGCTGCCCAACACCACGTTGCCCAAGAACGCGATTTTGTTGACGACAGTGCCATCCCCCGCAGCATGGAAATTGGTGAGAGAGGCATCAAGCCCAGTCAGTGTCGCGACCGTATCCGCACCGAAGGCGGCGACTATCCCGTCTTCGAAGCCGCTGCCCGGAGCTGCACCGACCGAAACAGTGCCACTGCTCATCAGCGCGATACCGTATGCGTCACGGCCTTCACCCGCGTCGATAGTGCCGCTCACCCCAGTAGCGTTTCCACTCTGGAGGAACACATCGTCGCCGTTGCCCAGCCTCAGGTTGCCCGTGAGGGTCCCACCGTTGGCGTAATAGGCGCTGCCGCTGCTATACCAATATCCGAGGTCCACATCGCCAATGATGGCGCCCGCGTTCGTCACGGCTCCGCCGTCCATGGTGATGGCCGTGCCGTTACCGCCGGTAATGGTACCTCCGGCGAGATTGGTGACTTGTCGGGCAAACGCGATCGCGGTGGACGCGGTGCTGGCGATCGTGCCGGAATTGACGACCACGGTGCCGTAACCACCCGAGATCGCGCTGCCTGCAGTTTGGATGGTGCCGCTGTTAGTCACACTGTAGGCATCATAGATTCCGTAGGAAGTACGTGTGCCCGTCTGCTCGATCGTGCCGGTGTTCACCACCGTGGCGACGCGATAAGCTCCATAGCTGCCGTCCAGTTCAATCCGCCCTTTGTTGATCAGGGTGTTAGCCCAGACAACGGCAGCGTTAAAGGAGTCACCGCCGTTGGTCGCGGTGTAAGCGGCCCTGATCGTGCCTTCATTCTGGAGAGTGTCGGCCGATCCCGGGCTGACTACGCCAAAGGCGCCCGCGAAGTAATTGTCAATCGTGCCGGTCAGAGTGCCGCGGCTGATGATGGTCAGCGTGCCATCTTGTAAAGATCCCGGAACCAGGGCGGCCGCAGTGACTTCGATCGCTTCCTGGTTGGTGGTCGAGATGTCGGCGTTCAGGTCCACCGTGCCGCTGCCAGCGAGCACCAGCGGCAAGCTCTGGGCCATGTCTGCGGTGAGGGTCAGATGCGCGCCTTCAACTAGTTCATAGCCAGTAGTGGCGAACGGTCCCACCGCGCCGATTACGGCGCTCGCATCTCCGGAGACGCGGTAGCGCAGCAGGCCGTCCGTGGCGGTCACAGTTCCGTTGATGCCGGCGAACTGGCTCGTGCCGGTATTGACGAGATCGGTCACCAGCGTATCGCCCTTGCCCAGCGTCAGGTTACCGTTGAGGACACCGCCGGTGAGCGCGACATAGGTGTTGTGATTGCTGTAATAGGAGCTGTCGCGCGGAGAGACGAAGGTCACATCTCCGTTGATCGTTCCCGCATTGAAGACATAGGCATTGTACGTGCTGGTTGATCCGTAGGGATCGTGTCCGGTGATGGCCCAGGCCCCGCCTTTGATCACCCCGCCGGCAAGGTTGTTGAGCACGCCGTAGTTTCCAAGGCCCACTGCGGTGCCGTATTCGCTGGTGGAGATCGTGCCGCTATTGGTCAGAACATAGCCGGTGACGGCGCCGTAGGTCGCGCCCTCGATCGTGCCGCTGTTGACGGCCGGCGTATTGTCGGTGTTGCCGCTGAGATAGACGCCGATGCCTCCGGTCGATCGGATCATACCGCTGTTGTCCAGCGCGCCGTTGAACATCGAGAGCGCGGTATTGACGGCGGTGATGGTGCCGGAATTGACAACGTCGCCATATGTACTCACGCCGTTGCCGCTGGACGTGATCGTCCCGCTGTTGGTCAGCGTGCCATAGAAGCCCATGTCTACTGCGTAGTAACCTTGGGTCACTGTTGCATCAATGGAGCCGGTGTTGGTGAGGCTAGGATTTCCGGACACATGGTACGGCACGACGAAAGCCTGCCCCTGCGTCGTGATCGCCGCCGCGTTGACGACAGTGCCGGAGCCGCCCAACTCAATAGTACCGGGAGCCACGAAGCCCTGACCAAGCGTGAGCGTCGTATCGGCCGCAGGGGCAAGCCGCAGGTACTGAAAGCTGGTCGGCAATGCGATAGCGGTGGATACAGCCAGGTCCGCGTCGGGCGCGAGCACCAGGGAATTGGTGCCGTCGCCAGCATCGATCTTACCAGTTATCCCGGTCACCAGCGTCGCCGTGCCATCATAGAGGCCGTAAATGAGGTCGTTGCCGCTGCCCAGCGAGACGTCGCCTGCGATCGTTCCCTGGGTGGAATCGATGATGCTGTAGAAGTAAGTGCCGAAAGCAGGTTGTGTCACGATATCCCCGGTGACCGTGCCGCTGTTGGTGAGCGTCAGCGAGGTGGCGACGATCGCGGTGCTGCCCGCGGTGGAAATGGCCCCCCCGGCCAGATTGACGATCGAGATTCCCTGCCCCTGAATGGCTGCGCCGGTGCCAGCATTGGTGATCGTACCGCTGTTGGTCAGCGGGTTGAACACGGTGGACAGGTTCGCAATCGTCGCCGCGGAGGAGGTGGAGCGGATGGTGCCGCTGTTAGTCCAACCAGTAGGATAGGGGTGCGAATTGTAGGTGGTGGTCTGGTCGATCGCGCTGAGCGATCCTCCATCGATGACCCCGGCGTTGTTCAACTCCCCAATCGTGCCGACGATCGCGCCGATCGTGCCACTCTGAGCGTTGTCGATGACCTCGAAAGCGCCGCGCGCAGGATCGGTTGCGAGCAGGGCGACACCGGAAGTCCCCGTAATGGTGCCGACATTCGTCACGCTAACGAGCGCGGGGGCATAATCGTTCCCGGACGAAGGCCCGACGGTGATGCCCGTGGCTCCCGACACGGTAGCGCCCGCCTCAACTGTGACGTTGGCCGTTGTGCCATAGAAGTCGTAGCTATTCGCTGCCACCGGTCCGGACAGGACCGCGATGCCGCTCTGCGTGCCGCCGTCCACGCTGCCGCCCACGTTGATCGCGGCCGTGCGCGCCTCATAAGATCCAGGGACTTGCGCGATATCCACCGTTATCGCCGCACCGCCATCGCCAACGACGCTGGCCAAGGAAGCAACCTGCACCGTGCTGCCACTGGTGGTTACGTGTAGGCCATCGGTATCTGTGCCTGTGCAATCCGTGGTGCTATCTGCCACCGTCGGGTCAGGGCTGCATTGCGCCCATGCCGGAGATGCCGATGCAACTGCTACAGTTGCAATGCTCGAACCGAGCGCAAAGAACCAGTGACGCGCCCGCGCCATCTGTCGGTCAGACATTGAAAAAATTCCCCCGCTTTTGAACACTGTGTATCCGCCAGATTTCAATCCTGTGGCACAAAGGGATAAGCTGTCCAGAAATTCCGGCGAGATTACAAAATTTTTAATGCCACCGGGGCACCGGGAACACTCGCCTCAAGGCAGTCTCAAGAAATCAGAGGGTTAAACCGACAGTCGTTGATCTCGCGCGTCGCTAAGCATGGCTCTGGCCCGGGAAGATTGGCGGAAAGGCGATCGGCGGCTTCTTCCGGCGGCTTCTTCGAATGTACCTGATCGACACGAACGGCAGTGACCTGCAAAACCACCTCTGAAACGCGATGGGCAGAAAACTGGCCAGCCTTGCTCGTTCAAGCGGGCAACGCCAATAATTTCGCGAATGCCTACTTCCTGCCAACAGCTGTCGTTCGCCATCGCCCGCCTGAAGGGCAGGAATGTCCCAAACCCTGTCGATCCGAGATCAACGTTTCGACATGAATGGACGGCGGGTTCTCAGTGTTGGAACGGCTGGAACGTTGGCGACAGCAGTAAATTGATTTTGCGCATGGGTACCGGCCCACAAGCTGTGCTCGACCGCTCGACGAGGAGCCCATGGCAAGGCGCTTTGCTGTGGCAGCGGCTGCTCACGCCATGGTGCAGTCGAAGAGTTCATCGCCATCGAGCTGGATACATTCCACGGCATACAGCCCGCATAGCCCCTGCGCCGATCCGCCCCCCCGCAAAGCGCCCATTCGCCGCTTCGTAACAGGGAAGCGCCAATCGACCATCAGACCGATGCCTGCGGACCTGCCACCCCTCAAAACGCGCTTTTCTCCCCGCCTCGCCCGCGCGCTTTTCATGTCGGTTTTGATGCACCGATCGAAGAGGCTTTGGGGCCGCGCAGGCTGGGCGCTTCAGGGCAGTTTCCCGCTCCCATGCACTGATGCATTTTGATGCATCTGAACGGGGTTGCTGCGCGCCTTGAGTGCATCGTGCTCCCGGCAGGGGAAATGGCCGCCTTTGGGCACGCCAAAGCCGCTTGCGCCCGCTGGGGAGCAATCGCACCGCCATGGGCGGTGCGTCCCACCTCTCAACCGGAGAAGGGTTATGGGGGGAATGTCGCTTATGAGACCGTATCCACTACCCTGCGCACGGCGAAGCCGTTCCTTCTATATATCCATGCCGGGATTCTGGCTGCTCGGTGAACTCGCGTTACTTTCCAGCAAAAGCCCGATGCGACCAAGGGTTGCGGCAAGCGTTTCGTCGTCGATCATGGCATGCATACGCCGATCGGCCGGCAGCGATGCCAGCATGGCCCCCATCTCCCGCGCTACGGCCTTGCGGCGATGGGTTTCATCCGCCGGGACAGGCCCCTTGCCGACAATCCGGTCCACGATCCGCCGCGCCGCCGCCGGGAGGCAGAAGCGATAGGCATTGGTGATCTGGCGCACCTGCGGTCCAAAGCCCTCATTACCGGTCGGCTCGATCCTGCGGATCCATTCCAGAAAGCCATGCTCCCTCAATCGGGCCATCGCCTGGACGATCGCGGCCCGGGATCGGCGCAGCTGCCGCATCAGATAATCGATCGAGGGATCGAGCCTGCCTGTCTTGTAGTCGACAATGCGGTAAAGCTCGCGCAACAGTTCCAGCGCGATATGACCAAGCGGCCCATTGCGCTTGCCTGCCTGCTTGCGCTGGCGATCATAGGCCTCCGCCGCCCTAATATGCGCCCATTTGTCCTTGGGGTTCACCGGCCGCCAGAAACGACGCTCGCGCTCCCCGGCTTGATAGCTGTTGCGGCGAACGGGCTGAAAGGTCCGCCGCGCCTTGTGCTCGATGCCCGAGGCGATCTCGAAAAGGGAGCGCGCGCTCATGCGGCGCCTCCTTCAGCCCAACCGCCCCTTAGCGGCGTGGACCTTCCAGCAGCGCCATGGCCGGCGGCATGTCCTTCATCAGCAGGTCCGCCCACTCCTGCGCGATCTCGCGTCGTCGCGGCATATAGGCAGCCCGGTTGTAGCTCGCTTCGACACCCTCGGGAATGTGCGCCAGCATCAGGTCGATGATCGCCCTGTCTCCTGCCAGACCCTGCGCCTGTGCCCGTTCGTTCATGATGGTGGAGAAGGTCGAGCGCCAGCCATGAGGCACATGACGCCCATGGGAAACCAGTCGATTGTAGAGATAGCCAACCGCATTCTCGCTGATTGGCTTGTGTGCGTGGCGCTGGCTGGGAAAGACAAGGCGGCTGTGGGGTGCAAAGGTCCGCGCAGCTTCCAGCACCTCCGTGGCCTGACGGGAGAGCGGCAACATGAAATCGAAACGTGGGTCGATCTTGCGGTCGAGCTTCAGCTTCATCCGCGTGGCAGGAATCCGCCAGACCGGTTCGTCCAGGTCCAGTCCTTCCAGCTCCGACCACATTGTCGTTCGCAGGACGCCTTGCCGCAAAGCAGTGAGCGCCAGCATGCGGGACGCGAGCTTGGTCATGGGATGGGCGGGTGCGGCCTCCACCTGCCGCAGCAGCGCGCGGGCTTCCTCCAGCGTGGCAAGCGCGGGCTGCCGTCCCTTGATCAGCGGCTTCAGCGCCGCCCTGATGGGTGCCGCCGGATCGGCATCGGCAAGGCCGGATGCAATGGCATAGGCATAAACGGCCGAGATCCTCTGCCGCACCCTTCTTGCCGTTTCGATGGAAGGCCGGTCCTCTATCGCCCGAATCACCTCCAGCACCATGGGCGAGGTAATGCCCTTGACCGGCAGGGCGCCGATCTTCGGGAATACATCCTGCTCCAGGCTCTTGATCACATCGGCCGCATGGCGCGGCACCCAGCCGCCCAGCTGCTGGCCGTGCCATTCGCGCGCCACCGTCTCGAAGGTCGCTTCCGCCTCCTCCAGCCGTATCGCAGCCAGCTGCTTCGCCTGCAGGGCAGGATCGATGCCGCTCCTGAGCAGGCGCGCGCCATTCTCCCGCGCTTCGCGGGCCGCGCTCAGGTTCATGTCGGGATAGCTGCCCAGCACCAGGCGCTTTTCCTTGCCGGCAAAGCGGTACTTCCAGCGCCAGGAGCGAAAGCCGGTCCTGGTAACGAACAGGTAGAGACCGTGGGCATCGGAGAGCTTGTAGTCCTTCTCCCCTGCTTTCGCCTTGCGGCATTGCAGGTCGGTCAGCATCCGGTGCCCCCATTCCTGCAAATTGATGCCCCCACAGTGCCCCCGAATCATTCAAGCTTTCACGAGAACATATGAGATACAGGGAGATCGTAGATGCGCAAGAAATAACGCATTTCTGCACCTTTTGAGACGATGTGGATCAATCAGGAAAAGGTGTTGGCGGAGAGGGAGTCTAACTCACCCGCGTTCCTCATCGTTCTTAATTGTCCATAAGATTCTGATTTTCAGACTATTTATTCCCATTCACTCAACGTAGCCGTTCCTACTTGACCGTATCCTGCCGCACATGCAATGTGGGTAGAACGGTGGGTAATGGGGTTAGAGAAATGGCGAAGCGAGCAATCAATCGGCTTATAGCGACCCAGCTAAGCAAGCTCGCGCCGGGGATGCATCCTGACGGCGGAAACCTCTGGCTTCAGGTGAGCCCGGCCGGAACGCGGTCATGGTCGTTTCGCTTCACCCTTCATGGCAAATCGCGCGAGATGGGGTTAGGCCCGCTTCACACTGTCACCCTGGCCGAAGCACGAACGAGGGCAGCGGCCGCGCGCTTGCAGCTTCTCGACGGGATTGATCCCGTGAAGGCGCGCGAGACGAAGCGCGCTGCCGAAGCGCTGGCGGCGGCCAGCGCGAAGACGTTCAAGCAATGCGCCGAAGCATATATCGCCGCGCATAAGGCAGGCTGGAGCAAGGTGCATGGCGCGCAGTGGCCCGCGACGATGGCGACCTATGCCTATCCAGTTTTCGGCGATCTTCCCGTGCAGCAGATTGACCGCGAACTTGTGCTTCGCGTGCTGAAGCCGATCTGGGAAACGAAGACCGAAACGGCCTCGCGTGTGCGCGGCCGGATCGAGCGCATATTGGATTGGGCGCGAGTGCAGGGCTTTCGCTCGGGAGAAAACCCGGCGCGCCTTCGCGGCAATCTTGAAGTCGATCTGGCGAAGCAGTCGAAGGTGCAGAGCGTCGAGAACCACCCGGCCTTGGCGCACCCTGCGCTCCCCGCCTTCATGGCGAAACTCAATCGCCGTGCCAGCAATTCCGCGCAGGCGTTGAAGTTCACGGTCCTGACTGCTTCGCGCACGTCGGAAGTGCGGCTGGCCGAATGGTCGGAGTTCGATCTGGAAGCACGTCTTTGGACCCGCCCGGCAAAGCGCATGAAGGGTCGCAAGGAGCACAGCGTACCGTTGAGCGACGCGGCCATGTCCGTGCTCGAAGCGATGAAGGGGCTAGACGAACAGTTCGTCTTCCCCGGCGGCAAGGCGAAGACCGCTCTTTCCAACATGGCAATGAGCGAATTTCTCAAAGGGCTCAACGGCGATCCGGCCGAATATATCGACCGCCGCGTCGGTCGGCCGATTACGGTTCACGGCTTCCGCTCCACGTTCCGCGATTGGGCCAGCGAAGAGACGAACTTCCCGCATGAGGTCTGCGAGATGGCGCTTGCCCACGTCATCGGCAACAAGGCCGAAGCCGCTTATCGACGCGGCGAGCTTCTCGCCAAGCGGCGTGAGCTTAGCGATGCATGGGCCGCATACTGCAACAGCGCGCCCGCCGAACCGGGCGTCGAGGATAAGGTGCTGGAGATCGCGGCGCACCTGAAGCGGGACGGCCGCAGCCACAATCGCGCGGTTCGCGATGCGATCGACGCGGCCACGGCCCTTGCTGACGTCGATCTAGGTGAAGGCGCGGCGATCAACTCCGACGATCTGCGCAAGCTCGTGCGCCTCACCGATCGGCGGCGAAAACCGAAGGCGGATGCAATAGGTGCGGACGAGACGACGCCCCCAGATTTCCAGCCGTCGCTCCGTTCGGAGGCGCGGCCCGTGCGACGCCTCGCAGCGGAACTTGAAGAACAGAAACGTGGGTAGACAGGTAGCCGCGTAGATCGAACTCATTTCCGCAACGACGGAGTTCCTAATCGCCCATATCGTCTCTTCAGCATCAACGCCGGAGAAACGAGATGACGCTACAGACTGCCACCGACATGCCGCGCCAGTGGAAGAAGCGCGAGCCTTCCGCCGACGCTCGCCTTCTTGACCTTGGCGAGTTCTGCCGCCGCTACAGCATCGGCAAGACCAAGCTCTATCGCGAGATCAATTCGGGCCGCCTTCGCACCTTGCTGCGCGGGAACCGCCGCTTCGTGAAAGTCGAAGACGCAGAGGCGTGGGTCAACAACATGCACGTCGCCGCATGAGCCCCAAACGAAACAACCGGCCCCGCCACGGACCGGCTGTTTCTGAATTGTCGAAAGGAAAGCGACAATGCTCCATACATCAATCGAGATTCCGGGGCAAACCCGTGACTGGTGCCAGCACGGCGACCCGCTCGTCGGCGTTCATCTCGATCCCTTTTCGGATCATCGCGACGCCGCCCGCCTTGGGGCGTTCGTCCGCATCGCCAGCACGGACGAAGACCGCGCAGAGGCGCTGCGGCCGCTAGAGCAGCCCGCGTGCGTCGTGCGGCGGACTTGTGACCCGCGCATGATTAAGCGGAGCAGGGTGGCCTTCGCTCCGAACCGCAGCCCGTTTCCCGACTGGTATGACGCGGCCGAGAACGAGGATTGGAAGCGGCCGCTTACCCCTGCCATTCTCGGCCGGGCGAGGCGGGTATGATCGGCCAGGGCGCGCGGGCGCTCGCCCATGAGGTGACGGTTACGTTCCGTCGGGCTCGCCCGCACGAGCGCGACGCGGCCCCGCCGGGCTTTCGCGTAGTGGTCGCCATCGCCGACACCGCTGCCGGGCCAGAGGAAGCCTTGTGGCTCGTTCCGGCCCGGCAAGCGAAAGCAGCGCTCAATCCGAAATACCGCGCTCCGGCGCAGCAGCTTGCCGCAGGGACGATCCCGCCCGGCTGGCAGCGCCTCTAGCCTTTGAAATCCACGCGCCTTCGCGGCGCGCCCGCTGCCCGGCTCCGGCTGGATAACGGCGGTGGCAACCGAGATAAGAGACATGGCCACCGTTACCGACTTTTCCTTTGCGCGCGCAGCGGCGACGCAACCCACCGCCGACCAGCTTCTAGCGGCCGCTCTTGCCTATGCGGCGCGCGGCTATCGCGTCTTTCCGTGCGTGGAGGGGGCGAAAGAACCGGCGATCCCGCGCTTCTATGAGGCGGCCACCACCGATCCCGACACGATCCGGGCGTGGTGGCGCGATCCGGTCATGGGCTGGCCGCTGGCACGAAACATCGGCGTCGACTGCTCGCACATGATCGTGGTCGACATAGACGTCAAAAACGGCAAGGGCGGCGAGGCTGCATTCGCCGCGCTCGGTCTGCCCGATACATTCACGACGCTCACACCGAGCGGCGGCAGACATGCCTATTTCACCGGACCGCCGAAGAGCCTTTCGGTCGGCAAGCTCGGCGACGGCCTCGATATCCGTTCGCATCATGGTTTCGTGCTCGCTCCGGGCTCATGGCTCGATCCGGCAATCCCTTCGAACAAGGGCGTCGGCGGCACCTACGAGATCATAAACGACGTTGCCCTGGCCGCAGCACCTCCGCACCTGATCGCCAAGCTCGACGAGCCGCGCGAGCGCAACGCCGACACGGCCACCCCGGCGACAGAGCCCGACACCGACGCCGCTATCGCCCGCGCGGCCAAATACCTACGCGACGAAGCGCCCCTTGCGATCGAGGGCGCGGGCGGTGACGACACGACGTTCCGGGTCGCCGCGATCGTGAAGGACATGGGCCTGTCTGAAGTCGCCGCGTTCGACGTCATGGCCGAGCATTGGAATGACCGCTGCACCCCGCCGTGGGAACTCGACGAGCTTCAGCGCAAAGTCGAGAATGCCTTCGCCTATGGGCTGTCGGCCGCCGGATCGCAGAGTCCCGCCGTCGACTTCGGCGGGGTCGCCGATATTCCTGCGCCGATCTACGCCCAGGGCTCGGCCCTAGACCGGGAGCAGGAAGCGGCTGCGCGGCCGCTGCGGGCAACGCCGTTCGCCCTAGGCGACATGACGGCTCTGCCCCTCCGGCCTTGGGTCTACGGGAAGCGGAATATCCGCAAATACATGAGCGCCAAATTCGCGCCCGGCGGCGTCGGCAAATCGGCCATGTCGATCGCGGACGCCTTGGCTATGGCGTCGGGGCGGTCGTTCATGGGTCAGAGCCTTCCGGCCGGGCCGTTGCGGGTTTGGCTCATCAATCTCGAAGACCCGCGCCACGAGCTTCAGCTTCGCATCGGCGCTGCGATGATGCACCACCGCGTCAGCGAAGCCGATCTGGGCGGGCGGCTCTTCGTCGACAGCGGTCGGGAACAGTCGCTCTTGATCGCGGAGCAGACGAGGGACGGCGCGCGTATCTGCGCCCCGGTGGTCGACGCGCTCGTCGCGGAACTGATCGCCCGGAAAATCGACGTGCTGTCGGTCGACCCGTTCGTCAGCAGTCACCGCGTCACCGAGAACGACAACAACGCCATGGACCTTGTGGCGAAGGAATGGGGCCGCGTCGCCGATCGGGCGAATTGCTCGGTCGAATTGGTGCATCACACCCGCAAGCTGAATGGCGGCGAGGTGACGGTCGACAGCGGGCGCGGCGGCGGTGCCCTGGCCGATGCGGCGCGCTCCGTGCTGGTGCTCAACCGCATGACGACCGACGAGGCGCAGAGGGCGGCGATAGACGACCACCGGCGCTATTTTCGGGCCTTCCCCGACAAGGCGAACCTTGGGCCGCCCGTCGATGCTTCCGATTGGTATCGCCTCGTCTCCGTCACGCACCCCAACGGCGAAGACGTCGGCGTCGTGGAGTGCTGGAAATGGCCCGACCCGTTCGAGGATTTGACGGCCGACGATCTGGCCGAGGTGCAGAGTTGGGTCGGCAAGGGATCATGGCGCGAAAACAGCCAATCCACGGATTGGGTCGGCCATGCGGTCGGGCAAGCGCTCGGCGTCGACACGTCCGAAAAGGGCGGGCGGGCGAAGGTGCTGTCGCTGGTGAAGACGTGGATCGCCAGCGGCGTGCTCGTCGTCGTCGAGCGGCCCGACCAGAACCGCAAGATGCGCAAATTCGTGGAGACTGGCAGCGGCAATCCGCTCGCCGTGAAGGAGGAAAGACGGTGAAGCTCGGCATGAAATACGAGGTGCATTTTCGGCGCGAGACGCGCGACGGGATCACGCACGCCTCTGTCGAGGTGTTCGGCGAGGACGAGACGCAGGAGCGGCCAGCGGGTTCGTATGCGGAATACGAGATAAGCACGTTTGCAGAAATGCTACAGGCGTTCGTCTGCGCAGTGATCGAAGAGAAGTGCAGCCCGCGTGCGATCCACGAGGCGATGCTGTTCATTCCTGAATATCGCGCCGCCGTTCCGTTGGGGCCGCGCGGGGAACGATATTGCGGGCTCGCATGGCAGGACGAGAAATGACGTTGCGCCACCTAGCTAGGTGGAGCGTCGCACGGTGTCGCGGTGTCGCACTGCGCCACTGCGCCACTTGCGCCACCCCCTTTAGGGGGTGCGCAGGTGGAGCGGCGCAAAGTGTAGGGTTTCTGGGGCTTCCTAGGTGTCGCACTTCAGAGGCGCAGACCGTGGCCGAAGTGTCGCAAAAATCACGATGGAGTAATGACCGATGAGTGCAATCCCCGACCCGGCGAAGAGCTTCAGGGAGCCCGCAAGCGAAAATGCTACTCGGGACAGGAACGAAGCGGGGCAATTTCTTAATGGTCACAAGAAAAGTCGTGGAAGGCCCAAAGGCTCACGTACGAAGCTGGCAGAGGACGTTGTAACCGACGTGCTCGAAAGCTGGCGGCGCGACGGCCCTGTCGTGCTGGCCCGGCTGGCTGCTCTCGACCCCGGCAAGTATGCCGACTTCATCGCCAAGGTGCTGCCCCGCGAGGTGAAGGTCGAGCACCGCATGATTGACAGCATCAGCGACGAAGAGCTTCAGATGATGCTCGAAATTGCGGAGCGCATGGCGGCCGGTGCGATCATTATCGAGGGCAATGCCGTCGACGTGACGCCGAAGGCCCTGGCCGCCCCGGCTCCGTTCGAGGGCGCACCGACCACGAAGGCCGCACAGGAGCGTGAAGCGCTTCGGGCCGACCTAGGTGCCCAAGGCGATCGGCTTAACGCTGTAGGGGCCGTTAAACAGGCCTTCCCGTCGATCCCGCACCCGGTCGGCAAGCCGTTCCCGCGTTCCGACCATGAGGCGGAGCGGATCAACCGCGCGAAGCTCGACGATGGCGGCGTTGATCCGGCATCGCTGTTCTAACCGAAGGAGACGATCAATGACGAAAGAAGAGATCGACGAGCGCGGCGTGCGCACGTGGGGGAAGATGGCAGAATTGATGAAGCTGAAAGGGCCGTCACTCGCTATAGGTGAGATGCTGCGCGATGCACCCGAAGCGACGTCTGCGGCTATAGCGTGGCTTGCCGCCCAGCCGATCGAGCGGCGCACGGCATTGTGCGAGGCGTTCGGCCTGGCCGAAGGGCCTAGACGGAGCTAGTCTCCGCCGAGAAAGTGTGGAAAGGCTAGTATTTCAGCCAGAAAAGCGGCGACCGAAAATTCTACCCACATTTCCACCCCCATATTTGCAACGCGTGTCCGGCAGCTTCGGCCTGGGCCTCCACGGTGTGCTAGGTCGCAGGCTAGTAGTGGTCGGCGTCTAGCGGGCCAATGACAGGGCCACGATTGGCTGCAAGAGCCGCGACTATCTCGGCCACGATCGGATCATACTTCGCCCGGATGGCGGCCGCTGAAGACGACGAACTCAGGCCCGCATGACGACGAACACCGCCAACCCGTAGGGCCACGGCGTCGACTAGCGATTGCACGTCGGCCAGCCGCGTTGCTCGGTTGGTCCAATCGTTGGTCGTCTGGCCGTATGGTCCGGTGCCGTTGGGGATCACCACTTCAGCAATGCGCTGCCCGCCGATGGCCGAATAGACCGCACCGTCCGTCAACTCGCTACGCGACTGTAGAACGGCTAGCATCTGGGCGAGCGTAATTGCGTTGGACCCGATGCGATCACACGCCGCAAAGCCCTCGTGATAGACCGGCTTCGCGCGGCACAGTGCCAACAGGATTCCGTGGTAGGCGACGATCTGGTCGACTGCGGAGCAGACTTCCTGAATGACTGCCCGCCGATCTGCCTTCCTTCGCCTGCCTTCCGCAATCGTCATGCCGATCGGGATCAGCAACGCGACGGCAACGGCAAGCGCAGTGGCTACAGCAGACCACGCAGTCCAGTAGTTGGCGCAGTCGCTCGCTGCGCCTGCCCATGTGCATACGTCGTGCGGCCAGTTGTAAGTAAGCATCGGCATCCCCCTGCATCCTTATATGCCTTGCTTCCCCGGCGCATGGTAGCGCCGCATCGGTGAATTTCGGCGCTGCCGTGCCACCTCGCCGACCTCCATGCTGTCGCACAAGTTGACCGACCAAAACGCTTTTTTCCCAGATTTGCGCAGATGGCGGGGTGGAGGGCGGAATCGCGCGTTCAAAGGAAGGGAAAAGAGTCCCAGCACACAATCCGCGCCGCCTAAGAGAAAATGTAGCAAAATAGCTACAGCGGGCCGCTCCATGGGGCGAAGTAGCGAAATAGCTACGCGCCTCTGTAGCACACTCTCAGTAAGTCAGTAGCAAAACCTACCGGAATTGTTTAACGATTTCATTCGTTAAACAAGGTTCCCTTGTGAAAACAAGTCTCTATGCTCGCCCCATTACTACGGAGACGAGCATGAGCAGCACCATGGTTATCGCGTTCCGAACGCCCGAACACGTTCACGAGGCGCTTGCCGCAGCGGCGAAGGACGACCTTTCGTCGCCCAGCGTGGTCGCCCGGCAGGCCGTGGTGCGGGAGCTTCGCCGTCGCGGCTATTTGCCTGAACAGGCAGCACAATCGACTGGAGGCAGGAAATGACACGAAGCACTGAAACACCGGAGGCGCGGCGCGCGCGCTACTCGGCGGAGATCGACGCCTTGCCGCCCGAACAGGCGGAGCGCCTTCGCGAACCGCGCGGCATAGTCGAGGCAGCGCGAGAGGCGGCCCGGATTGCAATGCTGGCCTATGTCCGTGCCGAAATGGCGACGCAGACGCTTTCCGCTGACGAGCGCGCCGATCTTGAAAGGTTCTTCAACGGCGTTCCGGGCGATGATCGTCAAATGTCGCAGTACGGCGCGGACACCCGACACGCGGTGGCCTATGATATCCACCACGCCCACGACTATGTGCGCCACGTCGCCATGCGCGGCCGTGTTGTGGGAGAGGCCGCATGACCGCCCCCGCCGATACCGGCAAGGCGGCCGCCGCGCTCGACGAGCGCCTTTCCGCCCTTAACGCCGAATTGAGCGAGACGCGCGAACGCGCCGTCGCCGCGCAGGTGAAGGCAGCGACCGGCGGTCCCGGCGTTCAGGAAGAAGCCGATCGGCTCGACGGCGAAGTGCTGCGGCTGGAGCGCGCAATCGCCGCAACGCGTGACGCCCTGGCCGCAGTGGGCGAAGCCGGGGAGGCCATCGCCGACGAGATCGAACAGGCCCGCGCGAAGCAGCACCGCAAGAAGGTTGTCGCGATCGTGCGCAAGTGCCGGGCGCTGGCCGAAGCCGAAGACGCCGCGCTCGATAGCGTCGTCGCCGCCCGCATGGCTCTGCGCGAAGGGCTTGGCGAGCTTTGGGAGGCAGCGGACGGCCCGACGCGAAGCGGCGAGCTTTCCGAGTTGCCGACGATCATTAACAATCTGCCCCTGATCGCAGTCGAGCGCTTGGCGCACGGCAACGTCATGGCCAGCCGCTCGTCGCTTCTCGACCGCAGCTCACCCGCGCCTAGCGTGGTCGATCATCTGGACCGGGCGCTTGACCTGATCGCGCCCGGCCCCGGCCGCCCGAAGAACCTTGGCAGTGAAGGGACCGCAGCATGAACGACTTCACCACGCCCGCCGCAGCCGCTCCGGCCGTCGACCACGACGCGGCCTATGCTGCCGCGCTCGACACGGCCATGAACGCCGCAACACCGCAGGCCCGCGCCAAGGCCGTCGACGCGCTGGAGGTACTGGCAAAGCAGCGATCCGGCGACGGTGCGGCCAATGCATCGCCTGAAGCGGCCGCCGCGCCTGCGGAGGGGCTGGAGCCGCCGACGACGGCCATGGCCTACACGCTTGAAAATTCGCTCCCGCCCGGCCTGGAGATCGTCGACAAGGCCGGGCTTGGCGCGCTGAAAACCGCCTTGTTCGATATCGGCGTGCCGGTGCCGATCGCGCAGGGCGGCTTCACGGAGATCGCCGCGCTTCATAGCGCCGGGGCCTTCGCCAGCGACGCGGCTTACGATCAGCAAATCACGATCTGCAAGGCGGCCATGGTGAAGACCCATGGCGAGAACGCCAAGGCCGTGATCGCCGATGGCCTGGCCTTCGTCGACGCCGCCGTGCGGTCGGGCAAGCTCTCCGAAGACGTCGCGGCGCAAATCATCGCCGCCCCCATGGCGCTCTCCGCCGCAGCCAATCTGAAGCGCTTCGGCAGGCGCAAGTAGCAGGAAGGAAAACCCGATATGGCAAAGCAATTCGACTACACGCGCGGCAACGACAAGCTGGCCGTCGCGAAGTCCACGGTCGGCGCGATCGGCGGCGGCATCGGCGTTCGTCTGATTATCGACGACGCGGTGGTGACGTCCAAGGAGCAGGCGGCGCTCGGCGTCGAAATCGCAATCCAAAAGATCATTGAAGACACTTGGCCGCTCGCGTGACGATCGGCCTCACCTTCTACGATTGGCGCGGCCGTCCTGCGATCGTGCGGGGCGGCCAAGTGCGCTTTGTCGGTTCGCCCGGCGAAGGCTGGGGCGACGAGACGTTGGCCCCTGTCGCCACGATCGCCGCCGAAGCCGTGTCGATCGGCTCCGACGAGTTCGACACCCGGTTCAGCGGGCCGCCGTGGAATCTGCCCGATCTGGACGGCTGGTATCAGCGCCGCGACCCGTCCCGCACAATTTCATGGCGTGATATTCGCCGCAACTAAGTGGACATAGCTCCCTCTGATCAGCGCGCTAGGAACGCGCCTAAACAGGCGCGTTCGCTATAGTCTCGAATGTGTCGCGGATTTCAGTCGGGCAAAAGCAGGTATGCTCGGCCAGGACGTGCTCGATCACGGTCTTAACGAGTGTGCCATGGCCTTTCCCCTTGCGGTGCCATTGCTTGAGGGGTGGAAAGCGGTCGCACAACGCGTCTTCAAGGGTGTGATCGTCTGCCTCCAGATAGGCGCGTAGGACGTTGCAGGTCGCGCCGCCAAGGTATTTGACTTCAACGGTGTCGGTAGCCTCCGGAAATAATGGCTTCTGGATCGCATCGACCAATCGTTGCAGGTTCGCAGCGTCGAGCCTTTCCGCCCCGACGAAGCGGTCAATGTCTTCCAACCCTTCTGGTGTTTTCCGTTCTTTCACGAGCAGCAGGCAGACCAAAAGCGGATCGAGCAATACGTTTTCGATGCCGTCACGCCGGCCTTCCGCAATCACCTTGATACGATCGGTCGAGACGGCTTCGCCATCCCAATCAACGATCCCGAAAATGCTCGTGTTTCCGAGTTCTGCAAGGCGCTCCACGGTGCCTTTGACGATCGTGCAGCCTGCGTTGATTTCGCCGTTATCCTTGTCGCGCATACCTGTAGATAGGAAATTCAGTTCGCGCACGCAGGCGATATCGGCCTTTATGAGCGCGTATACGCTCTCGAAAATGGCGGCATCGGTGTCGCTCTCGGCGAACACCTGACGGCGGCCTGAATAGTTGATCGACAGAGTGGGCACGCCGAAGGTGAGCTTGTTGAGGGCGTCCTGCTTCGAGATGGGGGCCAGCCCCGAAAGGCCATCCGTCATCTCGAAGAGAGCGTCTTCCGGGGCCAGGGCAACCGTCGTCGGCGAATGCGTGGTGACGATACAGTGCATTCCCTGACCATCGACCAACGTGGATTTGATCGCACCAAGCCAGCGCGCCACCATTTCCGGATGCAGCGATGCGTCCATTTCGTCGAGAAGGAGCAATTGAGGGCGGCGCACCGAAAGGAAGGCTTCGTCATATTGGAATGTGGAAATCGCGAATTGCGTCAGCACCCGTTCGCCCGACGAGAGGTTGAGAAGCTGGACCTGCTCGCCGCCCGGAATCTTTTTGAACGACACCGAGACGGGTGAGTATTCATATTCGGCGGGGCCGGTCACTTCATAGGGAAGCCCGAACGATTTCAACGTGTCGTTTATCAGTTGCCACGGCGGTGGCCCGAACCTCTCGAAAAACTGCTCGTCGGTAATAGCGACGCCCGTGCCGTTGGCCGCATCGGCTTTCTGGAGCATCCAGTTCCGAAGTCGGGCATCGCGATAGCGGCCGAATATCATCGGCAGATTGACCGAGAACGGGTCTATTTCGCCCCACCGCTCGTATAGTTTCAGGTGCTCGGGCTGAAGGCTGAGCATGGGAATGTTAAATTGGCGAGAGATGATGCGCGCCGCGTCAAGGGTATTGGGGCCAGGGCCTGCAAACCCACCCTGCGGAGCCGTTCCCGGCTGCAACAGGTGCGCTTCAGCTTGTTCGTAAAGCTCCCTGATTTCGGCGGCCACTTCATGACGGCCGAACTCTTCGATTAGCCGCTCGGCACCGAAGGGCCACACGTCGTTTCTGTGCAGGACGTTGACTTCTGATCCCGGAGGGCAAAGCTCGTAGAGTCGCTTCCTAAATTCGATCAGCGCGCCTTCCCGATGATTAGGGAATTGATCCGGGCCATACATCATCGGCATCGGCTGAGGTGAGCCGGGAGCATTAGACGTATACTGGCTGTTGACATCGGCAACAGGCTCGCTTTGCGCGAGCAGCTTTATCGGCGACGTTTGAGCATTGATCGGCCCCGGAGATGGCATACCCTGGCCGACTTGAAGAGGAACCACAGAGTTGGACACGCTGCCATTCTGGATCGCCTGAAGGAGATGGCTCTTTCCGCTGCCGTTGAGGCCCACAATGATCGACAGCTTGGGGAGGTCAATCGCCGGGAAGGCTCGAATTGAGAGATGCTGTTGCCGAAACTCCAAGCGCATTAACGAATCCCTCTCTGTGCCTGCGACGACCCTACCCGAAACGAACAGGGCCCTAAACCTCGCCGGGGCGCGCAGCCATAAGTATCGAGACTACGGCCGATGCTCGACCTGCTGACGGCCGACCAGTAGGCATTTCCCGGCAACTCGCATACACGAGCGAAATGTCGATATTGCAGATTCTCAAAGACTACTCGCCGCTCGTCAGCCCGATATTGTCTCCCTTCGTGGCGGCGATAACAGCGATCGTCCTGTTTCAACGCAAAGAACAGGAACGGGTGCACTGCACTATCGAGTGGAAGTATGTCGGGCACCCGGACGGCCAGCGGGAAGAGCCGTTCCTGATCGTGCACAATCGGTCGGATCGCTCCGTGGCTATCAAGGATTTGCGCTTCCTCTCCGGTGTGCTTGGTCGGAACCCGAGCGAAACGACCGCTTTGGGGTATGACGACCCGGAGCATATCGACTTCCCGTATCTCGTCGAACCGGGGAAGCTCCGCTCGATGCAACTGGACGAATATCAGGCGACGAACATTGCAGATGCAGCGTCGTGGGTAGGGCGGCTGCTAAGTCGCATGGGCCGCCCACGCGTGCGAGTTCAAGCGACCACGACGGCGGGGAAGCGAATTACCGTTTCGGCCGAAGACGCTATCGCATGGAAGAAGAAGCCGACATGGCTGCAATGAGTAGCGGCTTGTGACGGACTGGCTCCCTCGAAACCTCGCCGGATTGCATCAAGGCGAAGAGTTTCTGCGCGGAAAGTCGATCGAGGCGCTAAAGGACGAGAGGCTCCGTCTTCACGCGGAGATGGTCGAACAAGCCATGAATGTGGCCGATGGCCTGCGCCAATTCGAAACTGACGACGAAGACCTGAAGCTGATCCAGATTCTCGGCATTCGGACCTTCAACGCTTTCGGCGCTTCGGTGAAATTGTGCTTGTCGGGCTACTACCAGAACGCCGCGCTCATCATGCGCGACGTGCTGGAAACCACCTTTCTTATAGACCTCTTTCGCGGAGATCGTGCACTCATCGCCAAATGGCGAATGGCAGACAAGGCGGCGCGGCTGAAGGACTTCAAGCCCGTAAAGGTGCGGACCCTGCTCGATACGCGGGACGGTTTCACCGAACGGAAGCGCGCGGCGATATATGACTTGTTTTCGGAACTTGCCGGTCATGCCACCATGGAGTCGATCGCCATGCTCCGCCCGAAAGGCATGGACGCGCAAATCGGTCCCTTCTTTGACGCTACGGCGCTCGAAGCCGTGCTTTCGGAAATGGGCCGCCTGGCCGTGCAAGTTGGCGAGCACCTAGACGTCTTCCTGCCTGATCCCAAAGGGCGCGCCTTTGGCATTCGATTGGCCTTCGCCAAGGTCAAAGCTCGGTGGATTGCGAAATTTTACGGCTAGGGGGCGCACGCTCCGGCCAAATCGCGTTCCTAACGGCTCGATTTCAACCGCGATTAAAACATGGGTAGAGATGTGGGCTGGCCTGCGTCCAACGAGCCCAAGATCTTGAAAAATATCAGTATTTTGGGAGATAATGGCGGAGAGGGAGGGATTCGAACCCTCGGTACCGTTGCCGGCACGCCGCATTTCGAGTGCGGTGCATTCGACCACTCTGCCACCTCTCCGCAGAAGGTTCGGCGCGTGCCGTCCCGGTC
>Ga0207702_10000437_pt1 | contig 47561 bp, 44 predicted proteins | sample KBSCornC62_FD_184302 | JGI IMG/M metagenome (GOLD analysis project Ga0207702, IMG submission 184302) | Corn rhizosphere microbial communities from Kellogg Biological Station, Michigan, USA - KBS Corn C6-2 (SPAdes) (version 2) | ecosystem: Host-associated > Plants > Roots > Rhizosphere > Soil ... | reverse complement strand
TCGGTGATCAGATCGCTTGCGATGGAGCTGTCAGTCGGATGCGAACTCGTCTCCGCTGGACGCAGCCATCGCCACGCCATTCGCGCTTCAGGCCATCAGCGACTGCCACTCGGCCAAAGCGGCCGAGCGGCGAAGCTTGTAGGGTTTGACGATCGAGGAGGTGGCGTTCCTGGCTGAAACTGGCCGCGTCGGATAGGCACGATCTTGTTTGGTTGAGTGCCTAATTCATGAACTGCCCTGCCGGGACCTGCGGCGATCTAGCAGCCGGCGTGCCCCGGTCGCGGCGCGTTGTCCTAGCCAACGCCCTTGCGGGCCATCTTCATAGGCAGGAACAGCGCGCCGTTGCCCGACCGAGCGGGGCCAACCCGTAGCGGGCGTAGAAGGCCCGGGCCTTCTCGTCGATCGGATCGATGACGATCATGCGCCCTACCGCCTCGATGGCGCACAACCGCGCCATGGCATCGATCAGCAGCAGTTCTCCCAATCCCTCGCCTTTCATCATCAGGTCGCGTGCGAGCCGGCCGATGAGGAAGGCGGGGACCCGGCCGTGGCCGGGTAGGCCCTTCTTCTGCTCGGACGATAGCGCGCCCGCACCGATGCTTAGCCGAGCGGGCCGAGGTCGGCGAACAGCGAGCGCTGGTGTGCCGGGAGCATGGTCACATCCTCGCCCTGGATGTCGAAGCAGACCGGGCGCTCGCTCGGGCATTGGGCAAGATCGGCCGCTGCCAAATGGCGGCGGCAGCGGCCGGCAGCCGCAAGCCCAACGAGCAGCGCCTGAGCTGTCGGGTCGAGCGCGTTCGCGACCTCCCGGCGATCGATCGCCAGCCTGGGCGTGAGGCGACCGCTCAGCGCGGGCGGGTATCTACCCGCAGCCGGCGCAATTCGACGCTGCGGAACTTCCACGTGCCGTCGATCCGCACGTAGCGCTCGTGATAATGGCCGTAGCCGTGAAGGTAGGCGATCGGCGATGCGGGCGCGTCGTCGAAGAACAACTCGTCCTCCATCGCCCAGACGCCATGCGCCTCGTCCGGTCCATCGAAACCGATCTGCGGCATGTGGCCGAAGTGGACAGTCGTGATACCGTTGAGCGAGGAAGAGACGCCGGCCCGGACCGCTGAACGGCTGGAAAAAACGAGGTCCGGGCTATCGTCCGGCGCGCTCAGCACGGCGTCATCCGCGAACAGCGACTCGAACGTGTCCCAGTCCTTGGTGTCGACCGCGCGGAAATAACGCGCCTTGAGTTCGCAAATCGCCACGCGGTCCACAAGTTCGTACAAGGCATCGGTCATGATCGTCAAAAGCCTCTGCTGTCTGGGACTTGCATAGAACGATTTGCGCAAAAGGCGCACATGCATTCGGACGACGCGCGGCACGCGCACCCGCGGCAAGACGGCGGCGTTTGAGCACGCCAACGGCGGGCAGCATCAGAGGGCAGTTTGATGAGCAAGACCATGGTCGTGACCGGTTCGGCATCGGGGATCGGCAAGGCGACCGCCGAGCGGTTCCGTCGGCAGCGGCACCGGGTGATTGGGGTGGATCGTCGCGAGGGGGGGCCGGATGACATCGTCGCCGACCTGAGCACACCGGACGGGCGCGCCGCGATGATCGAAGCGGTCGAGCGCGCATCTCCGCAGGGAATCGATGCCATCGTGGCTGCGGCGGCGATTGCCAGCGTGCCGCAGCCGCAAGCCACGATCGCGATCAACTATTACGGCGCGATCGCCACGCTCGAGGGGTTGCGCCCCCTCCTCGCTCGTTCCCCCGCGCCGCGCGCCGTCACCTTCTGCTCCACGGCGATTCTGCTGCCGGCCATTGACGAAGGGTTGGTCGCCGATCTGCTGGAGAAGGACGAGCAGACGGTGCTGGCCAGCCTGACACTCGATGCGGATACCTGTTACTGCTCCGGCAAGGTCGCGCTCGGCCGGTGGCTGCGCCGCGCCGCCATCTCGCCGGAATGGGCCGGCTCGGGCATCCTCCTCAATGCGATCGCGCCCGGCGTGATCAAGACGCCGATGAACGACATCGTCTTCTCTAGCGAGGAGGGGCGGCAGATGCTCGCTACCTATCAGCCGAACGCGGTAGGCCGTTTCGGCGAGGCCGATGAAGTCGCCGAGGTGGCGGCCTTCCTGGCGGAAATGGAGGGGAGCTATCTCCTCGGTCAGATCCTCTTCATCGATGGCGGCACCGAAGCGCTGCTCAGACCTACCGCCGTCTGATCCCGGTTATCTTTGGGAGAGCATCAGCAATGACGCACCACAGTACGCCCACCCCCTTCACTATCGCCATTCCCGACGCGGCGCTGGACGATCTGGTCCGGCGGCTTCGCAGCACACGCTGGGCCGACGATTTCGACAATCAGGACTGGTCCTACGGCGTGGAGCGGGACTGGCTGATGCGGATGGCGGATTATTGGGCGTCCGATTTCGACTGGCGCGCGCAGGAAGCGGCCATGAACCGCTATCCGCAGTTCAAGGTCCTGATCAACGATGTGCCGGTCCACTTCATGCATATTCGCGGCAAGGGCCCCAATCCGACGCCCATCGTGCTGACGCATGGTTGGCCCTGGACCTTTTGGGACTATCGGCACGTGCTGGAGCCGCTGACCGATCCGGCTGCGCATGGCGGCGATCCGGCTTGCTCGTTCGATGTGGTGATCCCCTCCCTGCCCGGATTCGGCTTTTCTGCGCCGCTACGCTCCGGCGGGTTCGACGCGGCAAGGATCGCGGTAATCTGGGACCGGCTGATGTACCACGTGCTCGGCTATGAGCGTTACGGTGCGGCCGGAGGGGATGTCGGCGCCGCTGTCACCGGGGAACTCGCGGCCGCCTTCCCGGACCATCTCATCGCGATCCTGTTGACTATGCCGGCACTACCGGGCGTGGATCCGTTCGATGTGCCCCAGGACATGTGGGCCGAGGATGAACGGTGGATGCGCGATCGCACGCTGTCCATGCTCCCCAAGCTGACCCACGTCGCGGTGCACGATCATATTCCGCAGACGCTGGCTTACGCCCTGAACGACTCCCCGATCGGCCTGGCGGCGTGGATCTGGCAGCGCCGACGTGACTGGAGCGACTGCCCTGGTGACCTCGCCGACTATTACGGCAAGGATTTCCTCTGCACCCTCGCCTCAATATACTGGCTCACCAGCACGATCGGGACGTCGATGCGCTGGTACAGGGATTGGTCCGATGGGCGGCGGCGTCCGCAGGCGGAAACCCCGCCACAAATTACGGTGCCGACGGGGATCGTCGTGTCACCGAAGGAAGTGGTGATGATGCCTCGCAAGCTCGCAGCCGAGCGATGCAACCTGCGGCGCTGGTCAGTGCTGGACGGCGGCGGCCACTTCGCTGCTGCCGAGCGACCCGCAGATGTCGTGAACGAACTGCGCGCGCTGTTTGGTGAGTTGTCGCGGCGGGACGCGTAAGCTCTCTGACGGAGACGCATGGAAGGATCGGATGGCGAACGACCGTCGACTCACGGCCTGATCAAGGACAAAGACGCCGGCTGCCGCCAAACCGGCGATGACGGTCATCAGGGTCCAGACCCATGTCCCCGGCACTTCAGTAAGGTGCTGCCGCGCACTGCGGTCAGGCCGGAACCGATGAGACCGGCGGCCCTTGCGCCGGATGCTGCGTTCAGGAATACTTGCGAGGGGAGAGCGGAATGGTGGCTGAGCGGCAGCATAGATTTCAGGCTGACAGGGGCGGTCTGCTCTACCGCACGCGCATCGCCGACGGTGCGACGCAGTTCGCGCTCAACGAGGTGTTCAACTCGGGCTACGGCACTCAGGCCGACAATGTTCTGCGGCAGGGATCCTTCCACATGACCGGCGCTTCCGCAGCATGGATCGACCCGGCTGGAAGGTTCACGGTCAGGGCATTCGTGGACAATCTGCTGAATGAGGCGGTTCGCGGATATGCGGTGATCAGCAACAAGGCCGCGGGCACCTATCTGCCGCCGCGAACCTATGGTGGCGCGATCAACGCACGCTTCTAAGTGGAAACGAGGCCGTCAGTAGCGCACGACGAAGCCGATCGGCCACGGTCTGCATCTATACGCGGGCCCGCCGAGCCGGGGCATGGCGGGCCACTGGAACCCGGTTCGCCCCGGGGCACGCTGGCGATCCTGGTGCTGGTGCTGGTCAGCACCGTCAACGCGATCGATCGGCAACTGCCGTTCATCCTCATCGATCCGATCAAGGCGGAGCTCGGTCTGAGTGATACGCAGGTCGGCCTTATGGCTGGTCTTGCGTTCGCTGTGGTCTATTCCTTTGCCGGGCTGCCGCTAGCGCGGCTTGCCGATCGCGGCAGTCCGCGCCGCGTCCTCGTCGCGTCGCTGGCGATCTGGAGCTTGGCGACTGCCGTAACCGGCGGGGCGCAGAATTTCATTCAGTTGATCCTGTGCCGCATCGGTGTCGCGGCGAGTGAGGCCGGCAGCATGCCGGCCGCACATGCCCTGATCGCGCGGACTTTCCCCACCAGCCGGCGGGCGGCGATCGTCGCCGCCTTCTCGCTTGGCGTGCCGATCGGCAGCACGCTCGGGCTGGCGCTCGGCGGATGGATCAACGATGTCGCGAACTGGCGCTCCGCCTTCTTCATCGTCGGCCTGCCGGGTCTGCTAATTGCGGCCGGCGCGATGATCGTGCTGCCCCCGCTCCGCCAGCGCGCATCAGCAATCCATCCCGATACGCCGTCTTTCCCGCAGTCCATCCGACGGTTGCTCGCGTTCCGGTCCTTCCGTCACCTGGCGGCCGCCTCGTCCCTGTTCGCGTGCGGCAGCTATGGCCTGAACGTGTTCGCGCCCGCCTTTCTGATCCGCACGCACAATCTGTCGACGGCCGCGGCGGGTGTTGGCGTTGGGCTCGCCTTCGGCATCGGCGGTGGCATCGGCACCTTTGCGGGCGGGCTGCTGGGCGACAGGCTGGGCCGCCGCAACGCGGCCTGGCGAGCCGGCGTGCCCGCGATCGGGCAGTTTCTGTGCATCCCCCTCGCACTTAGCGCATGGCTCGCCGACGATGCTACGCTATCGATCGTGCTACTCGGCACGGTCTATCTATGCGGGCTGCTCTATTTCGCGCCGACCTTCGCCGCGATCCAATATCTGGTGCCGGACAGCGGACGGGCGATGGCTTCCGCCGTGCTGCTGTTCTGCCTGACGCTCGTCGGCTCATCGATTGGCCCGATGGCGATCGGCTGGGCGAGCGATCGGCTCGCGCCCATCTATGGGCAGATGTCGCTACGGTACGCTATGTGCCTGATGGCCGTCACGATGTTCTGGTCGGGCGTTCACTTCATGCTCGCCGCCCGTGCGCTCGCGAAAGATATTAACCGCGCGCAAGGGCGCTGCCAGTCCTCTGCCAACCAGTCTCCACTGGACGGAGCTCGGCTCCAAAACTGACACCTTCAGCAGCAAGCATCGGCCACTCCGCCAGAGCGGCGGAGCGACGTTGCTTGTAGGTGTGGCGATCGACGAGGTGGGCGTTTCCTGGGCAAAGTGGTTGTGGAGCGATGCGTGAACTGAAGCGAACTTCTGCAGTGATCTCATCTGCCTGAAGCGCAGCATCGCTCGCTCTCGCCGTCGGAATGGCAGATAGCTGTTCTCCGCCCGGTTGTTGGTGTAGCGGCCGATCTCCTGCTTCTTAGCGCTACCGCGTTCGGTCATGGCTACCTTAGTAGGAACGCAGCCCATCAGTGACGGTGGCCTCAAGCGAGCCATGGCGCTTCAGCGCCTCCTTCATGAAACGCAGAGCAGCCACAGCGCTTGCGACAGCGGCCGCTTCAGCAGTTCAATGCAACAGCGCGTAGGTCCGCGGCAAAGGTTGGCAGGCTCCATGAGGACGTATCTGCCAGTCAGGCGAAGGCGCGGACCTGCTCCTCCGAAATGGCCCAGAGCCGCTCCGCCGATGCGGGGTTCATCGCTGCTGTAGAAGGATCGAGCCTTTCCCGCTGGTAGAAATACCCGCCCGAGGGACGGCCTTGGGCATGGTCGGTCGCCAGCCAGATCACGGTATCGGCGCCCTGTTCCGATGTCAGTGCCTCACCCGACGCGGCCGCTTTGGCATAGTAATCCTGCACCGCCGGGTCGCACTTGTTGGCAAAGTCTGACGCCACCAGGCCGGGGTGGACCGCGCTTGCCACAAGCGGCGTCGAGGCGTTGCGCGCGGCGAGTTCGCGGGTGAACAGCACGTTTGCCAGCTTGCTCTGGAAATAGGCGGTGTAGGGCGAGTATGCCACCTCTCCCTGCAGGTCGTCCCAGACCATGTCGGGAATCATAGAATGACCGATAGATGATACCGTGATCACCTGCGGCTGCGGACTTTCCAGCACGCGGGGGAGCAATAGCTTCGTCATGAGAAAGGGCGCCAGGTGGTTCACCTGCCAGGTCATCTCAAAGCCATCGCCGGTCGTTATCCGCCGATCGAGTTGATTGCCGGCATTGTTGACCAGCACGTCGATGGTGCTCGCTGTCTCCAGTATCTCCGCACAGGCCTGTGCCACCTGCTCCAGCGAGCCAAAATCGGCGAGGATCCATTCAACTCGGCCGCCGGGGACGGCCTCTGTGATGGCCTGGCCGACCGCCTTGATGCGCCCCTTGTCACGCCCAAGGGCAATGACGCGCATTCCCGTCCGGGCCAGTTCTCGCGCGGTGACAAGTCCTATGCCCGATGTTGCGCCCGTGATTACGGCAGTTGGCATATCAATCGCTTGCATCATCATCTTTCTCCTGCCGGAAGCCCGTTTCCAGGCCCGCTGCGCGCCCGCTATTCCGCCGGGGCGATGCGGGCCTTGCCGTGCCCGAGGACTTGGCTATCCCGTTCGGGCACGAAGCAGCTGAAGCACACGCAGTCCTCGTCCAACCAGACATCCAGTCGCCGATTCTCGCCGGGAAAGACCGGTCCCGTGAATCGACAGCTGAACTCTTTCAGACGCTCCGGGCGTCTCTGAGCAAGCTGTGTCACCAGCAGATAGGCCGCGATTCCATAGGTGGAAAGACCGTGCAGGATCGGCCTGTCAAACCCGGCACGCGCCGCGACCGGGCGAGGCGTGAAGCGGATTGTAATCGCCCGAAAGACGAAAGATCAGCGCGGCCTGCCCAGGCACAGCAGGCCCAAGCCAAGCGCATAGAGGATGCAATCCCTCGGTTCATACCGAACGCTGACGTCCGGGAACCTCCATGCTCGCAGCCGCGTCTCGGAAATCGGCATTCCTTGTCTCTCGAATCACGCGCGCCCTTTTTGCGGCAACCACCGCTGCCTGCCATAAAAGCACGAAGGCCCCACCCGGCATTGCGGACGAGGCCTTCGCGTTCAAGGGAGCCTGATCAGAACTTGACCGTGGCGGTCACCCCGTAGGTCTGTCGCCCCACTTGCAGGTGGCGTATCAATGCTGTTGAGGTTGTCCGCACAAAACAGGCGATATTTGTTGTTGAAGACGTTCTGCATCCAGAACGCTGCCGAGAGCTGTGATCCGAACAGGTTTTCGAACGACAGGCGCACGTTGCTCCCCGAGAAGCTGGGCGTCTTGCCGTCTGGCCGCGGTGAGGCAAACGCCGCGCCAGGCCTCGATGCTTGCGCGGCCTAGGCCGGGTCGAATTCGACCAGCAATCGGCTCAACCTCAAGTGCGCGATGCGCCAGCGTCCGTCGCTGCCGCGCACATAGGTTTCGTGGTAATGTCCGTAACCGTGGAGCCGCCGCACCGGTGCTCCTTCGGGCAATTCGACGATGTCCTCCATCGGCCAGATGCCCTTGGCCTCGTCCCTACTGACGAACTCGATCTCGGGCATGTGGCCGTGGTGCATGGTTCGCGTGCCGACCAACGAACGCTCCATATTCGCGACGATCGTGTCGCGGCCGCGGGTCACGAGCATGGCCCCGCCAGTGGTCAACCCCATCCTGTCGAACGTCGCCTGCTCCTCACTCATGTCCATTACCGCGTCGTCGGTAAAGACATCGGGCATGCCCGACCACTCGCGCGTATCCATGTATCGAAAGTAGCGCGCCTTCACCTCGCGTATCGCTTTCGTATCCTCGATCCTCTGCAAACGTGCGCCAATGTCGGATTGCTCTGTCATCATCCATCCCTTCGCACTGCTGGCAGCCAATCTTTTAGCCGAAGCATAGCTAGTGCTTCGCCGTCGCCTTCGTCCGCACGGACGATGGACCATGCTTCGAAGGTTGGCACCCTGGCCGTAGCAAAAGGATACTGGCCGTGCCCGATATACTGACATCTTCGTCGGCAGCAGTCGACCGGGCGAATGCCTTGGAGTCGGTAGCGATCCTGAAGGCACGCTATTTCCGCTTCATGGACCTCAAGCAGTGGGATCTTTGGCAGGACCTGTTCACGGACGATGCCGTCATGGACATGAGGGGCGAGGCCGAGGCCATGTCGCAGTTAGGCCTCGACGTGGGTGATGCATCGCTCTGGCTGCTTCGTTCCTCGGCTACGCTCCGCGGTGCGGTGGAAGCTGCGCTTGCCGGTGTCGTCACGGTCCATCACGGCCACATGGCGGAGCTCGAACACGTCAACGCCGGCGAAGTCCGAGGCATCTGGGCAATGGAAGACGTGATCCGCTATCCCCCAGGCCGGCCGATCAAAGGCTTTCACGGCTATGGGCACTACCACGAAACATACGTGAACACGCCGAGGGGCTGGAAGATCGCCAGCCTGGAACTGCGCCGGTTGCTGGTCGAAAAAGTCTGACAACGCGCGTAACCAGGCTTCCGGCCTGGAAAATCGATCCGCACATCAAGGCGGACGGCAGGGGAGTGGGCTTTGCCAAATGGCTCTTTGCAGACGCAGTCGTCTGCGCGTTCGTTACTTGCTGCTTCGACGCTGGTGGTATGCAGCACGTCGTTCAACGCCGTCACTGCAGATGCCATTGTTTCGGCGATGCCGCTGATGGCAAAGGAGATGAGCGCCGGTGGCAACGCCCGCTTCATCGTCCAGATGATCACAGTAGCGCCATCGATTTCGATCATCGCGGGATCGCTGGTAGCTGGTATGGTCTTGCGCAGGGTCGGCTTTCGCGGCGTGATGATACCGGCCATCCTGCTGTATGCCGTCGCGGGCCTCGCTGGCCTGGTTCCGATGCCTGCCACCTGGCTCGTTGCCACCCGCATCCTGCTGGGTCTCGCCAGCGGCCTGTGCGGCACGATCTGCCTCACTCTTGCCGCGGATCTTGAAAATCGGCAGGCGGCCCGCCTGCTGGGCTTCGCCAATGCTACCGCAGCCACCACCGCCATAGGCAGCTTCATCTTCGGCGGCTGGCTGGCGCGAGAATTCGGATGGCGGCTGGCGAATGCCGCCTATGGCTTGCCACTGCTCCTGCTTCCGGTCGTCGTCGCCTATCGCAGCCGGACGCGTAGCGGCGCGTCGCAAACCGCGGATCAGGTGGGCAAACCCTCAGATCGACCCCATTTTCCGCTATGGTCGGTGGTCCCCATTTTCCTTGTCACGCTGGCCTTCTACCCACTTGTCTACTCGTCTTCGACAGAGGGCCCTTTCCTGCTGTACAGCAAGGGACTGCACGATCCGAAATTGATCGGCATCGCCATTTCCGGATCCGCGGGGGCGTGCGCGCTGGTGGGCCTCAACTATGGCAGGATCAACGTCTGGCTGGACCGGCCGGCTCAATTCTTGCTCGTCTTCACCTGCTTCACCGCCTCCGCGATCGTCGCATCGGCTGCTTCGACGCCGTTTCTCGCGGCAATCGGTCTTTCGTTAATGGGCTGCGGCTCGGGCATACTTTCCCCCTTGCTGCTATCCACGATCATGCAGCGCGTCCCGCGCGACAGGGTAGCCGAGGCGACGAGCGGCTATGTCAGTGCGACGTACCTCAGCCTGTTCGCATCGCCCTCGGCCTATGCCGCGCTGGTCTACTTCACACCTCTCCAGGTGTTTCCGGCCTTGGCTGCCGTTGGAGCGCTGGGCATCTTGGCCACCGTCCTGCTTAGCCGGGCGGGACTTGTCGCGAGGCGATAGATCCGCGGCAGCGCGGCCCCACCGCTCCGCCATTCGCGCGTCGCAGTGGCACGTATCCACTCGGACTAAGCGCATCGCGCTCCCCACCGTTACGCTGGGGATTATCGGATCGGGCGCGCGCAATCCGCCGTTGCGCACCGCCGACGACAGGACGGGGATTGTTGCCGGATGGCCAAGAAGATTGAATGTGACGTGCTGGTCGTAGGATCGGGTGCGGGCGGCATGGTTTCAGCGCTGCGGGCGCACGATTTGGGGATGCAGACGATCCTGATAGAAAAGGCCGACAGGTTCGGCGGCACCAGCGCGGTTTCTGGCGGGGGCATCTGGATTCCGAACAATCCGGCCATCGCCGCCCACGATTCGGTCGATCAGGCGATGGAATATCTGCGCCAGTGCACCAAGGGTATGGTGCCTGACGAAAAGCTCCAGGCCTACGTCGATACCGCACCGCGCACTCTGGATGAGCTGGCGAAGTGGAACGTCGGCTATTTCAGCGTACCGGGCTATTCCGATTACCTGCCGTGGCTTCCCGGCGCGATGACCTCCGGCGGTCGCACAATGATGCCCCTGCCCTTCGATGCCAGGGTCCTGGGTGACGAAATATTCCGCATGCGCGAACCGCACCCGACCCACAAGGTGCTCGGACGCATGCAGATCGATCTTGCCGAAATGGGTCCTCTGATTCGCCGCACCGGTGCCTGGTGGGTGACTGCGGCAAAGCTGGTCCTGCGCTATCTGTCTGATGTGCCGTTCCGCTTCCGCAGCCGCCGCGATCGCCGGCTGACCACCGGCAACGCCATGATCGGCGGTTTGCGCAAGGCGATGATGGATCGCGACATCCCGCTGTACCTCAATACCCGCCTGGCGAGCTTCATCGAGGAAGACGGGCGGGTCGCCGGTGTCAACGCCATCCAGCGTGGCGCCGAGGTGGAAATCCGTGCCCGCAGGGGTGTGATCGTGGCAACCGGCGGGTTCGACAAGCACCAAGGCCTGCGAGACAAGTACATGCCGGTCACGACTCCGGTCGATTATTCGCTCACCCCCGGCCAGAACAACACCGGCGATGCCCTTGTTGCCGGTCAGGCGATCGGCGCGAATACCGAATTTCTCGATCAGGCATGGTGGGTTCCGACCATGCGCGTTCCCGCGCCTGGCTTCAACAACGCAGACATGAGGGCCGCCTTCTTCATGGAGCGCGGCTACCCGCACACGATCTGCGTCAACCGCAACGGCGACCGTTTCGTGAACGAGGCGATCTCCTACAACGATTTCGGCGCGGAAATGATCGCCGATCAGCGCAAGACGGGCGCAAACCTGCCCTGCTGGCTAATTTTCGATGCTACCGCTCGCTGGCGCTATCCCATTGGCGCGCTCATGCCGCCGGTGATCAAGCCCGACGCCCTGATCCCGAACGAATGGTGGGACAACGCCATCTTCAAGGCGCCCTCGCTCGCCGAGCTTGCCCGCAAGATCGACGTGCCGGTTGATGCGCTTGCACGCACGGTGGCGAAGGTGAACCGCTTTGCCGAAACCGGGGTGGACGAGGATTTCGGCCGTGGCGGCAACGCCTACGACCTGTTTTTCGGCGATCCGCGGAACAAGCCCAATCCGTGCCTTGGCAAGATCGAAAAGGGGCCGTTCTACGCGATCCCCGTCGACATCGGCGATATCGGCACCAAGGGCGGCCTCAAGACCAACGAGGTCGGCAACGTGCTTGGCGGCGATGGCTCGCCGATCGTTGGGCTCTATGCCACGGGCAACGTTTCCGGCGCGGTCACCTACGATTCCTATCCCGGCGCCGGCGGCACTCTCGGGCCCGCTATGGTCTTCGGGATGCTGGCGGCGGAACACATCGCGCTCCGCTCTGGCAACCAGTAGACCGGGCGCCCCGCCTCAAGCGCGTCAGATACACGAGAAGCCCAGGCTTGTTTGGCTGGTGTGCGGCGAAAGCCGGAATTCGTCCCCGGTCAGGACGTGTGGGCCATGAGTTCCGCCATTTCGGCGCTGTAGGTCTGGTGTTGCAGCAACCCGCCATCTGCGGGAATGACGCCCCCCGTCACGAAGGCGGCTTCGTCCGAGGCAAGGAACAGCGCCAGCCAGCCGATATGATCCGGATCGCCAAGGTAGGGCGTAAGCGTCTGCTTCTCGAAGATCGCCAGGGCAGCCCGCGCTCATTCAGTCCTGCGCCTGTCACGATGGCCGCCTTGCCCGCCACTCTGCCGCTTGCCATCGCCACCATCTCCTCTCGGGTTGCCTTCGGCTGGTTGTCAATCGTACCGCTCTCAGGTCTGCCGGTGGCGTGCTATACGGTCCGGCCACCATCCACGATGACGATCGACCCGTTGACATAGCTGGCCAGGTCCGAGGCCAGGAATAGCACCACGTTGCCGATCTCTTCGGGTTGGCCCAGCCGGCCCATCGGGATGCCCTTCATGAAGCCCTCGTCCAGCGGCGCTCCTTCGATCAAGGGGGTCTCAATTACGCCTGGGCACACCGCGTTGCTGCGGATCCCGCTCGCTCCAAACTCAACCGCGATCATCTTGGTCAACTGCGAAATCCCGGCCTTCGCGACGGCATAGGCGCTGATACACGGCTCGGCGTGATAGGCTGCGGTCGACGAGGTGTTGACGATCGCCCCGGCGCCCTGCGCCTTCATGATCGGCAGCACAGCGCGCGCCATCCTGAAGGCAGAAGTGATGCCGACGTTGATCACGTGGTTCCACTGTGCGTCGCCTACGCCATCCAGAAAGGATGCCGCATCCGGTCCGTTCCAGCGGGCGAACCCGTTGTTGTGCAGGAAGTCGATCCGGCCGAACTCGCGCGAGACTGTCTCGACAACGTTGATTATACTGTCCCCGTCACGGAGATCGCATTCGACAAAGGTGGCGCGCCCGCCTTCGCTGACAAGGTCGGCAGCCGCTTGTGCCCCGCGCTCCGCATCGTAGTCGGCGACGATGGCCATGCCGCCGCGCGCCGCCCAGCCCGCAGCCACGGCCCTGCCGATGCCCGATGCGCCGCCGGTGATGATCCCTACTCGATCCTGAAAGTCCATTCCGGTCTCTCCCGTCACGCTGCGTCCTGCGCAATCAGCGCTCACACGCGCCCCCCTACCGCGAAGGCATCGCGAGCCGCCTGGCGTTCGCCACGCCAGCACGGCCGAGGTCGACGTGTTCCTTGGCCCAGCTCCGCGCCCGTACGCCGGTAACGGCCATGTGGCCGCGGATGCCGAGGCCATCTGCGGCGTTGATCACCTCGCCTGTCGTCGTGGCCGAATTGTGGCGGGATGCCAGTGCCACGAACAGACCCGTGTAATCCGCCGGATCATCGTAACTTAGCGGGAAAATCTCCTGCAGACCGGCTTTGACGCTGTCGTCAGCGGGTGAAAAGGTCTGGCTGTTCATCCCAAGTGCCTTGCTGCCCCGAGTCCGCTCCGGCTCCACCCGATCGGATCAGACTGGCCAGCTCAGTGGCAGCTTCCGCATGGAATTCACCATTCCGCGTTCCAGCACCGGTAATTCGCCTTCGGTGATATGGAACTCGGGGATCCTCTGCAGCCATTCCTCGATGAAGATGCGCATTTCCAGGCGGGCCAGCATCGCACCGATGCAACGGTGCTTACCCTGGCCGAACGCTGCATGCCGCACGTCCTTGCGGTGAAAATCGACCGACCCCGCATCGGGGAATCTGCGATCGTCCTGGCCGTGGAACATAGACTGTACCAGCACCCGGTCGCCCGCGCGGAATGTAATGCCCTTATATTCGACATCACGCGTTATTACCCGGGCGGTGCCCGTCGCCCCGTGAAAGCGCATCAGCTCATCGATTGCCTTGGGGATCAACTTGTAGTCGGCGCGCAGCTGCTCGCGGTGTCCTGGGTTCACCGCAAGGAACCGGGCGACAACGCCCATAGTGGACATCACCGTGTCGAGCCCGCCGAGCAGCACGTTGTAGATCATGCTCACGCGTTCCTCGCGCGTCAGGTCCCGACCGAAGACCTGGGCCCGCATGATCAGCGAAATGACGTCCGCGCCCTCACCGCGGGCGCGCTCAACCATCAGGTTGTCGATGTAGGCCGCCATGTGGCCATAGGCCCAGGCGCGCTGTTCCTCCGAAGGCGGATGGACCAGAGCATCCGACCATGTCAGCAGGTCTTCGCGATCTTGGGCCGGCAGCGCGGCCAGCTTCATGAATATCTCGATCGGCAGCACGGCCGCGAACTCGCTCACGAACTCGCAATGGCCACGGGGCTTGAACCCTTCGATCAGCTTGATCGCAAGCTCACGGACTTCCGCCTCGAACTTCAGCACTTGGTTCGGCAGGAACACCGGCTGGAGGATCGCTCGATAGGCTAAGTGTTCCGGCCCGTCTGTTTCGAGTGGAATATTCTGCTGCGGGCTTTGTCCCATCGGCAGGATCACGTCGCGCATCGAGAACAGGTCGCCCTCGCGCTGGCCCTGGTCGATGTCCTCGGCGCGGGTGAACACCCAGTGCCCGCCGTTGCGGGGCGTCCAGAAGATGTCCGGTGCCTCCGCATGGATCTTGCGCACCAGTTCGATCTGATAGGTCGACCTAATCTCGCGCGGGGCTTCGAAGAGGTCGTAGTCATAAACCAGCTCGGGAGAAACGTTGTCCGGTCGCGCCACCTGTCCTTCGTGAATGTCCATTTCCTCACCACATTTCGCGGCGGGCGTGCTCCCGGCCCCAACCGTTGGTGCCCGCGCGCCATCGCGCTTGATCCGCGGCTCGTGTCCGCACCGGCCGGCGCCGGCAGGCCGTATTACCTGATGACCATGTGTAATAGCAGTTCGTACCCTATTCCAATAGTCCGAACGGGTGTGGGCTAGCCACGGTGGGTGCGGCATCCGGGCCCCTTGTCCGAACTGGACGATGATCTCGGCGATCTCGGCGTGGTGCGAATCAAACCATCGAGGACTGTTGCCCGCGATGGTATACAGACAATGCCGCAGTCCCGCCGATCGGGTCCGAGCGGCCCGGCATGCCTGGATCGGTACCTCGGAGGATTCGTCATGACTGCTCCCCGCTTCGGCTTCGTCTTCGACATGCGGAACGCCACGCCATGGCTCAAGCCGGCGCACGACATGTTCGTCGCCCATCTCGATTTCATCGCCTGGACCGAATCCATCGGCTTCAGGAACGTCTGGTTTGCCGAACACCACGGCTCCAGCGACGGCTACCTGCCCTCGCCGCTGATCATGGCTGCGGCTGCCGCCGCGCGTACCAGGACGATGCGCATCGGCACCTGCATCGCGCTGGCGCCGTTCTATCATCCGGTGCGTCTGGCAGAGGATGTCGCCGTGCTCGACATTCTCTCCGGCGGTCGCTTCGACCTCGCGCTAGCGCTGGGCTACGTGCAGAGTGAGGCCGACCGCTATGGCAACAATTTCAAGAAGCGCGCGCGCCGCACCGACGATCTGCTGCAGATCGTCCGTCGTCTGTGGCAGGGCGAATCCTTCGATTTCGAAAGCGAGTTCTTCCAGCTGAAAGGCGCGCGAATTTCGCCGCTGCCGATCAGCAAGGACCTGCCGATCTGGGTCGGCGGCAACAGCGCCCCGGCTTATCGTCGCGCGGCGAAATACGGAGACGGTTTCTTCGGCCCGGTCGAGGGTTTCGCCGAATATGCCGCGGCGGTCGAGGAACTTGGCGACCCGGCCAAAAAACCGCGCATCTGCTCGATCGGCAGCAACGACATGTGGCACCTCGTGTCCGAAGACCCCGAACAGACCATCGAGGACGTGCTCGATCACATCGTTTACCAGACCAATACCTACGCCGAATGGATGGACAACAACGACGCGACATCCGTCTTCAAGCGCGTCACGCGGGACGAACTGCGCCCCGCAGCGCGCACCTGGGTGATGACGCCCGACGCATCGATTGATTACATCAAGGGCAAGATGGCGCTTGCCCCTATCGAGGCGCACGGCATGATGGCGCCCTCTGGCTACCCGCTGGAAAAGCTCGCCGTTCATGCGCAAATCTTCGCAGACAAGGTCATGCCCGCCTTTGCCTGACTTGCAGGCCCCCGCATTCCAGGCCGGCGCTCTGCGCATTCCGGCCTATAATCTCAAAGGACGATGTACCTGATGTCCCAACTTCACAAAGGCTCTTCCCAAAGGCATTGACTATGTTGCCGGCCCGCAAGGCCGCTGTTGAAGGAGTGATTTTCGATGGAGTTCGGCTGGAGCGAAGACCAGGCGGCATACCGGCAGCGCGTGAAGGACGTGCTGGCCGAAAACCTGCCGGATGACTGGGAAGAGCGCGCAATTCATGGTCCGGGATCGACCCCGGTGACCAAGTTCTCGTTCGAATTCTGCAAGATCCTCGCCGAAAAGAACCTGCTGATTCCGCACTGGCCGGTTGAATACGGCGGCGCCGCCACGCAGCCCTGGAACCACTTCATCCTGGGCGAGGAATCGTGGCAGGTGGGCGAACCGCGCGGCCCGCAATACATGAACGTCAACTGGATCGGCCCGGTCCTGATGCGCTACGCCTCCGAAGAACAAAAGGCGCGCTACCTGCCGCCGATCGTCGAAGGCAACGTGATCTGGTGCCAGGGTTTCTCCGAACCCTCTGCCGGCTCGGATCTCGCCTCGCTGCGAACCAAGGCCGAACGGGTCGAAGGCGGCTATGTCGTCAACGGTGCCAAGGTCTGGACTTCCTTCGCCACCCATGCAGATCAGTGCTTTCTTCTGGCGCGCAACGGCACCGGCAAGGACGGCATCATGATCCTGCTGGTGGACATGAAATCCCCCGGGATCCAGGTGAAGCAGATCCCGGCCCTGATCGGTGAGGGTGACATCCACGAATTCTTCCTTACGGACGTTTTCGTGCCGGAAGAGAACCGCCTGGGCGCCGAAGGTCAGGCGTGGGAGATCATCAGCTACGCCCTGCAGAACGAACGCATCGGCATTGCCCGCTATGCCTTCGCCCGCCGCGTGCTCGACAGCGTGATCGAGGAACTCAAGGCCGATGGCCGGTTTGAAGATCCGGTGGTGCAGGATCGCGCCGGTCGCGTATTGGCCAAGGTCGAGGCCGCGCGCATGATGGTCTACCGCGTGGTGTACGAACGCGCCAAGGACCAGCCGATCAGCGCCTATGGCAGCCTCGCGCGCTACATTCTCGTCGAGGCGGATCATGCCGTCGCGGATTTCGTGCTCGAATTTCTGCCCTCGGGCATGCTCGGCGGGGATCCGCTGCAGCAGGCGCACCACCAGCGCGCGCTTTATTCCGGCATCGGCGCCGGGGCGGCGGAAATCCAGCTCAACCTTGCCGCCCGTCGTCATCTCGGCCTTCCTAGCGAGACAACCCGTGGACTTTGAACCGAACGAAAACCAGACCGCGATCCTCGAGGGACTGGAACAGCTCATTTCCGGCCAGGCCATCGAAGCGCCCAAGGAGGGCGTGCTGCTCGCTTTCAGCGAAGCGCTTGATGCCGAACTCGCCCTCGGCGGCTTCCTAGACATCGCGCGCGAAGAGGAATTCACCCTGCTTGATGCCGCGCTTGTGGTCGAACGGCTCGCCCGCCTGCCGGTCAGCGCCGAGGTTGCCTTCTCCGCGCTGGTCGCGCCGCTGTTCCCGGCCGACGCCGTGCAGCGTCCGTTCGCGCTGGCTAGCGGCAATGCGCTCGCGCCTGCCCGCTTCCTCGCCGTCGCGCGCACCCTGATCGTCGACAAGCGCGACGAACTGCTGGTGATCGAGGTCGATCCCGCGCGGGTCCAACCGGTCGAGAGCCTGTTCGCCTACCCCTATGGCGAACTCGCCTCGCTCGACGGGCTGAAGGTGCAGACCTTCGGGGCCGAGATGGCTGCCGCGGTGCGCCGCCGCTGGCGTCTCGCCATGGCGGTCGAAGGCGTCGGCCTGATGCAGTCCGCGATCGACACCGTGATCGAACACGTCACCAATCGCTACCAGTTCAACCGCCCGCTCGGCTCGTTCCAGGCGATCCAGCATCGCCTCGCCGTTGCCGCAGGCAAGCAGCAGTCCGCCCGCTGGCTCGCCCTGCGCGCCGCTTGGTCGGACAGCGAGGCCGATTGCGCGCTTGCCGCCGGCTACCTGCAGGATTGCATCCCCACCATGGTCTACGACCTGCACCAGTTCTGCGGCGCAATGGGCCTCACGCTCGAATTCCCGCTGCACTTCTGGACCTACCGCCTCAAGGCCATGCTGGGCGAACTCGGCGGTAGCTCCGCGCAGGCCCGCGCCGCGGCGCGGGCTACTTGGCCGGACGCGGCCTGAATGCCCTCGGTGCAAGCAGCCATGTCCGCAGACACCCTTGAACAGTTCCGCGCCGGAGCCAGGGCTTGGCTCCGTGCGAACATTCCCACCCACGCCGCGCCGCTCGAAGGGCCGGAATCGCGCGCCTTCGTGCTCGATTGGCAGCGCCGCATGTACGAAGGCGGCTGGGCCGGCCTCACCTGGCCCAGCGAATTCGGCGGGCGCTCGCTCACCGTGGCGCAGCAGATCGTCTGGTTCGAGGAATACGCCCGCGCTCACGCGCCCAGCACGCACAACGCCTCGTTCGTCGGCCTCAATCATGCCGGTCCTACGATCATCGCCTGCGGCACCGACCAACAGAAGGCGTTTCACCTCCCGAAGATCCTCTCCGGCCAGGCCATCTGGTGCCAGGGCTTTTCCGAACCCGGCTCCGGGTCCGATCTCGCCAGCCTGCGCTGCAAGGGGCGAATCGAGGGCGACGAGATCGTTATCGAAGGCCAGAAGATCTGGTCGAGCTACGCCGACATTGCCGATTACCAGGAACTGCTGATCCGCACCGATCCGGAATCCTCGCGGCACAAGGGCATCACCTGGCTGATCTGCCCCATGGACCTGCCCGGCATAACTGTGCGCCCGATCAAGACCATGGCCGGCCCCGCCAAGTTTTGCGAGGTGTTCTACGATCAGGTCCGCGTGCCGATTGCCGAAGCCGTCGTCGGTGGCGTCGGCAATGGCTGGAAGACCGCGATGGCCACGCTCGGCTTCGAACGCGGCACGGCATCGCTTGCGCTCCAGATCGGCCTGGTCGAGCGGATCGAGAAGCTTGCCGCCGATTGCACCGACCCGGTTATCGCGCCACGCATTGCTGACCTGCGCGCCGATGCGGCCGCGCTCAAGGCCATGTCCTACAGCTTCGCGCTCGCCAGCGAAAGCGGCACCCCCGGCCCGGAAGGCTCGCTGATCCGGCTCTACTTCGCCGAACTTGCCAAGCGCGCTTCCGACGCGGCGGTGGATCTCTACGGGATCGGCGCGGACCAGCTCGCCGGAGATCACGGCTGGGCCTACGATTATCTCGAGGCGTTTTCCGAAACAATCGCTGGCGGTACTGCCGAGATCCAGCGCAACATCATCGGCGAGCGCGTGCTCGGACTCCCCAGAGGCAAGGCATGACGATCTTCCGCGACCTCACCGAAACCCGCGAGCTGGTCGATTCCTTCACCCGCCCGGCCGAAACGCTCCTGCCGGTCTCTCGCCTGCGCGACGATCCTGCGGGCGAAGGCGCGCGCTGGGGCAGCCTGGCCGAGCTCGGCTGGCTTGCCATCGGCCTGCCGGAGGACGCGGGCGGCGTCGGCCTTTCCGCGGTAGAGGAAGCGCTTGCCGCCCAAACCTTCGGCCGCCACCTGATCTCGACCGACTATCCTGCCGCTGTCATTGCCGCGCATGCCCTCGTCCGGCGGGGCGAGGCCGGTCTCGCCGGTGAAATCGCCGCCGGGGCTCGCCGCGCCCACCTGGCGTTCCGCCAGCGCAACGGTGCCGATCTCGTCGCTATCGACGCCACGGACGGCGCGTGGCTGGTCGTGCTGACCGAGCAGGGCGTCGACATCTTGGAGAACGGGACCGCCACCCTGCACGATGCCGAACACTGGGGCCGGCCGGTCAGCCGCATTGCCGCAGCGGAGCCGATGTGGTCACTGACCGATCCGGAGCTCGCCCAGCGCGGCCGGTTGCTGGTTGCCGCCATGCTCGCCGGCATTGCCGCCGAAGCGCGCAGTCGGGCGGTGGAGTACGCCCAGGTGCGCGAACAGTTCGGGCAACCGATCGGCGCATTCCAGGCAGTCAAGCACCACTGCGCCAACATGGCGATCGCCGCCTATGCAGCGCAGGAACTGGTCACTTTCGCCGCCGTCTCGCTGGCCGAAGACGCCGACGATGCCGCGCACCTCGTGCACGCCGCGCTCAACTTGGCTCTGCGCGCCGCGCGCGACAACGCCGGGCTCAACATCCAGGTTCACGGCGGCATGGGCTTCAGCGAGGAGTGCGATGCGCATCTATTCCTCAAGGCCGCCCGCCTGCTCGATGCCGCTGTCGGCGGGATCGGCACCGTGCGCGGCGCGCTGATGCGCGCGGCCTGAACGCGAAATCCGAAGTACCCGCGGCGCAGCAGCCACGCCTGAGCGTCGCGGCCACTGCCCCCTTCTCGGTCGCTCTGACCGAGAGCCTTCGCACCCCGCAGCATCGTCTGGACGGACATTGTGCCGGCCTATTGCCTTGCCGATACAAGAGGCCGGAACGCGGCCTCTTGCATCAAGTGCAGGCCATGCGGGTCAGCCGCGGCTATCGCGATGCAGAAACAGGTGCAGCATCAGGGGAGAGTGGTATGGGTAAGCCTACAGTTGCCGTCATCGGCACCAACATCGGATGCACGCTGCACATCCGGGCGTTGCGCGCTTCCGGGTTCGACGTCACCGCGCTGGTCGGCCAGGATGCGGAAAAGACGGCGGCCCGCGCTGCGCACTTCGGCATTGAGCATGCGCTCACCTCGTTCGACCAGGCTGTGGACAGCGATGTCGACGCGATCGTGATCGCCACGCCCCCGCAGACCCACTTCCCCTTCGCCATGAAGGCGATCGCCGCCGGCAAGCACTTGGTCTGCGAAAAGGCGATGACGCTGGATGTCGGCGAAGCGCGCGAGATGCGCGATGCCGCGCAGGAAGCGGGCATCGCCAACATGATCAGCCACGAATTCCGCTGGTTCCGCCAGAATGCATTGGCGCGCCGGATGGTCCGCTCGGGCGAAATCGGTAATCCGATCCACATCGTGGCGCAGTTCGATCACACCCTCTGCGCCCCCGCCAACCTCGAACTGCCCGGCTGGTGGATGACGCACGAAGGCGGCGGCGGCTGGCTGCGCAACTACAATGCGCACGGGATCGACCTGCTGCGCTACATCGCCGGGGAATTCGCCGCGGTGACGGGCTGCGTGCATGCTGGCGCCGATCGCGGGATGACCTCAGATGACAGCTACGCCTTCGCCTTCGTCATGGACAATGGCGCGCAAGGCGCGATGACCGGCACCTGCCGCACTTGGGAGCCCTTCGCCTCCACTCGCATCACCGGGTCGGATGCGGGCATATCCACCGGCTGGACCTACGACGTGGTGAAGAGCACGGCCGCCGGCAGCGCCCCGGTCGAAGCTCCACAAGACCTTCTGCTGGAACTACGCGGCGGGGGTCCAGCCGTCGATGCGCCGCAGGAATCGCTGCCGCAGCTGGAAGAAACGCCCTATGTGCAGACCCACAGCTCCGACTACGGCTTTGCCGAAATGGTCGGTCTAACCTCGGCCTTCGCCTCATGGATGCGCGATCCGGCCTACCGCAATCCGGCGATCGCCACCTTTGCCGATGGCCTCGCGCACGTCCAGGTGATTGACGCGGTCGAACGGTCCTACAAGGAGGGCCGCTGGATCGATCTGGCCTGAAATCGCTCCTGCGGCGCGGTCTCGGCCGCGCCCCGGACTGTACAACGATATCGAGGTTTGGCCATGGACGCTTCAATTCTCGCCGATGCCCGGGCATTCGTCTCGGCGCACTACAAATTTCCGGATCGCTTCCCGCTGCTCGCCAGAATCCGCGAAACGGGCCGGATCGTGCCGGTCGACGATATCCGCCTTGTCACGCGCTACGATCACCTCGTCGAAGGATACCGCGACCAGCGCCTCAGCCGGCAGGCCGGTGCGATCGCGGAATCGCAGGCGCATTCCAGCGGCAGCACCGCACCGAACATCGAAAAGGCGCGCAAGGCATTCACGCTGATGCTGATCAACCAGGACGATCCTGGCCATGCCCGCATCCGCAAGATCCTCGAAACCGCCTTCAAGCCCACCCGAGTTGCGAGTTGGGCAACAGTCATGCAGCAGATCACCGACGAACTCCTGGCCAATGTTGCCGGGCGGGAGAGCTTCGATTTTCGCAAGGAGCTGGCCTTCCCTCTGCCCGAACGGATCATCTGCGCGCTGATGGGCGTGCCCTATGAAGACCACGATCTATGGGCCGCATGGACCGAAGAGGTGGTGTCCTCGGCGCGCTCCACCGAACCCACCCCTGAAAAGGCTGCGGCCGTCGACCAGGCCCAGATCGATTTCTACAACTACTTCCAGAACCTCGTGGCCGAACGGCGCAAGAATCTCGGCGAAGATCTCGTCTCGCTGCTCATCCGGGCCGAAAGCGAAGGCGAAAGGCTCAGCGAACTTGAACTGATCGGCGCCTTACAGATGCTGATCCAGGCCGGGCATGAAACCACCGGCAACCTCATCAACAACGGCATGTATACCTTGCTGAAGCATCCGGACCAGTACGAGCGGCTCCGTGCCAATCCCGACCTGGTGCCAACGGCGGTCGAGGAGATGCTGCGTTTCTGCTCGCCATCGATCTGGTCGCTGCCGCGCATTGCGCTCACCGACGTGCCCCTCGGCGAGGAGATCATCCCCAAGGGCGCCACCCTGCTGATGTCGCTTGAAGCCGCCAACCGTGATCCGTCGCGGATCGACGACCCGGACCGTTTCGATATCGGTCGCACCAACAATTATCACGTCGGCTTCGCGGCGGGGGTCCACTTCTGCATGGGCAACCAGTTCGCGCGGCTTGAGGCGGGCACGATGTTTCGCGCTATCGCTACCCGCCTGCCGCGGCTGGAACTGGTCGAGGAGCCCCGCCTCAAGGAAACTTGGGTCCGCTCCTACGAGGACCTCCAGGTCCGCGTCGCCCGCTAGCGCAGGCGGCGAGCCGCCTTCGGGCGGACGACGGCCCCATCAGCACGCATGGAATACAGGACATGGCCGGCACCGGCATACCGCAGCCTTTCACCATCGCGATACCCGATGCCGCGCTCGACGATCTGCGGCACCGCCTGCGCACCACACGCAGGCCCGATGATTTCGACAATGCCGACTGGTCCTTCGGCATAGAGCGCGGCTGGCCTGAACAGATGGCCGGTTACTGGGCCGACGCCTATGACTGGCGCGCGCAGGAAGCGGCGATGTCGGCGGGGCGTCACCTCAACAATTCGGCGATCGGCCTTACCGCGTGGATTTGGCAGCGCCACCGCGACTGGAGCGATTGTAACGGCGATCTCGAAGCCCACTTGGGGCGCGATTTCCTCTGAACTGAGGGGCCGCTTCCACGCGCTCTGATCGCGGACTATGCTGCGGCCGAGCAGGTGGGACCCAATATGTTTGAACCCGTGCGCGCGGCTTGCCTCGCCGGCAAGTTCCAGCCTGGGTACGCGCGCCGTCTCTGCACGCCGCTCTAGTCCGACCCGACGTTTCCTCGCGTCAAAGATGCTGCTCAGCCTCGTCGCCGCTTATGGGAGAAGCATGATCATGACCGACGTAGTAGCCATTCTGGGCGCCCGGGGCTTCGGCCTGCCCTGCGCCCGCCGCCTGGGCAAGGCGCGCACGCTCCTTCTAGGCGACATCAGCGCCGAAGTCCTCGCCTCCACGGCGGACATCCTCACCCGGGAGGGCTACCGCGTCGAAACCAGCCTCATCGACGTGTCCGACAAGGCCTCCGTCGCTAGTTTTGCCGCGAAGGCAGCCTCGCTCGGCCGCTTGGTCGCCGTGGTTCACACCGCAGGCATATCGCCGCGCATGGGCTCGCCGGAGCGGGTCTTCGCGGTCAACCTCGTCGGCACGATCAACGTCATGGACGCGTTCCTGCCCCACGCCCTGCCCGGCACGGTCTGCGTGGTGATCGCCAGCAATGCCGCCAACTACGCCCCCGTCCCTACCGAACTCGAATCGCTCATGGCCCTCGGCGCGCCCGAGGCGATCGTTGCCGAGGCGAGCAAGGTCCCCGGCGCGGAGACCGGCCTGGGCGCCTACTGGCTGTCGAAGCGCTGCAACCAGCTTCGGGTGCAATCCGCCGCCCCCGCGTGGGGCGCCCGCGGCGCGCGCATCGTCTCGGTCAGCCCCGGCATGATGTCCACCGAGATGATCCACTTCGAACGCGCGCAGGGCGCCCCTGTCGACGAGGCGGTGTCGCGGCTCCCGGTCGGGCGAATTGGCCTGCCCGATGAGATCGCCATTGCTGTCGAATGGCTGTGCAGCCACGATGCCGCCTTCGTCACCGGAACCGACCTGCTGGTCGATGGCGGTCAGGTTGCCGGCATCCGCTGGGCCGGCAGCATGGGCGAAGACCCCACCGACGCCAGCACGCAGGCTGGCTAATCCCAACCTCTGACACATCGGAGATACATATGAAGGCCATCCAGTTCGAACGCCACGGCGATCCCGACGTCCTCCAGCTCGTGGATCTGCCTACCCCCGAAGCCGGCTCGGGCCAGGTCCTGATCCGCATCCACGCCGCAGGGGTCAATCCGGCCGACTACAAATGGCGCAATGGTTTCAACTTGCGCTACTACCCCCTGCCGCTGCCCCACGTCCCTGGTTATGACGTTGCGGGCACCGTCACCACCGTGGGCGAAGCGGTCACCGGCTTCGCCGTGGGCGATCGCGTCCTTGCCACGGTCAACGGTGCCTATGCGGAATATGCGGTCGCTCAGCAGGACGCCTGTGCCCACATCCCCGAGGGCGTCGATTTCGTCCAGGCGGCAGCCCTGCCCTGCCCCGCGCTTACCGGCATGGAGCTGGTCGAACTGGCGATCCGGCCCACCGCCGGGCAGACTGTGCTGGTCACCGGCGCTACCGGTGGCGTTGGGCGCTTCGCGGCAAAGGCCGTGAAGGATCTCGGCGCGACCCTCGTCGCCGCAGTCCGCCCCGCCTATGTGCAGGAAGCGCGCGACCTTGGCTTTGACCGCGTCGTCCCCTTCGGCGAACCCCTGCCGGAAGACCTGCGCTTCGATCATGTCGCCGATACGGTCGGCGGCGATGAAGTCGCGCTGATGTGCCGCCATCTCAAGCCGGGCGGGCTGATCCGCACCGTGGCGACCACGCCCATCGACCCCGCCGGCCTTCCCGCCGAACCGCAGGTCTTCGGCTACCAGTCCGATGGCGAACGCCTATCGCGGATCGTCGCAGCCGTGGCCGATGGCACCATGCCGATGCCCGTAGCGCGCACCTACCCGCTGGTCGAGGCCGGGGCTGCGCAGCAATGCGTGGAAGACGGCGGCGCCCGCGGCCGGGTCGTACTCGTGGTCGATTGATTCACTGCGCCCGGACCGGCCACTTGTCGAGGCTGGTCCGGGCGCCGGATGCGGTTTTCACCGCGCCGAGGTCGGTGCCGATGTCGATCGCATATTCCGGGGCACGGGTATCGTCGCTCAGCCCGTCAGGCGCTCCGGCACCACGAAGCCGGGCACGCCCGCCACCTCCACCATGCGCACCGCTTCAATCTGGTCCGAAGCCTTGCCGTCGGCTATCGCGCAAGCGGCTGCGCCTGAAAACCACTGCAGCAGTCCGCCGGAATGGCGGAACAGAGCCCATACCGGCTCAGCCGGCATTGAGCACGATGGAACCCGTCCTCGTCATGGCAAGCCCCGTAGCTATTTCATCTGTTGGACCGCACTGGCGCGCTTGCCCCATATGGCCGTGAGGCCCTTCCCCGAAGCCCCCTGCGAACGGCCCCGCCGGCGCGCTAACGCTTCATGAAGGCCAGCACTGCGCTTTCGAATGCGGCCTTCTGCTCGATCATCGCCCAGTGCCCGCACTTGGGGAACACGTGCAGTTCGGCGTTGGGGACCAGCCGCAACGGCACCAGCGCGCCGTCCAGCGGGGTCACCCGGTCATCGCGACCCCACGCCAGGAAAACCGGCGCCTGGATCTTGGGTAGGTAGGCAAAATTCTGCACCGCGTCGGGGCCGGCCATCCCCGCCGCCCTCGCCGCCATATTCTCGCGTGAATAGATCTTGCGGTTGGTTTCCAGCGCTACGGGATCGGTGGCGGACTTGAAACGCAGGTCGACCAGTTCGTCGGTCACGATCGCCTTGTCATAGACCATCGATCGCAGCCAGCGGGTGATCTGCTCACGCGTCGGCTGTTCCACGAACTCGGCCAGCCGCTCGATGCCTTCATAGGGGAACGGGTTGAAGACCGGCACGCCAACGCCGCCGATGCAGGTCAGCCGATCCACCCGATCGGGATGATCTGCGGCCAGCCGGGCGCAGATCAGCCCGCCGAACGAATTGCCGATGAACCGCGCCCGCGCGATGCCCAGCGCATCCATCAGCGCCATCACCGCGTCGATCGTCCCGGCGAAGGGATCTCCCTGGATGGGGCTGCTGTTGCCGTAGCCCGGCAGATCGGGGACGATGCACCGGAAATGCTCGGCAAACACCGGCACGTTGCCCGCGAAGTTCATCCAGGCGGTCACACCCGGGCCCGATCCGTGCAGCATGAACAGCGGGTCGCCCTGTCCCACGTCATGGAATGCGATCTGCCCGCCGGCGTAGGGGACGGTCTTCCGTTCCTGGGCCATGTCCTGCTCCTCTCGCGTTGGGCCCGTCCGGGCCGCTCCTGCGGCCCGGACGGGCAAGCCGGACTTGCGTTCTTCAGCTCAGCGCCAGACCGACCATCTCGCCATCGGCGCGCCATTTCCCAAGGTGCTGGATCAACATGTCCACGCCCCCGCCAAAGCCGCCGTTGCGCTTCAACACGGGCGAAACCTGCCCTTCATTGTTGAAATAGCTCGGCGTGCACTCGGCCCACACGCGCGTCATATTGATCGAAAGTTCCTCGTGGTAGGCAACCCACTCCGCCTCGGCCTCGGGTGTCGCTTCCACGATGCCGATGCCGCGCTCGCGGGCCTCGCTGACGACATAGGCGATGTGGTTGGCCTGCTCGTCCATCATGTGCGGGAAGTTCGAACCCCACGCGCTCTGTGTCGTGCTCACTACGAACATGTTGGGGAACTGGTTCACGTGGAAGCCGTGCATCGTGGTCGCGCCGTCCTTCCACTTCTCGTTCAGGCTCAGCCCGTCGCGACCAAACACCGGCATCGAAAAACCCGAATAGGGCGTGACGTCAAAGCCGGTGGCATAGACGATGCAATCCACGGGATATTCCATCCCGTTCACCACCAGCCCGTTCTCGGTGATCCGCTCCACTCCGCGGCCATCGGTGTCGACCAGCGTCACGTTGCGCCGGTTGAAGGTGGGCAGGTAATCGTCGTGGAAGCACGGCCGCTTGCACAGGCGGTTGTACCACGGCTTGAGCTTCTCGGCGGTGTCTTTGTCCTCGATGATCTCATCGACCCGCTTGCGCACCATTTCCATGATCGCAAAGTCGTTGAGCTGCGACATCTCGAACCACTCGGGCGAGCCGACGTCGGTGCGCTGGCACATCGTCTCGAAGGTCACGCGCGTCCAGGCGTCGTTGACCAGATCCTTGTCGGCGGGCAGGCCAGTGGTGACGAGGTTGAAGTTGTCCATGCGCTCGCGCTGCCAGCCCGGCTTGAGCGACTTGAACCATTCCGGATCGGTCGGATGGTCGTTGCGCTCGTTCACGGCCGAAGGCGTGCGCTGGAAAACGTAGAGCTCCTTGGCGCCGGCGCCGAGGTGCGGGACGCACTGGATCGCGGTGGCGCCGGTGCCGATGATGGCCACGCGCTTGTCGCCCAGCTTGTCCAGCGGCGCGCCGTTGCTGTCGCCGCCGGTATATTCATAGTCCCAGCGGCTGGTGTGGAAGGCGTGGCCCTTGAACGTCTCCACGCCGGGGATGCCCGGGAGCTTCGGATTCTGGTAGTGACCGGGGCAGATCACCACGAAGCGCGCGGTGATGGTGTCGTTGCGGTCGGTCTCTATCCGCCAGCGGGAAATCGAATTGTCCCAGCGGAAGGCATGGATGCGGGTTTGGAACAGCGCGCGCTCGTACAGGCCGAAGCGCTTGCCGATCATCTGCGAATACTCGTAGATTTCCGGACCGCGGGCATATTTCTCCGTTGGCATGTAGCCGGTTGATTCCAGCATCGGGAGGTAGATGTAGCTTTCCACGTCGCAGGCCGCGCCGGGGTACCGGTTCCAGTACCAGGTGCCGCCGAAGTCGCCGGCCTTCTCAATCAGCAGCAGGTCGTCGATGCCCGCCTCGCGGAGGCGGCCTGCCGCCAGCAGAGCGGCAAAGCCGCCGCCCATGATAAGCACTTCGACGTCCTTGGTGATGGGTTCGCGCTCGACGCGCGGCGTGTAGGGATCGTCCAGCCAGTGCGACGTGGTTTCATGCAGGTGGACGTACTGGTTGTTCCCGTCCGCGCGCAGGCGCTTGTCCCGTTCGGCGTTGTACTTGGCGCGCAGGGCTTCGGCGTCGAATTGCTGCCCACGGAAAGTCTGCTTCATCGGTTACTCCAGAAGATTGCCCGCAAGGCAGTCAATTTGCCTATTTCAGATAGCTCGCACCGCCCCCGCGGCAAGACCCGCGGCCTCAGCGCTTGATCTTCAGCCCGTCAGGGCTTTCCGACAGGTGGACCCGGTCGCCCATATTGGCGCGAAATCGATCTTCAAGTTCCCGCTGCACCGGCGGCAGATTGTTGGCCTGTTCGGCCGTGAACCGGTTGGTGATCGGCGAATAACAAGCGATGCCGAGGCTTCCCGGCTCGATCAGCGCACAGTCGGCAAGGGTGCCGCTCTGGGCCAGATGGCTGTCGAGGCTTTCGACCGCCACCATCGGATCGGCCACATGGAACACGGCCGAATACTGATAGCGCGGAATGGCGTCGATCAGCTGGATGTCCGCTGCCCGGTACAGCTCGCCGTCGATGAAGCCCGTAAGCTTCAGCAACCGCGGCGTATATTGTTCGCGGAACCAGCGAACGAATTCCTGATCCTTGCCGGCCTTGACGTTCATGCGCATGAGCAGGACGTGGCCGTCACGCGAATTGTAGGCCTCGACCGCGTTCTTCGTGCCGGCGGCGGGCACGTAGTAAAAGTCCTCCGCCTTGTCGATGCGCTGGGTCGAGGTGATCGGCAGCCGGTCGGTAAACGTATCGCGCACGTGGACGTCGATGTTTTCCTGGGTGTCGCCTACCTCGTAGATGCACAGCCAGGGCTGCTCGGGTCCGACCAGCCGTTCGTTGTAGCGCAGCTGCCAGCGCGAGAGCTTCCACCGCTGCACGGCGACACTCCCCTTGAACCGCATGGTGTCGTGACAGTGGATGTTGGTGTACCAGTCGTTGAACTCGTCTTCCTGCCCTTCGACGGCCTCGGTCATCACGATGAAGATGCTGGCCAGCGGGGACGCCTTCGTCGGCGCTTTTTGCACCGTTTCCGCAAGGACTTCCTTTTCACTCGTCATCTTGATCTCCTGTGCGACGCAGGGCCCCGAAATGGCGCCATGCGGCAAGTCGGATTTCGCATATTGCGACGTTAGCCATACGGCCTCGTCCACTCAGACGATCCGGTGACAACCACCCGATGATCAAGGCCCTGCCGATTGGTCGGCCCCGAGATTGGCCTCAGAGCAGTTCGTCAAGGCGGCGCAACGGACGCTGCCCGTCCCAATCCTGTGCAGCCGTCTGCATCTTGTCGTAGAGCGAATAGATGAGCCCAGCCGAACCGACCATCTTCCGGGTCTCCAGCAACTCGATGAAGTGGCCCAGCCTGGCCCGGGCATCCACGAAGCCGAAGCGGATCCCTTCCCCCGCGATCCCGTGATAGATCATCTCCTCGCCGGCAGCGGCATAGCGCCTCGCTATGGCATCGAAATCCTCGTCGGTGCTGACATAGGTGTGGTGAAGCGCCTCGCGGCGGCCCTCCAACACCATAGTGTAGCACGACTCCACGCCGGCGGGCGCCTCGATCACCTCGTATTGGAGGGTTCCGATATAACCGAACCCGACCTTGATCGGATCATAGCTGACCGGCTTGCCGTTCAGTACCAGATCGTGCTGCGGAAATTCCGCGAAATAGAACGGCCCCACGCGCTCGTTTGCGACGATGTCGCGCGCGGTCGCTTCGATGTCGTGGGTCGTGTAGCAGACCTGGGTAACAGGCGGCATCGCGGTCTCCTTGGTACAATCTGAGCCTATTTGATCCCGCCCATGCAAATGTACTTGATCTCGAGATAGTCCTCTATGCCGTACTTGGAGCCTTCTCGGCCAAGCCCGCTCTCCTTGACACCGCCGAAGGGCGCGACCTCGGTCGAGATGAGACCGGTATTGACGCCGACGATGCCGTACTCCAGCGCCTCCGCGACGCGCCATACCTTGCCGATGTCCCGCGCGAAGAAGTAGGACGCCAGCCCGAACCGGGTGTCGTTGGCCAGCGCGATCACCTCTTCCTCGGTCTCGAAGCGGAACACCGGGGCAAGCGGGGCGAAGGTCTCTTCCTCGGCCACGAGCATGGCGCGCGTGGCGCCGGTGGCAACGGTGGGCTGGAAGAAGGTGCCGCCAAGTTCCGACCGCGCGCCGCCGGCAACCAACGTGCCGCCCTTGGCGACGATGTCGGCGATGTGCTCCTCGATCTTGTCGAGCGCGCCCTGGTTGATCAGCGGGCCGATCTGCGTGCCCGGCGCATCGCCCGGCCCCACCTGCAGCGCGCGCACCGCATCGGCCAGCTTCGCCACGAAGGCATCGTGGATGCCCGACTGGACGTAAAGCCGGTTGGCGCAAACGCAGGTCTGCCCGGCGTTGCGGAACTTCGACTGGACGGCGCCCGCCACCGCGTCGTCGAGATCGGCATCGTCGAATACGATGAACGGCGCGTTGCCGCCCAATTCGAGGCTGAGCTTGGTGATGTGGCGCGCCGCCTTCTCCATCAGCTTCTGCCCGATCTCGGTCGAGCCGGTGAAGCTGATCTTGCGCACCACGGGATTGGTGCAGAAGGCGTCGGTGATCTCGGTCGCATTGCCGGTGATGCACGAGAGGATGCCCGGCGGCACGCCCGCTTCCTCGGCCAGGCGGCACAGCGCGAAGGCGGTGAGCGGCGTCGCACTCGCCGGCTTGACGATCATGGCGCAGCCCGCGGCCAATGCCGGCCCCGCCTTGCGGGTGATCATCGCCGCGGGGAAGTTCCACGGGGTGATGGCCGCGGTCACCCCGATCGGCTGCTTGACCACAACCAGCCGCATCGAAGGATCGTGCGCGGGGATGATGTCGCCATAGGCGCGCTTGCCCTCTTCGGCGAACCATTCGATGAAGCTGGCCGCATAGACAATCTCACCCCGCGCCTCGGCCAACGGCTTGCCCTGCTCCGCAGTCATGATCGCGGCCAGATCGTCGGCATGGGCGAGCATCAGATCGAACCAGCGGCGCAGCACCTGCGCACGCTGCTTCGCGGTGCGCGCCGCCCATTCAGGCATCGCAGCAGCAGCAGCAGCAGCAGCCTGTTCCACCGCTTCGCGACCGAGTGAGGGCACTTCGGCCAGAACAGCTCCCGTCGCCGGATTGCGCACCGCGAAAGTGCGCTCCGCCTCCACCCAGGCCCCGCCGACGAAGCAACGCGTTTCCAAAAGGTCAGGACGACCCAGTCCAATCAATCCCATCGTTCTTCCCGCAGTTTCATCGAATTTGTGGCTATCGCCAAGCCCCCGATTCGCCTCTTGATCCTTCCGGATCGGCGACGCAATGGCCGGGAAAAGGGGTGCGGGCTGTTTCAGTCCGGACGGTCGATCCGCGCGTTGCCCATTTTCAGGCCAAGGACTCTAAACGAGATATCCTCTTCCCCGCGCAGTCCCGGCAGGAACGACGCCCGATCGACGAAGGATTCGGTATTCGGGATGGTGATGGCCCATTCCTGGATGCAGCGGCGGTCCTTGATGCGCCACACCCCGTCGCGCCGCTCGATCACATCGACGTAGCGACCGACCTGCAGGTCGAGCATCTCCGCACCATCCTGGTCGCGGGTGAGCGAGGCGAAGTAGTAGGTTTCGACGCCCGCGCTGTCTCCGTCGACCTTGATGCGCGATTGGCCGAGGTGATGGGTGCAGCTGGTCCAGTACTGGTCGAGCGAGGCGATGCAATCGGTGGCGAACTGCCAGCCGGAACCGGCAATCGGCCCGTGGTGATCGTAGCTGTCCTCCCAATAGCAATCCTTCGTGCCTTCCAGATCGCAGCGGTCGCATGCGTGGACATAGGCTTCAATCAATTCGCGGATCTCGAAATGATCCAGCATTCGCTGCACTCGCGCGTCCATACCGCTCTCCCAAACCATGATGTTCGCGTCGGAAAATGCCGACAGGCTATGCCGTTGAGGGTTCGCCCGCGGGCATGGTTATCGCATCGTCCAAACGGACACAGATGGCTGAGCCATTGGGCCGGGACGTCCGTCAAGACGATGCCGGGAATGCCGGTAGACGCCACGTCGGGAAGACCGTGCGCAATCCGAGCGCGCACGCAACCCGCCGCGCAGAAACGGAAAGACCAGAACCAATGTCCACCAGCGAAGAGATACGCCTGAAGATTGCCGCCTATATCCAGGCGTTCAATGCGCGCGACATCGACGCGGTGGCGGCGATCTATGCCGAGGACGCGACGCTGGAGGATCCCGTCGGTTCGGAGGTGAAGCACGGCCGGGAAGAAATCCGGGCCTTCTACGAGCAGTATCGCGACCAGCCTTCATTCCTGCAGCTGACCGGAGACTTCCGCTTCCCCGAAGGCGGCGTGGCGTTTTCGTTCTATTGCTACATGGGCGATCCTGCGGCGCCGATGATCGTGGAAGTGACCGACACGTTCCGCTTCGACGAGAACGGCCAGGTCAAGGAAATGCGCGCCTTCTGGGGCATGCCCAACGTGCTGGGGGTGAACACCCGACCGCCTTCGGCCGGGCTGCAGCAGCCGCTGGCCGGACAGGTAGTGCTGCTGGCCGGAAGTGGGGCACGGGCGCTGGCCTGCTGCCACGCCGTTGCCGCGGGCGGAGGGACCGTCATTGTAGCCGCACCTGCCCGCGAAGCCGAGGCGATCGCCGCTCAGGTGCGCGATGCCGGCGCTCGGGCCATTGCCCTGCCTGGCACAAGTGGCGAAACGGCGGACCTGCTGGCCCAGGCGCGCGCGCTGCGCGGCAGGCTGGACGCCTTCGTGGACCTGGCGGGCGACCATTCCGCCTCAGTCGGCGCGGACCTGCCGGCCCGCACGATCACGATCGCAGGACCGCGCGATACCCGTGACAGGCGGCCCGCCGGCACAGCGCAAGAGGCCGGCGACCAGATCATCGCGCCCGATAGCGTGCCTGCCGAGATGGTGGCGGAAACGGTGCGCTGGCTGTGCGCTCCCATGGCGGGGACGCCTCGCAGCCCGGTGACAGTAGACCTGTCGGCCGCCTGAGGCGACGCACAGGCCGCGTTCAGGCAGCGCCCAGCGGACGAAGCATCCGGCGCAGTTCGGCAACCAGCTCCCCAGGGCTGTCCTGCCCCGGGAAGTGGCCTCGGCCTGCCTGAACATAGCCCGCGACATCGTAGCCCCGTTCTAACCAGCAGCGCGGCACCGGCAGGAAGAGATCCTCTGGCGGGAGCATGAAGGTTGCCGGCACCTTTGCCTTGCCGGTGCGGGGCGTCATGGCCGAATCGAGGTACATGTAGAGCCAGCTGGGAGCGAGCGAGCCCCCTCGCCAGTAAAGCATGATGTTGGCCAGCAGGGCGTCCAGCGGGAACGGCGGGTCGTTACGGGAGCCGGGTACGGTCCAGCCCTGGTACTTTTCCACGATCCACGCAGCGAGGCCGATCGGCGAATCCGTCTGCGCATAGGCAAGGGTCTGCGGCTTGGTGGCCTGGATCGCCTGATAGCCGGTTTCGGTCTTCAGGGCGGCTTGCAGCTGGCCCAGCCATTCCTGCTCTTCGGGCTTCAGTTCGGGTCCGGCCGAAAGATCGGGCGACATGCCAGAAGTGGTGATCATGATTCCGGCCAGGCGTTCGGGATGATCGAACGCCAAATTCGCGGTGATCAGGCTCCCCCAGTCGCTACCATAGGCGACGTAGCGATCGACCCGGAAGGCCTTGACCATCAGCGAGGACCACAGCCCGGCGATTTCGAGCGGGGAGTACGGCCGGCTCGGAGCGGGAGACAGGCCATAGCCAGGCAGGCTGGGCACGATGACGGTGAAGGCATCTTCGGCCCGCCCGCCGTGGCGTTCCGGGTGGGCCAGCAGGTCGATGACGTCGATGAATTCGAGGAAAGTGCCCGGCCAGCCTGGGGTCATCATCAAGGGAACCGGGTTGTCGCCCGAGCCCTGTTCGACAAGGACGTGGATCTGCACGCCCTGCACATCAACCATCCGGTTGTCGAAGGCGTTGATACGATCGACCCAGTGCTTCCAGTCGAATGCGTCGAGCCAGTGCCGACGCAGCCGGCGCATGTAGGAAAGCGGAGTACCCGTGGCCCAATCCTCGCCCGCCTGTTCCCGGGGGAAACGGGCATTCTCAACACGCATGCGCACGTCGGCAATCATTGCTTCGTCGAGCTCGAGCTCGAACGGCGTGCCGGGAAGGGTGGACATTCGCAACGATCCTCTCGTCTGTTGCATCCAGGCCGCGGTGGGCTGAAGGTCGATACAACCTAGGGCCTGCCCCACGCCGCCAATTCGTCCGAACGGGTGGAATGGCCCGCCACCGCTGGAGCGTACAGTCTCGGCCTAGGCCACACGGACGATTGCGGCATGGCGCGGAGCGCGCATCGTGGCAGCCGGATGGGAACCGCACGTTTCGGGAGGATGAGCCGATGCATCAGATCGCGGCCGATGATTTCATTGCGATCTACAACCTGATGGGCCGTTATGGCCACATTATGGACGAATGTTCCGCCGCCGGCGGCCCGTGGGAGCGGCTTGGCGAGATCTTCACGCCCGAGGCGGTGTTCGAAGTGGAGCCCTATGGCGTGCGGCTGAATAGCCTGCGCGAGTTGCAGGACGCCTGGGCCGCCGCGGTGCACCCGTGGGGCCATCACGTGACCAACCTGGTGATCGAGCCCGACGGGCCGGACGGAGCCCGCTGCGATTCCAAGATCGTGATCGTGCTCGCCGACGCCCAGACAATGACCGGGGTCTATCGTGACCGGTTGAGCCGGACGGCCGCCGGGTGGCGGATCGCGCATCGCCATTGCGTCATGCGGCTGATCGATCCCGAAGCGCCTGCGCCAGCCATGTGACTCGGGCGCAGGGACAAGCGGAATACCGGATCGTTCTTCCTTTGGACGAGGAAAGACCATTCTGTCTCCCCTACGATCGTCTTGGGCGGCAGAAGCATGGTGGAGAGGCAGCAAATGACCGACGCGGAAAAGATCGACCGACTGTGCAGGACGGTGGAAGCCCTGCAGGCTGAAGTGCAGCGTCTGCGCGACCGCATGGAAGTGCGCGACGTGGCGATCCGCCTCGCGCGCGGGGACGACCGGCTGGACAAGGATATCCTGTTCACCGCCTATGCCGATGATGCGATCGACGACCATCTGGGCTTCTGCGGCAGCCGCGAGGAGTTTTTCGAATGGATCTGGGATTCGCACAAGCGGTCCATCGAAACCACGCTGCACCACACGACCAACCAGACTTGCGAGTTCATCGACGCGGACACGGCGATGACGGAGACCTACTGGATTTTCACCGGCCCGCTGCTGGACGGCAGCAACTCGATCGCGTTCGGCCGCTATCTTGACCGGGTGGAGCGGCGGCCGGAAGGTTGGCGGATCGCCTTCCGCTATGCAACGATCGACGGCTGCTGCAACATTCCAGGTGCTCCGATCCCGTTCCAGTGGGCGCCGGATCGCTTCGCCAACGGCGTACCCAGCCAGACGCGCGAGGATCCGTCCTATCGCCGTCCGTTCGTGAACCTGCGCGAACGCTTCGTGCCGCCGGACGGCATCGATTACGACACGGTCCGCGACCTCGCGACCTATTCCCGAGGTCCGCATCCGGCGGGCTGAAGGCAGTCCGGACCTTCGTCGGGGGCCGAGCGATCCGCCTCCGCTATTCGTGCGGGCGAACTCATCCGGATGCAGGTGAAGGCACGGTGGGACGAGGCGACTGCATTGGGATCGGCGCCCTCGACCATTTCCTCCAGCTCGTCCGATTTGCCGGCGGTCTCCGGCAGGAAGCAGCCGGCAAAGGAAGACACATCAAGGTCCACTGCGTCAGATATCGGGGCGGCCGGCAGGCCACTTGTTGTAGGCCCACATGTCGTCGGTGGCCCAGGTCATTTCCACATAGTGGCCGAGTTGAGCGCGGAAATCGACGTAGCTGAACACGAAGCCGGGGACCTCCCCGCTCATCAGCAGGGGCAGGTCAGTGGCAGCCACGGCGGTCTCTAGCTCTACACGCGAGGAGCGGCGCACCGCAATGTGGTGGAACCGCGGCGCCCAGTCCGAAATGTCTGCGGCCAGCGCATCGCTATAGAGTTCGCGTGTATCGTCGTTGAGCGGCTGGATCAGTTCGATCTGGACCCCGCTGGACCAACCAAGGGTCAGTCGGGCCTTGTAGGCCTTGCCCCCGCGCGGGGTGGTGACCGTAACGTCCGCCGGGTCAAAAATTACCCAGTCGTCGATGCCGAGCGTGGCGGACACGCTGTCCTTCGCGCGGTCCAAATCGTGAGTGACGTACCCGTTCTGGTAATAGCCCTTCAGAAACATCCCTCCGTTCCCTTCAAATGGATCTGGGCGCGACCATGGCGCACGATCGCTTATTCATGCAGGCCGCCGCTGACGATCGGCGCTGCGCCCGCGAGCGCGGTCCAGCCTTCGGCCTCGAGCCGGGCCAGCGGGAGGCGCCAGACAGCAAGTTCGGGCGGGGCGCCGTCGGGCCGGATGAGCCGCAGGCTCCAGCCGCCGTGGACATGGCCGAAGAGATCGACCCAGTTGCAATCGAGACCTGGATCGCGGTGGGAAATCACGGCGCGGACCAGTCCTTCGGCCTCATACCGAACGCGGTATTTCTGGAGGTAGCCCTGCCCGTCCTCGTAGTTGTCGAAGTTTTCCTGCCACATATTGCACAGCTGCAGGATCCAATAGTCGCATGCCCCCGGCGTGAACTCGACGACCAGCGCCTCGTCCTCACCGCATTCCCAGGTACCGAAGCCGTGGTGGCGATCGGCCACGCCGCCGTTGGCGAGATAGAAGGCGAGATCGAAGAACACGCGGTTGGTGCTGCGGCGGCGGTAATCCAGCCACCAGCGCTTGACCAGTTCGGCATAGCCGAACACGATCTGTCCCGCACGGGCAAGCCCGCCGCTGAGCTCGCTGGCAAGGAGGGGGCGCGGCTTGCCGCCATCGAGACGTTCGATCCGCATGGTCGGCGCGATCGACTCTTCACGCAGGTGATAGAGCGTGCGGACAAGGACGCCCTTGGTGGAATCCTTGATCGGCAGCCAGTTCCTTGCTTCGGCCGGGCGTTCACGACTGCAGACGATGGTGAAATCGCCGTTGTCCTCGAAATGCATTGCATCACTGCCGAGGAAGGCGGTGGCGTTCATCACCGCGGGATCGAACTCGGCAAGCCCCGCCGCGCCGGAAGGCGCCCAGTCCCGCGCGCCATGGTCCTCGGGGAATCCGCCTTCCCACGCGACCAGCACGATGTAGGGCACGGTGCCGCGATTTCCGGTGATGCGGTAATCGTGCACACCATCGAAAAACTCGGCGATCAGGTGGTCCTGATCCGGCGACTGGAAATTGATGGCGTGGCGCCACGGCACCTCAATCAGGCGGGGGCGTTCGGGCTCGGAATTCTCGACGTAGCGGTGAAGGCCGTGGCGGGTGAGGCGAGTGAGGAAGCGGTACCATTCGACGCGGTCGAGCTCGGTCACTTCGCTTCCCAGCTGGTCGACGACATCGCCGGCGGCCTGGAGCACGGCGAGAAAATCACGCCACGCCGCGCCGCCGAGCAGCCGTTCACCCGCCATTTCCCTGATCCTCAGGTCCATCTGCGCCTCTCCAGCCGCGGGAATGGGGTGCGGCGAGGAGCATTGCTAATACTGCGACGGGGGAGTCGAATAGTCCAATCGGACGGTCCAATTTTGCGGCGTGCGCCTACTGATCCGTCGTGGGAGTATGCTGCGCGGAAGCAGGCCGGAAAGGCGAAATGGATGTCCTACAGCACCGAGGCCAGCCTGACCCTTTCAGGCGGGACGGCGGAAATCCGCAACTATCATTGGCGCGAGCCGCTGGACGAGGCGTTCTGCGATGATATACCGGTGTTCAGCCTGTCGCTCTCACCGGTGCCGCAGGGATCGCAGGCGCGCTTCCCCCAGTTCCGCCGCCATAGCACCTTTCGCCCGATCGGTCGGCTGCTGTTCAGGCCCGCCGGCGCGCCGATGCAGTGCGTGAACGCGGGCGGCACGCAACGCCTGCTGATGTATTCGCCGGAGCGCCGACTCCAAGGGATCGACAACGCCGAGCCGTCGCTTGCACTGCGCAGCCCGGCCGTGGCCGCGATGATGCACAAGCTGGCGGCAGAGCTGGCTCTTCCCGGCTTTGCCCGCGAGGCGATGGCTGAAGCGCTGATGACGATGATCGCGGTCGAGTTCATACGTGGGGCCGGGCCGGACGGCGCGTCCAGGCGGGCGCAGGGCGGGTTGGCGCCGTGGCAACTCAAGCGGATCGAGGACGCAGTCAACGGCTTCGAGGCCGCTGCGCCGACGGTATCCGGGCTGGCCGAGATGGTGGGCGTTTCCCCCCGGCACCTGCTCCGCGCCTTTCGCGCCAGCCGCGGCATGTCGGTCGCTGCGTTTATCGCAAGAGCGCGCATGCAGCGGGCGTGCGCCTTGATCGACGAGGGGGCGATATCGCTCCAACAGGTGGCGAACCGGTGCGGGTTCGAAACGGCCGGCGGCTTTTCCACCGCCTTCGCGCGTGAGGTGGGCTGCACCCCGCAGGCCTACCGCACGCTGGACCGCATTTCGCGTCCGACATGGCCGCGGATGACCGATCCGACGAACTGACGGGCCTTCGCCGGCTGGTCGATTTGGATAAGTAGCCGGGAAATCGAACCAACTGGGAGAAATTGCCGTGGAATTACCATCGGTCTGTACGTTCGACTATTCGGGCCGCACCGTCCTGGTCACCGGCGGCACCGCCGGCATCGGCCTGGCCATCGCCCAAGCCTATCGCGCGGCCGGCGCAGGCGTCTATATCACCGGGCGCAAGGACAGCCTTGGCGAATATGGCCCCGAGCTTGCCGGCTTCGGATACTTCCGCATGCGCGCCAACGACGCGCAGGACATCGCGGCCATCGCCGCAGGATTGCCGGTGCTGGACGTGCTGGTGAACAATGCGGGTGAATCGCACCCGGGCGGCTTCGACGCGCGCTTCGAGCCCGACGTATTCGAGCTGACGGTGGGCGTGATCCTGTTCGGCCCCTATCGCCTGACCCATGCGCTGCATGGCGCGCTGAAGCAGAGCACGATACGCGCAGGGGCGAGCGTGGTGAACATGGCCAGCCTTTCCTCCTTCTTCGGGATGGACGCGGTGCCCGGCTATGGTGCCGCGAAGGCGGCGATCGTGCAGCTGACCAAGACACTGGCGATAGCGTGGCAGCCGGACAACATCCGCGTCAACGCGATCGCACCTGGCAATGTCCGCACCCGCATCTTCGACAGGGTGGCGGACATGCCCGAGGTGACCGACCCCCTCCTTTCACGCACCCCGATGAAGCGCTTTGGCGAGCCGGAGGAAATGGCCGGGCCAGTGCTGTTCCTGACCAGCCCGGAAGCCAGCTTCGTGACCGGCCAGACCATTCCGGTCTGTGGAGGCTATTCCATTTTCTGACACTGGACCCGGATTTCAAAAGGAAGTTAGATGCGTATCGAAGACCTCGCCAATCCGGTCCAGACGCCTGCCGCGCAAGGGGCCATCGACGCATCAGCCGGCGTCGTATCGGAAATGACGGTTGAATCCGTGCTGGCCGAGGCCCGCGCCGCCACCGGGCTGGACGACTTCGGCGAGATGGATTTCGTAGGCCGCCTGGAGCTGATGCTGCGCAGCGCCGACGAGGACGCGATGAATGGTATGGGCCGCATGCTGTTCCGTAACGATATGGTCCGCTATGCATCCAATCGCCTACGGGTCGAAGATCTGGTCCGGCGGCATCCCAAAATTCTCGAGATCGAGATCGATCGCCCGATCATCATCCTCGGCATGCCGCGCACGGGGACGACGCACCTGGTCAACATGATCGCGACCGACAGGCGGCTGCGCTCGATGCCGTATTGGGAATCGTTGCATCCGGTTCCCGATCCCACCAGGCCGGACACGCGCCTTGCCGAGGCGGAAGCGGGCTGGGCGGGGCTCGACGCGATCCTGCCGATGCAGAAAAACGTGCATGAGCTCAGTCCGCAGCACATCCATGAGGAGATCGAACTGCAAATGCTCGATTTCTCGTCTTACATGATCGAGTGGACATCGCGGCCCTACCGCTGGCGCGACTGGTACCTGAACAATGACCAGACCTCCAGCTATCTCTACCTGCGCAAGGTGATCCAGGTGCTGACCTTCCTGAAGGGTCCCAACCGCTGGGTCCTCAAGTCCCCGGGCCACCTGGAGCAGATGGGCCCGCTGATGACTGCCTTCCCGGATGCGACCGTGGTGATGACCCACCGCGACCCGGCCGCGGTGATCGCTTCGTGCCTGACGATGAACACCTACATCGATCGCCTGCGCCGCCTGAAGGTCAACCCGGCCGAGGTCGCCAACTACTGGGTCGACCGGATCGATCGCCTGCTGCGCTGCTGCGTGCGAGATCGCGACAGCCTGCCGGCGGACCGGTCGATCGATGTTCGCTTCCGCGAATATATGGCAGACCAGATGGGCACCGCCGAACGTATTTATGAAATGGCCGGGCTGGAGATGACCGACGAGGCGCGCCGTTCCATGCAAGCCTACCTCGACAGCCATTCCCGCGATCGACACGGTCAGCTCGAGTACGATCTCAAGGGCGATTTCGGCCTCGATCCGGACGACCTTCGCAAGCGTTTCGCCTTCTACATGGAGCGGTTCGGTATCACCGCCGACCTCAAGTGAAAGACTGACAGGATGAGCGAAGTCCTTGCTGGAAGAGTCGCCCTCGTGACCGGCGCAGGCCGAGGCATCGGGCGCGGCATCGCTGTGGAGTTCGCGCGCGATGGCGCAAAGGTGGTTGTCGCCTCGAGGTCGCCCGGACCTATTGCCGCAACCGTCCGCGAAATCGAAGCCTTCGGCGGGACTGCAATTCCCGTCCAGTGCGACATTGCCGACAAGCAATCCATCCTGGATACTGTCGCCAGGAGCGTCGACGCCTGTGGCGGTCACGCGTGCCGAAGCCCTGTGCGCAGTTGACGAGGATATCCATGCTGTTGATCAACTCAAACACCGCTCCATCCTTCAAAAATCAGCAGAATCGGACCAGCCTTGCGATAGATCAAAGTGATCGTCCGAGTGGACGAGCGCGGGCCTGGCTTAGCTGCCTGATTCGCCGGCAGCAGCACGCGCGGCACGGCGACCGGAAAAGACGCAATCGGCCAGAGACAGGCCACTCACATAGTTGTTCGACGGTATCCCGATGGCCGACCGTCCCGCGGCATAGAGCCCCCTGACTGATTGTCCGGTAGCGTCGAGAACGTGGCCAGTGTCTTCGTCTACCCTGAGGCCGCCCGTGGTCAGCGAGGTGATCGGGCTGACCGGGAGCGAATGGGTCAGGTTGATGGCATAATAAGGCCCGCTGCCGAAAGGCTGGCAGCATGCCGCGCTCTTGCCCATCGGATCGGGCGCGCCGGCAGCCTGAGCCCGGTTGTACGCTTCCACCGCCTCGACCATCGGGCCGGCGGGGACGCCGATCGCGGCGGCAAGCTCGGCAACCGTGGCTGCCGTCTTCGCGCCCTTTTGCGCCTGCTTCACCGGGAACTTTTGGAACGCGAAAAGATCGCCGCCCTTCACTTCATCGAGCGCCTTGTCCCAGATGTCTTGATCGACCACCAGCCAGGCCCGTCCGTCGGACACCTCGTATATGGCGTGGGAGAGGTGCGCCCCGTACTGCTCCTCGTTGGTGATGCGTTCGCCTGAGGCGCCGATGATCAGGCCCTTGGTCCAGTCATACGGCGGATTGATGAAACGCCAGGCAGAGATGCGGTCTAGATAGCCGGCAACCCCACCGACGGAAGCGCCGAGGCGGATGGCCGCACCATCGTCGCCGAAGCTGCCGATCGGCAGCGACGCCAGATAGGGCGTGGCGTAGTGCTTCATCATCTCCGTATTGCGGATGAAGCCGCCGGCCGCCAGAACCACGCCTGCCTTGGCGCGGTAATACCGGGGCTTGGCGCTGCCTTCCGCGCGGCGAAAGATCGCGGCGAAGGGCTTGTGCAGCCCCATGACCTGAAGCGTCAGCTTGTTCGCCATGCGCTCGGCCCAGCGGTGCACGCCGGCCGGTGCACCGGAAAGCACCATGGCCTCCACCCCGACGACCGTCTCACCCTCGACCACGAGGCTTGATACCCGCGCCTGGCGCACGACGGTGATCCGCGGGTTGCGGGCAACCGCCTGCTTGATCGCAGCCATCAGATACCATCCCATGTCGGCGCCTTCGGAAAAGCCGCCGTGAGGCTTGGTGCCTTCAACCGGCATCGAGCCCGGAACTTTTGCCGGGTTCTTGGTGCGGTGACCGCGCTCGGCCGGGGGATGCTTGCCGATGTAGGCCGGAACGGTGCCGTTGTCGGAATAATAGAGGTAGTATTGATCGGTAGGATGCGAGGTCTTCTTCGGGGCCTTTGGGCCGCTGAAGTTCACGCCGTACTTTTCGAGGAAGCTGAGCGTGTCGATGCTGTCTTGGGCGAACTTTTCGACCGTGCGGTCCGAAACGAGGCCACCCACTTCAAGCTTGAGATAGTCGGCCATGGCCTCGGGCGAATCTTCAACGCCGCAGGCCTTCTGTACGTGGGTCCCCCCGCCGGCATAGACGATGCCGCCGCTCATCTGGCTGGCCCCGCCGCCCTGGAAGCGATCGAGCAGGACTACGCGCATTCCGCGCTCGGCGGCCTCGAGGGCGGCGCTGGCGCCGGCAAGGCCAAACCCGACGACAATCAGGTCGTACTCTTCCTCCCAGGCCCGAACCGAACCGGCCGTGATGGGCTGGCCGATCCGGCTCGATTGCGGATCGCGTAAGCCGGCCAATTCCTTGCCCACGAAGTTCGGATTCTGCGTATTCATAACCATTGAATATCCCCCCCAGGCTCCCCTTGGCGGACGCCGCAAGCCATAGTTTCCAACAGACGCAGATGGTAGGCATGCGAAGCCGACGGAGTCTCGTCCGAGTGGACGTACCCGACGTCAAGCCCGCGCCGCAATGCCGCTTCGCTCTCCGTGCCGTCCGCCGAGGATGGCCAGACAAGCCACGGCGCGAGGCATACGGGTGGTGGAAACCTTGAAGTGAGCGAGGCCGCCTGACCTGTAGCATGCGCGCCTGCTTCGACGACCAGTCCATCAGCTGGATGGCCCGGCTTGCCGCGGGCCGTCCGCTTCCCATCGGTTAACGTGTACGGCGGGTCGTCCACTGCGGGGCCCTCTTTTCAAGGAAGGCCTTCGGGCCCTCGATGAAATCCGGGTGGTTCCATTGCGCCTTCAGCAGTTCCCACCCGTAGTCAAGCGCTTCGTGGTACCCAACCTCTTCGGACTTCCAGATTGCCCGTTTTGAAAGCGCGGTTGCATTAGGTGAATTGCCGGCGATGGACTGTGCCAGCGATCGGGCGCGCGCCATCACGGCGGCGGCATCGCTTTCGAGAAGGTCGACCAGTCCAAGCTGGTAGGCGCGCTCGGCTGGCATGCGATAATCGCGACCGACCAACGTCAGGAGCAATGCGGTGCCGAGGGAAGCACGACGGGCCAATCCGATGTTTTCGAGCGCGCCAACCGCGCCAACGGTGGTGTGGGTATCCATGAAGGCCGCCGTCTGCGGAGCGATGACAATGTCGGAATCGACCACGAAATGCAGTCCGCCACCGTTGACCAGTCCGTTGACCGCACAGATGACCGGTTTCCAGACGTCGCATTGACGCGGCGAGAAGCGGTTCGCCTCCCTGTGGGGCATTGCTTCCTGGCCGGCTAGAAGGCCATCGTCCCCATCTGTCTTGAGACCCGACACCGACGCACCGGTGCAGAAATGGCGCTCGCCCGCTCCGGTGATGATGGCGACGCGGATGGTCTCGTCCTGTGCCACCCGGGTCCAGGCCTCGGTCAATTTCGCGATCAGCGAAGGAGTGAGTGCGTTGCCTTCGTGCGGCCGGTTGAGGGTGATCGTGGCAATGTGACCTTCCTGTTCGAAGATCAATTCCTGGTCGGGGCTTTCGGTGCGCAAGGGGTAATCTCCAAAGGTTCGGTCCAGATCGGTCCGCGGGTCAACGGTTGTTGGCTGATGAAACGAGAGCAAAGCGCGTCGTCAGCGCGCGGGCAGCGGCGATGCTTCGCGAAGCCGCCCGCACCAGGGCCGGTCCTGCAGCAGGGATGCCCATCGGCGTTTCGACACCGACCACAGTGCCACGGGGCAAGACCGAAAGAAACTCGTCGAGCGGGAATTCTCCCTCGCCGGGCAGCAGCCGGCCGGCAACGCCTTCGTGTTCCCACAGGTCCCGCGGCAAAAGCGCGGGGCCATCGCAAAGCTGGGCAGCACCAAGCCTGAAATCTGTTGCGCAGATATCGGCAGGCGATCCCCCGGACCGCACGATATGAAGGATGTCGCAGGATACTGCTGCATTCTCGGCGCCGCACGCAGCGACCAAGGCGCACCCGTCGGCCAAGGTTGCAACCGGTGTCGTCGCCACAAATTCCACCGACATGACGATCGCGGCAGGCCTCGCCCGTTCGCACAGGCGTGCAAGGTTGTCTGCCGCTCGGGAGCGGTCCGGATCGATTACCATCACCACGCCCATGGTCGAGCCAAGCCTGGCCGTAACCTCGAGGAGGCGCTCCATGTGGCCGAAGTCAGGCTCCTGCCCGAGCAGGAAGCCCTCTGTGGCATGTACCGTGACGGGGCTTGACCGCAGGCGCTGCACCGTGGACGCCACCAGCGACGGCGTCTTCAGGAAAGACGCGATCCCCAGCTCGTATGGACCGGTATCGAGGATGAGACTGATATGCTCGACGCAAAGGTCCTCGGCGGTGTCGATAATCCGATCGACCGGCATGCCGGCGACAGTCATGTGCTCCAGCGAAAGACGAAGATCTGTTGCGACATCCGGCATGTTGACCTCAACTCCAAATGTTCGGCGCCCACGAAAATCGGCGCTCAACGTTTAAGCGCATAGGCGAGGATGTAATCCCCCGGCTGAGTGTTCAGCCCACCATGCCCCCCTGCAGAGACCACCACGATCTGCCTGCCGCTGACCGCTGACGCGAAGGTCATTGGCGTGGCTTGGCCGCCGGCCGGCAAACGCGCACGCCATAGTTCGCGTCCGGTTGCCGTTTCGATTGCCCGCAGGAAGCGGTCCTGCGATGCGGCGATGAAGGTGAGGCCACTGCTGGTGGTTACCGGCCCCCCGGAGCTCGGAACGCCGAGCGGGAGCGGCAGGCCGACCCGCCAGCCAAAAGGCCCGGTATCGCGTGCGGTGCCGAACGGCCGTTGCCAAGCAATGCCCCTGCTCCTGAGGTCGATCGCGGTGATGCGACCCCACGGCGGCGCCATGCAGGGGACGCCGAGCGGCGACAGAAACGGCAGCGCCTGCGCGGCATAGGGCGTACCGATCTGCGGAAGCCCGGCCTTGGCCCCACTCTGCATCGCTTCGCTGCTGCCGCGGGTGCCGCCATTGCCGGTGTTGGGCGCTATGCTGAGCCCGAGAGCGTCGGCCTGCGCGCGCGGGAAGAGACGCGTGACGAATGGTGTGTGGACCGAATTGACGACGAGCAGTTGCCGCGCCTGGTCGATCGATACGCCACCCCAGCCGACGATGCCCGCGCTGCCGGGATAAGATATGGTGCCTTGGACCGAAGGCGGCGTCAGCGGACCATCGTAGCGCAGTTTGCGGAAGGCGATGCGGCAAACCATCTGGTCCAGCGGCGTCATCCCCCAGGCCGAAGCCTCGGTAAAGCGCCTTGGCAGAAGCAGGCTGGGAAGGCCGGCGGAATAGGGTTGCGTGGGCGCCGCGAAGTCACCCGCAGCAGCGCCTTGGGGCGCAGGCCGTTCTTCGACCGGCAGCAGCGGCTTGCCGGTCCGGCGGTCGAGAACGAACAGCTCGCCACGCTTGGTTGGCTGGACAAGTGCGGGAACCCTGCCGCCCGGCGTATCGAGTTCGAACAGCGTCGGTTGTCCCGGAATGTCCTGATCCCACAAGTCATGGTGCGTGGTCTGGAAGCTCCAGCGTAATTTGCCGGTGGCGAAATCAAGCGCCACCAGCGCGCTTCCGAATCGTTCCATCGCCGGCGAGCGATGCGCCCCGAAGAAATCCGGGGTCGCATTGCCCAAGGGCACGAAGACCAGACCCAGTTGCGGATCGGCCGTCAGCGGCGCCCAGGCATTGGGGGTGCCCCGCGTATAGTCTGTGCCCTTCCGGTCGTCGGCTGCGCCCAGGTCCCAAGCCCATTCGACCGCGCCGGTCCGGGCGTTGAAGGCGCGAATGACGCCCGAGGGTTCGCCAACCGTCGCGCCATCGAGAATCTGCGCCCCGACGATGACATGCTCGCCGACTACCAACGGGGCCGAGGTCGTGAAGTAGTAGCCGGGCGTGACCTGTCCCAATCCGGCCTTCTGATCGACAAACCCGCCCTGGCCGAAGTCCTGACAGGGTTTTCCGGACGCCGCATCAACCGCAACGAGTCGGCCATCGACGGTCGGGGCGATTACTCGCTCCGCACAGGCGGCCGTGGGCGCAGCAGCTTCATCCTTGAAATAACCCACGCCCCGGCATGCCCGCAACGGCGACCAGTCCAGCCTCGCACCGGGATCGTACTTCCACAGACGCACGCCGGTTTCCGCGTCGATCGCATGAATCTGGGAATGGGCCGTGCAGACGAAGAGCCTGTTTCCGGCCTTCAGAGGGGTGACCTCCTGGGTCCAGACAGTGGCAGAGTCAGCCGCGCGTGGCAGATCGCCCGTCCGGTAGGTCCAGAGGGGGGCAAGACTGGCGACATTCGCCGGAGTAATCTGCACGAGGCCGGAGTGGCGCGTTGCGCCCAAATCCCCGGCATAGGTCACCCATTCGGTCGCGCCGACTGGTTGAACGGATGCAAGTGCCGCAGGCCGCGGACCCTCCGCCGGACAGAGGACGAGCAGCAGTAGAAACGCGAGTGTGCCTGCGCACAAGACCGCTGCGCCGACGCGGAGATTGCCAAAACGCCTGCCCAAAGCGCCGAGGGCAAGGCCAAGACCCACCACGCAAGGGGCAGCCAGACGCGCAAACAGCCCCCAGAAGTCCGTGCCGACTTCCCATAGCGCCCAGGCTCCAGTAGCGGCCAGAAACAGACCATAGAGGACAAAGCCAGCCCGCTGTCTGCGCCAGAGTAGGACCGCACAGGCCAGCATCGCAAGGCCGGCCAGGGGAT
>Ga0207702_10000434_pt1 | contig 47612 bp, 42 predicted proteins | sample KBSCornC62_FD_184302 | JGI IMG/M metagenome (GOLD analysis project Ga0207702, IMG submission 184302) | Corn rhizosphere microbial communities from Kellogg Biological Station, Michigan, USA - KBS Corn C6-2 (SPAdes) (version 2) | ecosystem: Host-associated > Plants > Roots > Rhizosphere > Soil ... | reverse complement strand
CGACAGTCCGGATCCGTTCTCGAGCACGAGTCCGGGCAACCGCAGCTTGCGCTGCGCGAGCCAGCGGCGAATCGCGTCGGCGGCACGCGCCGGCGTCGCGGGCGCCGCGCCGCCCGCACCGAGCGTCAGGAAGATCTGCCGCGCCATCACATTGTTCGACAGCTTGTTGACGTCGCGGACGATGTCGGCGAGCGGCGGTGACTCCAGCACCGCGAACGGCGCAGCGCCGGCCGGCGCACGCCGTTCCTTGACCCCGCCGGCGAAGCGGCCGCCGGCCTCGCGGAAATAGGTCTCGAACATCGCGCGGACATAATGCGGATGGTCGAGCATCGCGATCCACCAGTCGCGCTCGCCGCAATCCGATGCGTACGTGCCGCCGAACGCGATCGCGGCGCGGTCGCCGTGATCCTCGATCGCCGGCGCTGCTCGCAGTCGCCAGTCGCTGCAGGCATCCGTGACAATGGGCGGCGGCGGGCCCAGCGACACCACGGCAAGCGCAGGCTCCGCGTGCAGCACGACGTGTGCGCCTTCCGGATCGGGCGCGAACGTGAGCTTCACCGACTTGAAGTTGACGAGCAGCGCGTCGGGCCCGACGTTGTAGGGCTTGAGCGGCTCGTGGTCGAACGCGGCGGGGTCGTGCGGCGGCAGCGCGAAGCGGCTGCGGTCGAGCGCCAGGTCCCCGTCGACGGCGGCGAGGCCGTTCGCCCGCAATTGCGCCATGAACGATTGCCATTGCTCGACGGTGATCTTGGGGTCGCCTGCGCCCTTGAGAATCAGGTCGCCGTGCAGCTCGCCGTCGACGAGCGGACCGCCCAGATACGCCTCGGTCCTCCAGCGGTAGTCCGGGCCGAGGACGTCGAGCGCGGCAAACGTGGTGACGAGCTTCATCACCGATGCCGGGTTGCGCGCGCGGCTCGCGTCGTGCTCGAAGATCGGCCGTGGCCTGGTCGTCTCCTGCACGACGATGCCGACGTGGTTGAGCGGAATGCCGGCCTCGAGAAACGCGCGGCCGACCTCGCGCGGCAGCCGGCCCTGCGCCGGCACCCAGGCGATCGCCGCCGCCAGTGCGAGCGCCGCGCACGCGCGAAGCCTCGCGCAGCGCCGCGTTCGACGATCGGGGTCGTCGCCCTTCAGCACGCGTCGAGGATTGCCAGCGTGCGCTCGACGATGAGCGCGAATTCGTCGTCGGTGACGATGTAGGGCGGCATGAAATAGACCGTCTTTCCGATCGGGCGCAGCACGAGCTCGTGGCGCAGCGCCGCCGCGGCGAACCAGCGCGCGAAGTCGGGCCGATCGCTTTGCGCCTCGAATGCGACGATCATTCCACACTGCCGCAGGTTCCGCACGCGCCGGTGGGACGAAAGGGGCAGGCTGATGTTGCGCCAGCGCGACGCCCGGGCGCGGTTGACGGCCACGACGTCGTCGTCGCGGAAGATGTCGAGCACCGCAAGCGCCGCCCGGCACGCGAGCGCGTTGCCCGTGTACGAATGCGAATGCAGGAAGCCGCGCGCCACGTCGTCGGCGTAGAACGCGTCGTAGACGCGGTCGGTCGCGAGCACGCACGACAACGGCAGATAGCCACCGGTGATGCCCTTCGACAGGCACATCAGGTCGGGTGTGATCGCCGCCTGCTCGCATGCGAACATCGTCCCGGTGCGGCCGAAGCCGGTCATGATCTCGTCGGCGATCAGATGCACGCCGTGGCGTTGCGTGAGCTCGCGCGCGCCGCGCAGATAGCGCGCGTCGTACATCGCCATCCCGCCCGCTCCCTGGACCAGCGGCTCGACGACGAGCGCCGCCGTCGTGGCGGCGTGCTCAGCCAGGAACGCCTCGAGCGCCGCCAAGGCGTCGTCGACCGCCTGCGCGGCCGTGCGCGGGTCGTCCGGCTCGCGCGCTGGCGAGGGCAGCACCGGATGCTCCCGCAGCAGCGGCCCGTAAGCGTCGCGAAACAGCGCGACGTCGGTGACGCCGAGCGCGCCGACCGTCTCGCCGTGGTAGCCGCCACGCAGCCGCGCATAGTGCGTCTTTCCGCTTGCGCCGCATTGCTGCCAGTAGTGGAAGCTCATCTTGAGCGCGATCTCGGTGGCGGACGCGCCGTCGGATGCGTAGAACGCATGCGAGAGACCGGGCGCCAGGGCGGACAGCCGCTCCGCGAGCTCGACCGCGGGGGGATGCGTGAAGCCGGCGAGCATCGTGTGCGGCAGCGCGTCGAGCTGCTCGGCGACGGCAGCGTTGATGCGCGGGTGCGCATGCCCGAACAGGTTGACCCACCACGAGCTCACCGCATCGAGATAGCGGCGGCCGTCGAAGTCATGCAGCCACGCGCCACGCCCGCGCGCGATCGGCACGAGCGGCGTCTGCTCGTGGTGCTTCATCTGCGTGCACGGATGCCACACCGCGGCGCGGCTGCGCGCCATCCAGCGCGCGTTCTCCGAGGTCATCGCTCCCGCTTCCGTGTCTCGTGTGGAAGCGCCGCGCGTCAGCGCAGCCGCTGCTGCATCCGCTGCACGGCGGCCACGAGCTCGCGCGTCGTTCCCGGCTCGCGCACCGAATGACCGGCATCCGGCACGACGATCAATTCGGCTTCCGGCCACGCGTGCGCCAGCGCGTCGGCCGCGGCCGGCGGACAGATGATGTCGTAGCGGCCCTGCACGATGATGCCGGGGATGCCGCGGATGCGCGAGGCGTTGGCGAGGATCCGGTCAGGCTCCATGAACGCGTCGTGCACGAAGTAGTGCGCCTCGATGCGCGCGATCGCGAGCGCGCCCGCGTCGCCTTCGTGCCGGCCGTGTCCGTTCGGCTTCGGCAACAGCGTCGAGCAGGTGCTCTCGTAGCGATCCCAAGCCTGCGCGGCGGGCGCATGGATCGCGGGATCGCGGTGCGTGAGCCGGCGGTAGTAGCTCGCGAGCAGATCGGCGCGCTCTTCCGGCGGCAGGAAATGAGCGAACTCTCGCCACGCCTCGGGAAAGACGCGCGCCATTCCCTGCAGGAACCAGTCGATCTCGGAAGGCGTCGCGAGGAAGATGCCGCGCAGCACGAGGCCGAGCACCCGCTCGGGGTGGGCCTGTGCGTACAGCAGCGCGAGCGTCGATCCCCATGAGCCGCCGAAAAGAAGCCAGCGCTCGATGCGCAGATGTTCGCGCAGCCGTTCGATGTCGTCGATCAGGTGCGCGGTCGTGTTGTCGGCGATCTCGGCGGACGGCGTCGAGCGGCCGGCGCCGCGCTGGTCGTAGAGGACGATCCGCCAGAACGCCGGATCGTAGTAGCGGCGATGGTGCGGCAGGCTGCCGCCGCCGGGACCACCGTGAACGAAGAGCAGCGGCACGCCGGCGGCGTTGCCGCACTCCTCCCAGTGCATCGCATGCCGCGCGTCGAGGCGCAACATCCCGCTGGCCCGCGGCGTGCAGTCCGGATAGAGCGGGTGGTCGGGCGAGGCGATGCGAACGGAATCGATCATCGGCGGCACAAGTCGATACGCCGTATGATCGCATTTCATGAACACTCGCCTTCGCGACCGGCTAACGCCCGTCGCCTCGCTTCCGTCCGATCATGCCGCGGCGCTGCTGGTTGGCCGCGTGTTCATGCCCGCCGCCGGTGGCCCGGTGCTGGTGCGCATCGCCGGCGACGACCTGCTCGATGTGTCGCAGATCGCGCCGACGTCGTCCGAGTTGTTCGACCGCAAGGACGCCGCCGCGGAGATCCGTGCGCGCTCGTTGCCGCGCGTCGGATCCCTCGCCGCCGCGCTTGCGAATTCGAGCACCGAAGCGCGCGACCCCGCGGCGCCCTGGCTGCTCGCGCCCTGCGATTTGCAGGCGATCAAGGCGGCCGGCGTCACGTTCGTCGCAAGCATGCTGGAGCGGGTCATCGAGGAGCAGGCGCGCGGCGATCCGGCCCGGGCCGAAAGCGTGCGGAGGAAGATCGCCGGCATCATCGGCGACAATCTGCGCAGCGTGCGGCCCGGATCGGCGGACGCCGCGCGAGTCAAGGAGGTGTTGCAGGTCGACGGGCTGTGGTCGCAGTATCTCGAGGTCGGTATCGGCGCCGACGCCGAGATCTTCACCAAGTCGCAGCCGATGTCCGCCGTCGGCACCGGCGCCGACATCGGCATCCACCGCCAGTCGACCTGGAACAACCCCGAGCCCGAGATCGTGCTCGCGATCAATTCGCGCGGGGAGACGGTCGGCGCGACGCTCGGCAACGACGTCAACCTGCGCGACTTCGAAGGGCGCAGCGCACTGCTGCTCGGCAAGGCGAAGGACAACAACGCGTCGTGCGCGATCGGCCCGTTCGTGCGCCTGTTCGATCGCGACTTCACGATCGACACGGTGCGGCAGGCGGATATCACCCTCGAAGTCGAGGGACCCGGCGGCTTCACGCTCGAGGGCTCGAGTTCGATTGCGCAAATCAGCCGCGATCCGCTCGACCTCGCGGGCCAGGCAATCGGCCCCAACCATCAGTATCCGGACGGGCTGATGCTGTTCCTCGGGACGATGTTCGCGCCGACGCAGGATCGGCACGCGCCCGGCCTCGGCTTCACGCACGAGGTGGGCGACGTCGTCACGATCGCGACGCCGTCGCTCGGCGCGCTCGTGAACCGCGTCAACTACGCCGATGCGATCGCGCCGTGGACGTTCGGCGCGGGCGCGCTGATGCGAAATCTGGCGGCGAGAGGATTGTTGTCGCGCTAAGGCCCGTTCGCCTTCGCGAACATAGTGTGAACAGGTCCCGGTCGGTGGAACGGGCGCGCGACGCCCGGGTCGAAGGGCTACGGCGCGCGCGGGCCGTCGAGGCCACCGTCAGGGGCCTCAATCCAGGATGCGAGGAACACCGTGAATGTCTCCACGACGCCGATCGACTCACTTGCGGACCTGATGAATGCGCTCGCGCAAGGCGAGCCGCGCCACCTGCAGCTTCGGACATCCATCCTCAGTCCCTACTCGATCACACTGCCGCCCGGCTTCTCGCTGACCGGCAAGGACAAGGACAGTTGCATCCTCAGTTTCTCCAACGGAGACGGCATAGGGTTGACCGCCGATAACCGGGTCGCGAACATGACGCTGCTGGCGACACCGGCAGCCCGCGCGATTTACACCCAGACCGGCCTCGCGGACATGGGCAGCATCACGCTCGGCGACCTCGCGGTCACCGGGCAAGTGTCCATCATCATCCGAGGCGGCACCCGCAAGCTCGACCTCGCCGTCGACAATCTCCACGTCGCGGCGTGCGATTGCCGTCGCTACAGCGAGCAGCCGCAGAAGTACGGCGTCAACGTCTACCAGGGGGCTCTCACCGTCTACAACTTCAACGGCGACCGGAACTCGATCATTCACGCTTCGCTGACCAACGTCACGGCAGGAAGCCGAAATGCGCCGGTCATCGGCTCAGGGATCTTCGTGAGCGGGTTTGGCGACGAGGGCGGGTGGGTCGAGCTCGACAAGCTCACGACCGGGGCGGTGTACTCGAACGGCATGCTGCCCTACGGCACTGCCGACATCATCACCGCCGGCGTATTCATCGTCTTCGGCGTGAAGGCCAGGCTGGTCGAGCACTTCGGGGAGATCGTGACCTTCGGCGTCAACGACATGGTCCTGGATACGTGGGGGACGGTCGAGAACTGGCTCGTGCACGCCCCGGTCGTCTCCTATGGGCCGAGCGGAATCGGTTTCGTCAACTTCGGGACGGTCGACAATTTCGTGGCCGAGCGGGAAATCGTGACGCACGGCCTCGGCGCACGGGGATTCAACCAATACGACGGCACTGTCCGGAGCATCCGCTTCCATTCCATCGAAACGTTCGGCAATGGATCGATCGGCATTCAGGTGAGCAAGCCGGTCGGCACGATCATCGTCGACAAGGGCATCACCACGCATGGTTCGGTTGGCAACACGCTGGTCAAGGGCGTGAACATGCAGCTGCCGGCCGCGGCGTTCAGCGTCAAGCCGGGCGGCGTCGTTGACAAGCTGGCAGTCGGCGGCGACCTGATCACGCACGGTGCCGACGTGACCACCTATGCGGTGGAAGGCGGACGGGTCAACGCCATCGATGTGAAAGGCAAAATCCTCGCTCAGGGCAGGAATTCCAACGCCATCCTCGTCGACCACAAGGGTTCGACGCCCCTCACCAACGTGCGGGCGAGCGCGATGGCCGGAAAGAATCTCGTCGTTGCCGACGGTGAGGTGACAGACCGCACGGGCCTGTCCGCCTGACTTCAGGCGCGCCGTCCCTTGAACGGCACCACGCGCTGGCGCTGCTCGCCCAGGCCCGCGATGCCGAGCGTCACGACGTCGCCCGCCTTCAGCCATTGCGGCGGCTTCATGCCGAGTGCGACGCCCGGCGGCGTGCCGGTGGTGATGATGTCCCCGGGCAGCAGCGTCATGTAGCGCGACACGTCGGCGACGAGGTCCGGCACGTTGAAGATCATCGTGCGCGTGTTGCCGGTCTGCCTGCGCTCGCCATTGACGTCGAGCCACATGTCGAGGTTCTGCGGATCCTTCACCTCGTCGCTGGTGACGAGCCACGGTCCGGTCGGACCAAACGTGTCGCAGCCCTTGCCCTTGCTCCACTGGCTCGCGCCGCGCTTCAGCTGGAAGTCACGCTCGGACACGTCGTTGACGATGCAGTAGCCGGCGACGTAGCGCAGCGCGTCCTTCGTCGCGACGTACCGTGCCGTGCGGCCGATGACGACGCCGAGCTCGACCTCCCAGTCGAGCTGCGTCGAATCCATCGGAATCATGATGTTGTCGTTCGCGCCGACGATGCACGACGGCGTCTTGAAGAACACGACCGGACTCTCCGGAATGGGCGCGCCCGTTTCCTTCGCGTGGTCCGTGTAGTTGAGTCCGATCGCGACGAACTTCGAGGGCGTCGCGACGCACGGCCCGAGGCGCGGCCGGCCTCTCACGGCGGGCAGCCTGCGCGTATCCAGCTTGCGCAGTCCGGACAGCGTCATCGGCGCCAGCGCATCGGCGTCGATGTCCTTCACCTTGCGTGACAGGTCGCGCAGCACGCCGTCGGCGTCGATGAGTCCGGGCTTCTCACGGCCGGGCGGGCCATAGCGTACGAGCTTCATCCTTCGTTCCCCTTTTGGTTCAGATTGTCATGCCGCCGTCGCACGAATACACGTTCCCCGTCACGAAGGCGGCTTCGTCGGAGGCGAGGAATACCACCATCGGCGCGATTTCCTCCGGCTTCGCGAGCCGGCCCATCGGCTGGCGCGCGACGAACTGCCGGCGTGCCTCAACGGGATCCGGAAAGGCGTTGATGCGATCGGCGAGTGACGGCGTGTCGACGGTTCCCGGCGCGATCGCGTTGCAGCGGACGCCGCGCTGCACGTAGTCGGCCGCGACGCTTTTGGTGAGGCCGATCACCGCAGCCTTGGACGTGCCGTAAACGAAGCGGTTCGGCAGGCCTTTGATCGACCCGGAGATCGACGCCATGTTGACGATGCTCGCGACTTGCCGGGTCGCCTCGTGATGCGCGAGCATTTTCGGAAGCGCGGCGCGGATCGCGACGTACATCGCGCGCGCGTTCAGGTTCATGCTGAACGTCCAGTCGTCCGGCGAGCAGTCGAGGATCGTGCCGTGGTGAACGTACCCTGCGCAGTTGAACAGCACCTGCAGCGGCGGCAGCTCGTCGATGAGCGCCGCGACGGCGCTGTCGTCGAGGACGTCGAGGCGGCGTGTCGTAATACCTGCGATGCCCGTCATGCCGGACAGCGCGGCGTCGTTGACGTCGGTCGCAATCACGGTTGCGCCTTCGCGCGCCATCGCGATCGCGGTCGCGCGGCCGATCCCCTGGCCCGCGGCAGTGACGAGTGCGGTCTTGCCTTGAAGTCGGCTGGACATTCAGCGTGTGGGGATTCCTGCTGCGAAAGCGCGGATTCTACGCTACGAAGCGTGCGCGACGCTGCCGGCGGTCACGCATACGCGGCCGCGGCGCCCTGCATGAACGTGTCGACGAGAAATGCAAACGCAATGCGCCACGCGGCGTCGGCGGCGGCCGGGTGGTAGCTCTCGCGGTCGGCCGTCGCGAACGCGTGCGGCGCATCGGGCAGGACGGCCATCGTGTAGCGCTTGTTCGCGTCCGAGAGGGCCTTGGCGATTCGCGCGTGCTCGTCGCTGGCGATGGACGCATCGCGTCCGCCGTAGACGAGGAGTTGCGGCGCGCCGAGGTCGGCGGCGCGGTCGACGAGCGGCTTGCGCTTGCCGCGCGGAACCGCGGGCGCGATGCCGCCGCCGTAGAACGCGACGGATGCGGCGAGCCGGGAGCCGTGGACCGCGTTGGCGAGGAACGCGAGCCTCCCGCCCATGCAGAATCCCATGACCGCGAGCCGCCCGTCGCGCGCCCCTTGCGCGACCAGCATGTCGAGCGCCGCGCCGACCTCGCGCATCGCGACGTCGTCGTCGACGTCGTTCGCGCGCGCGATCGCATGCTCGCGGTCGGTGTACTCGAACCGGTCGCCGTGGTAGAGATCGGGTGCGAGCGCCATGTAGCCGGCGCGGGCGAAGCGTTCGCACACGCCCTTGACGAACGCGTTGAGCCCGAACGCCTCCATCAGGACGACGACGCCGATGGCGGGGACGCCGTGCGGCTTCGCGAGATAGCCGGAGACGCTTTCCCCGAGCGACAGGAACTCCGTGTGCGGGGAGGATGCGGCCATCGTGCGTGCCCCGGGCCAAAGACGATTTGCAACCGCGAAGAATGCGACGCCCGCGACACGGACGCAAGCGACTTCGGCCGCGGGCAGGCGGCGGTGACGAGACGCTGTTGCGCGGGCGTCGCCGTGCCGGCCCCCCGTACGGCGGGCCGATGCACCGGTACCTGCCGGGGACGGACGCCCCCGCGCCCGCCCCCGCTTGATAGACTGGCGTTCCGGAATGCGGAACGGGGCCGGTCGGGGGCATGGGCGAAAGCGTAAAGACGGGCAGTGCGCGTGGCGCGAGGCTGTCGTCGGTCGCGAACGCGACGCGGCTCGTCAAGGCGTTCTCCGACACCGAGTACGAGATCGGCATCAGCAATCTCGCGCGCCGGCTCGGCCTCGCCAAGAGCACCGTGCACCGGATCGCCTCGACGCTCGTCGAGGCCGGCTTCCTCGCGCGCAACCCCGAGAGCGGCGCATACCGGCTCGGGCTCGAGCTGTTCGAGCTCGGCATGCGGGTGCGGCGCAAGATGAACGTCGTCAGCGAGGCGCGGCCGTACCTGCGTGCGCTGATGGAGCGCACCAGTGAATCGGCCCACCTGACCGTGCTCGACGATGCGAGCGTGCTCTACGTCAACAACATCGCGAGCCCGCAGGCGATCCGCATGCAGTCGAATCTCGGCGCGCGGGTCCCGGCACATTGCTGCAGCGAGGGCAAGGCGCTGCTCGCCTACCGCCCCGCCGAGATCGTCGAGCGGGTGATCGCTGCCGGCCTCGCGTCGTGCACGCCGAAGACGATCGTCAAGCCGCAGCGGTTCCGCGCGGAGCTCGCGAGCGTGCGCGCGCGCGGCTTCGCGCTCGACGACGAGGAGCTCGAGATCGGCCTGCGCTCGGCCGCCGCGCCGATCCGTGACCACCGCGGCGACGTCATCGCCGCCGTCAGCGTCGCGGGCCCCGTGCAGCGCGTCGACCGCAAGACGCTGCACCGCTATGGCGAGGAAGCGATGGCCACCGGCAACGCGATCTCGCGGCGCCTCGGCTGGCGCCCGCATCGGGGCGCCGCCGGTGGCGCGATGCCATGAGCGAGCAGTAGGCGCCGGCGCATGCGCGCGCTCGTCGTCGGCACAAGCATCGCGCTGGTGGCCTGGCTGGCGCTCGTGCCGCTCGGCTTCCTGCTGTGGCAGAGCGTGCACGCGCCCGCCGGCGGCGCCGAGGCGACGCAGCTCACGGTCGAGCATTACCGGGCGGCTTACTCGAGCCGCGAAACGGCACGGCTGCTCGGGAACTCGCTGCAGTTCGCGGCCGGCGCGGCGCTCGTCGCGTTCACGCTCGGCACGCTGCTCGCGTTCGTCAACGAGCGCACCGACACGCCGTTCAAGCGGCTGTTCTTCGCGCTCTCGCTCGTTCCGCTCGTCATCCCCGGCGTGCTGTTCGTCGTCGCATGGATGCTTCTCGGCAGCCCGCGGATCGGCCTCGTCAACGTCGCGCTGCGGACGCTGTTCGGCACCGACAGCGTCTTCGTGAACGTCTACACGCTGCCGGGAATGGCGCTGGTCGACGGCCTGCACTACTCGCCGATGGCGTTCCTGATGATGAGCGCCGCTTTTCGCACGATGGACCCGGCGCTCGAGGAAGCGGCGCTCGCCAGTGGCGCCTCGTTGCGAACGGTGTTCGTGCAAATCACGTTCCGCCTCGCGTGGCCCGCCGCCTTCGCGACGCTGCTGATCCTGTTCGTGCGCGCGCTCGAGTCCTTCGAGGTGCCGGCGCTTCTCGGGCTTCCCGGCGGAATTCCGGTGCTCACGTCCGCAATCTACGCCGCGGTCCACCGCTATCCGGGGGACGTGGGCCTCGCGTCCGCGTACGCGGTTGCGCTGCTCGCGATCACGTCGGCGGGGCTGTGGTTCCAGTCGCGCCTGCTCGCGCAGGGTGAGCGCCACGCCACGGTGACGGGGAAAGGCTATCGTTCGCGGCCGATCGAGCTCGGCCGCTGGCGGATGCCGGTGGCGACGCTTTGCATCCTTTACTTCATGCTGTTGATCGGCCTGCCGTTCCTCGTGCTGCTGTGGTCGTCGTTCCAGACGTTCTATGCGGTACCGTCGCGCGCGGCGCTCGCGCACCTGACGCTCGAGTCTTACCGGTTCGTGCTCGGCTTTCCGGCGATCGGCCGTGCGACGCTGAACAGCGTCGTGCTCGCCGTCGGAACCGCCACCACCGTCATGTCGTTGACGGCGGTCGTCTGCTGGGTGGTCGTGCGCACACGCGGGCACGGCCGCGCGCTCGTCGACCAGCTCGCTTCGCTGCCGATCGTCGTTCCCGGCCTGGTCGTCGGCCTGGCGCTGATGGTCTTCTACCTGCACTTCGACATCGGCGTGTACGGCACGCTCTGGATCCTGCTGATCGCGTATGTGACACGCTTCCTGCCGTACGGCATGCGCTACAACGCGGCGTCGATGCTCGGCATCCACCGCGAGCTCGAGGAATCGGCCGCCACCAGCGGCGCCTCGTGGTGGGCGACTTTTCGTTTCATCGTGCTGCCGCTGCTGGCGCCGGGCCTCCTCGCGGGCTGGCTCTTCGTCGTCATCGTCTCGATCCGCGAGCTGTCGAGCTCCATCCTGCTGTACGGCCCGGGGACCGAAGTGCTGTCGATCGTCATCTTCGAGTTGTGGGAGAACGGCCAGTATGTCGAGCTGTCGGCGCTCGGCGTGCTGATGATCGGTGCCTTGCTCGTGCTGGCGCTCGTGGCGCAGCGGTTCGCGGGCCGCCTCGGCATCGGAGCCGTCTGATGCTGTCCGTGCGCGGCCTCACGACCGAGTACGCCGGGCGCGGCGGCGCGGTCCGCGCCGTCGCCGACGTGTCGTTCGACGTCCAACGCGGCCGCTTTTTCACGCTGCTCGGCCCGAGCGGCTGCGGCAAGACGACGACGCTGCGCTCGATCGCAGGGCTCGAGCGGCCGGCCGCCGGCGAGATCAGCGTCGACTCGACGGTCGTGTTCTCGGCCGCGCGAGGCGTGTTCGTGCCGGCGAACCGCCGCGGCTTCGGCGTCGTGTTCCAGTCGTATGCGATCTGGCCGCACATGAACGTGTTTCGCAACGTCGCGTTTCCGCTGGTCGTGGGTCCGCACCGGATGTCGCGCGGCCAGATTCGCGACCGCGTGCTGCGCGTGCTGAAGACGGTGGCGCTCGACGATCTGGCCGAGCGTGACGCAACCAGGCTCTCCGGCGGGCAGCAGCAGCGCCTGGCCCTCGCCCGCGCGCTGGTGATGGAGCCGAAGCTCCTGCTGCTCGACGAGCCGCTGTCGAACCTCGACGCGAAGCTGCGCGAGCGGATGCGTTTCGAGCTGAAGCGTCTGCAGCGCGAGCTGCGGGTCACGACCGTGTATGTGACGCACGACCAGAGCGAGGCGCTCGCGCTGTCGCACGAGATCGGCGTGATGAGCGAGGGCCGCCTCGTGCAGGTCGGCACGCCGCGCACGATCTACGCGCGGCCGGTCGATCCGTTCGTCGCCGATTTCGTCGGCACGACGAATTTCCTGCGCGGCGAAGTGCGCGGCTTCGATGACGACCGAACGCGGGTGCACGTCGACAGCGAGATCGGCGCGGTGCTGGCGATCGGAAGCGACGAGCTCGATCTCGGCGAGCGCGTCGTCCTGACGGTGCGGCCGGAGGACGTCGAGCTTTCGGAGACGCCGCTCGCGGGCGTCAACGCACGGACGGCGAGCGTCGATCAGAAGATCTATCTCGGCGAATCGATCGATTTCCGCGTGCGCCTCGGGGAGCGCGTGCTGCTCGCGCGCTCACATCCGCGGCTCGCGACGAAAATCGGCGAACCGATCCATTTGCGCATCTCGCCCGAGAGCCTGCTGGTGCTCAGGGACGGTTGATCGGCGATTCCCTTGACGGGGAGCACCCCGTTTGCTACGTTCGCGCGGGGAGAACGATCTGTTCCATATAGCGGAACAGATGGGCGGCCGCGCCAGCGCCGCAACCGACAACAAGAACGCCGCTGTCGAGGGAGAGACAACCGATGAGCCGTGCCAACCGGGCGATTTTCGCGCTGGCCGCCGTGATGGCCGCGGCCCCGGCCACCGCGCAAACCGTCACCGTCTACGGCCGCCTGTATCCGGAAGTCGTGTGGACGCGGATGACCGGGTCGACGCAACCGGGGACGGAAGTCAGCACGCTCGCGCAACCGCCGAGCGGCGAGACGTTCGACAACATCGTCCGGATGGACTCGTCGAATTCGCGCCTGGGCTTCCGTGGCGAGGAGCCGCTCGGCGCAGGCCTGAAGGCGTTCTTCCAGATCGAGCAGCGGATCCAGGTCGATACCGGCGGCACGCAGCTCGCGAGCCGGGATACGTACGTGGGCCTTGCGAGCGACCGGTTCGGCACGGTGAAGATGGGCGGCTTCGACACCGTGTACAAGGAGATCGGCGACACGCTGTCGTTCCTCGGGGTGTCGAGCGGCAACTTCGTGTCGAACAGCAACGTGCTGTCGAAGCAGGGGTTCGGCGAGAGCTCCGCCGGCAGCTTCCACCTGCGGCGCGCGAACTCGACGCGCTACGAATCCCCGGAGTTCTCGGGATTCCAGGCGATGGCGCAGTATTCGCCGGACGAGGCCGAGACCTCGTCGCGCAACGCATGGCTGTTGTCGCTCGGCATGCTCTACGCGAACGGTCCGTTCTACGGCGCGCTCGCCTACGAAATCCACAACGACACGTTCGGCGGGTCGCGCAACGTCCCGTCCGCGTTGTCGAACACGAGCAATCCGAATGCCCGCGCGCGCGATACCGGCCTCCGCGCCACGCTGCAGTACCGCTTCGGCGAGCACACGGTCGAGGGCAACGTCGCGCAGATGGAATACAAGGAGCGCGGCGGCGAGCCGGGACACTTCGAGCGCTATCGCCATCTGGCGTACAGCCTGGGCCTCGATTCCAGGTGGGGCGGCGCATGGCGCACCGCAGCTGCGATCGCCTACGCGTCGGCGGGGAGTTGCCGGCTGTTCGACGGCGTGCCGTGCAGCACCAGCGGGCTCGACGGCAGGCAGCTGTCGCTCGGCGCCGCGTATTACCTGTCGAAGCGCACGTATCTGTTCGCGCTGTACGCGAAGCTGTGGAACGGCCATTCGGCGCAATACAACAACGTCGACGGCGTCGACGTGGCGCCGGGGGCCGATCCGCAGCAGTTCGCGCTCGGCATCACGCACAACTTCTGATCGGCGATGTTCCGGATTCGATCGCGACGGCTGGCGGCACGGTTGCTGGCGGCCGCATGCGTGGCGATCGCGGCCGGCGCGCTCGCGCAGCCGCTGCCGCAATACGACGGCCCCGGTCGGCTGGAAAAGCTCGCCGCCGCGGCCAAGCGGGAAGGCGAGGTGACGATCTACACGTCGACGCCGGTCGAGGACATCAAGGTATTGACCGATGCGTTCGAGCGCAAGTACGGCATTCGCACGAACGTGTGGCGCGCGAGCTCGGAGAAGGTGTTGCAGCGCGGCACGATCGAGGCGCGGGCCGGTCGCTTCGACGTCGACGTGTTCGAGACCAACGGTCCCGAGCTCGAGGTGCTGGCGCGCGAGAAGCTGCTGGCGCCGGTCGAGACGCCGGCGGTGCGCGACCTCGTTCCCGAGGCCGTGCTCCCGCATCGGCAATGGATCGGCACGCGGCTCGTGATTTTCGCGTTCGCCTACAACACGTCGCTGGTGCAGAAATCGGAGCTGCCGAGGACGTACGAGGGATTTGCCGATCCGCGGTGGAAGGGACGCCTCGGCATCGAGGCCGAGGACGCCGACTGGTTCGCCACGGTCAGCGGGCTGCTCGGCGAAGCGAATGCCGAGCGCACGTTCCGGGCGATCGTCGCGACGAACGGCGTCTCGGTCCGCAAGGGGCACACGCTGCTCGCCAACCTCGTCGCGTCGGGCGAGGTGCCGCTCGCGCTCACCGTCTACAACTACAAGGCCGAGCAGCTCAAGAACAAGGGCGCGCCGATCGACTGGTTCGTGCTGCCGCCCGCCATCGCGCGCGCGAACGGCGTCGGCGTGGCGACGAAGGCGCCGCATCCGAACGCGGCGCTGCTGTTCTACGAATTCGCGATCGGACTCGAGGGCCAGACGCTGTTGCTGTCGCGCGACTTCGTGCCGACGAACCGCAACGTCGACACGCAGCTGAACCGCTTCGCGCTCCGCTTCGTCGATCCGCGCGCGGTGGTCGAGGACGCTGCCAAGTGGGAGAAGCGCTACGCCGACATTCTCCGCGCGCAGCCCCGCTGACCGCGCAACTCGCCGCAGTGGTGTTGCACGAGGCGCTCTCGTTCCTCGTCCCCCGTCATCTGCCCCGATGTCCGCAATTGGTCATGCCACTTGACCACCTGACCGTGGCCGCGTAGCCTTCGCCGTTTTCGACGGAGCGCCTGCGACGGTCTCGCGCAGGCGGTCGCGCCATGCCGTTCCAGAGCATCGAGCCCCGGCGGCTGTATCGCCAGATCGCCGATCAGATCCGCGACCTGATCCGGCGGGGCGAGTACACGGCCGGATCGCGGCTGCCGCCGGAGCGCGACCTGGCGCGGCAGCTCGGCGTATCGCGGCCTTCGGTGCGCGAGGCGCTGATCGCGCTGGAGGTCGAGGGGCTGGTCGAGGTGCGGATCGGATCCGGGATCTACGTCCGTGCACAGGACGGCGATGCTGCCGCCGGTGCCGCCGAAGCGGCGGCGGGTCCGTTCGAACTGCTGCGCGCGCGCTACGTGATCGAGGCCGAATGCGCGGCGCTCGCGGCGAAGTCGGCGAGGCGCGCCCAGGTGCAGGCAATCGCCGATGCGCTCGACGAGATGGAGCAGGAGATGGAGGCCGGCCGCGAGCCGCTGCCTTGCGACCGGCTGTTTCACCTGCGGATTGCGGAGGCGACCGGCAACGGAGCGCTCGTGCACGTGATCAAGCTGCTGTGGGACGAGCGCACGGGGCCGCTGTTCTCACGGCTCGAGCACCATTACGATTCACCGGGACTGTGGCGAAGCGCGATGATCGAGCATCGCAAGGTGCTGGAGTCGATCGCCGCGCACGACCCGGACGCCGCGCGCGCCGCCATGCAGCGCCATCTGGACCACGCGTACAAGCGCTTCAGCAAGGGCTGGAACGCGCGCACGAGCCCCTGCGCCGGAGCCGACGGCCGGCATCGCGCAGCGTCGCGGCGCGCAGTCTGATGAACGCGCCAACCACCCACGGGAAAGGAGCCGCCATGCTCGCTTGCCGCATTCATGCCAAGGACGACCTGCGAGTCGAACCGCAGGCGATGCCCGCCGTCGGCGAGAACGAAGTGCTGCTGCGCCTCGGCGCCGGCGGCATTTGCGGGTCCGACCTGCACTATTACTTCGAGGGCCGCAACGGCAGCTTCGTCGTGCGCGAGCCGCTGATTCCCGGTCACGAGGCTTCCGCCGTCGTGGCCGCCGTCGGCTCAGCCGTCACACGGGTCAAGGAAGGCGACAAGGTCGCGGTCAGTCCGTCGCACGCGTGCGGGCGGTGCGGCTATTGCCGCGAGGGGCGCGAGCAGCTGTGCGAGCACATGCGCTTCCTCGGCAGCGCGAGCCGCTTCCCGCACGTGCAGGGCATGTTCTGCGAGTACTTCGTGATGGGCGAGCGCCAGTGCTACCCGGTGGCGGGCGACGTCTCGCTCGGCGAGATCGCGTTCGCCGAGCCCCTCGCTGTCGCGCTGCACGCGGTAGACCGCGGCGGCGATCTCCTCGGCCAATCGGTGCTCGTCACCGGCGCCGGCACCATCGGCTGCCTGACGGTGCTCGCGGCACGCCTCGCCGGCGCGGCGCGGATTACCGTCAGCGACATCCTCGATCGGCCACTGGCCCAGGCGAAAACGGTGGGCGCCGACGTCGCGCTGCACGCGGCGCGCGACGCCGACGCGCTGCGCACACCGCAATTCGACGTCGCGTACGAAGTCTCCGGCAGCTTCAAGGCGCTGCAGACGTGCATGGCCGCCGCCAAGCGCGGCGGCGTCGTCGTGCAGGTGGGCACGCTGCCGCACGAGCCGCTGCCGTTCGTCGTCAACGACGTGATGGCGAAGGAGATCGACCTGCGCGGCGCGTTTCGCTGGGGCATCGAGTTCGACTGGGCGGTCGGCTATCTCGCGTCGCGCAAGGTCGACGTGCGGCCGCTGCTGTCGGGCCAGTATCCGCTCGCGGATGCGGTCGAGGCGTTCCGCGCCGCGGCCGACAAGAATCGCAGCACCAAGGTGCAGCTCGTCGCGTGACGCGCGCCACCTTTCCAGCAGGCAATGTTCGTTCACTTCGAGGAGGCATGATGCGTTTGCTGTCCAAGCTGGTGTTGGCCGCCGCCGCGACGGCGGCATTGACGATCGCTGCGCCCGCGGCCGCGCAGACGAAGCTCAAATGGGCGCACGTCTACGAGACGTCCGAGCCGTTCCACCGCTGGTCGGTGTGGGCCGCCGGCGAGATCGAGAAGCGAACGAACGGGCGCTATCACATCGACGTTTTCCCGGCGTCGAGCCTCGGCAAGGAATCGGACATCAACCAGGGGCTGACGCTCGGCACCGTCGACATGATCATCTCGGGGCTTTCGTTCGCGGCCCGGACGATGCCCCGCTTCGGCGTCGGCTACTACCCGTACACGTTCCGCGACGGCGACCACCTGATCAAGTGGGCGAAGAGCGACGCCTTCAAGCAGCTCGCCGACGAGTATCGGCAAAAGACCGGCATCCAGGTGACGGCGATGACGTACTACGGTACCCGGCACACGACGTCGAACCGGGCGTTCACCGACTGCACGGGCATGAAGGGCCTGAAGATGCGCGTGCCCGACGTGCCGGCGTATCTCGCCCTGCCGAAATCGTGCGGCGCGAATCCGACGCCCATCGCGTTCGCCGAGGTCTACCTCGCGCTGCAGAACGGCACCGTCGATGCGCAGGAGAACCCGCTCACGACGATCGAGGCGAAGAAGTTCTACGAGGTGCAGAAAAACGTCATCCTGACGGGGCACATCGTCGACTCGCTCGCAACGCAGGTCGCGCCGCACGTCTGGAACAAGCTCTCCGACGCGGACAAGAAGGTGTTCACCGACGTGACGCAGGAAGCCGCGCAGAAGGCAACCGCCGAAATCACCAAGCGGGAGGCCGAGCTCGCCGACGAGTTCAAGAAGAAGGGATTGACCGTCACGGCCGTCGACAAGAAGTCGTTCCAGGACGCGATCACGAAGAGCGTCTCGCTGGAGTCGATGGGCTACCAGAAGGCCGATTGGGATCGCATCCAGGCGATCAAGTAGGCCTGCGCTGTGCGGCCCGCCGTCCGGCTCGGCGGGCCGCACCCGAACCCGACGAAGGAATTCCACCGATGAGCACGCCAACGATTCCGGTCGGTAGTGTGGGCGCACCGAACGCCACGACAAAGTCGGCCGACGCCACGGCCGAGGAACACGTTCTCGACGAATCGGGTCATTTCCACGTCACCGATGCGCCGATCGACCTCGGCCACTATACGGTCGAGGCGTGGATCGCGTTCGCGTTCTTCTGGCTGCTGGCGCTGAACGTCTTCTACCAGTTCTTCACGCGCTACGTGCTGAACGACTCGGCGTCGTGGACCGAGGAGATCGCGCGCTACCTGCTGATCTGCATGGTGTTCGTCGGCATCTCCGCCGCCGTGCGGACCAGCCGTCACATCCACGTCGATTTCCTGTACCGGCTGATCCCGCGGCAGGCGGGACGCATTCTCGCGACGCTCGTCGACGTCGTGAAGACCGTGTTCTTCGCCTTCGCGACGGTGCTCACCTGGCAGATGATGGAAAAGATGGTCAATTACAAGATGACGATCATCGACCTGCCGATGAACCTCGTCTACGGCGTCTGCATGTTCGGCTTCGCGTGCGCCACGCTGCGCTCAATCCAGGTCGCCGTCCTGAACTGGCGTCGCGGCTACGGGCTGCTCGAGCGCCCCGAGGCTGCGGAGGAGATCGCGCGATGAGCGCTGCGGGCGAGCCAATCAGGAGGCCGAGGCGATGACTCCGGCGCTGCTCGGTTCGTTCCTCGCCATGATGACGACCGGCGTGCCGGTCGCGATTGCCATGGCCGGATCGGCGCTGGTGTACATCCTGCTGACCGGCAGCACGCCGCCGTTCGCCGTCGTCCACCGGATGATCAGCGGCATCGACAGCTTCCCGCTGCTCGCCGTGCCGTTCTTCATCTTCGCCGGCAACCTGATGAACAACGCCGGCATCACCAACCGCATCTACGACTTCGCGCTCGCGCTCGTCGGCTGGCTCAAGGGTGGCTTGGGCCACGTGAACATCATCGGCTCGGTGATCTTCGCCGGCATGTCCGGAACCGCCATCGCCGACGCCGCAGGCCTCGGGACGATCGAGATCAAGGCGATGCGCGACAAGGGCTACGACCTCGGCTTCTCGGTCGGCGTCACGGCGGCATCCGCGACGCTCGGCCCGATCATCCCGCCGTCGCTGCCCTTCGTCATCTACGCGACGATGGCCAACGTGTCGGTCGGCCAGCTCTTCCTTGCCGGAATTCTCCCGGGCATCGTGATGGCGGTCCTGATGATGCTGACGGTCGCGTACTACGCTCACAAGAACAAGTGGGGCGGCGACATCGCGCTCGAATGGAAGCGCATGGGCAAGGCGCTCACCGAGCTGGCGGTCGTCGTGGCGTTCCCGCTTGCGATGTGGGCCGCGGTAACGCTCGGCATGCCGTTCAACTACGCGCTCGGCGCCGGCCTCGCGCTGCTGTTCCTCGCCGACTGGCGGTTCAAGTTCGACGCCGTGATGCCGATCATGACGCCGATCCTGCTGATCGGCGGCATGTCCACCGGCGTGTTCACACCCACCGAGGGTGCGATCGCCGCGTGCGTATGGGCGCTGATCCTCGGCCTCTTCTGGTACCGGACGATGACGCTGCGGATGCTGGCCAAGGTCAGCATGGACACGATCGAGACGACGGTCACGGTGATGTTCATCGTCGCGGCCGCGTCGATCTTCGGCTGGCTGCTGACCGCCACGCGGGTGACCGACATGGTCGCGCTGTGGGTGCTGTCGTTCACGCACAGTCCGTGGGTATTCCTGCTGCTCGCCAACCTGCTGATGCTCTTCGTCGGCTGCTTCCTCGAGCCGACGGCGGCGATCCTGATCCTCGTGCCGGTGCTGTTGCCGGTCGTGCAGCAGCTCGGCATCGACCCCGTGCATTTCGGCCTGGTGATGGTGCTGAACCTGATGATCGGACTGCTGCACCCGCCGATGGGAATGGTGCTGTTCGTGCTCGCGCGCGTCGCGAATCTCTCGATCGAGAAGACGACGATGGCGATCGTGCCGTGGCTGATCCCGCTCTTGCTGTCGCTGATCCTGATCACGTACGTGCCGCAGATCGCGATGTGGCTGCCGCACGCGCTGATGCGGCAATAGCGTGAACAGTGCCTGACTGATCGATGGACCGGATCGAGCGCATCGAAATCCTGCAGGTCGACCTCGCGCCGAAGGTTGCGCGCAGCGACGCCATCCAGTCGTTCGTCGCGCAGGAGACGCCGATCGTTCGCATCACGTGCGCCGACGGCGCGCAGGGCATCGGGTATTCGTACACGATCGGCACCGGCGGGTCGTCCGTGGTGGCGCTGCTGCGCGACCATCTCGCGCCGCGGCTTGTCGGGCGCGACGCCGCCGAGATCGAGCGCTTGTGGAAGGAGCTGTTCTTTCACACGCACGCCACGGCGGTCGGCGCGATCACGAGCCTTGCGCTCGCCGCGATCGACACCGCGCTGTGGGACCTCAAATGCCGGCGCGCCGGGCGGCCGCTGTGGCAATGCGCCGGGGGCGCGCAGCCACGCGTTCCCGTTTACACGACGGAAGGCGGCTGGCTGCATCATTCGCGCGGCCAGCTGGTCGACGAAGCCCGCGCGGCAAAGCAGCAGGGCTTCCGCGGGGCGAAGATCAAGGCGGGGCGGCCCGCGATCGCCGAGGATGTCGATCGGCTCGGCGCCGTGCGCGAGGCGATCGGCGACGCGTTCGAGATCATGGTGGACGCCAACCAGGCGTTCACCGTCGCCGAGGCGCGCCGTCGCGCGCATGCCTTCACGCCGTTCGGCCTCGCGTGGCTCGAGGAGCCGCTGCCGGCGGAGGACGTCGCCGGGCATGTCGAGCTCGCGGCAGTCGCCACGATGCCGATCGCGGTCGGCGAATCGCTCTACCATCCGTCGCATTTCCGCGACTATCTCGAGCGCCGCGCGTGCTCGATCGTGCAGGTGGATTGCGCGCGCGTCGGCGGCATCACGCCATGGCTCAAGGTCGCCCACCTGGCGGAAACTTTCAATGTCGCCGTCTGCCCCCATTTTCTGATGGAGCTGCACGTTTCGCTCACGGCCGCGGTGCCGAACGGGGCGTGGGTCGAGTACATTCCGCAACTCGACGCGATCACGACGTCGCGGCTTTCGCTCGAGGACGGCTACGCGGTTCCGCCGCAGTCGCCGGGCCTCGGCATCGACTGGAACTTCGCGGCCATTGAGCGCGCCGCCGTGGCGCGCGCCACGATCGATTGAGGAGCCTTCCATGCTGACCCGCTCATCGCTCACGATCCGATTGCATCCCGCCGACGACGTCGTCATCGCGCGGCAGCAGCTGGTCGGGGGAACCAAGTTGCTCGACGAGGACGTCGTCGTCGCCGGCCTCGTGCCACCCGGGCACAAGGTGGCAACGCGCGCGATCGCCGCCGGCGCGCCGGTGCGGCGCTACAACCAGATCATCGGCTTCGCGAGCCGCCCGATCGCGCCCGGCGACCACGTCCATCTGCACAACCTCGCGATGGGCGCGTTCGACCGCGACTATGCGTTCGGCGTGGACGCGAAGCCCACCGATTACGTCGTGCCCGCCGCCACGTTCGAAGGCATCGTCCGCCGCGACGGTCCGAACGCCGGCAAGGTCGCGACGCGCAACTACATCGGCATCCTGTCGACGGTGAACTGCTCGGCAACGGTCGCGCGCGGCATCGCCGGCCACTTCACGCGCGAGCGCCTCGCCGCGTATCCGAACGTGGACGGCGTAGTCGCGCTCACGCACGGCTCCGGCTGCGGCATGGACACGCACGGCGAAGGGATGCAGATCCTGCGGCGCACGCTCGGCGGCTACGCGAAGCACGCGAACTTCGCCGGCGTGCTGATTGTCGGCCTCGGTTGCGAGGCGAACCAGATCAGCGCGCTGCTCGGCGCGCAGGCGCTCGCGGAGGGACCGCTGCTGCGCACGTTCTCGATCCAGGACACCGGCGGGACGGCGAAAACGATCGCCCGCGGCATCGCGATGATCGAAGAGATGCTGCCTCCCACGAACGACGTGACGCGCGAATCCGTATCCGCGTCGCACCTCACCGTCGGCCTGCAGTGCGGCGGCTCGGATGGCTACTCGGGAATCACCGCCAATCCCGCGCTCGGCGCGGCGGTCGACCTGCTCGTGCGCAACGGCGGCACGGCGATACTTTCGGAGACGCCCGAGATCTACGGCGCCGAGCACCTGCTGACGCGCCGCGCGGTGTCGCGCGAGATCGGCGAAAAGCTCGTCGCGCGCATTCGCTGGTGGGAGGACTATACGGCGCGCGAGCGCGGGGAGATGAACAACAACCCGTCGCCGGGCAACAAGGCGGGCGGACTGACGACGATCCTCGAGAAGTCGCTCGGCGCGGTGGCGAAGGGCGGCACGACGAACCTCGTCGACGTGTACGAATACGCGGAGCCCGTTATGGCGAAGGGTTTCGTCTACATGGACACGCCAGGCTACGATCCGGTGTCGGCGACGGGCCAGGTCGCGGGCGGTGCGAACATGATCGTGTTCACGACGGGCCGCGGATCGGCGTACGGTTGCGCGCCTGCGCCTTCGCTCAAGCTCGCGACGAATACGGCGCTCTGGCAGCGGCAGGAAGAGGACATCGATCTCAATTGCGGCGAGATCGTCGATGGCGGCGCCACCGTCGCGCAAGTCGGCGAGCACCTCTTCCGGATGATGATCGACACTGCGTCGGGCACCCGGTCGAAGAGCGAGTTGCACGGCTACGGGCAGAACGAATTCGTGCCCTGGTACGTGGGAGCGGTGATGTGAAGCGGCGTGCGGCCGCGGCGGCGGTTGACATCGCCGCACGGCCGCCCGTACGCTGCACCGGAGCGCGCCACGCGCGAAGCATCGGCGCCGCGCGCACATAATGGAGTCGTTCAAGGAGGAATCGATGAAGCTCGTCACGAAGTGCGCCGCCGCGCTGCTTGCGCTCGGCATGCTGGGCGCGGCCGCACCGGCCGCGGCGCAGGAGAAGATCGTCGTCTGGTGGGTCAAGGGGTTCTATCCGTCCGAAGACGCCGCACTGTTCGAGGCGATCAAGAAGTTCGAGGCGAAGAGCGGCGTCAAGGTCGAGTTGTCGCAATACGCGGTGCAGGACGGCATTCCGAAGACGGTCGCGGCGCTCGACGCCGGCAATCCGCCGGACGTCGCGTACTTCGACGTCTACGACTTCCAGGTGCTCGGCAAGTGGGCGTTCGAGGGCAAGCTCGAGGACCTGTCCGACATCCTGACACCGATGAAGGACAAGTTCCTGCCCAACACGATCGAGACGACGTACCTCTTCAACGACAAGGCGAAGAAGCGCGCGTATTACGGCTTCCCGATCAAGCAGCAGACGATGCACATCGAGTACTGGAAGGACATGCTCGCCGAAGCCGGCGACACGAGCATTCCGGAAACGTGGAAGGAGTACTGGGCGTTCTGGTGCGACAAGGCGCAGCCGGACTACCGGAAGAAGACCGGCAAGCGAATCTACGGCACGGGCTTCCCGATGGGCGTCGATTCGAGCGACTCGTACTACTCGTTCCTGACGTTCATGGACGCGTACAACGTCAAGCTCGTCGACGACAGCGGCAAGGTCACGGTCAGCGACCCGAAGGTGCGGCAGGGCATGATCGGCGCGCTGCGCGACTACACGACTCCGTACACGAAGGGCTGCACGCCGCCGTCGGCGACGTCGTGGAAGGACCCCGACAACAACGTCGCCTTCCACAACAAGACGACGATCATGACGCACAACGCGACGATCTCGATCGCCGCGAAGTGGTTCGACGACATGAACAACGAGAAGCTCAAGCCCGAGGAGCGGGAGCAGGCGAAGAAGAACTACTACGAGAACATCGCGACGGCCGGCTTTCCGAAGAAGCCCGACGGCTCGCCGATGACGTACCGCGCGGCGGTGAAGACCGGCGCGATGTTCGCGGATTCGAAGAACAAGCGGCGCGGCAAGGAATTCATCGCGTTCCTGATGCAGGACGAGAACCTTATTCCATACGTCGAGGGCGCGCTCGGCCGCTGGTACCCGGTGACGAAGTCGGGTGCGGCGCGCCTTTCGTTCTGGCTTGCCGACCCGCATCGCACGTCGGTGCAGCGCCAGTTCTCAGCGGGCACGACGACGTTCGAGTTCACGAAGAACTGGAAATTCACGATCCTGAACAACGAGAACGTCTGGGCGAAAGCGATGAACCGCGTTGTGAGCGAGAAGTGGCCCGTCGAAAAGGCGGTGGACGAGATGCTCGCGCGCATCAAGGAAGTCGCAGGGTAAAACTTCTGATGGCCAACGGGGCGGCGCGGCCGCCCCGTCTTTCATGTATTCAAGACGCCCGTGTCTACAGTAGTGCTGCCGCACATCGACGCGGTCCACCCGGCGCCGCGGCGCCGGCTGTCGACCTGGCAAGCGTGGGGGCTCGTCCTCCTTGCCCCGTACGTCGTCGTGTTCGCGGTGTTCGTCGTCTACCCGGTGGGCTACGGCCTGTGGCTCGCGCGGCATCCGGCGAGCTACGTCGCACTCGCCGACGATCCCGTCTTCGCGGGATCGGTCGTCAACACGCTGCTGTTCCTGGCCGTCGCGATCAACTTGAAGATGATCGTCGCGCTGCTGCTGTCGGGATTCTTCGTCAACACGCGCACGTGGATCAAATGGCTGTCGGTGCTGTTCATCCTGCCCTGGGCGGTGCCGTCGATTCCGACGATCCTGTCGATCCGCTTCATGCTGAATCCCGAGTGGGGCGTGATCAACCAGCTCATCTTCCGGCTGACCGCCGAGGACGGCCCGAACTGGCTCAACGACCGCTGGCTCGCTCTCTCGATGGCGATGCTGGTCCACGTCTGGAAGAGCCTGCCGTTCTGGACGATGATCATGATCGCCGGGCGGCTCGCGATCCCGAAGGAGCTCTACGAGGCGGCCGGCGTCGACGGTGCGTCGCGCTTCCAGCAATTCCGCTTCATCACGTGGCCGTCGATGCAGACGCTGTACCTGACGTCGACGATCCTGTCGATGATCTGGACGCTCGGCGACTTCAACAGCGTCTACCTGCTGACCGGTGGCGGCCCCGCGGATCTCACGCACATCCTCGCCACGCTCGGCATCCGCTACCTTCGGCTCGACCAGGTCGACCTCGCGATGGCGACGATCGTCTGCGCGATGCCGCTGGTGCTGCCGCTCGTGTACTTCATGATGAAGCGCCTTTCCCGCTGACGTTCGATGAAGAAGATCGTCACCGAGGCCAAGCTGCTGCTGATCGGCATTCCGGTCGCGATCTGGACGCTGCTGCCGATCTACAACCTGTTCATCTTCTCGATCTCGACGAAGAACGAGGCGTTCTCGGGCAAGCTGTGGCCCGACCATCCGACGCTGCGCAACTTCGAGATCGTGTTCCGCGAGGAGCATCATTTTCTCGGCCATTTCTGGCGCCAGCTCGGCAACTCGCTCGTGATCGCGATCGCCGTGGGCCTGCTCACGCTGCTGGTCGCGACGACGGCGGCGTTCGCGATCAGCCGCCTCAAGGTTCGCGGCGGCCGCGTCGTGCTGAATTGCGCGCTGTTGACGTATTTCATCCCGGCCGCGTTCCTCGCCGTGCCGATGTACAAGGCGATGGGCACGTACGGGCTGCTGAACAACCAGTGGTCGCTGATCCTCGCGATGGTCACGATCGCGTCGCCGTATGCGATCTGGGTGCTGAAGCAGGCGTCCGACAAGCTGCCGTTCGAGCTCGACGAGGCCGCGCGCATCGACGGCGCGTCTCCGCTCCAGCTCTTTCGCCTCGTGTACCTGCCGCTGATGGCGCCGTCGCTCGTCGCCGTGGGCGTGTATGCGCTGCTGCTCGCGTGGAACGAATACCTGTACGCGTTCCTGTTGCTTTCGAACGAGCGCGACCTCACGCTGGGGGTCGCGCTCGGGCTGTTCCTGTCGGCCGACGATTCGCCGTGGGAGCTCCTGATGACGACGGGACTCCTCTACGCGCTGCCGCCCGCGGCCATTTATTACGTGTTCAAGCGCTACATGCAGTCCGGACTCACCGCCGGCGCCGTGAAGGCATGAGGTAACCATGGCATCTGTTTCATTCCACAACGTCGAAAAAGCCTTCGGCGCCACGAAGGTCATCCACGGCATTTCGTTCGACATCCGCGACGGCGAGTTCATGGTGCTGGTCGGTCCTTCGGGCTGCGGCAAGTCGACGCTTCTGCGCATGCTCGCGGGTCTCGAGGAGATCACCGCAGGCACGGTCGCCATCGACGGGAGGCCGGTGAACGACGTCGACTCGAAGGATCGCGACATCGCGATGGTGTTCCAGAGCTACGCGCTGTATCCGCACATGAGCGTGCGCGACAACATGGGCTTCAGCCTGCGGCTGCGCAAGGCTGCGAAGTCCGAGATCGACGCGCGCGTCGCGCGGGCGGCGAAGATCCTGAACCTCGAGCCGTATCTCGGGCGCTATCCGCGGGAGCTCTCCGGCGGCCAGCGGCAGCGCGTCGCCATGGGGCGCGCGATCGTCCGCGATCCCAAGGTGTTTCTGTTCGACGAGCCGCTGTCGAACCTCGACGCCAAGCTCCGCGTGCAGATGCGCTCGGAGATCAAGGCGCTCCACCAGCGCCTGAAGACCACCACCGTCTACGTCACGCACGACCAGATCGAGGCGATGACGATGGCCGACCGCATCGTCGTCATGCACGACGGCATCGTCGAGCAGATCGGCACGCCGCTCGAGCTCTACGACCGGCCCGAGAACCTGTTCGTCGCGCAGTTCATCGGCTCGCCCGCGATGAACATCGTGCAGGGCACGCTGCGGCGCGCGAACGGCACGGCGCACGTCGAGACACCGGACGGCATCCGCTGGCCGCTCGGGCACGGCGCCGGCGCCGACGGCCAGGCGGTGTCGTACGGCGTGCGCCCCGACCATCTCGAGCTCGCGGCCAACCAGCCCCATACCGTGCCGGCCGAGGTCATCGTCGTCGAGCCGACGGGCTCGGAAACCGAGCTCGTCGTGCGCATCGGCGATGCGCAGATGATCGTCGAGACGCACGGCCGGCCGAAGCTCGCGCCCGGCGACCGGGTGACGTTCCTGGTCGAGCCCGGCAACGTGCATCTGTTCGACCAGCAGACGGGGCAGCGCCTCTCGGCGTGAGCGAAACAGGATGCAGCCGGCACCCCAACCGGGCGCCCGCCTCGCGCCGATCGCGACGACGGCGCGACTGACGCTGCGCGAGATCGACGGCGGCGACGCGCCGTTCATCCTGACGCTCGTCAACGACGCCGCCTGGCTGCGATTCGTCGGCGACAAGAACGTGCGCACGGAGAGCGACGCGCGCCGCTACATCGAAGCCGGCCCGGCCACGATGTACGCGCAGCGCGGCTTCGGCTTGTGGCTCGCCGAGCGCAGCGAGGACGGCGTGCCGATCGGCATGTGCGGTCTCATCAAGCGCGACGCGCTGCCCGACGTCGACCTGGGCTTCGCCTTCCTGCCGGCCTATCGCGGCAACGGCTACGCGTTCGAGGCTGCGCAGGCCGCAATCGACTTCGCATGGGACAGACTCGGGCTCGCGCGCATCGTCGCGATCACCGCGCCCGACAACGACGATTCCGTACGGCTGCTCGAGCGGCTCGATTTCCGCTTCGAGCGCATGCTGCGGCTGGCGGACGACGCGCCCGCGGTGAGGCTGTACGCGGCGCGGCGGCCGCGATCGCGAGAGGACTGAATGGCCAACGACGTCAAGCGCAAGCTCCGCTCCGCCGAATGGTTCGGCCGCCACGACCGCGACGCGCTGGTCCACCGCTCGTGGATGAAGAACCAGGGCATCCCGCACGACCAGTTCGACGGCCGGCCGGTGATCGGCATCTGCAACACCTGGTCGGAGGCGACACCCTGCAACGCACACTTCCGCGAGCTCGCCGAGCACGTCCGGCGCGGCGTGCTCGACGCCGGTGGATTCCCGATCGAGTTCCCGGTCATGAGCCTCGGCGAGGGGATGATGCGGCCGACGACGATGCTCTTTCGCAACCAGTGCGCGATGGACGTCGAGGAGTCCATTCGCGCCAATCCGTTCGACGGCGTCGTGCTGCTGATGGGCTGCGACAAGACGACGCCGGCGCTTCTGATGGGCGCCGCGTCGTGCGATCTGCCGACGATCGGCGTGTCCGGCGGCCCGATGCTGAACGGGCGCTTCCGCGGGCAGGCGATCGGCTCGGGCACGCACGTGTGGAAGTTCACCGAGATGCTGAAGATCGGCCAGATGAACGAGGCCGACATGATCGAGGCCGAGTCCTGCATGTCGCGCTCGGCCGGTCACTGCATGACGATGGGCACGGCGTCGACGATGGCGTCGATGGTCGAGGCGCTCGGCATGGGGCTGCCCTCGAATGCGGCGATCCCCGCCGTCGATTCGCGCCGCCGCGTGCTTGCGCGCATGGCCGGCCGCCGCATCGTGCAGATGGTCGGCGAGGACCTGCGGATGTCGAAAATCGCGACGCGGCAGGCGTTCGAGAACGCGATCATGGTGAACGGCGCGATCGGCGGCTCGACGAACGCCGTCGTCCACCTGCTTGCGATCGCCGGCCGCCTCGGCGTCACGCTCACGCTCGACGACTGGGATCGCCTCGGTCGATCGATGCCGTGCATCGTCAACCTGATGCCATCGGGCGAGTTCCTGATGGAAGACTTCTATTACGCGGGCGGCCTGCCGGTGGTCATACGCGAGATCGGCGCGCGGCTTCACAAGGATGCGCTGACCGTCAACGGCCGCACGATCTGGAAGAACTCGCAGGACGCCGTCAACTACGACGAGCGCGTGATCACGCCGCTCGCGCGGCCGTTCAAGCCGCAGGGCGGCATCACCGTGCTGCGTGGCAACCTCGCTCCCGACGGCGCGGTGCTGAAGCCTTCCGCGGCGACGCCCGCGCTGATGAAGCATCGCGGGCGGGCGGTGGTGTTCGACGACATCGACGACCTGCACCGGCGCATCGACGATCCGGCACTCGACGTGAGCGCGAACGACATCCTCGTGCTTCGCAACTGCGGCCCGAAGGGCTATCCGGGATTTCCCGAAGTCGGCAATTTCGCGCTGCCCGCGAAGCTGTTGCAGCAGGGCGTGACCGACATGGTGCGCATCTCCGACGCGCGCATGTCCGGCACGGCCTACGGCACGGTCGTGCTGCACACGGCGCCCGAGGCGGCGGCCGGCGGTCCGCTCGCGCTCGTCGAGAACGGCGACATGATCGAGCTCGACGTCGAGGCGCGTCGCCTGCATCTCGACGTCGCGGACGACGTGCTCGCGAGCCGACGTGCGCGGTGGAAGGCGCCAGCGCCGCATGCAGCGCGCGGCTGGGTGAAGCTCTACTGCAGCACGGTGCAGCAGGCCGACAAGGGTGTCGACCTCGATTTTCTCGTCGGCAGCTCCGGTGCGCCGGTCGGTCGCGAAAGTCACTGACGCGCGAAACGCGATGCGCACGCTCCGGCACCTGTTCGACAACAACCGCGCGTGGTCGGAGCGCATCCGCCGGCAGGACCCCGATTTCTTTGCCAAGCTCTCAGGGCAGCAGGCGCCGGCCTTCCTGTGGATCGGATGCTCGGACAGCCGGGTGCCCGCGAACGAGATCGTCGGTCTGCTGCCCGGCGAGCTGTTCGTCCATCGCAACGTCGCCAACCTCGTCGTGCACACCGATTTGAACTGCCTGTCGGTGATGCAGTTCGCAATGGACATTCTCAAGGTCCGTCACATCATCGTGTGCGGGCACTACGGCTGCAGCGGCGTGCATGCGGCGCTGCGCGGTGACCGGCTCGGCCTGTCGGACAACTGGCTGCGGCACGTCGACGACGTGCGGCAGAAGCACCGTGATCGCCTCGCGACCGCTGCCGACGCGGCGGATCGCCTGTGCGAGTTGAACGTCATCGAGCAGGTCGCGAACGTCTGCCAGACGACGATCGCCCGCGACGCGTGGCAGCGCGGGCAGGAGCTCTCGGTGCACGGCTGGATCTACAGCCTGCGGGACGGGCTGCTGCGCGACCTCGGCACGACGGTGGACGGCATCGGCGAAACGGAAGCCGTTCACCGCGCGGCGCTCGACGCGCTGCGCTGAACGACGGGGCCGCGCGATGCCGATGTCCGACTACATCCGGAACCTGCGCGCCATGATCGGCACGACGGTGCTCGAAGTGCCGACGGTGAGTGTCCTGGTCTTCGACGCGCAGGACCGCGTGCTGCTCGTACGCCACGCCGAGGGCAACAACTGGACGACGCCCGGTGGCATGATGGAGCCGTACGAGACGCCCGCCGACGCCGCCCTGCGCGAGACGTGGGAGGAGACGGGCCTTCTCGTCGCGCTCACCCGGATCGTCGGCGTGTTCGGCGGACCGCTGTGCTCGAGCACGTACGGCAACGGCGACAAGGTGGCGTGGGTGTCCACGGTGTTCCGCGGCGAGATCGTGAGCGGAACGCCGCGGCCCGACAACGAGGAGACGCTCGAAGTGCGCTACTTCGCGCGGCCGGATCTCGATCTCGTCCGATGCAAACCGCACGCGCGGTTGTTCGTCGAGGCAGGCTGGTCGGGACAGGCGGCGGCCCAGTTTCAGCCGCCCGCGTGGCAGCCGCCGGCGTAGCACAGCGGCACCTTTCGCGCCTCGCGAAAAACCTGAATTGAATGGAGCGGAAGGACCGCTCCCTCGCGCGGGAGTGGGAGGTCCCCGCTCACGAACGGGGCTCCCGCGCAAGGGAGAGGATTCGGTCGCTGCCCGTTGCCGGGCTTCCTCCTATGATCGATTCCCTCTCAGGAATCATGTCGGCCGCGATCGTCGTCGGGTCGCTTTGTGTGCCAGACTATCGCTCCAATATGTCAACGACGCAACATTTCTTTGACGATAAAGACTATTTCTGTAAAGATCGGCCACGATCAACTGAAAAGTTGTCAAGGATTGACGTTGCAGCGCAACATGGATGCGTCGACACGCGCGGCGGCGCGATCGGTGATCGGATCGAGGATCCGCGACCGGCGCCGGTCGCTGCGCATGACGCAGGCGGCGCTTGCGACCCGCGTCGGCATCTCGGCGTCGTATCTGAATCTGATCGAGGCGAACAAGCGCAGCATCGGCGGCGGCTTGCTGAAGCGGATCGGGGATGCGCTCGAATTGCCGCTCGAAAGTCTCGACGGCGCCGCGGAGCGTCGCCTGCTCGACGACCTGGACGAGATCGCCGGAGCGCCGATGCTCGCATCCCTTCCGCTGGCCGGGTCGGCGAGCGACCTCGCGGCGCGACACGGCGCTTGGGCACATGCGCTGGTGTTCCTGCACCGCGCATGGCGTGATCGCGACCGGGCAGTCAATGCGCTGTCCAATCGCTTGTCGCAGGATCCGTTTCTCGGCGACGCCGTGCACCGGATGCTGACCCGCGTCGCGGCGATCCGCTCGGCCGCGGAAATCCTAGGCGCGACCGACGATCTCGAGCCGGACGAGCAGCGCAGGTTCGCGCAGATCGCGAGCGTCGAAAGCGAGCGGCTGTCCGACGTCGCGCACGCGCTGGCCGCGTTCTTCGACAAGGACGTGAGCGACGCGCATCCGCGCACGCCGATCGAGGAAGTCGACGACTTCCTGCTCGACCGCGGCAATCACTTCCCCGCACTCGAGTCGGTTGCCGACGACTTGCGCGCCGCATGCGGCGATGCGAGCGAGCGCGCGCTGGCCGATTACCTGCGGCGCGTGGAAAACGTCGCGATCGGCTACCGGCGTGCCTCGGCCGGCACGCTCTTCGAATACGACGCGCAGGGGCGAAAGCTCGTCATGGACGAGACGCTTCCCGCACCAACGCGGCGGTTCGAGCTCGCGCGACTTGCCGCCGATCTTTTCCGTCAGGGCGCGAGGCTCAGTGCGGAAATGGACGCGTCGCCGCAGCTTCGCAGCGCTGCGGCGCGCCGGCGCGCACGCCGCGTGCTGTCGTCGTACGTCGCCGGCGCCGTGCTGTTCCCGTACGCCGACTTTCGGGAAGCCGCCGTTGCCTCGCGCTACGATATCGAGCATCTGGTGCGTCGCTTCGACGCGAGCTTCGAGCAGGTGTGCCATCGCCTCACGACGCTGCAGCGGCCGGGCGCCGAAGGCATTCCGTTCGGACTGATGCGCGTCGATGCGGCGGGCTACGTCACGAAGCGGCTTCCGCTCCCGCGCCTTTTGCTGCCCCGCTACGGCAACGCCTGTCCGATCTGGGCGCTGTACGCCGCGTTCCAGACGCCGGGCGAAATCGTCCGCCAGATCGCCGAATTTCCCACGGGCGACCGGTTTCTGTTCGTCGCCTGCGCAGTGGACAAGGTGCGGCCGGCCTATGCGATGCCGCGGCGCCTGATGTCCGTCATGCTCGCGTGCGACGTGCTGCATGCCGACCGCACGATCTACGGCGAAGGACTGCGCCTGGCCTCGGCGGCGAAGGCGGTGCCGGTCGGCTCCAACTGCCGCCTGTGTGTGCGCAACGATTGCGCCTACCGGGAAGAGGATCCGATCGTCGGCGCCTGACCTCGGGCGCCGCGAACGCTACACTCGCAGGCCAGGCATTTGGGAGAACGCCTTCCATGTCAACGCGCGTGCTGATCGTCGAAGACGAGCCGAACATCGTGGAGTCGCTGTCGTTCCTGCTCAACCGCGGCGGCTTCGAAGTCGCATCGACGGGCGACGGCGAGGCGGCGCTCGCTGCCCTGCGATCGCAGCCGGCGCGCGTGATGATCCTCGATCTCATGCTCCCGAAAGCGAACGGCTTCGAAGTGCTGAAGGCGGTCAGGACCGACCCCGCACTCGCCGGCGTGCGCGTGCTGATTCTCACCGCGAAGGGACAGGCGAGCGACCGGCACCGGGCCGAGGCGATCGGCGTCGACGCCTTCATGACCAAGCCGTTTTCCAATCGCGAGATCATGAGCGAGGTACGGCGGCTCGCCGAAGGCTAGCGGCGAACGCCATGGCGGCCGACAGCGCATCGGAGCACGAGGCCGAACGCGCCCCCGATCCGGGACGCGCCCGCGACCTGGCCCGGATCGTCACGCTGCTCGGGACGGTGCTGTTCATGCCGCCGGTAGTCGTGCTGTTCGCGACCGACACGCGCATCGGCGGCATGCCGCTGATCGTCGTCTACCTGTTCGGGGTGTGGCTCGCGCTGATCGGCGTTGCCCGCCTGCTCTCGCACCGGCTCGAGCCGCGGCCGCCGGACGCCTCGCGAAGCCCCCCAGACGCCGGCATCGACGGACGCCGGCCACGATAGCGGCCACGGACGCCAGCCACAATAGCGGCACGATCGCCAGGCACGATAGCGCATGCTTTCCGCCGATTTCGTCCTGTTCATCGCGCTCGTGTACGTCGCGGTGCTGTTCACCGTGGCGTTTCTCGGCGATCGCCGCGCTCGCGGCGGCCGCCTGGGGCTGCTGCAGTCGCCGCTCGTCTATACGCTGTCGATCTCGATCTACTGCACGTCGTGGACGTTCTACGGCGCGGTCGGATCGGCGGCGCGCAGCGGCCTCGAGTTCCTCACGATCTACATCGGACCGACGCTGGTGTTCGTCGGCTGGTGGATGATTTTGCGCAAGCTGGTGCGCATCGGCCACACGCACGGCATCACGTCGATCGCCGACATGATCTCGTCGCGCTACGGCAAGAGCGCCACGCTGGCGGCCGTCGTGACGCTGATCGCGGTCATCACGACCACGCCGTACATAGCGCTGCAGCTCAAGGCGGTGACGACGAGCTTCGACGTCATCGACAGTGTGAGCCCGGATCCGCTCTCCGGCCTCCCCCGCGCCATGCCCGACTACACGCTCGGCTTCTGGATCGCGTTCGGCATGGCGGTGTTCGCGATCCTGTTCGGCACGCGCACCATCGACGCCAAGGAGCGCCACCACGGCGTCGTCGCGGCGATCGCGCTCGAGGCGATCATCAAGCTTGTGGCGCTGCTCGCCGTAGGGGCGCTCGTCGTGTTCGGCATCCTCGACGGCCCGGGCGGCATTTTCACGTTCGCGCCGCCGGCGATGCTGCAGACTCCGGACGTCTTCGGCCCGCGCTGGGTCACGCTGACGTTCCTTGCCGCCGCGGCGATCGTCTGCCTGCCGCGCGAGTTCCATGTGATGGTCGTCGAGAACTTCGACGAGCGGCACCTGAGGACCGCCTCCTGGATGTTCCCGCTCTATCTGTTCCTGATCACGCTGTCGGTGCTGCCGATCGCGATCGCGGGGCTCGCATTCCTGCCCAAGGGCTCCAACCCCGACATGTTCGTGCTCACGCTGCCGATGTGGTCGGGGCACGACCATCTCGCGCTGCTCGCGTTCCTCGGCGGCTTCTCGTCGGCGACGTCGATGGTGATCGTCGCCTGCATCGCGCTTTCGACGATGCTGTCGAACCACATTGTCGTGCCGGCGGCGCTGCGCCTCGGGCTCATTGACCTGCCGGCCGACGGCGAAATCCGGCGCTTCCTGCTTGCGAGCCGGCGCGTCGGCATCTGCCTGATCCTGCTGCTCGGCTTCCTCTATTACCGGTTGAGCGGCAGCGGCAACGACCTCGCGTCGATCGGCCTCATCGCCTTCGCCGGTGTCGTGCAGGTGCTGCCGAGCCTGGTCGGCGGACTGTTCTGGCGGCGCGCCAACGCGGCCGGCGCGCTTGCCGGGCTCGTCGGCGGCTCGCTGCTGTGGGCGTACACGCTCTTCCTGCCGAGCTTCGCCGGCGGATTCGTCGTGTCTCCGCGCGTCATCGCGGAGGGACCGTTCGGGTTCGGGTTGCTGCGCCCGCACGCACTGCTCGGAATCACCGGCGTCGATCCGCTCGTCCATTCGCTGTGCTGGAGCCTCGCGATCAACACGCTGCTGTTCGTGTTCGTCTCGCTCGCGCGCGAGCAGCGGCCGCTCGAGCGCCTGCAGAGCACGCTGTTCGTCGACGTCTTCCGCACGTCGGCCGAGGCGACGTCGGGCGTCCTGCGCCGCCAGGCGACCGTTCAGGACTTGCGCCTGCTCGCCGTCCGGATTCTCGGCGCGGACGCGACACGCGAGACGTTTCGCGACGCCGCGCGCGCACAGGGGCTGCGCGGCGACGTGCCCGTCGTCGACGGCGCGTTCATCACGCAGCTCGAGCGGAGGCTCGCCGGGAGCGTGGGCGCCGCTTCCGCGCATGCGCTGATCTCGCAAGCGGTGAGCGGCGAGACGATCAGCCAGGATGAATTGATGCGGATCGCCGACGAAACGCAGCGGATGCGCGAGCACTCGCGCCAGCTCGAGGAGAAATCGCGCGAGCTCGAGGCCGCCGCCAGCCAGCTATCCGAGGCGAACCAGAGGCTGACCCGTCTCGACGCCGAGAAGGACGACTTCCTCTCGCAGGTGAGCCACGAAGTGCGCACGCCGATGACGTCGATCCGCTCGTTCGCCGAGATTCTGCTCGACGAGCGCGACCTGGCTGCGGATCACGCGGCGCGTTATCTGCGGATCATCCACGACGAAAGCGTGCGCCTCACGCGGCTGCTCGAAAGCACGCTCGATCTTTCGGTGCTCGAGCGCGGGGAGGCGCCATGGCAGACGACGCCCATCGACCCGGAGATCGCGCTCGACAGCTCGATCCGGACCTGCTCGGGGCTCGCCGCGAGCATGGGCGTCCGAGTCATTTGCGGCGAGCGGGCGGCCGGCGTCCGCGTTCTCGCCAACAGCGACCGGCTGGCGCAGGTATTCATCAACCTCATCGCGAACGCCGTGAAGTACAACACCAGCGACGCGCCGCAGCTCGTGATCACGAGCCGCGTGCGGGAGACCCGCTACGAGGTGCTGTTCGAGGACAACGGGCCCGGCATCCGGCCTGACGAGCGCGAGCGCATCTTCGCCAAGTTCGCGCGCGGCACGGCGGAGGCGCGGCGCGATCCGGCGGGGGCCGGGCTGGGCCTCCCGATCAGCGGGCAGATCATGCGCCGCTTCGGCGGCTCGCTGACTCTTCTGGCCGACCGCGGGCCGGGCGCGTGCTTTTGCGTCGCGCTCGCGCGGGCTTGACTCGCTGCGAAGGGCTGCCCGGGCGGCATGCAGCGGACACCGGCTGTCCCATCTGCGGCAGCTCGGCGAAAAACCGCGAGAGCACGGGTCCGAGCCGCGTGAGCTCGCTGCGATGCATGGCGGCGAGCTTGGCCAGCAGCTGGCGGCCGCGACCGGTCAGGCGCAGCTCGACCTTGCGCCGGTCGGCGCTCGACACCTCGCGCAGCACGAGCTTCTCGTCCACCAGCCGGTCGACCAGCCCGACCGCGCTGTTGTGCTTGATGAAGAGCTGACGGGCGAGATCGCCGATCGTCACGCGCCGCTCGTCGGGACACGCGCGCAGCACCAGCATCGCCTGGTAGTGCTGCGTGGTGAGGCCGACGGCCGCGGCCGCGTCCTCGCTGAACCGCAGGAAGCCGCGCAGCGCGTGGCGGAACGCGGCGAGCTGCGCGTAGTCGCGCGTCGCCAGCCTGAATCGGGTTTCGGCCTTCCTCAGCAGCACGATGGTCTCGCGGGCGGCGCGCCGCTAAGCCGCCCAAGAGGCCGCCCGTCGCCCGATAATATCGTCATGCGACATACCCGCGCAATATCGTTTCACGATATATTGGCGTCAGTGGGAGGATCAACCAAACCTGGAGGAGAACGTCATGCAGGAACGCAAGGGGGATCCCCACAGCACCAGACGGCGTGAGCTGATCCGCGCCGGCCTCGGGCTCGCCGGTGGCCTGGCGCTGCCCGCGGGCTATGCGACGCGCGCATTCGCCGACGACCAGCCGCCGATCGGCACGTGGCCGGCCGGCTCGCAGGGCGACTCGGTGTTCATCGGCATCTGCGTGCCGCGCACCGGCACCTACGCGGCGCAGGGCGAGGACGAGCTCAAGGGCTACGAGCTCGCCATCGCGCACATCAACGAGGGTCACCCGCTGATCCGGGCCATCTCGCCCAAGACGAAGAAGGGCGTGCTTGGCAAGCAGGTGAAGTACGGCTCCGCCGACTCCGCCGCGAAGCCGAACCAGGCGGTGCAGGCCGGGCAGCGCTTCATCACCGAGAACAAGGCGGTCCTCCTGACCGGCTCGACGTCGAGCGCGGTGGCCGTCGCGATGAACAAGCTCGCACAGCGCGAGAAGGTGCTCTACGTGGCCGGCATCTCCGGCTCGAACGACACGACCGGCAAGGACTGCGTGCGCTACGGCATGCGACAGAACTTCTATGGCGAGACGGCGGCGAACGCGCTCGGCCCCGTGCTGGTCAAGCAATTCGGCAAGAACCGCAAGGCGGCGTTCATGACGCCCGACTACACGTACGGCCACACGGTCACGAAGTCGATGAACGACTACCTGACGAAGAACGGCGGCTGGACGATGGTGACGAACCAGGTGTCACCCCTCGGTGCGCCGGATTACAGCTCGTACCTGACGAACGTCGCGAACTCCGGCGCGGAATTCCTGATCAACGTGAACTGGGGCCACGACGCCGTGCTGTCCACGCAGCAGGCGAAGCAGTTCGGCATCCTGCCCAAGATGCAGCTCGTGATCCCGTACCAGATTCCGTTCCTCGCACCCGAGGTGGGCGCGGAGCTGACGGAGGGCGTGTACGCCGCAACCGACTTCTGGTGGACGCTCGAGGACCGCTTTCCGCTGGCGAAGATGTTCGTCGACGCGTTCCAGAAGAAATACAACTATCGCCCTGAGTGGGGTGCCGAGAACGCGTACATGGAGTTCGCGCTCTGGGCCGAGGCCGTCGAGAACGCGGGCACGTTCTATCCGCCCGCGGTGATCAAGTCGTACGAGGCGGGCCGCAAGATCAATTCGGTCGTCGGCGAGGTGTATTTCCGCGGCGCGGACCATCAGCTCGTGCGCCCGGTCATCATCGTCAAGGGCAAGAAGCCAAGCGAGATGCGGAACAAGGAGGACTTCTGGCAGGTGATGGAAGTCGTGCCCGGCCTGCCGCTGATGCAGCAGCCGGACGCGTTCGGCTGCAACCTCGGCGACTACACCTGAACGGGTAATAGGCGCTCCGCGCCGCGGCCGGTGATTGCCGACCGCGGCGCGCTTCGCATGCAACGCGCCACGCGGCGGGCGTCGTCGCGCGCAATGAACTCACCGTCATGATCACCTGGTCGAATTTCGTCTCGCAGCTCTTCAACGGCCTGGCGCTCGGCGCGCTCCTCGCGCTGATCAGCTCGGGCCTGACGATCATCTACGGCACGCTCGGCGTGCTCAATCTCGCGCACGGCGCGATGTTCATGCTGGGCGGCTACGCGGGCTACGTCGCCTACGAGGCCACCGGCTCGTTCATCGTCGCCTTGATCGGCGGCGCGGTGTTCCTGCTGCTCGTCGGGATCGTGATCGAGCGCGTGATCATCCGTCATTTCTACACCCGCCCGCACGGCGACCAGCTGCTCGTCACGTTCGGGCTGTCGATCGTATTCGTCGAGATCGTTCGCTTCTTCTTCTCGAGCCTGTCGAAGACGGTGCCCGCGCCGCCGCTGCTGTCGGGCATCACGTCGCTCGGGTTCATGGTCTATCCCACCTATCGGCTGGCCGTCGTGGGCATCGTCGCCGTCGCGCTGCTGGCGCTGTTCTTCCTGCTCTACAAGACCCGCCTCGGCATGATCGTGCGCGCGGGCATCGAGGATTCCACGATGGTGGATTCGCTCGGCATCAACGTCTATCGCGTGTTCATGATCGTGTTCGGCATCGGCTCGATGGCGGTCGGATTCGCCGGCATCGTCAATGCCCCGGTGGTTTCGCTGACCCCGGACATGGGCGAGGCGATCCTCGTGCAGACGTTCGTCGTCGTCGTCATCGGCGGCGTCGGGTCGTTTCCCGGCGCGGTGCTCGGCGGCATCATCGCCGGCGAGATCATCAGTCTCACGTCGATGGTCGACCCCGGATACGCGTACGTCATGCTGTTCGCGGCGATGGTGCTCGTCCTGCTCGTGCGGCCGCACGGGCTGCTCGGCACGAGAGGGCGGGAATGAGTGCCCGTCCTGTGCAAGCGGGCGTCGCCGGCGCCCCGGGTGTCGACGCGCCGCAGCGAGTGGCGGTGCAGCCGCAGCGGCAGCGCAGGTTCGTCGTCGAGGCGATCACCGCGGCCGTGCTGATCGTCATGCCGTTCGTACTGCCGCATCTGGGCTTCGCGCCGAACACCGTCAACCGCATCATCGTCTGGGGCCTGTTCGGCATCGGCTTCGACATCCTGTTCGGCTACACGGGGCTGTTGTCGTTCGGCCAGTCGGCGCTGTACGGCACGGGCGGGTTCTTCGCCGCGTACCTGCTCACGATCGCCGGGTTTCCCTACGTCATCCTCGCGCTGTTTCTCGGCATGATCGCGGCCGCGGCCGTCGGCTATCTCGTCGGCCTGGTGGCGCTGCGCCGGACCGGCATCTACTTCGCGATGATCACCGTCGCGATCGCGGAGGTGTTCTACTTCGTCGAGTTCAATCCGCTCGCGCATTGGACCGGCGGCGAGAACGGCCTGCCGGGCGTGCCGTCGCCGAGCCTGTACCTGGGCTTTACGACCATCAACTTCACCAGCGGATGGTCGATGTACCCGTTCCTTGCATTCTGGTATTTCATCGGCATCGTCATCGGGCTCCGCATCGTGCGCTCGCCGGTCGGCGTGATCCTGCGCGCGATCCGCGAGAATCCGCTGCGTGCCGCGGCGGTCGGCCACAGCATCCACGGCTACAAGCTGGCCGCGTTCGTCATCGCCGCCGCGTACGCCGGTTTCGCCGGCGGCCTGCTCGGCGTTATGCAGGGCTTCATGCCGCCCGAAGCGTTCATGTTCGACACGTCGGGCCAGCTCGTGATGCAAACGGCGATCGGCGGCACCGGCACGCTGTTCGGCCCGCTGCTCGGCGCCGCGGTCTGGCTGTTCCTGCGCGACTTCCTGCAGGCGACGCTCGGTCTCGGCGCCACGTGGAAGCTCGTGCTCGGCGTGGTCTTCGTGCTGCTCGTATGCTTTCTGCGCCACGGCATCATCGGCGGCATCAAGGACCTGCTCGCATTCCTGCGTCGCAAGCGGGGCGGGTCCACGGGAACCGGGGCGGCGGCGCCATCCGCGGCGGCATCAGCCGCGGCCGCCGGATCCCGCATGCCGCGAGCCGGTGCAGCGAGCGGGAAAGCGGCGGTCGCGGCGATGCCGGCGCGTCACGCAGCCGCGCCGGCCTCATCGGGCCCGATCCTGCAGGCGAGCGGCCTTTCGAAGCGATACGGCGGCGTGATCGCGAATGCCGACATCGACTTCACGGTGAACCACGGCGAGCTCCGCGGCATCATCGGTCCGAACGGCGCCGGCAAGTCGACGTTCTTCAAGATGCTCACCTGCGAAGTGCCGCCGACGTCGGGCAAGATCGTCTTCGAAGGCCGCGACATCACCGGCATGAGCGTGACCGACGTGTGCCAGCTCGGCCTCACCAAGAGCTATCAGGTCAATCAGCTCTTCAACCGGCTCACGGTCCGCGAGAACGTCACGATCGCCGCGCTCGCCGAGCTCCGCGGCAAGTTCAGGCTCGACCTTCTGCGCAATCTCGCCGGGATTCCGGGCCTGCACGACCAGGTCGAGCGCACGCTGCATCTCGTCGATCTCGCCTCTCGCGCCGATACGCCGGTGTCCGACCTGGCCTACGGCGAGAAGCGGCGGCTGGAGGTGGGCCTGGCGCTCGCCACTTCCCCGACGCTGCTGCTGCTCGACGAGCCGCTCGCCGGCATGAGCCCGAGCGAGCGCGTCGAAACGGTCAGGCTGCTGAAGTCGATCAGCCGCGGGCGAACGATGATCATCATCGATCACGACATGGACTCGCTGTTCGAGCTGGCCGAGCGCGTCACGGTGCTGCAGGAGGGCAGGGTGCTCGTCGAAGGCACGCCGGAGGAGATCAAGGGCAACGCGAAGGTCCAGGAAGCCTATCTGGGCGGCGTCCACGGAGTGCTTGCGCAATGAGACGCGAAGGGCCGCCCCGAGCGTCGAGTTCCGCCCCCGCCGGGGGTAGCGAAGCGGCGAAGCCGCGAGCGTGGGGGGAACATGCCGGCGCACAAGCCCTTGCCGCGCGCGAAGCGCCGGCGCAGCCGCTGCGCGCGGACGCCGGCGCCGGCCTGCTCGACGTCAGCGGGCTCAACAGCTACTACGGCGATTCGCACATCCTGTTCGACGTTTCGCTTCGCGTCGAGCGCAACGAGGTCGTCGCGCTGCTCGGCCGCAACGGCGCCGGCAAGAGCACGACGCTCAAGAGCCTGATGGGCGTCGTCACGCCGCGCACCGGATCGGTCAAGCTCGACGGCGTGGAGATCGCCGGGCGCAAAAGCCACCAGATCGCGCAGGCAGGGATGCAACTCGTGCACGAGGATCGCCGCATCTTCGGCACGCTCGACGTCGAGGAGAACCTGATCCTCGCCGGGCTGACCGCGAAGGAACGGTGGCCGCTCGACCGCATCTACGAGATGTTCCCGCGCCTCAAGGAGCGCCGCGGCAGCCGCGGCACCGATCTGTCGGGCGGCGAACAGCAGATGCTCGCGATCGGCCGCGCGCTGATCCGCAATCCGAAGATCATCCTGCTCGACGAGCCGTTCGAGGGACTTGCGCCGGTCATCGTCCGCGACCTGATGACGGCGTGTCGCGAGCTTGCGCAAGCCGGGCAGACGATCGTGCTGGTCGAGCAGAACCTCGCGGCGACGCTCGCGCTCGCGCAGCGCGTCTACATCATCAATAACGGCCACATCGCGCACGAGGGCCCGGCCGAGGAGCTCAAGACGCGCCCCGAGCTGTTGCAGCGCTATCTCGGCGTCTGAACTTCAGAACTTGCCGTAGCGCTCGTACGCGGCGACGGGATCCATGCCGCCGAGGAGCGCCGCGCGCATGTCGCTCTCGGTGGCCATCACCTCTTCCGTGCGCGTGATCGCTTCCGGGGCCGCCTCGCGCGGAACGATCACCACGCCGTCGCGGTCGCCGAGCAGATAGTCGCCAGTCGCAACAGTGACCTCGCCGATCGTGACGGGCTCGCCGAAACGATCGGGGACCCAGCGCTCGACGATGTCCGCGGGTGTCAGGAACGCGCAGAACACCGGGAAGCCCTGCGCGAGCACGAGCTCCGTGTCGCGCGAGCCGCCGTCGACGACGTAGCCCAGCACGCCGCGCGCGGCGAGCGTTTGCGCCGACAACTCTCCCATCAGCGCGACTTCGTGGTTGTTCGGCTGGCAGACGACGACATGGCCGCGCGGCGCCTTGGCGAGCAGCGTGCACCAGCCAAGCAGGCATTCGTGCCGCGACTTCGTGCGATCGATGTGGCCGGACACGGTCCACACCGGACCCGCGAGCCGCGTGCCGGCGGCGATCGCCTTGATCGCCGGCGGCAGCGCGATGCGGTCATGGCCCATCATGCGCAGCACGTCGTGCACCGCGCCGGTGTAGCAGGCCGCGAGGCGCACGGTCAGCGACGCGGCCGCAGCCGCTTGCCGATCCGGAGCTTCGCCGCTCACCGAACTTCCCTCCGCGCTATCGCGCTTCGGGGCTTGTTCGCGCTTGGGGCGGCCCTGCGCGCTCATCGCGCGCGCCGCTTCCAGCCGCCGATGATCGCGCCGGCGATGCTCAAGCCGACGACGGCGTATACGGCGTTGATCACCCACAGCACGACGCTGCGTCGCTCGAAGCCGTAGTTGAGCGCGAGATTCGCGGCGATGAAGCCGAGCGCCACCGCGGCGCCGAGACCCATGCCCCCGGCCAGCGAATTCGCCTGCAGCCGCTCGATCAGCCAGGCGAGCGCGTAGCACATGACGAGGATGGCGACGAAGCCGATGACGAACGGAATCGGCGAGCCGGCCTGCTCGAGGGCCATCTGCTCCGTCGTCTTGCCGATCGCCGCGAGCCACTGTGCCGAAAGCACGCTGTACCAGATCGCGCCCAGCACGAAAAAGACGATCGCTGCGACCCAGGCCGCAAGATGTCGCGCTGCGCCCACGGCGGTCTCCGTCAGTTGCTTGAGCACGTATTTGAACACAGCCCGCCGTGTTTTCCCGCGGTCGCTCCGTGAGGCCCTGCCAGGCATGGCGTGCCGCCGCTGTGCTATAGAAGCGGGATGACGCCGGTTCGCCTGGTGCTGGCCGTGCTCGGCCTCGCCGCTCTTGCGCTGGTCGTGTCGCCCGCGATGGCCCATGGCAGACATGCGCATGCGTCGCAACCCGCGATTGGCGTCGTCGACGAGCCGAATCGGCTGGAAGCTGCGACGCGGGACTTGGTTTCGACGGGGCACGTGCACGGCGCGCCCGCGTTCGCGTTGCCGTCGCCGTGCCCGGCCGACGGGGGCGGCACGTGCTGCTGTCACGGCGACCGCTGCACCCATCCATCGCAGCCGCGCGTGTGCGCGCCCGCTGACTCCCGCACGCGCGAGCAGGAAGCCGTGCGGCCGGAGCGTCCGCGCGCGGCCGCTCATCCAATCGCCGTCCCTGCCGCGCAGCACGTCGGCGCGGTGGGTACGCGCGGGCCGCCCCCGAACTCCTAGCGCCGTTCCGCTGCAGCTTGCGGCAGTCCAGCGCATCGGCTTCGCCTCGCGGAGCCGCCATTCAATGGGAGATCACATGTCGCATCGCCTGGCGGCGCGCGCCGCCGCAACCTTCTTGCTCGCCGCGGCCGGCCCGGCCGCGGCTTCGTGCGGATCCGCGTTCTGCATGGTGAACACGAACTGGGGCGTCCAGGGTGTCTGGAACGAGCCCGGGCTCCGCGCGGACCTGCGCCTTGAATACATCGACCAGGACCAGCCGCGCAACGGCACGCGCGATGTCGCGGTCGGCGAGATTCCTGCGCACCACGACGAAGTCCGCACGATCAACCGCAACGCGTTCCTGACGCTCGACTACGGGCTATCCGAGGCATGGGGCGTCTCGGCGGTGTTGCCCTGGATCGATCGCGACCACGAGCACATCCACAATCACCGCGGCGAGCAGCTGCGCGAGACGTGGTCGTTCTCCGACTTCGGCGATGCGCGCGTGGTGGCTCGCTACCAGTTCACCCCCGCCCCGGCGCAGGCGCAGGCCGAGCGGCTGGGCTTCGTCGGATTCACCGGCGGCCTGAAGCTGCCGACCGGCAAGACCGACGTCGTCAACGGCGAAGGCGAGCCGGCCGAGCGCACGCTGCAACCAGGCACCGGAACCACAGACGCGCTACTGGGCGCGTATTACCGCGAGGCGATCGGCCACCTGAACGCATCGTGGTTCGTGCAGGCGAACGTCCAGTTGCCGCTGAACTCGCACGATGACTTCCGTCCCGGCAAACAGGTGCTGATCGATTTCGGCGGCCGGTGGGACGCGACCGACCGGCTCGGCCTGATGCTGCAATTGAACGCGCTCTGGAAGGGTCGCGATTCGGGCGCACAGGCCGAGCCCGACGATTCGGGAAGCCGCACGCTTTCGATCGCACCCGGCTTCACGTTCGCGTTCACGCCCACCGTGCAGATGTACGCGTTCGTGCAGTTTCCGCTCTACCAGTACGTGAACGGCGTGCAGCTCGTCGCCGATCGCTCGTACGCCGCGGGCATCAGCGCACAGTTCTAGGCAGCAGCGGCAACACGGGTTTTCAGAACAGAGCGCCCTGACGGCCGCCGTCGAGCGGCGTGGGCCGGAAGCGCGACGTGTCGAGCCCGGTGTGCTCGCGGCCGCGCTCGAAGCCCGCGCGCTTGCACGCGATCGCGAAGCGCTTTTCGATCAGCGCCGCGAAGACGCCCTCGCCGCGCATGCGCGTGCCGAACGCCGAGTCGTAGTCACGGCCGCCGCGCATCTGCCGGATGAGGCTCATCACGTGTTGCGACCGCTCGGGATAGTGCGCAGCCAGCCAGTCGCGGAATAGCGGCGCCACCTCGAGCGGAAGGCGTACCAGCACGTAGCCTGCGCTGCGCGCGCCCGCCGCCGCGGCCGCCTCGAGGATCGCTTCGAGGTCGCGGTCGTTCAATTGCGGAATGATCGGCGCGACCATCACGCCGACCGGAACGCCCGCACGCGCCAGCGCCTCGAGCGCCTGCAGCCGCCGCTGCGGCGCCGCTGCGCGCGGCTCCATCCGGCGCGCGAGGTCGCGATCGAGCGTCGTGATCGACAGGTAGACGCGCGCCATGCGCTTCGCCGCCATCGGCGCGATGATGTCGAGGTCGCGCTCGACGAGCGCCGACTTGGTGACGATCGTGAACGGGTGCTCGTGCGCGGCGAGCACTTCGAGGATCGCGCGCGTGATCCGCAATTCGCGCTCGATCGGCTGGTACGGATCGGTGTTGGTGCCGAGCGCAATGGGGTCGCAGCGGTAGCCGGGCTTTGCGAGCTCCCGCCGCAGCAGGTCGGGCGCGTTGGGCTTCGCGAAGAGCCGCGTCTCGAAGTCGACGCCCGGCGACAGGTCGAGATATGCATGCGTCGGGCGCGCATAGCAGTAGATGCAGCCGTGCTCGCAGCCCTGGTACGGATTGATCGACTGCGAAAACGGAATGTCCGGCGAATCGTTCCGCGCGATGATCGTGCGCGCGCGCTGGATCGTTACGGTGGTGCGCGGCGCGGCGTCCTGCCCCGCCTCGTCGGCGTCCGTTGGCCAGCCGTCGTCGTACGCCTCGCGTGCGCGGTCGCGATAACGGTTGGCCGGGTTGAACGTGGCCCCGCGTCCCCTGGAAGGCGGCGCCCCCGGCGCGCGTGGGGTTTGGGTAGTCACCGTACGAATATACGGTATCGCACTCGCGCTGTCCATGAGCTCGAGGGGCAGTCCAATGAGCGCCGCGCGCCCCCGCGCGTCACGCCCGTTGCCGCCGGTCCCCCTGCCGGCGATCCGGCTGTCGCGCGAGGTGCGCGTCGATGCTTCCCGGGAAGAAATGCGCGACGACGAACAGAAAATAGACGTACAGCGCGAAGCGCGTGCTGTAGAACGAGACCGCGATCGACAGCAGCGACACCAGTGCGAAGAAGGCGATGCGCCGGTCGAGAATGCCGATCACGTCCTGCGTCAGCTCGGGCGACGCGAGCTCGGGATGGCGCGACAGGTACCGGAGATGGACGTAGCTCGTCGCGCTCAGGGACAGCAGCGTGACGCCGTAGATGATGCACGGCAGCTCGAGCTCCTTGTGGTCGCCGATCAGGTCGGTGCCGAACGGCAGGAAGCTGATGAGCAGCACATAGAGCAGGTTGATCCAGATCAGCGTGCGATTGGTCCGCACGACGAAATGGAACTGGATGTGATGGTTGATCCAGTACATGCCGATCACGACGAACGTGATCACGTAGATGACGAAGTGACGCTCGAGCCCGACGAGCCGCGTGACGAGCTCGTCGTTGGTAGCGATCGCGACGTCGTCCGGCAGCTTGATGTCGAGGACGAGCAGCGTGAGCGCGACGGCGAAGATGCCGTCGATCAGCGCTTCCAGCCGGTTTTTCTCGAGACCGCACGCGCGCGTCGACAGGGGATCGGTCACGGGGCTTCTCACGGGCAGGGCCGCAGGCGGCTGCACCGTATCACACAAGGTGAGTGCGCGCGAGTGGTCGTCCCATCGAGCGCGCCCGCGCCGGCGATGGCAATATCGCGTGCATGGACGAGCACGCGGCCCGGGACGCCGTCCTCGCGCGGGCGATCGAGACAACCGACGAGCGGCGGGAGACGTGGAGCGACGCCGATCGCATGTGGGCGAGCCGCACGGCCGCGGCGCGCGTCGGCGAAGGCGCGGCCGACGACGCCTTCGTCGGTGCGCGCGCGGCGCTCGTGATCGAGCGCATCCTCACGCGTCATCCCGGATTGCGGCCGCTCGCGCGGCGTGCAAGGCCGCGCCGCTTTCTGGCGCCGCTCGCGGCAGCGGGCGCGTTCGTCGTCGGCGCCGCGGGCGTCGACATCGGCCCGGCGCATCGAATCAACCTGCTTGCACCGCCGGTGCTCGCCCTGCTCGCGTGGAACGTCGCCGTGTATGTCGCGCTGCTCGTGACGGCCGGAAGGCGCGCGACGACGGCGCGCGATGACGCGCGAATGCGCACGTCGGCGGCGGCGGGCACGGCGCCGGGACCGTTGCGGCGCGCGGCCGCGGCATGGTTCCGCGACGCGCGAGCGCTGCCGAAGAAAGCGGTGCCGCCTTCGCTCGCCGCAGCCGTCGCGCGCTTCGCCGCGGACTGGCCGGCGCTCGCCGCCCCGCTGTGGCAGCAGCGCGCGGCGCGGCTGATGCATCTGTGCGCGGCGACGCTCGCCGCAGGGGCGATCGCAGGCCTGTATCTGCGCGGCATCGCGCTTGAGTACCGCGCCGCCTGGCAGAGCACGTTTCTCGATGCGACCGATGTCGCGCGCCTGCTGCACGTCGTGCTGGCGCCGGGATCGTGGCTTACCGGTATCGCGGTGCCGGGCGCCGCGCAGCTGCAGGCGATCGGCGCCGGGAGCGCAGGCGAGAACGCCGCCCCGTGGATTCACCTCTACGCCGCGACGCTTCTGCTCGTGGTGATCGTCCCGCGGCTCGCGCTGGCGGCCTTCGCGTGGGCGGCCGAGCGGCGAGCGCAGGCGCGCTTCCCGCTCGTGCTCGCCGAGCCGTATTTCCAGCGGCTGCTGCACGCGTGGCGCGAAGGGACGGCGCGCATCGCAGCCGTCGCATACAGCTACGCGATCGCCAAGCCGAATGCCGAAGCGCTGGCGCGGCTTCTGACGCGCGCGTTCGAGTCGGCGGTGGACGTCCAATGGTTGCCGCCGGCCGCGTACGGCGCGGACGACGTG
>Ga0207702_10000433_pt1 | contig 47747 bp, 47 predicted proteins | sample KBSCornC62_FD_184302 | JGI IMG/M metagenome (GOLD analysis project Ga0207702, IMG submission 184302) | Corn rhizosphere microbial communities from Kellogg Biological Station, Michigan, USA - KBS Corn C6-2 (SPAdes) (version 2) | ecosystem: Host-associated > Plants > Roots > Rhizosphere > Soil ... | reverse complement strand
CACGTGCGCCATCATCACCTCGAATCACGCCATATCCAAAACACCATAACTCACTGGGTTTTCACACAGCCTGGTTCGTCAGGACCGCCACCATGCGGACTGCTGAATCCGGAGGAACGACATGCATCGCCGCGATTTTATCACGTCTTCCACGCTTGCGACGTTGGCGCTGGCGCTGCCGGCTTTTGCGGACACCGTGCCGCCAAAACCCATGCGCCTGCTGGTCCCGGGTGACAAAACTGAGAGCCGAAGCGGCAAAGTAGCCGCAGACGGCGCTGTCCGCATGGCAGGTCGGCGTCAGGCTGCCGCGCCGTAGCCGTCCGGAGGGGTGTTCCTGGCCGGTTTCCCGTGTAAGCTCGCTTATCCGCGGGCCGCACAACAAAGCCTTGGAAAAAAGCCTCGGAAGGTGTGCGTCCGCCAATCACTGACAAAGAAAAGACAAAAGGGAGACGGCAGGAACCACGATGACCGAAATCCGATACCTGGCGCCGCAGACGCTTGATGAAGCGATCGGCGCATTTGCGGCGGCAGGCAGTGCCGCGCGCATCCTGGCTGGCGGGACCGATCTTTTGGTGCAAATGCGCGCCGGAATTGTCCGGCCGGGCCTGATCGTCGACATCAAGAAAATCGCCGAAATGACCGCGATCGAGGAGACCGCCGATGGCGGCTTTCGGATCGGCGCCGCGGTCTCCGGCATGGCGTTGGCGGAACATCCGCGCTTCCGGAAAGTGTGGCCGGGCGTGCTGGAGGCGGTCAATCTGATCGGCTCCAAGCAGGTGCAGGGCCGCGCATCCGCCGGCGGCAATCTATGCAATGGCTCGCCGGCCGGCGATAGCGTGCCCGCGATGGTCGCGGCCGGCGCCATCGTGACGGTGCAGGGGCCGAACGGCCGCCGCGAGAGTCCGGTCGAACAGGTGCCGGCTGGTCCGGGCCGCACCAGTCTCAAACCGGGCGAAATCCTGGTCAGTTTTGCCTTGGCGCCGCGGCCACCGGGTTCGAGCGACGCTTACCTGCGCATGATCCCGCGCACCGAAATGGACATCGCCGTGGTCGGCTGCGGCGTCAGCCTGACGATGAAGGACGGCGTCTGCACCGCGGCCCGGGTCGGGCTTGGGGCGGTGGCGCCCACGGTGCTGCTGGTCGAGCCCGCCGCCGATGCACTGGTCGGCTCGCGGCTGGATGACGCCGCGCTGGCGAAAGCAGCCAGCGCCTGCAGCGCCGCCTGTCGTCCGATTGACGACAAGCGCGGCACCATTGTCTATCGCACCAAGGTCGCCGGCGTGCTGTTGAAGCGCACCGCCGCGATCGCCGCGCAACGCGCGCAAGCAAGCTGAAGTCGGGAAATCAAGTTCATGGCCAAGGTCCACGTCACCACCACCATCAACGGCGAGCCGATGGAATTTTTGTGCGAGCCCAACGACACCATGCTCGATGCGCTGCGCGGGCCGCTCGGCCTGACCGGCTCCAAGGAAGGCTGCGCGTCCGGCGATTGCGGCGCCTGCAGCATCACGCTGGACGACCGACTGGTCTGTTCCTGCCTGATGCTCGCGGCCGAAGCCGAGGGTCACACCATCAGCACCATCGAGGGGATGGCGCAGGGCGAGAAGCTGCACCCGTTGCAGCAGAAGTTTCTGGAATCGGCGGCCTTGCAATGCGGCATCTGCACTTCGGGCATGCTGATCTCATCCGCCGCGCTGCTGAAGCGGAGTCCGGATCCGAGCGAGGAAGAGGTTCGCTTCTGGCTCGCCGGCAATCTGTGCCGCTGCACCGGTTACGACAAGATCGTCCGCGCGGTGCTGGAGACTGCTGCTGACATGCGAAGGGAGACCGCGCCATGAACATCGTCACCGACAACAAATGGATCGGCCAACGCACCATTCGCCCTGACGGCGTCGACAAGGTCACGGGACGCGCGGCCTTTGCCGCCGACACCACCATGCCCGGCATGATCTGGGGCAAGGTGTTGCGCAGCCCGCATCCGCATGCGCGCATCAAGTCGATCGACACCTCGAAGGCGGAAGCGCTGCCCGGCGTCAAGGCGGTGGTCACCGCGCGCGACGTCGTCGATTTTCCGGTCGACAAGTCGGTCATGCTCGGCATCCAGGACATGCGCTGGATGTGCCGCAACGTGATGGCGCGCGAGAAAGTGCTGTTTCCCGGCCATCCGCTCGCGGCGGTCGCGGCCACCACGGAAGCGATCGCGGCGCAGGCCTGCGCGCTGATCGAAGTCGATTACGAGGTGCTGCCCTGGGCGATCGAGATCGACGATGCGCTCAAGCCGGATGCGCCGATCCTGCACGATTTCATGAAATTCGAGGGCAAGCCGTCCAATATCGCCGGCCGGCTGGAGGTCAAGAAGGGAGACGTCGCGCAGGGCTTTGCCGAGGCGGAAATCATCATCGAGCGCAGTTTTGACACCCGCCCGGTGCATCAGGGCTATATCGAGCCGCACGCCTGCCTGATCAGCGTCGCGGCCGACAACAAGACCACGATCTGGAGCTCGAGCCAGGGCCAGTTCATGGTGCGCGCGATGACGGCGTATCTGTCGGGCATCCCGCAAAGCGACATCCGCGCGATCCCCGCCGAGATCGGCGGCGGGTTTGGCGGCAAGACCATCGTCTATCTCGAACCCCTCGCGACCCTGCTGGCGAAAAAATCCGGCCGTCCGGTCAAGATGGTGATGACCCGCGAGGAAGTGATGCGGGCGACCGGGCCGACGTCGGGCTCGAAGAGCACGGTGAAGATCGGCGCGATGAAGGACGGCCGCATCGTCGCCGCGCAAGGCACCTATTACCTTCAGGCCGGCGCCTTTCCGGGCTCGCCGATCCGCGGCGCGGTCGGCTGCAGCTTTGCGCCGTATGATATCCCTAACGTGCTGTCGGTCGGCTTCGACGTGTGCTCCAACCGCTCCAAGGTCGCGGCCTATCGCGCCCCGGGCGCGCCGATCGGCGCCTATGCGGTGGAATGCGTGCTCGATGAGCTCGCGACCGCGCTGAAAATGGACCCGCTGGAGCTGCGGCTGAAGAACGCCGCCAAGCAAGGCACCAAGGCCGCGCATGGCCCGGTCTATCCGCGCATCGGCTATATCGAGACGCTGGAGGCGGCAAAGTCGCATCCGCATTACTCAGCGCCGCTCGGCAAATTGCAGGGCAGGGGCGTTGCCTCCGGCTTCTGGTTCAACGCCGGCGGCGAATCCAGCGCCCAGGTCAACATCACCGAGGACGGCAACGTCGTCGTCACGACAGGGCATCCCGATATCGGCGGTTCGCGCGCCGGCATCGCCAATATCTGCGCCGAACTGCTCGGCATCGATTACCGCCGCGTCTCGGTCCTGATCGGCGACACCGCGACCATCGGCTTCTCCAACCTGACCGGCGGCAGCCGTGTGCTGTTCGCGTCCTCGATCGTGGTGACGCAATCGACCGAGCAGATCATCAAGACGCTGCGCGAGCGCGCGGCCAAAATCTGGGAGATCGACCCGGAAGCGGTCAAATGGGAAAACGGCGCCGCGCATCCGGTCAGCCCCAACGCCGGCATGTTCGAGCCGCTGACGCTGGCTGAGCTTGCCGAGAAAGCGCCGTCGATGGGCGGGCCGATCGGCGCCGGCGTGCAGCTCAATACGCAAGGCGCCGAGGGCGGTTTCGGCACGCATATCTGCGACGTCGAGGTCGATGTCGAACTCGGGATCGTGCGGGTGATCCGCTACACCGCCATTCAGGACGTCGGGCGCGCCGTGCATCCGAGCTATGTCGAGGGCCAGTTGCAGGGCGGCGTGTCGCAGGGCATCGGCTGGGCGCTGAACGAGGAATACATCTACAACAAGCAGGGCAAGGTCGATAATCCCGGCTTCCTCGATTATCGCATGCCGGTTTGTTCCGACCTGCCGATGATCGACACCGTGCTGGTCGAGGTGCCAAATCCAAAACACCCGCAGGGCGTCAAGGGCGTCGGGGAAGTCCCGCTGATCCCCGTGATGGCGGCGGTGTCCAGCGCGGTCCACAACGCGATCGGCAAACGTTTCTACAGCCTGCCGCTGTCGCCGCCAAAAGTGCTGGCGGTGCTCGACGCCTAAGCGAAGGCTATCTCTAGCATCGATGCCGGTTGGTCCGGCACCGATGCGTTCGAGTCAGAATCGTACAATCGTTTTGCGAATTCCCTCCTAGGTTTGACGCTGACGCCTGACGGCCGGCAACAAGCCTTGGAGGTTTGCAAATGCATATGATCGCACGATCCGAAATTATCGACGAAAACCGGCGAGACTTTATCGGTACTGCCGCGACCGGCATCGCGGTCGCCGGCGCCTATAGCCTGCTGCCGCAGCCGCTGCAGGCGGCCACCGACGGCGAAGCTATCAGGCCGTTCAAGGTAAATTTCCCGGACAAGGACCTTGCCGATCTGCGCAAGCGCATCGCCGCGACGAGGTGGCCATCGCGGGAAAACGTGACCGACGCGACACAGGGCGTACAGTTGTCGACCATGCGCGAACTCGCGCGCTACTGGCAGAGCGATTACGACTGGCGCAAGGTGGAATCGCGCTTGAACGCCTTGCCGCAGTTCGTCACCGCGATCGACGGGCTCGACCTTCATTTCATCCACGTTCGTTCCAGGCATAAAACGGCGTTGCCGGTGATCATCACCCACGGCTGGCCCGGATCCGTCATCGAGCAGCTCAAGATCATCGATCCCCTGACCAACCCGAGGGCCCATGGCGGCGATGTATCGGATGCGTTCGACGTCGTGATCCCCTCGCTGCCCGGCTACGGCTTTTCGGGCAAGCCGACCACGACGGGCTGGGACCCGGCCCGGGTCGCGCGCGCCTGGATCGTGCTGATGAAGCGGCTCGGATATGACAGGTATGTCGCGCAGGGTGGCGATTGGGGCAACGCGATCACCGAGCAGATGGCGCTGCAGGCGCCGCCTGAGTTGATCGGCATCCACACCAACATGCCGGCGACCGTTCCGTCCGAGGTGGCAAAAGCTTTGCAGTTCGGCGAGCCGGCGCCCGCGGGCCTCTCGGACGACGAGGAGCGCGCCTTCGACCAACTCGGCGAGTTCTACAAGCACGGCCTGGGTTACGCGCAGGAAATGGCGAACCGTCCGCAAACGCTGTACGGCATCGAGGATTCTCCGGTCGGGCTTGCGGCCTGGATGATCGACCACGACAAGGCGAGCGAGGCGATGATCGCGCGCGTGTTTGCCGGCCAAAGCGAGGGGCTGACGCGCGATGATGTTCTTGAGAACATCACGCTGTATTGGCTGACCAATACGGCGGTGTCTTCCGCACGGCTCTATTGGGAGAACAAGTCGGCGTTTTTCGCGCCGAAAGGCGTCGCGATCCCGGTCGCCGTCAGCGCCTATCCGGACGAGATCTATCAGGCGCCGCGAAGCTGGACCGAAAAGGCCTATTCCAAGCTGACCTACTACAACCGGTTGCCCAAAGGCGGCCACTTCGCAGCGTGGGAGCAGCCGGTGATATTCTGTAGCGAGCTCCGCGCGGCATTCAGGCCGTTGCGTCAGTCGACCTGAGGCCGGCGCGGCTATTTAAATCGCTTCCCGATCGGATTCGACTTTCGCCGCATCAACCAATGCGGCAACAAGTCCGCGCCCGGGGAGTGAAAAATGAAAAAGCTGATTGCCGCGCTCGTTTACGGCATCGCGTCGATGACGCTGATAACCATGCAGGGTGGCGTTCCCGAGGGCAAGACGCCGCCGCTGCCGGTGCTCGAGAAGCCATAGCGTTTTCGAACGAAGTGGACCGGTTCCCGTGAAGAAAACGCGTCAAAAAGGACTCTAATTCCGGTACTGCGTGAGGAACAGCCGCAGCGAATCGTGCGGGCTTTCGACGTCGGTGATGACCCAGCCGTCGGGACCGTCGATCAGAATGAAATTCAGCGTGATCGCGCGGCCCTGGTTGTCGAAGGCGGCGACGACATAGGTCTTGTCGAACTCCTTGCGCAGGATCGAGATCGAGATGCCGCCGAGCTTCCAGGTCTTGCTCTGGACAAAGAAATCGTAGGGCTCGCCTTTCGAGGCCAGCCAGATCCCAAGCAGGCTGGGATCAAAGAACTGCCGCGCGGTGGCGGCATCGTGCGGCAATCCGCTGGAAAGTTCCGACGTGCGGTCGCCATAATAAGCGTAGACGTTCCGGACCAGCGATTCCGGGGAGCGGAAGCCGGCCTGCAGCGGTGAAACCAGCCCGGCCATGAGGCCAAGGGCCGCCAAGGGCGCGATCATTTTGCCGCTTTTCGCCATCGCCGGCTCGCTTTATTCGCTTGCCACTCTATCTTATCTTCCATTGAAACGATCGGGATCTGTAACACCTTCATGCGTGAATTATTCGACGAAGTGGCCGGGCAGTCTCCGCTCGATCCGGAAGAGGCGGTCAGGCGCACCACACGCACCCCGCAGCGCAAGCGCTTCTACAAGGAGGCAGGCGTGACCGAGACCGATGGCGGTTTTGGCATCATGCTCGACGGCAAGCCGGTGCGCACGCCATCCGGCCATCCACTGCGGGTGCCGACGCGGGAGATCGCCGACGGCATGGCCGCGGAATGGAACGCGCAGGTCGAACTGATCGATCCCCTGACCATGCCGCTGACGCGGTTCGCCAACAGCGTCGGCGAGGGTGTGATCGGTCGGGTCGATGCGGTTGCCGACGACATCGCAAGATATCTCGGCTCGGATTTGCTGTTCTATCGGGCCGCGCATCCGGAGGCGCTGGTGGCGCGCGAGGCCGCGCTCTGGGACCCCGTGCTGTTCTGGGCCGCCGAGACGCTCGGCGCGCATTTCATCCTCGCCGAAGGCATCGTTCATGTCCGCCAGCCCGACGCGGCCGTCGCGGTCGCGCGCGCGGCACTGCCGCGGGACCCCTGGTCGGTCGCGGCGCTGCATGTGGTCACCACCCTGACCGGCTCGGCGCTGCTGGCGCTGACGCTGAAGCACGGATTGCTCGATCCCGACCAGGTCTGGGCGGCCGCCCACGTCGATGAGGATTGGAATGCGGAGAAATGGGGCATCGACGAGGAGGTCGCGGCGCGCCGCGCGGCCCGGCTGATCGATTTCAGGGCCGCGGCGAGCGTGCTGAAGTCCGTGAATTCCGGTCTCGGTTAACGCGAGGTTTACGACAGCGGGATAGCGTCGGCCGGAAATGTTCTGAAACCGGCCATCTCGCTTGGTCGATAAGCCCGCTTGGTCGATAGGGTCCGCGTCGTCGATGTCGATCGTGATCAATCCCGCAACCTCTGCAGTCGCGGCCCAAAGCGCCGTGGCGCAGGGCGTTGCCGCCGACATCGTGCTGCAGCCGGGAACCGTGATCAACGCCCAGGTGCTGCAAATCCTCGGCAATGACCAGGTCAAGATCGCAATTGGCGGCCAGCCGCTCGACGTGGTGTCGCAGGTGCCGCTGCAGGCCGGACAAACGCTGCAACTGGCGGTGTCGCAGGCCGCCAACGGCAACATCAACCTCGCGGTGGTCAACCAGCCCGCTACGGCCACTGGCGCGGCCAACCCGGCCACGATCAACGCCACCTCCGACGCCGTCAATCTGGCGGCGGCCGGCAGCGCGGCCGCACCTGCCACGGCGGTCGCGCCGCAGACCCAGCTCACCACGCTACAGGCGCTCGCGGTGTCGGTCGCGGCCGAGACCGCGGCGGCGCAGCAGACCTCCCTGGCGCCGCTGTTCGCCAATCTGAGCGTCGCCGCCGCGTCCGGAAGCCTGCCAGCGCCGGTGCAGCAGGCGGCCGTGCAGGTGCTGGCGCAACGGACCAGCCTCGATCAAGGCCTGACCGGCAGCGACATCAAGCAGGCGTTCCAGACCTCCGGCCTGTTCCTGGAATCCTCGCTGGCGCTGGGGTCGGTGACCTCAGGCGCGCCGGACCTCAAGGCCGCGCTGATCGTGCTGCGCCAGGTGCTGACCACGGCGATCGACGCCACGGCTCCGGCAACCAGCGCTGCGCTGACGACGGCAGCAACCGCGGCAAATACCGCGCCCCCGGTGCCCACGGATCAGCCGCCGTCCGCGCCGGCGACCGTCTTGCTGGAGCAGGGCGCCGACCAACTGCTGGCGGTGCCGTCCTCATCGGTGGTCATCACCGCCGAGGCCGAGCAGCCCGCCACCATCTCGCCCGCGCTGGCGCCGTTATTGGCGCCCGATGTCGCGCTGTCGAATGCGCTGACGCCGGAAAGCACGCCCGAAATTCCGCAAGGTCTGCTCGAATTCAGCTCCGCGGTGGCGTCCGTTCTGGGGCCGGCAACGACGCCAGCGGATGCCGCGGCGCGCGCCGCGGCCAGCGGCGCCGCGCTGAATTTGCTGCAGGAGGCGGTGCAAGCCAACCCGCTGGCGAGTTCGCTCGCGCCCGGCAACGCCTCGCGGCTGGTGTTCGACGACAGCACGATGCTGTCGCTATTGCCCTCGGTCGCGGGCGCGCGCGTGCCGGGCGTCGACAGCTCCGAATTTGCCCGCACCAGAGTGCCGCCGCCGCCGATCTCCGGCGCGTTGCCGGCGGCGCAACCGGTGATGGCGGCAACGCTGGTGTCGAATTCGCCGCTCGACACCGCCATGCATCATCTGCTCGCCGATACCGATGGCGCGATCGCGCGCCAGACCCTGCTGCAGGTGGCGTCGCTGCCGGATCAGGTCGATCCCGTCACCGGCCGGATCGATTCCGTGCCGCCGCGCTGGAATTTTGAAATTCCGTTCGTGACCCAGCAGGGCACGGCAATGGCGCAGTTCGAGATTTCGCGCGACGGCGGCACCGCCTCCGAAGCCAATGCGGCCGAGCGGGCGTGGCGGGCGCGCTTCACGCTCGACGTCGAGCCGGCCGGCCCCGTGCACGCGCTGGTGAGCCTCGCCGGCGATCGCACCTCGGTGCGGATGTGGGCGGAGCGGCCCGCGACCGCCGATCAATTGCGCGCCGGCGTCGCGCAGCTCAGCCAGGCGCTGTCGCGCGCCGAACTGCAGCCCGGCGATATCGTGATCCGCGACGGCGCGCCGCTGCAACTGGTTTCGGCCAAGGCCGGGCATTTTCTGGATCGCGCGCTATGAGCGAGCAATCCAAAAGCCAGGTTGGCAAACGACAGCTCGCGGTCGCGCTGCATTACGACCGCACCGGCGCGCCGACGGTGGTCGCCAAGGGCAGGGGCACCATCGGCGAGAAGATCATCGAGATCGCCAAAGAGCACGGCATCCCGATCGAGGAGAACGAGGTGCTGGCCGGCGCATTGTCGAATGTCGAGCTCGGCGACGAAATTCCGGCCGAACTCTACAAGGCGGTCGCCGAAGTCCTGATCTTCGTGCTGCGACTGTCGGGGCGCGTTCGCTGATTGGGTCGTATGGTGGGTTAGGCGCAGCCGTAACCCACCATTCCACACTTGTTACCGCTGTTCGGTAGGTTACGCGTTCGGCTAACTTTGGAATGCCGACGGAACCGCGCCGCGCGTGGCAGCCTTCAGCCATCCTTAATAATTTTGGCGCACCTGTTTACCACCGGAACGCGTTTACCCGCGGAATGACCGGCCGATTGCGTGCGACGCTGCATTGCCATGGTTTTGAAATTCATATCCGTCGAGACCATCAAATCGGCCAATCAGCTGGCGCTGGCGACGCATTGGGATGAGCTGGCCGCGGGACGCCGCCTTCCCGCGCTCGCCGAACTGAAGCCCGACCCGGCGATGCACGATCCGAAGCAGCTTGTGGTGTGGAACGTCGAAGGCGAGGGGCGCCAGCAGAAATACCGCGCGCTTTACCAGGGCGAGAATCTGGTCGAGGTGTTCAATACGGCCTGGGCCGGCAAGACCATGGAGCAGGTCGTCCCGATGTCGCTCCGGCGCCTGACGCTGGACGCCGCCAGGGAATGCGCGACCAGCGGCTGCCTCGTCTACATGATATTTTCCACCATCGACGCCAGCGACCGACGGATCGATTGCCACCGGCTGCTGCTGCCGTTCGGGCGCGACGGCTCGAAAGTCGAGCAGATGATAGGCTCGCTGCAGCTCACGGTCGGTCAGGCCCGGGGCAAGATCCTCCGTCACTTCGAGATGCAGGCCGATGTGCTGGTTTCCGGCCGGATCAAGGCGGGCTTTACCCGCGCGCCACCCGAAATGGCGCCCGGCAAGGGCACGAGCAGCGACAAGCGCAAGGCCGCCCGCCGCGACGTCATGCGCGCGGGCAAGATCAGCTTTGCCCGGCAAAGCATGACCTGCACCGTCCGCAATATCTCGGCGACCGGCGCGGCGATCGAGGGCGCCAACATCGCAGGTCTTCCGGATTTCTTCAGCCTGGTGATGGAAATGGAATCCGCGGCGCGCGACTGCAAGGTAGTCTGGCGCAAGCCCAAGCAGATCGGCGTCGAGTTTCGGTAAGTGCCTACGCGGCGTTGCCGATCCGCCCGAGATGGGTGAAGCCAAAGCCCAAGCTGTATTTCAGGCCAAAACCGAGCGCGCGGTCGATGCCGATATGGGCGAGCCAGATGATCGCGATCGATAGCACGAGTGGCGACGCGGTCCCAAAGCCGGTGACCATCAGCACCATCGGTGCCATGTAGCTGTGCATGGCGTTGTAGATCATGGCGCCGAATTTCGGCCCGGAGAGATAGGCGGCGATGCTGACATCCGGCACCAGGAACAGGATCAGGTAGATCCACCACGACCCGCCCCAGACGGCATAAAGCAGCGTCATGCCGAGAAACAACGTCAGGCCTTCCAGCCGCAGCAGGATGCGGCATCCGCCGGTCGCGCTGCCGGTGGCCTCGGTCGCGGTGGCTTCGTCGTCCATGGCCGGTTCTCCCCCTAGATTCTGCGGCCTAGTTTAGCCCGTTTGCCGGTTTCCCGTCCGGAAAAGGCCGTGTTAGAACCCGGTCAAAGCAGCGGGGAAACGACACGTGAAAGACATTCTGGACACCCTTGAGGAACGCCGCGCGGGGGCAAAGCTCGGCGGCGGCGACAAGCGCATCGAGGCGCAGCACGCCCGCGGCAAGCTGACCGCGCGCGAGCGCATCGAGCTGTTGCTCGACAAGGGATCGTTCGAGGAATTCGACATGTTCGTCGAGCACCGCTCGACCGAGTTCGGCATGGAGAAGAACAAGATTCCCGGCGACGGCGTCGTCACCGGCTGGGGCACCGTCAATGGCCGCAAGACGTTCGTCTTTGCCAAGGATTTTACCGTGTTCGGCGGCTCGCTGTCGGAAACCCACGCGCAGAAAATCGTAAAAATCCAGGACATGGCGATGAAGGCGAGGGCGCCGATCATTGGCCTTTATGATGCCGGTGGCGCGCGCATCCAGGAAGGCGTCGCGGCGCTCGCCGGCTATTCCTATGTGTTCCGCCGCAACGTCATCGCATCGGGCGTGATCCCGCAGATATCCGTCATCATGGGGCCATGCGCCGGCGGCGACGTCTATTCGCCGGCGATGACCGACTTCATCTTCATGGTGAAGAACACCAGCTACATGTTCGTCACCGGCCCCGACGTGGTGAAAACCGTCACCAACGAGGTCGTAACAGCGGAAGAACTCGGCGGCGCCTCGGTGCACGCCACGCGCTCCTCGATCGCCGACGGCGCGTTCGAGAATGACGTCGAGACGCTGCTGCAGATGCGCCGGCTGATCGACTTCCTGCCGTCCAACAACACCGACGGCGTGCCGGAGTGGCCGAGTTTTGACGATATCGGCCGCGTCGAGATGTCGCTGGACACGCTGATCCCCGACAATCCGAACAAGCCCTACGACATGAAGGAATTGATCCTGAAAGTTGTGGACGAGGGCGACTTCTTCGAAATCTCCGAGACGTTTGCCAAGAACATCGTCACCGGCTTTGGGCGCATCGCTGGCCGCACCGTCGGCTTCGTCGCCAACCAGCCGATGGTCTTGGCCGGCGTGCTCGACAGCGACGCCTCGCGCAAGGCCGCGCGTTTTGTCAGATTCTGCGACGCTTTTAATATCCCGATCGTCACCTTCGTCGACGTGCCCGGCTTCCTGCCGGGCACCGCGCAGGAATATGGCGGCCTGATCAAGCACGGCGCGAAACTCTTGTTCGCCTACTCGCAATGCACCGTGCCGCTGGTCACCATCATCACCCGCAAGGCCTATGGCGGCGCGTTCGACGTGATGGCCTCAAAGGAAATCGGCGCCGACATGAACTACGCCTGGCCGACCGCCCAGATCGCCGTGATGGGCGCCAAGGGCGCGGTGGAAATCATTTTTCGAAGCGACATCGGCGACGCCGAGAAAATCGCGGCGCGCACCAAGGAATACGAAGACCGCTTTTTGTCCCCCTTCATCGCCGCCGAGCGCGGCTACATCGACGACGTCATCATGCCGCATTCGACGCGGAAGCGCATCGCGCGGGCGCTGGCGATGCTGAAAGACAAGAAGCTGGAGATGCCGGCGAAGAAGCACGACAATTTGCCGTTGTAGGGGGCAGGCAGCCGTTGATGAGCGATAGATAGGAAGTTTTTGCATGGAAAGAAATCTGACGCGCGAAATTCAAGCGATTTGTAAGACTAAGACTCCGATAAATATCGCCGTTGCATATTGGGGAAGGATTCTTTCAAACTCACTCGGCTTAGGCCGAAACAACACAACGTTAGAGTTATCTGCTGTCTGAGTGGTGGGGCGTCCGACCCAGACGTCATAAAGAAATTTGGAACGCGATCCCGACAAAATGATGCTCTCCACGCAAAGGTAATCTGGACGAAGCACCAGGCTATCGTGAGTTCAGCAAACATCTCGTCGAACGGATTGCCCGAAGAAGAAAACGAAGCCAGCGGTCTCGTTGAAGCTGGCTTTTGGATAACGGTGCGCAACAATTGCTGACGGCCAGAGGGCACGCCAAAAGCATCGGTTAGACAAGACGGTAGCACAGCTCTCCATTCGAGCAGGAGCGATTTTGCCCGGCACGCCTACGATACCGGATCAGATTGTTGATAACCGCAAACCATATTTTGATGCGCTCGATGCCGCTGATTTAGCCTTCGGTGTTGGCAACGTCGACGTTTCGAAAATGGAGGAGCTGCTGGGCTCTCTCCTCGCAAATCAGCTTGCTCGATTCTACAAATCTGCCGGTGGAAAAGTGCCTGGCTGACAGCGCGTGGCCGGGTTAGGTGAAGCGTAACCCGCCGATATCTCTAACCGCAATCACGATCAAGGCGCACTCCACCGAGGTCGCGTCCCCGACCTAACCGGACGCTCCCGAAAACCGCAGCGTGATCTTGAGGCCTGGCGCGTTGTCCTGCATTTCGATCCGCGCGCCATGGAGGCGGGCGACGGCGGCGACCAGGCTTAGCCCGAGGCCGTTGCCCGGCGTGTAGCGGCTGTGTTCGAGCCGGTAAAATCGCTTGAAAACCTGCTCGCGCCGATCGGCGGGAATGCCGGGCCCGTCATCGCTGACCGAGAACACCGGCATGCCATCGATTGTCTCGTTGGCAACGATGATCTGTCCCCCGGCGCGGCCGTGCTTAATCGAATTATCAACGAGATTGGCGATGGAGTCGAAGATCAGGTCGCGGTCGCCGGTCACCCACACCTCGCGATCGCCGGTCACGGTGAGACGGGTGTCATCCTGTTCGGCGGCTGCATCGTAAAGCTCGACGACTTCGCTGGTGATTTCGACCAGATTCACCGGGCGGAACGCGCCTTTTCGCGCCTGGGCCTCGATCTGGGCAATCCGGGTCAGCGATGCGAATATCCGCAGCACGGCATCGAGGTCGGCGATGGTGTCGCCGATCAGCGACTGATCGTGCTCGCCGATGCGCTCACCGTGATAGGCCTTCTCCAGCCTGCCGCGCATGCGCGTCAACGGCGTCCGCAGGTCGTGCGCGACGTTGTCGCTGACCTGCTTGACTTCCCCCATCAAAGTCTCGATGCGGTCGAGCATCAGATTGAGGTTTTCGGCGACGCTGTCCCATTCGTCGTTGGTGCCGCGGAGCGGGATGCGCTTGTCGAGGCCGCTGAGCATGATGGCCCGGCTGGTCGCGTTGATCGCTTCGATCCGTCCTACTGTGCGGCGCGTCACCAGCATGCTCGTGACCCCCGCCAGCACGAATATCAGGGCGGCGCCCAGGATCACGGCGGTCTCGATCTGATCGGTAAAACTGTCGAGGTCGCTGATGTCCCGTCCGACCAGCAGACGGTCGCCGTTTGGAAATGTCTCGAGCATGGCCCGCAGCAACGGGAGGTTGGTCGTATCGGGCGACGGTTCGGTTGTACGAAACTCGGCCCATCCGCTGGCCGCCGTGATCGTCGCCGGCCATGCGCCGAAGTTTCCGGCCAGCACGGCCGATGAAGGATCGGTGAGGACATACACGCTGCCTGCGAAGCTCTGGTCGGCCATGCGTTCCTGAATCAGCGCGATCAGCCTGGCGCGGCCGGTTCGCTGATAAGCGTCTTTCAGGCTCTGGTGATCGGCCATGATGGCGCGATCCGAACGGCTGCGCACATAGGAAGAGGTCGACAGATAGACGTAGCTGAAAATCGCCGACACGATGACGCCGAAGGCGGCGATCGCGATCAGCGCGACCCTGAAGGTCGATGACGCCAGCGTTTTAGCCAGGAGCACGGAGACAATACCCGATGCCGCGGACCGTATGGATCAGCGGATAGGCCTGCTGGCCGTCGACCTTGCGGCGGACGCGTCCGACATAGACGTCGATGATGTTGGTCGAGGGATCGAAATGCAGATCCCACACGTGCTGCAGCAACATGGCCCGGGACACCACGCGGCCTTCGTTGCGCACCAGATACTCCAGAAGCTGGAACTCGCGGGGGAACAGCGAAATCTCCTTGCCGCGCCGGCTGGCGGTCCGCGACACCAGGTCAACGCTGAGATCGCCGACGCGCAAGATGGTCTCCTTGACGACGGTGTCACTGCGCCGGCCAAGCGCCTCGACCCGCGCCAGCAGCTCGATGAAGGAGAAGGGTTTTACGAGATAATCGTCACCTCCGGCGCGCAGTCCACGTACGCGATCGTCGATTTCGCCGAGCGCGCTGATGATCAGGACGGGGGCGGCTATGCCATCGTCGCGCAATTGGCGCATCACCGTGATGCCGTCGATGTCCGGCAGCATGCGATCCATCGTGATCACGGCGTAGTCGTTGGCGCCGCCGCGGCTCAGCGCCTCGTTGCCGCTGGCGGCCAGATCCACCTGGTAGCCGCTGGTCGTGAGCGACTCGACAAGCTGATCGGCGGTTTCCGGATCGTCTTCAACGACCAGAATGCGGCGGTGACCTCCCGTCATGGTCTTTCATCTCCGAACAGCCGGTGAGAGGCCGAATGCACATGGGCACAATCGGAAATCGCAAGCCCGATATATATGCCGGGAATCGACCCATGCCAGTGCACGCCGCGATCTGTTCCAGGAGGCGCGCCGACGCGATGGGACCCGATACAACCACCATCGCGTCGAGCACCGCGCCGGCAACTCGCCCGATCACAGGGATCGCGGCCGTTGCTGCAATCGCCAGGCGTCAGTAGGCGTAGTCGCTGCAGACATTGACCCACTGCCGACCATAGGCCGTCCACACCGGGCGCCAGCAGTTGTCATAGTCGTAGGCATAGGGTGCGCCGATGAACGCGAAGCGTACGTGGCGGTGATGGAAGAAGCGCCCATTGTGGAATCCGCCGACATGCGCAAAGTGGTTGCCCGCCGCAAAGTGGTTGCCCGCAAAATGGGTGCCGGCAAAGCGCGGCCCGCCGCCTATAGCGTTGAAATGCGGCCCGCCGCCCATGCCATGCATTCCGCCGCTCCACCCACCGCCGTGCATTCCGCCTCCCATGCCGGCATGACCGCCACCACCACCGCCGCCGTGGCCGCCGCCGCCGTGTGCAAGCGCCGGCGACGCCAGAGCAAGCGTCGTGCTGAGCGCAGCGGCCATGAGGCATCCAAAGATCTTGTTGTTCATCTCAAATTCCTCCTCCGTGGTTGAGTTGGTGCGACGCGTACCGTCGCAGCAGGAAGACGAACTGGAGCGCCAAACGATCCGATGATTCAAATGAAAACGGCGACAATTTCTGACACCGAAGTTAGTTTTGCTCTCGCGTGACGCGTCAAGTTGCGCGAATGGCGACGCGTCGGCAATCTGTAAAGTTCGGGGTGGCGCGCAGGGCAGATTGCGGCGTTCGCCGTAACCCGCCGATTTGCCGTTGAGATATCGGCGGATTCCGCTACGCTGATCCGCCCACGGAGAGCAATAACACTCAGGGAGCCCCCATGCCCCGCCATCCTGACTTCGTGCCGCACGGCGTGATCCCGGCGGTGTTGCTGCCGTTTTACGATGACCTTTCGATCGACGAGGCGAGTTTTCGCGCGCATTTGCGCGATGTCGGCTCGGTGCAGGGACTGTCGGCGATCACGGTCAATGCGCATTCCACGGAAGTGGCTTCCTGCACGCGGGAAGAGCAGCGCCGGGTGATGGGGATCGCGGGCGAAGAGGTCGGCGGCAAGCTGCCGATCATTCACGGCGTCTATGCCGATGGCAGCCTGGAAGCCGCGCGGATCGCGCGCGAGGCGCAAGCCGGCGGGGCGTCGGCGCTGCTGGTGTTTCCGCCGGGGCCGTTCACGCTGGGCCAATCGGCCGGGATGGCGCTGGCGCATTTCAGGACCATTGCGGAAGCGACCGATCTGCCGCTGATCGTGTTTCAATATCCGCTCGCGACCGGGCAGGGCTATCCGATGGCGACGCTGGAGCGGTTGTTCGAGGAAGTGCCGAGCATCCGCCCGATCAAAGACTGGACGCCGCAGGTCCCGCAGCATGAGAGCACGATCCGTGCGCTGCAGGGGCGCAAGCGTCCGATCAATGTGCTGTCGACCAACAACGCGTGGCTGTTGAGTTCGCTGGTGCTCGGCTGCAACGGCCTGTTGTCGGGCAGCGGCAGCGTCATCGCCGATCTTCAGGCCCAACTGTATCGTGCCGTAAAGGCCAACGACCTCGCGGAGGCGCGCCGGCTCAACGACCGGATCTATCCGTTGGCGAAAGTGTTCTATGCCGACCCCTTTATCGACATGCACAACCGCATGAAGGAAGCGCTGGTGCTGCTCGGCAAACTGCCGCGCGCGGTGGTTCGTCCGCCGCTGGTGAAGGTCGGGGATGCCGAGCTCGGGTGGATCAAGGCTGCGTTGATTGAGGCGGGGTTGCTCGGCACCAAAGCGGCGCTCGGACGCAACGCCGCATAGCGACCGGCGCACCGTTGCGATCCGATGGCGGGAGCGGCGGTAATGCGGCGCAGCATGAAAGTGGAAATACCCACAAAGAGGCACGACAACTTGCCGCTCTGCGAGATAATTCCGCTAACCATCGATTGCCCTTTGGGGCCCGCGGGAGGATGCTGTCAGCCCGTAGCCATAGGGAGAGCAGCATGAGCAAGGCAGGTCTCGACAATCGCCACCGCAACCACGATGGCGAAATCAGCCACAAGCACGGAAACACCCTTGTTGGCACGTTGCGCAAGATTTACGGGCCGGGCTTCGCCGCCGGTTATCCGGCAACCGAGAAGTTGAGCGACGTTTTGCTGCAGCTGAACGAGACGTCGCTGAGCCAGCTTCGCCGGGATCATGGAACCGGCCACCTCGAACACAAAATCACGAACGCTTCGAAGTAAGAACGTCGCACGTTGGGTCGAAGGTGTAACCGACCGTCTTCGTGTGGCATGGTGGGTTATGGCTTACGCCTAACCGACCCTACGATCGCGTTCCCTCATCCGTGATACGCGAACAACTCGATCGGATCGTTGAACCCGCGCACCTCGTGCTTGCCGACGCTTTCGAGGGCGAACTCGAGCTTGACAAAATCGGCGAACGCGCCTGACAGCAGCACGGGTTTGCCCAGCTGTTTTGTCAGCGCTTCGAGACGCGAGGCCATATTGACGGCGGGGCCGATCACGGTGAAGTCGAGCCGAGTGCGCGAGCCGATATTGCCATACATGACGTCGCCGACGTGAACGCCGATGCCGTAATTCAGCGGCACGCGGCCGCCGGCTTCGCTGTTCTGCTTGTTCAAGGCGGCCATCGCCTGACGCGCTTCGGACACCGCATGCAGCAGATTGGCGCACGCCTTTGAATCGCTGAGCGGAAAAATCGCGAGCAGGCCGTCGCCGATGAATTTCAGGATTTCCCCGCCATGCCGCGCGATCGGCTCCGACATCGCGTCAAAATAGCCGTTCAGGAGATCGATGACGTCGTCGCGCGGCCAGTTGTCCGAAATCCGGGTGAAATCTCTGAGGTCGCAGATCATGATGGCGGCGCGCACCGTGGTGCCGGTGCCGCGCCGTGTGGCGCCGGCCAGGATCAGTTCGCCGGCATGCGACCCGACATAGGTCTCCAGCAGCGTTCGCGCCAGACGATTCTTGACCCGGATTTCGCTGACCAGCGCCAGCACCGGCAACAGTTTCTGCAGGCTGGCGATATGCGCCTCGTCGAAGCCGCCGGGACGGTCGGTCGCGAACGTCACGATGTGGCGCTTGCCGAGCGTATGGTACATCGGCCACGCCACGTAATCGGTCAGGCCGCTCGCCCGCATCTCGTCATAGATGGCGTGCGTGCGGCCCAGTGAAGCGTCGCGCTCGAGATTTTCGCGCACCCCGGTTGAGCCGTCATGGATCTCGTTGGCGGGACTGCCGATATATTCGGATCGCTGCGTGACGTCGAAATCGACCCGCGACAGCTCGGCCTCGCGCATCCCGTCGGCCCACAGCATGCGGGCGCCGAGCCATTGCGGATGCTGGATCAGGATATGAAGCGTCGATCGCTTCAGCGGAATGCCCGAGCGCTGGATGCGGACGCACAGCTCGGCGAAAATATTGTCGAGGAAGCGCTCGTCGCGCGTGCCGCTGGTCAGCCAGTGTACGACCTCGTCGATGGGATCGGCGGTCGAATCGATGTGGGGCGGCGCGTCCATGACCTGCTCCTGGACCGTGACCGATGTCACGGTGCAGGGTATGTCGTGTTCCCGTCTGGCGATGTCAACGGAGCGTGGATGATAACCAAGCCGTGATGGTACCGCTGCCACCTGCATGATACGTTTCATAAAAACGCAATCAGGGGCGGGAGCATGGAGAAATACGGCGCGGGGTCGATCGTTGTTGCCGAATATGACCCCAACTGGCCGGTCCTGTTCGAGCAGGAGAGCGCGAGGATCAAGCAAGCTCTCGGCCCGTTCGCTTTGGCCGTCGAGCACGCAGGCAGCACGGCGGTGCCGGGCCTGCCTTCAAAACCCATCATCGACCTGCTGGTCGGGGTACGGAGCCTCGAGGAAGCAAAGGCGCGGGTGATCGAGCCGATCAAATCGCTGGGCTACGTCTACATGCCCGAATACGTGTCGTGGCTTCCCGGCGAGTTGTTCTTCCGGAAGGGACCTCCGGGCCCGTGGACCCATCATGTTCATTTGATGGAGCCGTCTCACGACAGGTGGGAGACATTGCTGGTGTTCCGCGATTATCTCCGCGCCCATCCCGAGGCGGCCCAGGCTTACGCCGACATCAAGAGGGGTCTCGCCGCCTCGTCGGTCGACGACATCGCGGCCTATCGAAACGGCAAGACTGTCTTTGTCGACGAAACGACTGCGAAAGCGCGTGCGTGGCGCGCGCAAGTAGAGCGCAGGGTGGGGTTTAATTCCCCAGCTTGATATCCGCGTCCTTGATCACCTTGGCCCACTCCGGCGTTTCCTTCTTGATGACGGCGGCAAACTCCGCGGGCGTGTTGCCGACCGACTCCAGACCAAGCTCGTCGAATTTCTTGCGCACCTCCGGCAGCGCCATCACCTTGACGGTCTCGTCGTGTATCTTGTCGATGACCTCCCGCGGCGTTCCGGCCGGCGCCAGCAGCCCGAACCACGGCACGGCCTCAAAACCGGGAAAGCCGGATTCCGCCATGGTCGGCAAATCCGGCGCCAGCGCCGAGCGTTTTATCGAGGTGATGGCGAGCGCGCGCAGCTTGCCTTCGCGCACCAGCGTCATCGCGTTGGTGATGTTGGCGAACGACATCGTGATGCGGTTGGCGAGCAGGTCCGGCAAGAACGCCGTGGTGCCGCGATAGGGCACTCCCTTGATGTCGACATGCGCCATGTACTTGAACAATTCGGCGGCGAGCTGCTGCGACGTGCCGACGCCGGCATGCGCGTAGGACAGTTTTCCCGGCTGCGCCCTGGCGAGCGCCACCAGATCCGCCACGCTCTTGACCGGCTGTTCCGGCGGAAGCACCAGCACGTTCGCCGCGATGAAAATTTGCGAGATCGGCGCAAAATCCTTTTGCGGGTCGAACGGCAGGGTTTCGAACAGGCTGGGATTGATCACCAGCGCGCCGTTGCCGCCCATCAGCAGGACGTAGCCGTCGGCGGCTGCCTTGGCGACGTGATCGGTGGCGATGTTGCTGCCGGCGCCGGGCACATTTTCGATCACGACCGGCGCGCCCCAGTCTGCCGCAAACCGGTCGGCGAGGATCCGCGCGACCACGTCCGGCGCGGTGCCCGGCGTAAATCCGACCAGGATTTTGATTGGCCGGTTCGGATAGGTCGACTGCGCGGATGCCGTCTGCGCCGCGAGCAGCACGAGCAGGGCGCCAGCAAGGTTCGCCGCAAGCTTCATCGTTCCCCCCATCGTCCGGCATGCGCCGAGTTGGCGACAAGTCTGGCACCGGGTGGAAGGGGGTGCAAGGCGCGGTTCGGGCGGATTAGCCAACGGGTCGCGCAAAGCGCGCCCGATGATAAACTCAGCGTAACCCACTATCTTCGTGCGAAATGGTGGGTCACGGCTTCCGCCTTCGCTCGTGGAGCTTCGGCGGACGCGGTCGCCTAACCCACCTTACGAAAATCGAATGGAGGAACCCAATGCCGTCAGCCTATTTCGTCGTTCGCGCCACTGTCGCTGATCCCGCAAAGCGCGCGGCGTTCGATACCTGGTACAGCCGGGAGCATCTGCCGGATGCGTCGAAGTCGTTCGGGGTCAAGAAGGCATGGCGATTCTGGAGCCTTGGCGATCCGAGCCTGCATCAGGCGATGTATCAGTTCGCCGACGAGGCCGCGCTGGAACGCGCGATGAACGGCCCGGACCTGAAGCGGCTGGTGGACGATTTCAACCGCGACTGGCCCGACGTCACGCGCACCCGCGAAACGCTGGTGCTGGCGGAGGAGTTTGAGTCCTAGTTCGTCAAGCCCGGCAATGACACGTAGCAGCTATGTTCCCAAAAACCCGAGCATCAGCTCGTCGAACTTTGCCCGCGCTTCCAGAAACGCCAGATGCCCGGTATCGGGGATCACCTCGGCGCGCGCATTTGACATCCTCGCGGCCAGTGCCTGGGCGAGTTCAGCGTTATGGCCCATCAGCGGCCGCAGCTCCTCCGGCGCATTGGGCCTTCCCGGCGCGTTGTGATCGTCGGCGCCCATGATGAACAGCACGGGCTGCTTGAGCAGCGGAATTTCGTGCACCACCGGCTCGCGGTAGATCATCTGCCCCGAACTGACGAAGGCGCGCAGCCAGCGCGGATATTCCGGGCTGCCCTTGATGTTGAAGCGCGCATCGATGAACGGCGTCACCTGGTCCGGTGGCAGTTTTAGGGAATAATTGGTCTCGAGTTGCTTGCGGTAGCCTTCCGTGGTGAGCTTGTCCTCGCTCTCCACGATTTTTTCGGTCGGCGTCGGCGGCACGTAGAGGCGATAGTCCTCCAGCCCGATCGGCGCGGTCAGGAGCAGATGCGCGATGCGATCGGGATAGGCCCGCGCGATCCGCACGCCGACCATGCCGCCCATCGAATGCGCCACGATATCGGCTTTGGCGATCCCGAGATGATCGAGCAGCGCGATGGTGTTGCGCGCCAGATTATCGAAATGCAGTTCGCCGGCCGGCTTTGTGGATTTGCCGAACCCGATCTGGTCCGGCACCACGACGCGAAAACCGGCCTGCGTCAGCGTCTTGATGACGGGCGCCCAATAGCTCGACGGAAAATTGCGTCCGTGCAGCAGCACCACGGTGCGCCCGTTCGGCTGCGTCGGCGCGACATCCATGTAGGCCATGCGGACCGGTTCGCCGTCATTGACCAGCGGCAGCATGTTGACGGGGTAGGGATAGGCAAAGCCCTCCAGCCCGATGCCGTAAGGCTCGCGTGGGGCCTGCGCCGTGGCGGGCGTGGCAACGAGTGGGAGGAGAAGCAGGGCGATGGCTGGAATTCGTCGCATGGAACGCGCCTCGGTATTCGTTTTGCCCGGGCTTGTCCCCGGGCATCCACGTCTTTCTTTCCGCACCAAGCAAGACGTGGATGTTCGGGTCAAGCCCGGCCATGACAAACATTGGTGCTGAGCGTTTGCCGAGCTATTCGCTCGCGCCGAACAGGGCCGCAAACCGCTTTTCACCGTTGCGGGTGAAATTGACGACGCGGCTGCCGGGGGTAGCGTCGCGCGCCGCCCATTTCAGTTCCGTAAAACGGTTCAGGAGCGCAGCGCCCAGCGTGCCCGCGAGATGATGCCGTCGCTCGCTCCAGTCGAGGCACGCGCGGCACAGCGGACGGCGCGGATGGCTGAGCGCCTCGGCGGAAATCTGCAGGGTATCGGTGAGGAAGCGTTCGCCCTCGGCGGTCAGATCGATGTCCTGCTTGCGCTGGCGCAGCAGGCGTTGCTGCTTCATGCTGTCCAGCATCTGCACGCCGAGATCGCCGGCGAGGTGATCGTAGCAGATCCGGGCGTGACGCAGCGCCGGGTCCTTCGGGCCGGTCCGCATCCGCATGTGGCCGGTGCGCGCGGCGAGCCCCTCAAGGCCCTCGAGCACGGAAGCAACGTCGGGGTCGCTGAGGCGGTAATAACGGTGGCGGCCCTGCTTTTCCTGTTCGACCAGCCCGCCGGCCTCGAGTTTCGACAGATGCGAACTCGCGGTCTGCGGCGTGACGCCGGCCTGGTGCGCCAGTTCGCTCGCGGTCAGCGCGCGGCCGGTCATCAATGCCGTCAGCATGTTGGAACGGGCGGGATCGCCGACCAAAGCCGCGATCATCGCGATATCGGGACCTGCTTTCATCCTTCGATACTAGCCGAAACGTCAGCGCCGCTCAAGACGCGATACTACGATCGCGATCGAAGCATCAGCGTACGGCAGCGGCTAATATGATCCGGTTCCAGATCTTTTGGGGGTTCCAGGGAGATATCATGGCCGTTACCGTTTTCATCCGTTACCAGATCGATCCGTTCAAGCGCGCGCAGTTCGAGGAATACGCCAAACGCTGGCTCACCATCATCCCGAAGGCCGGCGGCGACCTCTTGGGCTACTGGATGCCGCATGAGGGAACCAACAACATCGCGTTCGCGCTGATCTCGTTCGAAAATCTCGCCGCCTACGAGGCCTATCGCGCGCGGCTGCGCGTCCCCGGCAGCGAAGGCGTCGCCAATTTCAATTTCGCCGAGGAGCACAAATTCATCCTGACGGAAGAGCGGACCTTCTTGCGAAAGGTTGTCGCATAGCCAGTTGATGCGCTGGCACCGCGCGCCGCCCGCGGTTATCTTTCGCGCCAGCCGAGAGAGTACAGGAAAAAGGGAGAACAACCATGCCGGTCTCTACCGCCGACAAGCGGACGACGTTCCGCAAGCTTCACGACAGCGGATGTTTTATCATTCCCAATCCCTTCGACGTCGGCAGCGCCAAAGCGCTGCAGCATCTCGGGTTCAAGGCGCTGGCCTCGACCAGCGCGGGCTTCGCCTGGACGATCGGCAAGTCCGACAACCACATCACGCTGGAGGACGCGCTAAAACACCTCACCGAGCTGTGTGCTGCGGTCGACCTGCCGGTCAACGCCGATTTCGAGGGCGGCTTTGCCCATGAGCCGGACAAGGTCGGCGTCAACGTCGCGCGCGGGGTCAGGACCGGTGTCGCCGGATTGTCGATCGAGGATTCCACCGGCGATGCGAAAAATCCGCTGTACGAGCGCGAGCTGGCCGTCGCGCGAATCAAGGCGGCGCGGGCCGCCATCGATGCCGACAAGAGCGGCGTGCTGCTCACCGGCCGTTGCGAAGGTTTCCTGGTCGGCCGCGACGACCTCGACATGGTGATCGACCGACTCAAGGCCTATTCGGACGCCGGCGCGGATTGCCTGTACGCGCCGGGCATCAAGACCAGGGAGCAGATCTCGGCGGTCGTGAAGGCCGTGCACCCAAAACCGGTCAACCTTTTGATCGGCGCGTCGGGCCTGTCGCTGAAGGACGCCGAGGCCCTCGGCGTTCGCCGCATCAGCGTCGGCGGCTCGCTGGCGCGCACCGCCTGGGCGGGCTTTATGCGTTCGGCGCGCGAGATGGCGGAGAAGGGCACCTTTGCCGAGCTCGCCGGCGGCCATCCCGGCGGCGAGCTGAACAGGATGTTTGACTGAACGATCGAAGCAGCCGGCAAAAAGCCCCGGACCGATCCGGGGCTTTAACTGGCAAACATGCCGTGCAATTTGGTGCCGTCCGATCCGGTCAAACCTAACTGACGAATCTGACACCGAGCTGTCGACCTCTGCGCCATACGACTTCGCAGGGTCTGTGCACGATTGCCTGTGGCGATACCGACAGTGTGAGCGAGCTGCCGATGAGAGCGACTACATCGGAAACGAGCTTCGCGCCGCCTGCCGAAATATCGACCACCTGACACTCATAGCTACGGATATCGCCGTCAAGCGTGATCCATGCGCTGTGACGGCGCACCTTTCGTGCAGACGAGCGCGGCTGCTTCAAGCGGACCATGCGCCGACCTTGATGGTAGAATCTCTAGAAACTCCTAATGAAAAAGCAGCGAGTACAAGGCGTACCTGCCGCACGATTCAAATCCTTTCGGGATCGCAGATCAATATTTTGCGACTACGGGGCCGCCGAAGGGATAGTTTCCCCCCACCTTGAACGTGTGAACGCCGTCGACATTGTGACTGTCGCAGCAGGTCGAGCCGGCTGGGAATCTCGGACGTCGTTGCAGAAGTGTCGCAAGAACGCGCGAACTCTTGCACATGGCGGAAACGCAACCGGTACTTTTATACCTGCTGCGCGATGAAACGATGTTCGACAGCTTTTGCGCGGCTAGTTGTTGTTGCTGGCCGGCGGGTTGCCGCTCGGACGACTCGCGTCCTGGCCGCTCGGGGCCGCTGACGGCGGGGTCGCCGGTTTGGCCGCAGGCGCTGCGCCCGTTGTTACGCCCGTGCCGGTATTGGCGTGCGGGGTGACGTCACGCATGCCCGGAGGCGCCGCGGTCGGCGATGCCGGCGCGGCATTCTGCGCGGTGTTTTGCGGCGCCGCGGGTTTCTGCGCGGGCGGGGCCGGGCTTGCATTCTGGGCCGTCGGCGAGGTGCCGGCCTGTTCGACCGAGGAATTATTCAGGCCATAAAAGACCGCGCCGAGCACCACCGCGATGCCGATCGCAAATATCGTGATCCGGCTGCTGCTGGCCGGACCCTCGGCGAGTTCGGGATCGGGCTGCAATTCATTGTCGAGCGGCGCCGGCCGGCGAAATTGGTCGCCAGTAAAAGTCGCACGATAGGGATCTTCCGGGATGCGTTCGTTGGCCATGAGCGGTTCCTCCGTTGCCCCCTAGACAATCGTCGTAACCCCCTCGCGGTTCCCGGATTCCGCCGATTTCCCGCTTGCCGCCGTGGGTCCTGTGGACAAGTCGAGCCTGTTCACTGGGGAACCCGCGACGTAAGTTTCCGGCCTGAGTTGCCTGATGCCCCGGAGTTGCGATGCAGAACCTGCCACCGAGCGATATCGTTCTGTATGTGCTGTCGCTGGTGGCTCTCGCCGCGCAGGCGATGACGGCGGCGCTGGCCGCGGGAAGACGCAGCATGGACTGGGCCGGGGTATGCATGCTGGGGTGCATTACCGCGCTCGGCGGCGGCACCATTCGCGACGTGCTGCTCGGGCATTACCCGCTGGTATGGGTGCAAAACCCGTCCTTGCTCGCGGTGACGGGGGCGGCGGCTTTCGTCACCATCCTCGTCGCGCGCGCCGTGCACCGGCTGACGCTGGCGTTCCTGGTGCTCGATGCGATCGGGCTTGTGGTGTTCACCATCGCCGGCTGCGACGTCGCCTGGCAGATGAATGAATCGCTGCCGATCGTAATCGTCGCGGGCATGATCACCGGCTGCGCCGGTGGCGTGCTGCGCGACATCCTCTGCAACGACGTGCCGTTGTTGTTCCGCTCCGAACTCTACGCCAGCGTCTCCGTCGTCACCGGGCTGTTTTACGCGACCGCGTTCGGGTTGAAACTGAATGACGAGACCTGGACCGCGCTGACCTTTGCGCTCGGCCTGTCGTTCCGGCTGCTGGCGATCCGCTACAAATGGGAAATGCCGAAATTCGTGTTCAAGGAAAACGAATGACTACTTTCCCCGTGCCTTCGCGACCTGCGCCGCGGTCACGGCGGAGGCGGAGTTACCCCAGGAATTGCGGATATAGGTCGCGACGTCCGCGATCTCTTGATCCGCCAGCTTGTCGGCATAGGCCGGCATCGATCCCGGGTTGGGCGCGCGGGGCGTCGTCAACGTCTGCGCGCCCTGCAGGATGATGCGCAGTGTGCTCGCGGCGATCGCCGATTGCAGATTGGCGTTGCCGGGCAGCGGCGGGTAGATTTTTGGCGCGCCGCTGCCGTCGATCTCATGGCAGGCGACGCAGGCGCTGCGATATACCTTCTGGCCGTCGGCCATTTGCGTCTCTGGCGGCGGCAGCACGTTGGGCTCGCGCTCGCCCGGCGGCAGTTCCTTGAGATAGACCGCGATGGCCTGGATATCGGCATCGCTCATCAGCGAGGTCGAATTGAGCACGACTTCGGCCATCAAGCCGTTGGCATGGCTGCGGCCGTTGCGACCGCTTTGCAGATATTCGGCAATGTCGTCGGCGCTCCACGATTTCAACCCGCTGCGCTCGGCGGCATCGAGCCTGGGTGCGAACTGGTCCTGCACCAGGCCGCCGCCAAGCGCGCGGCTGTGCCGGTCGGCGCCGAACACGTTCTTGGGCGTGTGGCAGGCGCCGCAATGGCCGGGACCCTCGACCAGATAGCGGCCCCGGTTCCATTCGGTGCTCTTCTGCTGGTCGGGCACCAGAATGCCCGGCTTGAAGAACAGCCAGTCCCAGCCGCGCATCAGGACGCGATAGTTCAGCGGCCAGCGCAACGCCGGCGGCGGCGGCGAATTGTGCACCGGCGTCTGGGTCGCGAGATAGTCGCGGATCGCCTGGATGTCGTCTCGGGTGAGTTTTGTGAAATAGGGGTAGGGGAAGGCCGGGTAATACCGCGACCCGTTGGGCGCAATGCCCTCGCGCAGCGCGCGGCGAAAATCCTGGTCGCTCCACAGGCCGATCCCGGTATCTTTGTCAGGGGTCAGATTGGCCGAATAGATCGCGCCGAACGGGGTATCGATGCGCTTGCCGCCGGCGAACGGTTTTGAGGGATCGGCGGTGTGGCAACTGCCGCAATCGCCGGCCTCGACCAGCGCCTTGCCGTGGGCGATGGTTTCGGCAGAAGGCGCGGACGATTGCGCCCGCGCGTCACCGCAGATGAATGCAGTGCACAAAAACAGAATCGGCAGAATCGCTCGCATCGCGCAATGTCGTGACCGCACCAAAAGCTCCCTCGGACGTTATAGCGCAAAACCCGGGGACAAAATCGAGGGATTGATCACGTCACGCCATTTCGCGCCCGGGCTTTCTCACGACACAAACCGAAATAACCGGCCACTATTCCGGGCACGAAGTTGCGATCTGCGGAATGCCGGTCTGCATTGTCCAGATTTGTGGTGCGCTGGCTGCCGGAACCGACATAGACTGGTTCTAACGGTTTGAACCACTAGATAAAAAGTCGCGTACGGCCCGGCGAAACGGGTCTGGGCCGCACGGCTTTCAAGAGGAAGCAATGGGAATCAATCAAGGTCCGATCAGTCTCGATCAGAAATACACCCAGGGCTCCGGCCATGTCTTCATGACGGGGATTCAGGCGCTGGTCCGGCTGCCGATGGCGCAGATCCGCCGCGACCGCGCCGCCGGCCTCAACACCGCGGGTTTTGTTTCCGGCTATCGCGGCTCGCCGCTCGGCGGCTACGACCAGCAACTGTTTGCCGCGCGAAAGCATCTCGAGCAGTACAACATCAAGTTCCAGCCCGGCGTGAACGAGGATCTGGCCGCGACCGCGATCTGGGGCTCGCAGCAGCTCAACCTGTCGCCGGGCGCCAAGTATGATGGCGTGGTCAGCATCTGGTACGGCAAGGGCCCCGGCGTCGATCGCTGCGGCGACGTGTTTCGCCACGGCAATGCCGCCGGCTCAGCCAAGAACGGCGGCGTGCTCTGCCTCGCCGGCGACGACCACGGCGCCAAATCCTCCACCGTGCCGCATCAGTCCGACCATGCCTTCGTCTCCGCGCTGATGCCCTACCTCTATCCCTCCAGCATCCACGAAATGATCGAGATGGGCCTGTTGGGTATCGCGATGTCGCGTTACTCCGGCTGCTGGGTCGGCATGAAGGTGATCACCGAGACCGTGGAGACCACGGCGGAGATCGACCTGTCCGACGAGATGAAGCCTTTTATCATCCCGACCGATTTCGAAATGCCGCCGGGCGGGCTCAATTTGCGCTGGCCCGACGACCGTTACGACCAGGACCGCCGGCTGCAGGACTACAAGGGTTTTGCCGCGATCGCCTTTGCCCGCGCCAACAAGGTCAACCGCATCACCATGGATTCGCCGAACGCCCGTTTCGGCATCATGGCCTCTGGCAAGAGCTACGAGGACATCCGCCAGGCGCTGCGCGAACTCGGCATCACCGAGGAGGTCGCCGCCAAGATAGGCTTGCGACTCTACAAGATCGGCATGCCCTGGCCGCTGGAGCCGCAGGGCGTGCGCGAATTCGCCGTCGGGCTGGAAGAGATTTTTATTATCGAAGAACGCCGCGAGATCGTCGAGAACCAGGTCAAGCAGGAGCTGTTCAACTGGCGCGACGACGTGCGCCCGCGCATCATCGGCAAGATGGACGACCACGACAAGCGCTTCCTGCCGTTTGCGGAAGAACTCAGCGTGGCGTCGCTGGCGAGTTCGCTGACCGAGCGGCTGCTTCGACTTAATCTCAATCCAGAAATCGCCGCCATGCTGCGCGCCAAGGCCGACTGGTTCAACGGCCGCCAGGCGACCCAAATGCAGGCGGTCGCCCCGATCACCCGCACGCCGTATTTCTGCTCGGGCTGTCCGCACAACACCTCGACCAAGGTGCCGGAAGGAAGCCGGGCCTTCGCCGGCATCGGCTGCCACTTCATGTCGATCTGGATGGATCGCAACACCGAGACGTTTACCCACATGGGCGGCGAGGGCGTGCCCTGGGTGGGCGTCGCGCCCTTCACCAAGGAAGAGCACGTGTTCGCCAATCTCGGCGACGGCACCTACTTCCATTCCGGCAGCCTCGCGATCCGTCAGGCGGTCGCCTCCGGAGCCAACATCACCTACAAGATCCTGTACAACGACGCGACCGCGATGACCGGCGGCCAGCATGTCGACGGCGAATTGTCGCCGCAGCAGATTACCTTCCAGCTTCACAGCGAGGGCATCCGCGACATCTACCTGGTCTCGGAAAATCCCGACGCCTATCCGGCCTCCGAGATCGCGCCGGGCACCAAAACCGCGCATCGCGACGACCTCGACGCGGTGCAGAAGACACTGCGCAAGGTGAAGGGCGCTTCGGCCATCGTGTTCGTGCAGACCTGCGCCGCCGAAAAACGCCGCCGCCGCAAGCGCGGCCTGATGGAGGACCCGCAGCGCCGCGTATTGATCAATCCAGCGGTGTGCGAAGGCTGCGGCGATTGTTCGGTGCAGTCGAACTGCATCTCGGTTGAACCTTTGGAGACCGAATTCGGGCGTAAGCGCACCATCAACCAGTCGAGCTGCAACAAGGACTATTCCTGCCTGAAGGGCTTTTGCCCGTCTTTCGTCACCGTCGATGGCGGCAAACTGCGTCGCCGGGCCCCAGCCGATCTCGGCAACATCGGCGATCTGCCGGAGCCGGCCTCGCGGCCATCGCTGGATCGGCCCTATAACGTCGCGGTCGGCGGCGTCGGCGGCACCGGCGTGCTGACCATCGGCGCGCTGCTCGGCATGGCCGCCCATATCGAGGGCAAGGCCAGCATGATCCTCGACATGTCCGGCCTCGCGCAAAAGGGCGGCGCGGTGCTGAGCCACGTCCGGTTGTCGGAGCATACCGCCGACGTCACCTGTTCCCGCATCGTCACCGGCACCGCCGATCTCGTGATCGCGGCCGATGAGGTGGTAGCCGCCGCCAAGGAAACCATGACGCTGTGCGAGTCCGGCCGCACCACCGGCGTCATCAACACGCATCTGATCCCGATCGCCGACTTCATCCTCAACCGCGACTTCAATTTCCAGGCCCGCAAGGTCAACAACGTGCTGGAAACCGCGTTGCGCAAGGACTCCTCGTTCTTCGATTTCACCAAGCCGGCGGAAACGCTGCTCGGCGACTCCATAGCCACCAACATGATGATGATGGGCTATGCCTATCAGAAGGGGCTGCTGCCGCTCGCAGCAAAAGCCATCGAGCAGGCGATCGAGGTCAACGGCGTCGCGGTCAAGATGAACACGCAGGCCTTCCAGCTCGGGCGTCTCGCCGCGGTGGATCCGGCGCGGCTGGTCGCGATGATGAAGGACCAGGACGAGCCGGCCGCCGTCAAGACGCTCGACGAGATGTCGCTCGACGAAATCATCGCGCACCGCTCGGCGCTCTTGACCGACTACCAGAACGCCGGTCTCGCCGATCGTTATCGCAAACTGGTGAAGCAGGTCCGTGACGCGGCGCTTAAGGGCGGCTTCGGCGATGAACTGCCGCGCGCGGTCGCGATCAACTACGCCAAACTGCTGGCCTACAAGGATGAGTACGAAGTGGCGCGGCTCTACACCGACGGCAGCTTCGAAAAGCAGCTGCGCGAGCAGTTCGACGGCGACTTCAAGATCAGCTTCAACCTCGCGCCGCCGCTGCTCGGCGGGGCCAAGGATGCACTGGGCCGGCCGAAGAAGCGCGCGTTCGGCGCCTGGATGATGCCGGTATTCAAAGTGCTGGCCGGCCTGCGCGGCCTGCGCGGCACCGCGTTCGACATTTTTGGCCACAGCGCCGACCGCAAGCTCGAGCGCGAGTTGATCGCCGATTACGAGCAGGACGTCGCTTCTGTGCTGGCAGCGCTGTCGCCAATCACGCTGGAGACCGCGGTCGAACTGCTGTCGCTGCCCGATCGCGTGCGTGGCTACGGCCCGGTCAAGGAAAAGGCCGCCGCCGCCGCCAAGACGCGCCACGCCCAGTTGGTCGCCGATCTGGCCAGCCCGCCGCCCGCGCCACGGCAGATCGCGGCGGAGTAGAGGGCACATCCTCATGGTGAGGAGCGCGTCTTCGCGCGTCCCGAACCATGGGCTGCAAGCACTGTGGCCCATCCTTCGAGACGCATCGCTGCGCGATGCTCCTCAGGATGAGGTTAACCTACGCTTGCGCCGTCAAGACCACATCGTCCATGAACAGCGCATCGATCCCGGATTTCCGGAACGTCACGATCGCATCCGAGGGCGTGCAGACGATCGGCTCGCTGTCGTTGAACGAGGTGTTGATGACGAGCGGCACGCCGGTCAGTTCATGGAACGCGGATATCAGTTCGTGATAGCGCCGGTTCGATTCACGGCGCACCAGTTGTAGCCGGCCTGAGCCGTCATGATGCAGGACGGCGGGGATGCGGTCGCGCTGGCCGTTCTTGGCGGCGCAGGCGAACAGCATGAATTCGTGGCTGGCCGAATGGCTGCCTGCGATCTCGAACCAGTCATTGGCGTGTTCGGCCAGCACGCTCGGCGCGAAGGGCCTGAAATCCTCGCGATGCTTGACCTTCTGATTGAGGATGTTGCGCATCTCCGGCCGGCGCGGGTCGGCGAGCAGCGAGCGGTTGCCGAGCGCGCGCGGGCCGAATTCCATGCGGCCCTGGAACCAGGCGACGATCTTGCCGTCGGCGATCATTTTCGCGGCGTCGCGCGCCGGGTTCTTGCTGATCCTGTGCCTGAAGCCCGAGAGTTTTACGGCGTCGAGGATTTCGCGCCGCTTGAATGACGGCCCGAGATAGGGCGTGTAGTTGCCACGCACCGGCGGCGTCTTGCTTTTCGCAGCATGCGCGACATAGGCGGCGCCGATCGCGGTGCCGGCGTCGTGCGGGCAATAGGTGATGAAAATGTCGGAGAATTCGCCGGATTTCTGGATCAACTCGTTGGTCACGCAATTGAGCGCGACGCCGCCGGCAAAGCAGAGCTGATCGTAAGGCACCTTTTTCTTCAACCGACGCACCAGCGCCAGCACCGCGGCGTTGGTGGATTCCTGTAGCGCCGCGGCGATATCGGCGTGGCGCTGCTCGAGCTCCATGCCCTCGTAACGCGGCGGGCCCAGGAGTTCCTCGGTCCGGCTCTCCTTGGCGCTGATGAAGCCGGCCGCTTCGGGGTCGATCGAGTAGCTGTACTTGCCGATTTGGATCATCTCCCCAAGCTGGCGCTGGAACGTTTTGGGATTGCCGTAGGCGGCAAGCCCCATCAGCTTCGAGGCGTCGTAGGGCGAGAAGCCGAGATAGCCGCAGATCGATTCCCAGGCAAAGCCGAGCGAGTGCGGAAACTCGAAGGTCTCGATGGTCTGGATGCGCGTGCCATTGGCCTTGGCAAGCGTCGAGCCGGCGGTCTCGCCGATGCCGTCGATCGTCAGCAGCGCCGCGCGCTCGAACGGCGAGGGGAAATAGGCGGACGCCGCGTGCGCCAGATGATGCTCGACGAAATGAAACCGCGCGCCGAGCTTGCGTCCGAGAATGCGGTCGATGGTGCCGCGCACCTGGGCCAGCCGCAACCGAAACACTTCCTCCGACATCGGATTGGGCCACCACTCCGGCTTGAAGCGTTTTTGGCGCAGCGCGGGATCGAAGGAGTAGGCGACGTGATCGAGATCGGTGGCCTTCAGCCCGGCATGATCGAGGCAGTAGCGGATCGCGCGTTCCGGGAATTGATGCGGGTTATCGACGTCGGGCAGCTTGCCGTGCTTGACGCGATTGAAGCGCTCCTCTTCGACGGCGACGACGAGCTTGCCATCGACCAGCAGCGCCGCGGCCGGGTCGTGATAGACGGCGTTGATTCCCAGGATGTTCACGGTCGACCTTTCCCAGTCCAGCGTCGGGGCATGCAGATTATGGAACCAGCCGGCATTAGTCATGCGGCGGCATGCCGCGGATTTTTACGGCAGGGATCGCCTTGACGTGTGTCGGGCAACTGGGAAGGCAGGTTCAATCGGCTTCCCCGTCGCCGGCATCCGCCCTCGCCCGAAGGCGGGCTTCGGCGGACAAGAATGCGGGGCGAGGCAGGAAAAAGCGTGCACGTAAACCGCTCCAGCCCGGATGCAATCGCACCGCGCGAGCGCGGTCCGTCGACCGTTTTTGGCCGTCTCGCCTGACGGAATATTTCGGCGCTTGCCAAGGCTGCCCCGAAAGGCGAGAAAACCACGGGTAAGAAGAAACGCCAGCGGAGAACAATTTGACCATCAAGGGCAAGGCCTACATTGCCGGGATCTATGAGCATCCGACCCGGCACGCACCCGATAAATCCACCGCACAGCTGCATGCCGAGGTCGCCAAGGGGGCGCTCGAAGACGCGGGCCTCACAAGGGCCGATGTCGACGGCTATTTCTGCGCCGGCGACGCGCCCGGCGGGGCGATGCCGATGGTCGATTATCTCGGCCTGAAGGTTCGGCATTTCGATTCCACCGATACCGGCGGTTGCTCCTATCTGGTGCATCTCGGCCATGCCGCGGAAGCGATCGCTGCCGGCAAATGCTCGGTCGCGCTGGTGACGCTGGCGGGCAAGCCGCGCACCGGCCCGATGCCGCCGCGCAACTCGGGCGCCGAGGCCGATTTCGAACTGGCCTATGGCGCGACCACCCATAACGTCTACGGCATGTGTGCCATGCGCCACATGCACGACTACGGCACCACCAGCGAGCAACTCGCCTGGATCAAGGTCGCAGCCTCGCATCACGCGCAATACAATCCGCATGCGATGCTGAAGGAAGTCGTCACCGTCGAGGACGTCCTGAACTCACCGATGATCTCCGATCCGCTGCACCGGATGGATTGCTGCGTCGTCACCGACGGCGGCGGCGCCATGATTGTCACCACGCCCGAAATCGCCAAAAGCCTGAAGAAGCCGCTGGTGCGCCTGATCGGCCATGGTGAGGCGATGAAGGGGCCGCGCGGCGGCAAGGATCTCGATCTGACCTATTCCGCGGGCGTCTGGTCCGGACCGCGTGCGTTCGAGGAAGCCGGCGTCACGCCCAAGGATATCAAATACGCCTCGATCTACGACAGCTTTACCATCACGGTCTTGATGCAGCTCGAGGACATCGGCTTCTGCAAGAAGGGCGAGGGCGGCAAGTTCGTCGCCGACGGCAATCTGATCTCGGGTGTCGGCAAGTTGCCGTTCAATACCGACGGCGGCGGCCTTTGCAGCAACCATCCGGTCAATCGCGGCGGCATGACAAAAATCCTCGAGGCGGTGCGTCAGTTGCGCGGCGAAGCGCATCCCAAGGTGCAGGTGCCGAATTGCGATCTCGCGGTCGCGCACGGCACCGGCGGACTGCTGGGCGTGCGCCATGCCGCCTCAACCTGCATTCTGGAGCGCGTGTGATGGCTGAAGCAAAGAAATATCCGACGCCGCAAGGCAACCCCGAGAGCGCACCGTTCTGGGAGGCGGCCAAGCAGGGCAAGTTCATGATCAAGCGCTGCACCGCCTGCAAGGAGCCGCATTACTTTCCGCGCTCGATCTGCCCGTTCTGCTATTCCGACAAGACGGTGTGGGAAGAGAGCTCCGGCGAGGCGACGGTCTATACCTTCAGCCTGATGCGCAAATCGCCGACCGGCCCATACGCGATCGCCTATGTCACACTGAAGGAAGGTCCGTCGCTGCAGACCAACATCGTCGACTGCGACATCGACAAGATCAGGATCGGCCAGAAGCTGAAAGTGGTGTTCAAGCCGACCGACGGCGCGCCGCTGCCGTTCTTCACGCCGGCGTAGTGTCGAAGTTGCGCACCGCGCAAGCGAAGCAGAAAGACGTCATCCCCGCGAAAGCGGGGATCCAGTAAACGCAGACGTTGGTGATTACTGGATGCCCGCCTTCGCGGGCATGACAAAGCAAAAAATCTTCGGGGAGGAACCACCGCGATGCCGATCAAGTACGACGAGTTGATGGCGCTGAAAAATCTCGGCCAGAAATACGCCTACACCGATCGCGACGTGATGCTTTACGCCTATGGCATCGGCATGGGCGCCGACCCGATGGATGAAAAGGAACTGGCCTTCGTCAACGAAGGTGTTGCGATCCCGCGTCCGCTCAAGATCGTGCCGACCTTTGCTTCCGTCGCGGCCTGGGGCGCCGGGCCCGGTGAAATGAACCTCAACCGGGTCATGGTGGTCGACGGCGAGCGCGACATCACTTTCCACAAGCCGTTCGCGACCGCCGCCCACATCACCGCCGATTCCAGCGTGCTCGACGTGTTCGACAAGGGCAAGGACAAGGGCGCGGTGATCCGGCACCAGACCGTGCTGAAGGACGAAAAAGGCGAGAAGCTTGCAACGCTGGTGGCGTCGCGCTTCGCCCGAGGCGATGGCGGCTTCGGTGGTCCGTCGGAAGGTCAGCCCGAGCCCCACAAGGTTCCGGCCCGCGCGCCCGACAAGAGCGTCGATATCACGACGCGGCCGGACCAGGCGCTGGTCTACCGTCTTTGCGGCGACCGCAACCCGCTGCACTCCGATCCGGAATTCGCCCGGCGCGCCGGTTTTCCGCGGCCGATCCTGCACGGCATGTGCACCTACGGCATCACCTGCCGCGGCGTGCTGCAGACCTATGCCGATTACGACGCGTCAGCCTTCAAACAACACGCGGCGCGGTTCTCGTCCCCGGTATTTCCCGGCGAGACCGTGACCATGGAGATGTGGAAGGACGGCAACATCATTTCGTTCGAAGCCAAGGTGAAGGCGCGCAACGTCACGGTCATCAGGAGCGGCCGCACGGTGCTGGGATGAGGGGTTGAATTAGCTTCGTCATGCCCGGCCATGACGGCGCTCTAACAAGAACCGCGATACGGGAGAACAGATCATGGGATTGCTCGACAAGAAGGTGGCCATCATCACGGGGGCGGGCGGCGGCCTCGGTGAGGCCTACGCAAAACTGTTCGCGCGCGAGGGCGCGGCCGTCGTGGTCAACGACCTCGGCGGGCCGCGTGACGGCTCCGGTGCCGACAAGTCGATGGCGCAGAAGGTGGTCGACGCGATCAAGGCCGAAGGCGGCCGCGCGGCCGCCAATGGTTCCGATATCTCGACGCTCGCGGGCGGCGAGGCTGTGTTCAACGACGCCATCCAGAACTTTGGGCGCGCCGACATCCTGGTCAACAATGCCGGCATCCTGCTCGACGAGACTTTTGCCAAAGCCAAGGAAGCCAATTGGGACAAAGTCATAAAAGTGCATCTGAAAGGTACCTTCTGCGCCACGCAACCGGTGTTCAAATGGATGCGCGAGAACGGCGGCGGCGTCATCGTCAACACTTCCTCGACTTCGGGCCTGATCGGCAATTTCGGCCAGACCAATTACGGCGCGGCCAAGGGCGGTATCTGGGGCCTGTCGAACGTGCTGGCGATCGAAGGCCGCAAGTACAACATCCGGATCTGGACGCTGGCGCCGGGCGCGCTGACCCGCATGACCTCCGACCTGCCGCGCTACAAGGAAAACCCGGGCGCTGCGCTGGGGCCGGACGGCATCGCCCCGGCCGTGCTATACATGGTCTCGGATTTGTCGGGCGACCAGACCGGCAAGGTTCTGGGCGTCTCGGGCCCGCGCGGCGTCCGCGAGATGCGGATGATGGAAATGGAAGGCTGGACGCCGCCGTTCACGGGATGGAAGGCCGAGGATATCGTGACCCACGCCAAGGACATCTTCTTCTCCGAGGAGGAGATCAAGAAGTCGGCGCGGAGATTCAAGTAAACCGTCATTCCGGGCGCGCGAAGCGCCAGCCTGGAACGAAAGATGAGGCACCTCATGACAAAACTCACCGCCAAGGCCGCAGGCACCTTTGCCATTGCACCGACCCCGTTCCACGACGACGGCAAGATCGACCTTGCCTCGATCGACCGGCTGACGGACTTTTATGCCGAGGTCGGCTGCGACGGCGTCACGGTGCTGGGCATCCTGGGCGAGGCGCCAAAACTCGACGCCGCCGAGGCCGAGCAGGTCGCGGTGCGCTTCGTCAAGCGCGCCAAGAACATGCAGATCATCGTCGGCGTCTCCGCGCCGGGCTTCGCCTCGATGCGCTCGCTGGCCAAGGCGTCGATGGATGCGGGCGCCGCCGGCGTCATGATCGCGCCGCCGCCGAGCCTGCGCACCGACGACCAGATCACCGGCTATTTCAGGCAGGCGCAGGAGGCGATCGGCGACATTCCCTGGGTGTTGCAGGATTACCCGTTGACGCTGTCGGTCGTGTTCACGCCCCAGGTCATCCGCAAGATCGTGATGGACAGCCCGTCCTGCGTGATGCTCAAGCATGAGGACTGGCCGGGGCTGGAAAAGATCTCGGCGCTGCGCGGATTCCAGAAGGATGGCTCACTGCGGCCACTGTCGATCCTGACCGGCAATGGCGGCCTGTTCCTCGATTTCGAGATGGAGCGCGGCGCCGACGGCGCGATGACCGGCTACGCGTTTCCGGAATTGCTGATCGACGTGGTGAGGTTGTCCAAGGAAGGCAAGCGCGAGGCCGCGCATGATCTGTTCGACGCGCATCTGCCGCTGATCCGCTACGAGCAGCAGCCGGGCGCGGGGCTCGCGGTGCGCAAATACGTGCTGAACAAGCGCGGCGTGATCGCCTCCAGCGCGCAACGCAAACCCGGCGCGGCAATTACGGCCGCCGCGAAAGCCGAAGTGGATTATCTGCTGTCACGTGTCGCGCGCGTCGACAAGCGCGCCAATCTGCAGCCGCAAGCGACGGCTGCGGAGTGAACGAGCCGTTGCGGCGGAGGGGATTCCTCACCCTGAAGAGCGCGCTTTGCGCGCGTCTCGAAGGATGTCCACAGTGCTCGCGGCACATGGTTCGAGACGGCGCAAGTGCGCCTCCTCGCCGTGAGGGCAAATTCCGGAGTTGAACTTGAATGACTGAAACCGCCGTCGCCCCGCGACCCGCCTCGACCATCCTGTTGCTGCGCGACAATGCCGCGGCCAAGGAGATCGAGGTCTTCATGATGGTTCGCCATTACGAGATCGACTTTAATTCGGGCGCGCTGGTGTTTCCCGGCGGCAGCGTCGATGCCAGCGACAAGGAGATCATCGCGCGGCCGCAGCTATATTCCGGCGGCGAGGGGCTTGACGCGAGCGGCTTGAGTTTCCGGATCGCCGCGATCCGCGAAACCTTTGAGGAAAGCGGCATCCTGCTGGCGCGGCCGCAAGGCGCTGATACGCTGGTCGATGCCAAACGCGCTTCGGAGATCGAAGCGGCGCATCGCGTGGCCCTCAACGAGCGCAAGACCACGTTTCCGCAAGTGGTCGCGGACAACAAACTGTCGCTGGCGCTCGATCAGCTCGTGCCCTATGCGCACTGGATCACGCCGGAGGGCATGCCAAAGCGGTTCGACACCTGGTTCTTCCTGGCTTCCGCGCCGCCGGCGCAGCTCGGCGCCCATGATGGCCGGGAATCCACCGACTCGATCTGGGTGTCGCCGCGCGAAGCGCTGGAAGGCGGCGAGACCGGGCGGTTCAAACTGCCGTTCCCGACCACGCGTAACCTGATCCGGCTCGGCAAACAGCCGAACGTCCGCGCCGCGCTCGATGACAGCCGGGGCAAGACGGTGGTGACGGTGATGCCGGTGATGACGAAATTGAATGGCGGCCGCCAGCTCCGCATTCCCTTGGAAGCCGGCTATGACGGCGAGGTGTTCGAGGTCGGTGCGCTCGGCTAGCTCTCACCAACGCCGTCTTGCCGTGTCGGCGGATTGCCTGCATCCTGTCCGCAAAGAACAACAGGGCGGGGCACGCATCATGAGGAACCGCCGCATCGGCGTGGCGATCGGGGCAGCGCTGACGTTGCTGGCCTCGCTCGGTCGGCCGCGCCGAGGAAACGTTTCCCAACCGGCCGATCCGTTTGATCGTGCCGTATTCCGTCGGCAGCGTGGTCGATGTGTTCGGCCGCATCGTCGCCGCTGACGTGGCCAAGCAGTGGAAGGGAACGATCCTCAACGAATCCAAATCCGGCGGCAATCCGCAGATGACCTCCGATCTCTCGACCGGGCTGTTGACGGCGACGTTCCTGTCGGCCAACCAGGCGCTGGCGCAGTCGCAAACCGGAATCATCCGGATCATCGCCGCGATCAACAATGAAGGCCGCTCGAAAATATTTCCCGGAGGTGCCGACCATGGCCGAGCAGGGCTTTCCGGATGCCCAGGTGACGCCGTGGTTCGGCATCGTCGTGCCCAAGGGCACGCCCGAGCCGATCGCCGATCGCATCAGCAAGGCGCTCGATACCGCGCTCGCCAACCCAGATGTGCAGCAGAAACTCGATCTGGCGGGATGCCCGCCTAAACCGGCCTCGCGCGCCGAGTTCGCCGCCAGCATCAAGGCCGATATCGCGCTGTGGGCCAAGGTGGTCAAGGACGCCGGCATCCCGCCGGATTGAGGCCGAAGTGGGCGCCAACCAGTCGTTAACGCCGGTTCCCGATGTTCCCCCGTCGGATGATTCCGTCGTATAAAAGGCACTGTCCGGAGCCGGTTTGCCCCCATGCCCTTTGCCGCCATCGTCCAACGGATACGGTCGCTATCGCTGTCGATCGGCCAATTGACCTTTGGCAGCTTCCTGCTGCTGCTCGCCGTCATCACCGCCACCAGCATGGCGAGCGTCATCGCGATCCGCCATATCGATAGGACCTTTGCCGAGCTGCAGCGGCTGCAGGATGTCGGCGACCTCGCCGAGGAGATCGACCGCCGGGTCAACGAGCTGCGGCTGGCGGCGCGTGAATTCGTCACCGACCCGAACGCGCAGTCCGACCGGGTCGGGCAGGCGGTTTCGGCGCTCAGTGCGCTTCTGAAGAAGACCCGGCTGGAGCTCGCCCCCGAACAGCAGAACATGATCGACGGCGTCGCGCAGCGATTTGCCAATTACCGCGAAGGCCTCGACCGCGTCACCTCGCTGATCTCGCGCCGCGCCGAGCTGATCTCGGCGTTGCCGCCGGCGCGCGAGCGGTTCGAGGCGGCGATCGCATCGATGAGCGATCCGGCCGCGGCCGCGGACCTGTTGCGGACGCAGAACCAGATTTCCGAGGCGCTGCTGGCGCATAATCCGCTGGCTGCCGAGCGGGCGGCCCAGCGCATGCGGAAAGTGACGGTCAGCGATCCCACGCTCGGCGAAGCGGTCGGAGCCTATGCCGATGCCATCATTGCCGTGTCGGAGACCGAAAACCAGATCGCCGATCTCGACCGCGAGGTGCTCGGCACCGAAGGCCGGCAGATCGGACGGGTGACCGACCTGTTGCGCGATGCGAGCGCCCGCAGGGGCAGGGAGCTCGCTACCGATTTCGGCAAGACGCTGCGCGACGACAAATGGCAAAGCATCCTGCTCGGCATTATCGGCGTGCTGAGCGGGGCGGCTGCGGCACTGTTCGTGGTGAGTCGGACGGTGCGTCCGCTCAAAGCGATCGCCAAGGCGATCCGGGCGCTGGCCGGGGGCGAGCAGCACACGTCAATTCCCGCGACCGATGTCGACAACGAGATCGGCGACATCGCCCGCGCCGCCGAGGTGTTCCGCCGCTCGCTGGTCGATGCCGACGCCGCGCGCGAGGCCGCGATCCACGCGCTGGCCGAGCAGCGGCTCGCCGAGGAAAGCTATCGCAAGCTGTTCGAGGGTTCGGTCGACGGCATCTATGTGACCACGCCGGCCGGCGCGCTGCTCAACGCCAACCCGGCGCTGGCGCGGATAATGGGATACGGAACGCCGGAGGAACTGATCAGCAGCGTCAGCGACATCGCGCACACGATCTATGTCGATCCGGCGGCGCGCGCGGTCTACCAGTCGATGATGCAGCGCGACGGCATGGTGCGAGAGTTCGAATATCAGGTGCGCCAGCGCGCCGGCACCGTCCTGTGGCTGTCCGACAGCGCCACCGTGGTGCGCGACGACAAGGGCGAGGTGGTCCGCTACGAAGGCACGGTTCGCGACATCACCGACCAGAAGCGCGCCGAGGATGCGATCGCCGAGGGCCGAAGGCTTTTGCAGCAGGTGATCGACACCGTGCCCGCGGTGATCAACGTCAAGACCGGCGACCTGCGCTACGTGCTGATGAACCGCTACATGGCCGGCATTTTCGGCATCGAGCCGGCCGACGCGATCGGCCGCACCACCTCCGACCTGATGTCGCGCTACGGCGCGCAAAAGACCGACGAGAACGACAAACGGGTGCTGGCGACCCGCAACGGGCTCGGCTTCTACGAAGAGGAATACATGGATTCCGCCGGCAATGTCCGGCAATGGCTGGTCAACAAGCTGCCGCTGCTGGATGCCCAAGGCGAGATCGAGAACATCGTAACCGTCGCGCTCGACATCGGCGAACGCAAGCGCGGCGAACTGGAGATGCGCAAGGCCAAGGACGCCGCGGAAGCCGCACTTCGCAACCTGCGGGAGACCCAGAATTCGCTGATCGAGGCGGAAAAACTTGCAGCCCTCGGCCGGCTGGTGGCGGGTGTCGCCCATGAGGTGAACAATCCCGTCGGCATCAGCCTGACGGTGGCCTCATCGCTGGAGCGCAAGACCGCGATGTTTGCCGCCGAGGTCGAGCGCGGCGATCTCAGGCGCTCCCGCCTCAACGAGTTCCTCGAGACCAGCCGCGATGCCTCGTCGCAACTGGTGGCGAACCTCAATCGCGCCGCCGAGCTGATCCAGTCCTTCAAGCAGGTCGCCGCCGACCGCAATTACAGCGACCAGCGCAGCTTCGATCTCGGCGATCTGACCGAGCAGGTGGTGATGAGCCTGCGGCCGGGCTTGCGAAAGCACCATCTGACGCTGAACGTCGACTGCCAGCCCAATCTCACCATGAACAGCTACCCCGGCCCCTACGGGCAGGTGCTGACCAACCTGTTCCTCAATTCGGTGGCGCATGCCTTTCCCGACGGCAGGCCCGGCGCGGTCGACATCCAGGTCCGGGAATCCGGCAAGGACAATGTCGAGATATTGTTTGCCGACAATGGCTGCGGCATGAGCCTCGACGTTCGCCGCCGTGCCTTCGATCCGTTCTTCACCACGCGGCGCGACCAGGGCGGGACCGGGCTCGGCCTGCATATCGTCTACAGCATCGTGACCAACCGGCTGGGCGGCCGGCTTGATCTCGATTCCGAGCCCGGCAAGGGCACGCGAATCCAGATCATTTTGCCCAAGGTGGCGCCATTGGAGCAGGCGGCCGAATAGCAGGGGATAGGGCCTAATCGGCGTCGGCGAGAAAGCGCAGCGTCGCCTTGAAGATCTGGCTGGCCTTGCCGACCAAAGCGGTGCCGTCCATCACGGCATCCTTCTCGGTGTAGGTGCCGGAAACGCCGACCCTGATTGGGTTTGGGCCGCCGAACAGCGGATTGGCGTCCGGGCTGGAGGTATGGCGCTGGATCAGCACCTCGCCTTTAAAAGTGTTGCCCGGCCTCACCGTATAGCTGCCGATGTAAAACAAGTAAGCGTCGCCGCCGAGGATTTTGCCATCCCGGAACATCACAACGCCGCTGCCCTTGCCAGAACGCCCATCCTGCAAGGAGACATGGATCGAATACAAGCCGTTTTTCATCGTGTCCCGATTACCCCGCTGTCCCGGCGGAGCAGATCCCAGTTATGCCGAACTGGCGCGCAGCGTCAACGCGTCAGGTTGACTGCCGCGCCGCTCGGCCAGCATTGCGGTCGAGCACGCCTGGCGTATGACGGAAAAATGACAACGGGCCGCAAGCCTGCGCCGGGCTTCAGGTGGTATCTCGCTGCACGCAGGATCGGTTCGAGCGCGCGGGCCAGCCGGGCGCGGCTAGACGTATTTCTTGTCGCGCTCGAGCAGTTCGATCGAAATGCCCTGCGGCCCCCGGATGAAGCAGATGCGGACGCCCGGCCGGATCGTGGTCGGCTCCTTGGTGAACTCGACGCCCTTGGCCTTGATCTCGGCGGCCACCGCGTCGATGTCCTTCACCGTGAGTCCGAAATGATCGAGCCCCTGATAGGGCGTCACCGGCGGGGTATGGACGCCGTCGCCCGGGGTGACCGGCGCGATGAACACATTGGCGCCGCCGAGCTTCACGTCGATGCGTCCGGGGCCGCGGATGATGACGCCGCCCAGGATCTTCTCCAGCCAGGCGGCGGTCGCCTCCGGGTCCGGACTGCGCAGATGAACGTGATCCCAGGTCACTATCGGCATATGGGTCTCCCCTTGACGGTTTTTCGCGCCGCTTGCCGCGGCGCTTTTCGTAACACCCAACTTAGCGGCCCGGTCCGGGCAAGGCCATCCCCAAAGCCATCCCTCTCGAGCGGGGGCGCGAACCCGTCCTTGCGGCTGCCGCAATCCGAATGCAACTTTTTCCCGTTCCGGCGGTTACAGATTCGGCGGGCTACCGTCGCTGGCGGTCGTTGTTGGAGGTTTTCGGGCCTCCGCACGGCGAGGTGATCATGAACACCGGGCTGCATCGTATTGAATTGGGCCGGCTTGCCGCCTCTGGCGGCCAGCTTCTCGTACTGCCGCGGCAACCCGGGGGCGGGCCCTCCGGCACAAATTCCCGATCTACATATCTGGGAGCGGGCGTTGCCGGATTGTTGGCCGTCCTGACGGCGGGCGCCGCATTCACGCTGGCAAAATGGTCGCCCCCATCGGCGGCAGCTCCGGCGCAGAAGGTTCGGGTGGTGACAGCCTTCGCCGCGACGCCGGAACCGGCGGCGGTGCTTCCCGCGTCCGCCACGCCCGATGATATCTCGCTCTATCCGCAAACCGCGCTGCCGGAGATCCCACCCCCGGAAGCCACGGTCGCCGACGGCCTGAAAATTCTAGCGCAACATTGGCGCCGGGGAGGCCTGGGGTCCAACGCGCTGGTGAGCTTTACGCTGCGCAACAGCAATGACTATGCGGTCAAGGATATCGAGATTTCCTGCGCCTTCAGCCGCCGCGACGGCAGCCATCTGACCGACCGCACAAGGGTCGTTCACGACACCGTCAAGATGAAGGGCCGCAAGAGCTTTGCCCATTGGCATATCGGCTTCGTTAACGTCAACGCCGACCGCGCCATCTGTACGCCGGTCTCAGCCACCCGAATTTGATTCAAATCCGCAAGCCGGCCGGGACGCCCTCGTTCACAAAGATGCGAGCACTCCCGTTGAACCTAACGGGCCCGGCCGGAACCAATTACATGACCCCAAGTTGTGTGAGTGATCCGCGCTTTTGCGGATGGAGCTGGTCTGCAATGCCCGTCTTGCGATATTTCGTCTTTGTCGGCGGCGCGCTGCTTGCGCTGCTTTTCGTTGTCGGCTGGGAACTGCCGACGCCCGCCGTGCAGGCGGCTAATGCAACTCCCGACCTGTCGACGATACGCATCCACAGCGATCGCAAGTGGCCCGAGCGCGTGGTTTTCGATACCAGCGCGCCCACGATCGTTGCCGCGCCGACGCAGACCGCGAGCCTGGCGCCGGCTGCCGTGACGCCCGAGCGGGTTGCCGATGCCTCGACCAAGGTGACGGCGCGCAATGCCTTCGCACAGGCCGCACCCGCTGATTTGAAAAAGCCGGAAGCCAAGCCGGCGCAAAAGCGCAGGGTCGCGAAACGGCGCGTCACCCCGCCGACCATGAACCAGCCGACCATGCTGGTCGCGCAACGGCCGCAGTTCGGGCTGTTTGGCTTGAACTAGCAGGTTGCTCGCGCGCGCTCGATTTCAGCGACATCCGCAATGGCTGTCAGCAGCCGCGGCAGATGCTCTTCAGTTTCGTGTCGAGCAGTCTCTCGCGTTCTTCGGACGCGGCCGTGGGATAAGCCGTGACCGTGCCAAGATAACGCCGCTCGCGGCGGAATTGCGGCTGCTGTAGCGAGCAAGCGCTCCCAGCCGTGGTCTAGAAAAATCGGGTACCGATATCCAGGTCCTGGGTGATCAACAGCAACAATGCCAGCAGCCCGGTGCCGCAAAACAGCGCGAACTCCTTGAAGGTTTCGGCTTCAGCCGGCTTGAATGAAATATTCGGCAACGCGCGTGCGATGACTCTGGCGATGACGGGCATTTGTGTGACTCCGGATCGAGGAAGCGATACGGACGTCATAACCATGATCGTGCGAAAGCGATGTGCGGAAGGTCACGCGGATGGCGGAGCGGCAGGGGCCCTACTGGATCGTCGGCCGGGAAGGCCGCACGCGGTACATCGTGACCGGCGAGCCGTCGGATTCGAACTCCACCTCGTAGGTTCGGCCGCTCTGGTCGGTGGCGTGGCAGGCGATGCTGGAAATCTGTCCCGAGACAAAACTTCCGAGTTGCCGGCACATTCCCGTCGAGGTCTCGATCAGCGGCACCGGCAGGCCGTCCATCTTCGGCCGATCCTTGGATTTCAGCAGCATCCGGTCGACCGGCAGTTCGTAGGTGTTGTCCTGTCGGCGGCCATTGTCGCCCGAAAAGGTGATGATGTGCCTGCTGTCGGCGGGATCGTCGAGCACGATGGTGAAATTGGCCCGGCCGATCTCGGTTTGGTAAAACGAAACCGCCCGGCAGGAAAAACCGCGTCCGGCGACCCGCAGCGTACTGCATTTACCCGACATCCTGGCGAAGGCGACGGTGGCCGGCTCTTCCCGGGTCTCGGCCAGCGACGGAGTCGCAATCAAAAGGATCGCAATGGCAAGGAGTTGCCGGCGGAGGCTCATCGTTATGCTCAACTGACGGGAAACGGACTCGGACGGCGCGGAACTGATATCACCGTGACGCTCGGTCACAATTAGGTCAAGACCAAGACGGTGGGTTCAATTGATGGCCCTCATCCACGCCGAAAAGGCCTTGATGACGGGCGCCCGCGGATGCTGGGGCATCGAGATGAGATAAAATCCGTAAGCCGGTAGCGTGAGCGGATGCGCCTTCACCAGCAGGCGCAGCGACGATCTCGTGTTCATCCAGATGACCGTCAACGAGACCCGTACGCTCGCCCAGAAGAAGGCGCTCTACCGCCGCCTCGTCGCGTTGCTGACGGAGAACCCTGGCCTGCGGCCGGAGGATGTCTTCATCAACCTGCTTCAGGTGCCGCTGGAAAACTGGTCCGTGGGCCTTCGAAGCGCAATTCGCGCCGGCGTGATTGGTAAGCCCGGGTTAACCGTCCCGCGCACCGTCCCGCGCTGGAACCGGGCAAGAACATAATTGCCCCGCAATGATCGCGAAAACGATCATGCATGGGTATTGCGTATGTCATGAGTCGAACAACGGCGCTCGCGCTGGCAGTGCCGCTGTTGTTGAGCCTCTCGCTCGCAGGCTGCGTGACGGCGAGCGGCGGTTCGTCGCTGATGGACGCGCATGCCGAGGCGCCGGCGCCTGCCAAGACAGGCGGCTATCTCCCGGTGGAAGATCTGCCACCGCCGCGCGACCAGACCGCGATGACGCGTGACCAACAGGCGAAGCTCAAGAAGGAACTGCTCGCCGCGCGCGATCGGCAGGCGGTTGCGGCGAAGTCTCAAGGCGATCCGCTTCTGCCTATCAAGCCTTAAAAAAGAGCGGCCTTCTGATCGCGGCGGTAAGCGAGCCGAAGCCTCCAACGCCGACGGGTATTTGAAAAGTTCACAGCCAAATGTGAACAAACTCGGTGTAACGCGCTCGATAGCTTGGCCCGGAGCCAACGCGTCTCGCGTTGCGGAGACCAATGCGCTCGTAGCTCAGTTGGATAGAGCATCGGATTTCGATTCCGAGGGTCGGGAGTTGATGATGAGCCGTGGCGCCTCTGCGGCGCGCAGACTCGATCCGGAGAACGGCGCAAATTTGTCCGCCGAGTCATTCTGATGAGGAGCGGAGTCTCGCTCGCGCTGAGCCATCAGCGCGCGGCGGTCTAACGCCGGGGCAGACGAGGCCTGTCAAGGCCGTCAGCCGGCGGAGCCGGGCGCGCGGAGCGCGAGCCTTGACAGGCGTCGGCTGGTCCGGCAGCGCACTTGCTAAGTGCCAAAGGCGCGGCAACGTCGAACCAGGATCAGTTTCGTGGACACGTTGCGCTGAGCTGTTGTGCGCAAAGCAGAACTTGGATTTTTGCAAGTTGGCCCATGCTAGAAAGATTGCGATAAGCCTCTGCACTGTCACACGATCGACCGCGGCGCACCCTGCGCCTTTATCCTGCTATCAAGCGGTCGATGTCTCGCGCCTCGCCGGTCCCGCACTATCCTTCGCCAAACCCGCTATGGGACAAAAAACCAGGACGAGCATGACGCGACCAGATCCTGCGCACGTTCACTGCAGTCGACACGCCAAATACTTAGTGACTACGCGTGCGAAGCATGTCGGCCAGATCGATCCTCAACTGACTTCGCTATTGGTCCCGGATAAGCGCTGCCGGGCTCTTTCGTCGGCTCTCTGGATCAAATCACGGTAAAGCTCGGTTGCGATCGGTCGCGCAACATAAAGACCGAAAATGAGAGAGAGCGCGCCCGATATGAGAGCTCCCCTGTGTGCTTCGACCCCAAGCCAATCGAAGACCATGCTCACAACCAGCATTGCAACAAGGAAGCTGACCAACAACGTCATC
>Ga0207702_10000430_pt1 | contig 48112 bp, 49 predicted proteins | sample KBSCornC62_FD_184302 | JGI IMG/M metagenome (GOLD analysis project Ga0207702, IMG submission 184302) | Corn rhizosphere microbial communities from Kellogg Biological Station, Michigan, USA - KBS Corn C6-2 (SPAdes) (version 2) | ecosystem: Host-associated > Plants > Roots > Rhizosphere > Soil ... | reverse complement strand
ATGGGTGAAGTTCGCTGACAGGTGCCGCGCATGCGGCCTCGATTTCGCGAGCTTCAACGTCGGCGACGGCCCGGCCGCCTTCCTGATCCTGATCATCGGCGCGATCCTCGTCGCCGCGGCCCTCATCACCGACGGCGAATTTTCACCGCCCCTGTGGGTTCACCTGATCTGGATCCCGATTGGATTTGGCCTGACTGTCCTCGGGCTGCGCTGGGCCAAGGCGTTGCTTCTGACGCAGGAATATCTGCATCGCGCGCGTGAAGGCCGGCTGGTCGAATGACTCTTCCACAGCCTCAGGACCGGCGCATTCCGATCATTCCCACGATCATCGTCGTGATTGCCGTTGCGATCTTGATCCGCCTCGGCTTCTGGCAACTGCATCGAGCCCACGAGAACGAGCAGCTGCTCGCTCAATATGCCGCGGCGTCGAAGCAGCCGCCGATGGCGTTCCCGACAGCCCCTACAAAGGGTCCGCCGCCGCTGTTCCGCTGGGCGACCGGCTTTTGCCAGCACGTGGTCGGCCATCGCGCCCTGGCCGGGGAAAACCGGAGTGGTGACACCGGCTTCGTTCAGATCGTCGACTGCGCAACCGGAGCCGAGGGACCAGGAATGTCGGTCCAGGTAGGCTGGTCGCAGGACCCGAACGCGAAGGTCAACTGGAACGGCGGGCCGGTGACCGGGGTCATCGTTCCCGACCGGCTGCACCGTATCCGGCTTGTGGCAGCCAGCGCACCTCCAGGGCTGCAGCCTAGCGCCCTGCCGTCGGTCGAAACGGCGGTGCCGGTCACGCCCGCAGGCAATCGATCCTACGCCCTCCAGTGGTTCGCCTTCGCCACCATCGCTGCACTCATTTACCTCCTTGCCCTGCGCAAGAGATGGCGCTCGGCACCGCCGCCGGCCTGATATCGATGCAGCTTCAGACTCTGGTCGCCGAGCCGTGGACCGATTGGGAGCTGCTCGACAGTGGCAATGGCCGCAAGCTCGAACGCTATGGCGCGTACACGGTTGCACGGCCGGAACCCCAGGCGATGTGGGCACCGGCAGGCGACCATTGGGATCCGGATGCCACTTTTGTCCCCGGGTCGGACGAGGAAGGCGGCGGCCACTGGGTTCGTCACCGCGATGTCCCGAAGCAATGGGAGCTGTCACGCGGGCCGGTGCGGTTCGATGCCTCTTTGACGCCGTTTCGTCACCTCGGCTTCTTCCCCGACATGGCGCCGCAATGGGACTGGATGCGCGAGAGGGCGGGCGATGCCGAGGTGCTCAACCTCTTCGGCTACACCGGCGTCGGAACACTGCTTCTGAGCGAAGCGGGTGCGCGGCTCGTCCATGTCGACGCGTCCAAGAAGTCGGTTGAGCAGGGCAAGGAGAATGCCCGTCTCTCCGGGCTGGCCGAAAATCCGATCCGCTGGATGGTCGATGATGCCAGCAAGTTCACCGCTCGCGAGGTGCGCCGTGGCCGCCGTTACGACGGCATCCTGCTCGATCCGCCGAAGTTCGGCAGGGGCCCGACCGGGGAAGTGTGGCGGCTCGAGGAAAATCTGGCGCCGCTGCTCGCGGACTGCCGCAAGCTCCTCGATGAGAACAGCCGCTTCCTCGTGCTCACCGTCTATGCTGTGCGGATGTCGGCACTGGCCATTGGCGAGCTGGTGAAGCAGACATTCGGCGACCTCGGCGGCACGGTCGAGGCAGGCGAAATGGCCGTGCGCGAAAAAGCACGCGGATTGCTGCTTCCCACAGCCATTTTCGCGCGTTGGTCGCGCTAGGTTCGCGACGCGCGGATCGCTGCTCCCGCGACAAACGGCGCTCCTGCGGCAATGAAGAGCGCAATTGCGATTTCCAGAAGCAGTGCTCCTGAACCCAAGTCGCCCGAAGCCGAAGCCCCGAAAATCAGCAGCGGGATTGCCAGCGGCAGGAGAAGCAGTCCGGCAAGGGCCCCGGCGCGTGGAAGGCCGGCGGTGAGCGAAGCGACAGCGACCGCCAGTGCGGCAAGCGCAACGCTCCCCACCAGCAGCGCAATCAGCAGCCTGGGAAGCTGATCGGGCGCGACATCGAGCAGCAGCGCGCCGACAATCGCGCTGAGCAGAAGCAAGGGACCGAAGGAGAGCCAGTGGCCAGCGATCTTTGCGGCCGCAATGCTTTCGTCAGCCACTCCACGGATGGCGAGCTGATCGAGCACACCGTCAATGCGATCGGGCTCAATGATTCGCTCGATGGGTAGCAGCGCCGCAGTCAGTGCCGCCACCCACAGCACACCGCCTCCGATCCGCGCCAGCAGCTTCGGATCCGGTCCGACGGCAAAGGGTATCAGCGTCGCAACCAACAGGAAGAAGGCCGCTGGGAGCCACGCCGGCCCGCTGAATCCGCGCCGAACTTCGCGGGCGATGATCTGTCCGATCATCGGCCAAGCTCCAGCGTCTGCCAGATACCGGGAAGTTCCACGTGAGATGCCGCTAGGATCGCGCCGCCGCCCGCACGATGGCCCTGCAGCAGCGTCCCCAGAAGATCGGCGCCTTCCGAATCCAGCCCGTTCAGCGGCTCGTCGAGAAGCCAGAGGGGCGCTCCCGACGCCGCGACTCTCGCCAGTGTCGCTCGCTTGCGCTGCCCCGAGGAAAGCAATCGCACCGGGACATGACGAAGCGCTGCCAGACCGAGGGCTTCGATGCCCTTGTCGACATCGCCGCGCCAGAAGGAGAGCGCGGTCTGAAGGGACAGCTCCCGATCGAGCGCAAGGTTGTCGTCGGCAAGCGACGAGCTCGTCGCTTCGACCGAGCCGCACTCTGGCCGCAGCAGCCCCGCCGCGAGCCGGATCAGGCTGGATTTCCCGCTGCCGTTTGGTCCGGCGACCTGCAGTGCTTCACCCGCCGCGAGTGCAAGGTCGAGGCCCTCAAACAGCAGCTGGCCCCCGCGTCGCAAGCTGACATTCTCGAACCGCAGCAACGCGCTCACTCCGGCTCGTCCTCGAGCGCGTGCATGTCGTCGTCGGAAAAGCCGAAATGATGCCCCACCTCGTGGATGACGATGTGCGACACGATCTGTTCGAGGCTGAACGGAGTGGACCGCCATTCCGCGAGAATCGGCGCGCTGTAGAGCGTGATCCGTTCCGGCAGCACGCCTGATTGACTGACGCTCTGCAGATTGAGCGGAATTCCTTCGTAGAGCCCGGACAGCTGCATCGGATGGCGGAGCCCCAGCCGGTTAGAGGTCTCGCTGTCCGCCACCTCCTCGATTCTGAGCACAATATCGCCGAGGCTCTCGGCGAACGGTGGGGGCAAGCGCCGGAGTGTGTTGCGAGCGATGGCCTCGATGTCATCGGCAGAAGGCATTTGGCCCGACAGGCGCTCGGCGGGAGTCATTTGCAGAACGCGTAGCATGGTCACTACGCCCGGCAAGCTTGCCCCTGCGCGAACCGCCGCCTAGATGGGCGCTCCTTCCGGGACGGCGGAGCGGTGGCCGAGTGGTCGAAGGCGCTCGCCTGGAAAGTGAGTATACGGCAAAACCGTATCGAGGGTTCGAATCCCTCCCGCTCCGCCACGCAGTCAGCAAACCCTGCTCTGACCGACGGCAGTGGAAGCGAACCCGCCGCAAATCCGCGAGATTTGGCCACACAAACTGTGTGACAACGCTGGCTAGAGCGTCTCTTTTATCTCCGCTTTGTCGGTTCCGCAGCCGCGAGTCTCTGGCGCTTTCGAGACTCACACAGTTTCACTGATTGGGCTGCAAGTTCGAGACGACGTTGCTCGAGTTTCGCCATCGAAGTTGTGGTGACGACAACCTGTTTCTGCGGCAATTTACCGGGCCAGTGCGCATTGGACCTGTTCCTGCAACCCGCCGTAACTCGTAAATTACTGACATTGCACAGAAACGCGGCGCCACCCAGTCAAATCATATCAGGCAAAATCTGGCCAATATCAGGCTGTTTAGGGCATGTGTCCCAATGCAAAGAGCATGCGGCAAAGCGGATCGCTTCTGCCATTGCAGCCTCGCTCGCCCGCTGTTGCCGCGGCCGCGCAGGAGCCATTTCGGAGCCCGTTTTTACTTGCGCTCGGCGCGCCGCATTCAGGGGTCTTTCCCGCGTCGGGTTTGCACTGAAGTTACAAAAATTGCCGAAAGATCAGCCAGTTGACGGGCATTTGCTGTGACTGGTACACTGAAGCATCGGCCGAATTCGGCCGTGCTCCGCAGCAGCATCAACGCAGCAGATTGGAGCCGATTTCCACAAGCCGCTGGCAAGCGGCGTGGGAACGGTCGCCGACTGTTCGTGCGCTGGCTGTCATCGGCTCTTTCCAAGGAAGGAAAGACCGAATGTTGCTCTCACCTGAGGATCAGAAGCGGCGTGAGATCGCCGCCGCCAAGCGCTCACTGGGCCCTGGTATACTCGGCCAGGCAATCAACGCTCCGATCGACCAGCTCATCCCATACGAACAGAATGCACGCGCTCACAGCGACGAACAGATTGCCGTCATCGGCCAGTCGATCCAGGCTTTCGGCTGGATGAACACGGTCCTGGTCGACGACAATAATGTCATCATCGCGGGGCACGGCAGGGTCGAGGCGGCCAAGCGGATTGGCCTCACACACGCGCCTGTGATCCGCGTGAGTGGTCTCACGCCGGACCAGCTGCGCGCCTATCGTCTCGCCGACAATCGCATCGCCGAAATCGCTGGCTGGGACGAAGCGATCCTCGCGATCGAGCTCCAGCACATCAGCGAGATCGACATTGGCTGCAGCATCGAGACGCTCGGGTGGAAGCCTCCGGAGGTCGAGATTCTCCTCGAAACCCACGTCAACTCGAAATCCGCCGCTGATGACGGCGCCGACGATTTACCCGAGATCTCCAAGACGTCGGTGAGCCGGGTGGGCGATCTGTGGCTCTGCGGCGATCATCGGGTGCTTTGCGGATCAGCTGTGGATCCGCAGGCGCTGGCCAAGCTCATGGCTGGTCTTAAGGCCCAGCTCGTGTGTCAGGATCCCCCCTGGAACATTGCAGTGAAGTCCATCGTCGGGTCCGGAAAGACCAAGCATCGCGAGTTCGTGATGGGGAGCGGGGAAATGTCCGATCCCGAGTTCCGGCAGTTCCTGTGCAATGAACTTCGCTCCAACGCCGAGCAGGCGGTGGCGGGAGCGGTGCTGCAGGTCTTCATCGACTGGCGCGGGATTGAGAAGGTGATCGCCGCGGGCGAAGCCGAAGGCCTCGAGCTGCTGAACGTTCTCGTATGGGTCAAGACGAACGGCGGCATGTCGGGCGGCCCGTGGCGCTCGCAGCACGAGCTGATTGTCGTGTTCCGTAAGCCGGGCGCGAAGATCAAGAACCGGGTCGAGCTCGGGAAGTACGGCCGCTATCGCACCAACGTTCTCCAGGTGGCGGGGCTGAACGGCTTTGGCAAAGGCCGCATGGAAGCGCTTGAGAGCCACCCGACGCGCAAGCCGGTCGAACTCATCGCCGAGCTGATCCGCGATGTGACCGACATTGGCGATGTCGTTCTCGACAGTTTCCTAGGCTCCGGGACCACCCTCATCGCTGCGGAACGCACCCGCCGGATCTGCCACGGCATGGAATTGGACCCGCTCTACGTCGACACCGCCGTCCGCCGGTGGGAGCAGTTCACCGGCAGGAAGGCGATCCTGCAGGACTGCCGGAGGACGTTCGCCCAAATTGAAGCGGACCGCAGCGCGGTCGATTTTGCCACTACTCCCCTTCTGCCGGCGGTGCGCACGCGCACCCGCAGGGCGGCCTGAACGGATCGGGAGGACATAAGTCATGACCGATTCCACTTCACGCCCGCCGGTCCGCACGCGTCGGCGGATCCTACCCCAGTCTGAAGCGGCCGAGGCAAAGTCGTTCACGGAGCGGATCATTTCCGACCGTCGCGCGCCGACAGCCAAGAAGCGTCAGCCCAACAGCGGCAGCTTCCGCAAGGGTGAGCCGTCGCGCAATCCTAACGGCCGCCCGAAGGGTGCTAAGGGCAAGAAGTCCGTGGTTCGCAAGGTGCTGCTGGAGCCGGTGACAGTCCGGCTTCCCGGTGGATCGAGGAAGCTGACCGTCTTCGAAGCTCTGCTGCTCAGGGAGCGCGATCTTGCCTTCTCGGGAGACTGGCGGGCTCGCAAGACGATGCTGGAACTCGGCCGCTGGGCCTTGCCCGATGACGTGCTTGAAGAGGCGGGAGTTGCTCCCGCAACGGACCCGGAGACCGACCGCGCGATCCTCGAATGGTTCGAAGAAGAGGTTCGGCAGCAGGAGCGTCAGAAGAAGGACGCCGAAAAGTGAACTCGCCCGCAAAGCTGACCGACGCGCTGGTTCGCCAGCGGCTTTTCCCGATGGTGATTCTTGCATTCGCGATGCTTCACCCCGGTCAACCGCCGCTTCGCCCGGCCTGGTATCTCAAGGCGATGTGCCGGTGGCTCGAGCGTGTTGCTTGCGGCGAGTTGTTGCGCTCAATGATCTGGCTGCAGCCGCGGGCGCTCAAATCCATCACGGTCGCTATCGTGTTTCCATGCTGGCTGCTCGGTCGGGACCCGACACTCGAGATCATGGTCGCCACGTACGGCGAGACCCTGTCGCGGGACCATGCCGAAAAGCGTCGCCAGATCATGGAGAGCGACTGGTACCGGCGTATCTTTCCCGGGACGCGCCTCGCCGAGCGCGGCAACCGCCTGCTCGACCTCAAAACCACCGTCGGTGGTGGAGTTAAGGCAGTATCGGTCGGCGGACCAGTCACCGGTCGAGGGGCCGACATCATCATCCTCGACGACTGCATGAAATCCGATGATCACAGCAGCGAGGCGGCGCGCGAGGAGGTCAAGCACTGGTTCTCATCGGCCTTGGTCACCCGGCTGAACAACAAGGGCACCGGCGCAATCATCTCGATCCAGCAGCGCATTCACGAGGACGATCTGCCGGCCTTGCTCCTCGAAAAGGGCTATGCCTGTTTGAACCTGCCGGCGATCGCCGATCGGGATCAGCAGATAGCGATTGGTGACGGTCTGACCTACCTTTGGAAGCGTGGCGAGTTGCTCGACGAGGCGCGGTTCCCGACCGAGGTGCTCGAGGCCGAGCGTCTGAATCTGGGGCCTCAGAATTACTCGGCCCAGTATCTCCAGAACCCGATTGCGCCCGAGGGTAATCTCCTCAAGATGGAGCATTTCCGACGGTTCGAAGAGCCAATCGAGCGCCATCGCTTTGACCGTGTCATCCAGAGCTGGGATCCGGCAGCGACCGACCTCCCAACATCCGACTGGTCGGTGTGCACGACCTGGGGACTCGTGGCTGGCCGCCTGTTCCTGCTGGAAATCTACCGCCAGCGCGTTCCGTTTCCGAAGCTGAAGCAAGCGGTCATCAGCCAAAGGAGCAAGTGGCGTGCCGACCACGTGATTATTGAGCGCTCGAGCAACGGTCTTCCCTTGGTTCAGCAGCTGAGGGCTGAAGGGCCGTTCCAGCCGATTGCATGGCCACCTAAAGGTATGCGTCAGCTGGACAAAGCTGAGCGCCTGCTCGCGCAGACCGGGCAGATCGAGGAGGGTCGAATCTGGCTGCCGGACGAGCTCGACGGACTCGACTGTTTTCTGTCGGAGCTCCGCGCGTTTCCTAGCGGGCGTTACGACGATCAGGTGGATTCACTCACGCAGGTGTTGGAGTTTTTGTTCTGGCACTGGAGAAAATTGCTTGAGGAACGTAACCCAACGGGACGGCTGAAGGACCGGATCCGTGGTAAGCGCCCGCCTCTTCCGGCGCTGCCCGAGTGGATCAGTTAGCACCGACTGCCTCGCTGCCGGCTGCAGTGAACTCAGGCAAAAGCAAGGAAATGTGACGGAACATGAATGGCTGCTTGTGGCCGTTAGCCGGCGGTCTGCTTTCGGCTAATCTCCAGTGAAAGTCGCCATCTAGACCGTAAGTTAGGCATAGTTGATAGGATCGGGGAGCTAGGGAGCATCGTGAATGGCCAAGGAGGACTCAGAACGCGAAATGATCCAGTTCGCCATGAATCCCACTCCAGAGGGCGCACGGCGGCTGTCCGATTACCGGCTATATGAAGCGATCAGGCTAGCCGACCGCGGACAATATCATGTTCAGGCAATCGCAGAGGCAGAACTTCGTCGGCGAGAGGCGTGGCGGGCACCTGCCGGACGAGCATTTTGGATCTCAATTGCATCCGCAGCGATCGCGCTCGGCGCCTTAGCGGTTGCAATCTTCAAATGAAGCAACGTCTCCGATAGCCGTTGCGCTTCTAGAGTACTCCTGGATGGCTGACGGTGCGCCCCTCGACGTCCCGTATGATAGCCGCCTTACCCTCCAATAAGCCGGTTTGGTCAAAACTCGACACGATAGAGCCAGGCACGCGCCATATCGGTCCCTGTCTTGGGCGAGTAGCCCTCGCTGAAAGGGAAAATGATGCGTGAGCCGAGCGGTCCGCCCTCGAAGATGTGGAAGAGCGCGAAGCCGAGAGCCTGCGCTTTTGTGCCGAGTGGGCATAGCATCAGGCTGGTGCCCTGATGCCGGGCCAGCCTCAGCTCGATGATCTCGCCTACCACCGACGCCGTTCCGAAGGGGTCGTTCGCGGGTGCGAACGAACGATGGGTTTCGGAGAAATTGGGATCGCCCAGCTCGTCGGCCGCCCGGCGCGATCTCAGCACGCTTTCCTGATACATGTCGGCCCGCAGCGACGGAAGGCCGAACACCTGGTGCTTTTCAGCCTTGTCTTTGTTCTCGGCGACCGCAGCGAGCAGGCGATCATCGTATCCCATCCCAATCACGAGAAAGTCCTCGCCACCACGCATGCTCGAAGCCCCCTCGAAACCTCGAACTGGGCGCACTTCGAGGATCGATCCTGTCGAGAAAGGCGTCTTCTCCTTGAGCGCGTAGTGTTTGGGCTCAGCGTACAGCATGTCGACCACGCGGACACCGAGGCGCTTCAAGTAGAGCGTAATGAACATTAGGTGGGGTCGAAGGATCCCGGTGATGTCTATGCAGAGCTTTGTCCGCCCGACGTCGATCCTACCGCTCGCGATCAAGTCGTCGATTAGAACCTTGCAGTAGATCGCCTCGTCAGAACGCGGGAGTTCGAACTTCTGCCCTTCTGGCAGCTCGGCTGAGGAGAACCCGTATTCCTCGTGTATAAGCCAGATCTTCTCGGTAGCCTCGATGCGGCCGTACACCTCGACGGTTCGTTCGCCGAGGTTGAACGCGGACAGGAACAGGTCATAGGTGTCGGTCGCCTGCCAGCCCCGAGCACCGAAGATCTCCTGGCGCAGGTAAAGCCCGTAGTCATGGATCATGAGCTCAGTCGCCGAAAAGGTCGTCTTGGTTGTCGACAGCGCTGCCGTTGGCGAATTCCTTGGATGCGCGGCGCGCCCGCTCGAAGGGAGCATTCATCCGGCTCGCCCAGTCCGCCTTCACGTTCTCGAAAGCCTCACTCATCTCCGGATCGAAAATGGCGTTCATCTCCGCCTCGCTCAGAGGTTTGATGCCTCTGCGTCCGGTCGGGAGCCCCCATTTAGGCACCAGCATCCTGTTAAGCTGGAACTTGCCTGTCACCTGCTCGGAATTTCGCTCGGACTGCCCTCCGAGAATCTCGACAAGAAATGAGTGGTCGAGAGCGAGTCGCAGGTTCCTCTGGGAGGTCTCGGAACCAACGCGTGCGCTCACGCTGAAACCGATGAGCGAGCATTCAATAGGATTGTCCGCGAACCTGTTGATTCGGAAGAGCTCTGCCAGCCTATCGACGGCGATGAGGATCGCTTGTCCCTCGCCCCCGGCTTTCCTCATGTTGTTGTAGAACCAGTCCGCCGCGGCGAGCGCACCCTTGCTTTCCGCATTGAGGCTGATGCTGCCGGTCTCGAAAGGCCGCTCACCCTGGAAGGTGGCCCAGTCGAAGGTCTGCTTCAGTAACGTGATCAGCGCTCTAGGCTGCCCCTCGGACATGCGAGTGAACTCGTCGAGTCCGCCGTAGTTGTGCCTGAAGGAGGCGTCCCTAAACATCTGCGCGATCAGGTCGGACTTGTAGTGGTCAAGTTTCTGCCGATACCGTCCAGCGTCTTTCGAGCGGACGAAAGCCTCACAGTCTGACCTGACCGACGTCGCCGTCTGCGGGAGGTCTAAACCCTTCGCCCATGCATTGAATATAAGGAAGGTGTTCAGCTTCTCCAGTAGAGGTGCATCCGGAACGGCGATCGCGTTCATGATTGCCTGGATATCCTCGTCGTTCCGGACCCCGCGGATGCTACCGCGCAAAAACCAGCTCGCTAGTGCGTCCCGCAGATGCAGCATATGCGGCCTCTCCGGAGATGGCGCAGCTTTGACCAGTTTCATGAAGAACGGATCGAATGGATCACGCTTAGGCTCCTCGAACCAGTCGGTGAGACGGCGGCCCCGGCCGGCCAGTCCAGTCGATGACTGCGGCCAGAAATTCTGAAGCCTTCGTTCGACCAGTGACGTCACGAGATCCCTGTACGTCTTCTCGTTGCGCCGGAATCGTAGATCCAGCCGCAGCTCCTCAAACTCGGAGTCCCTGATGTTCTCCTCGCCCGCGCTCATCGTCGCGTGGGTCTTAATCCCGAATTACCGCGCGCCGATCTTGAGGGTGGCCGGCCCACGGCGATCGCGCACGAGTGTGTTCACGTGCTTCTGTTGGGCCTCAGTGAGATTCTCAAGCTCGTCCAGCTGATAGGCGAACAGGAAGCCGCGGAGATCGCCGGAACAATTCTGAAAGGCCTGAGGAATACCGAAGATTAGCTTGCCACGGCTAGCTGTGACGTTCGGGACCAACTCACCAGTGAACGCGGCGTTATTCACCTGGTAGTCCAGTTCACGTCTGCGCCGCTCGAGTTCGTCGATCAACGCCCCAACGCCATTGGCGGCAGGCGGATCGGAATCGAAAAGCCGGCCGACCGCCGCACAAAACATCGGCTCAATTCTATCTTGGACGTCGCCGTCCAGCAGATCGTCTATTACAGCGAGCGCCGCAATCCCTAGGGAAAGCTCGAGATAGTAGGAGAACACCTCAAGCCAAGCTTCGTCGGACTGGCCCTTCCCTTGGAAACGGCCGGTCTCGAGCCCGCTGCAGAGAATGTATATACCCACGTAGCCGTCAATTCGGGCACCGGCGAGAGGGCTTAGCCCATCCTTTTCAAACCGCTTCTTCTGCAATGGGAAGGAGGCGTAGCGCATAAGGTGCGTCTTGCCGCTACCCTTGCTGCCTAGGATGAATGTCGGCATCGGCGATGCGAATCTACCAGCGCCGAACAGCGAGTCCGGGCTCTCGGGCGGCGCGATGTCCACCCAAAACTCCTGAATTTGGTCGTCGCTCAGGTCGTTGGCCTTGGTCAGGCTGAACGGGTTGCTTGATGCTACACCGGACATCACCAGGAAACCTTAGGATATCGCCGGAAGATTGGCCGCCACGGTCTTGGACCGGTATGGTCGCACCAGAATATCGGGAGACTGTTGTCCGGCGTATTATGCGCGAAGCCGATGTAGAGTTGAGCGTCCTCCCACCCCAGCGGGTGCGCAGGCACCAGTTCGCGTCCGTAGCGCCGGCAGGTGGCCTCCGTCGGCAACCGAAGTGGGGCGATTTCTGGATCGACGTAGAGGCGAGAGTCCGTCGCGAAAGCCCGAAATGTTGAGTCCAGTTCGACCACGGGATAAACCTCATCGAACGCCGAGTGCGTGCGCAAATGTTCGATCCCGTCGGTCAGCCCGAAAATCGGGTAGTAGTAGGTCTTCACGCTCGCGCTGATGCTCTTGAGGGGCTTCACAACGCGATCGGAGTACTCCCGGCCCTGATGTCCTGAGCCGCACAGATCGTCGATGAAGACGTAGCGAGTTATGTCGGTATCTTGGACCTTTAGGCCGCCAGCGGGTCCGACGGCCGAAATATCGAATATGTCTGCACCGTGCAGGAAGAGGTTCTTCGGCAGGGCGTTCTCCTGTCGGAAGTAGTAGAGAAGGAGTGCGCTGCTTTCCGACGGGTTTCCAAGCGATACGAAGCGGGTGCGTCGCAGCTCCACGTCGACCATGCTGCCGACCACGCCAAGGGTCGTCGAGGAAGCCAGTCCTGAGCGAACCTCCTTGGCGACCTGTGGGCGGAAAGTGTCGCGGAAGAGAGAGCGGAGCAGGGCTCGAATCTCGTTCACCCCGAAGTACATGAAGCTCGAAAGCAGCCGAAGCGCCTGAAGCTGCTCATCGGCGTTGGGATCGTCGTTCTCCTCGAACTGGTTGAGCCAGTCGAGCACGTCGGGCCAGTCCGCCCTTCGCTCCCAAACGGAGCTGTGCAAAGTCTTGATCTTCGACTGGAGCTCATCGGTGATGGGATCATGGCGGGGCCCGCTACGCACCGGCGCGCACCCGCCTTAAGAGGAAGACGGACTCCTGCTGAATCAGCCCCGCGGTCCGGTTTCGCTTCGTCATCAGGCCCCGCGAATCGATGGAGTCGATGAGATGAAGCTGAGTGGAGAAGCCGAGACTCTCAGCGATCCTTTGTAGGAAAACCGGCGTCGGAAACTCGAGGCCGGCGACAAGGTTCGGCCCGACCACGAGGATCAGGCGCCCGTCATGCCTCATCGTGCGCGAAAGCTCAGACAAGGCGTCTCGCATCTCGAGCAGGTAGCGCTGTGCAATTCGTGCGCGAAGAGGGTTGCGCTTGACGACTTCGTCTAGGAGGCAATCGGCCTCCGCCACGCCGGTGCCCGAAGGCTCGAGCGCCTCGTCAGCGGTGAGGTGCTCGCGCCCGATCGACTGCTGCTCGATGGGACGCAGCTTGCAATCCGGAGTCAGTCCGAGCCATCCTAGCGACAAGCTGGATGCCCGCACGTACTTCTGAGCTCCGACGTAAGGCGGTGACGTGATGGCGAGGCCCACTGAGGCCTCCGCAAGTCCGAGTGACCGTGCATCGCAGAAAATTTTAGGCTCATCGACCCCAAACCCTCGTCCTAACTCGGGGCAACGCTGAATGTTTCGATTGGCGATGCTCCAGAACACTGCTCCCACGTCGACCTTGGCGAGACGTGCGAGGCGGCGGATGGCCTCATCGCCCTTCGCCCCGTATCTCGCGCTTCGGTCCGGATTGATCTTGACTGGGACCGACAACCTCGGATCAGCGTAGCTGACGCGCCTCACCGTCGCTGAGAAGCTGACGTCGAAAACCGGCCGGTGCGGTGCAGGTACGCTCCGCTCAATTGCCGTCTTCAATCTTCCCAAGCAATCGGAGATCCTGTCCGAGAACCAGTAGTCGCGGTTCACCACATCCGGAACCATCGGTGACGCCGAGGGGTAAGCCGCCATCACCTCGTCGAGTTGCCGTCGGGCGACCTCCCGATCCAACGGCGTGAGCTTGGCCTTGGTGATCAGCCGAGCTAATGGATTCGAGTCTGAGCCAACGGGACGCAGGCCGGCGAGCGCACCCTCGTAGAGCACTGTACCGGAGCCGCAAAAAGGGTCGAGCAGGGTACTGCCCGGCACAGTTGGAAGTGCGGCGAGGAAATACTGCGGGATGTTAACGAGCAGCTTTGCAGGATATGGGTGAATTGCGTGAGCGCTCTTACTCGTGCCGCCATCCGAATTGACGAGCTGCCGGAAGTTGACCTCGATCGCTGATTCCGCGGATTCGAAGCGTGCGACTAAGTCGAGCAGACTGCTCTCAGCCGCGCCCCTCAGTTCCTGCTGCCTCTCACTCATCGACATGAAGTTGCGACCCTCCCGCACGGGATAGACATCGAGGCAATTAGCGCAACTACTTGATAAGATCAGGCGGCGGCCCTCCCGACCGAGAGGCCAAAGCCGGAAACGTTCAGACAAACGGCTGCTTTTGAGCAGGTCCGATCGCGTGCTGTACGACCGAGATTGGCGCGAAGCGGACGTTCCCGCCGGAGCTGAACGAACGACCACTTTTGGGCAGACCTGAACGATTGACCGCTTTCGGGCGAGCTTAACTGATGGCTGGATCTGGGTCTTCCCGGACGACCGCCGAACAGCCGCGAAGGGCGCAAAGCAGGCTCTTCCGCTCATAACAATTGTACAGTTTAGTCGCGAAGGGCGGGAAAAAGCGCAAGTTCCTCCCGCCCGAACGAGGCCTATTCAGCGAACCAAGCCTCTACGTCGCTCGGTCCGAGATCAAACCGACTACCTGCTATGACGCAGTTGTTTTGGTCAACGATCATATAGCCGCCGAAATTGTCCACCGAACGCCAGCGCCAGCGACTCCGGCGCAAGCTGTGATCGTTCTTGCGGGCAAGCCGCCGCAACCGACTATCAGTGGCCGGCGCAATCTCTTCAATCATCACATTCCCTTCCAATCTGAAGGGCGGGCCGCATCCTGATCTCGCTCATGCGTCCCTTGACCCTCTTGGGCCGTGCCTTGCCGCGCACCTGCATATCGCAGTGCGCTCGTGTCCGCGATCAGGTCGACCGAGCGCGTCGCGCACATGCCAGAACTGGACCTCGGTGCCAAGTCTGTTGCGCTTTTGCGGGCCCAACTTTGCCAGGCGGCTGTGGGTCAAAAACGGAAATTGCTACCATGAGATTTTCACGCCTTTTCATGAAAGCGGTAGCGGCACGCACGCCGGATATCAGTGAATCGGCAACTCGTCGTCATTCTCTTCATCGCGGGGCCGGCGCTCAGAACCTGACGATCAGCAGCGGCGGCGCAGCAGCACCTCCGCCGCCGCGGCAAGACGCCGGATGTCGTCGCCGGCAGTCTCCAGTGCAGCAAATCGCGCGCGGATAGCGTCGGCGCTCCGAGGAGAAGAAGTGACGGCCCCGTCCGCCTCGTCCTCCATAATCGCGCCAATGGCTACCGAAAGCAGGGCAAGTGTTTCGGCGGTACTATCCCTGCGCGCCATGGCGTTGCCTCCGGTGGACACCAAGGCTCGTCCCGATACGGAAGTCGAGCCCGAACAGTGGGGCGGCCCAATTTTCAGTCGAGTAGGCGGCCCGGCGCTACACCCAGCGGCTTTGCGAGCTTTTCGATCATGGTCGCAGTGGCGTTCCTCTTCGCCCGCTCAATGTCGCTAATATAGGTCCGGTGAATCTCGGCTTCGAACGCCAAACGTTCCTGAGACCAGCCCTTCTCACTTCGAAGTCGCCGCACGTTGCGGCCAAGGCGCTCAAGGATCGTCACCAGCCGAGAGAGCCACCCCTGCAGGCTATCGATCTACAGACTATGAGTGACAATGCAGTTGACTGTCGTGGGCCCCGAGCCATTGTGCTGTCACCTATGGTCTACAGGCATCTCCTCGAGGGGCTTCAGCAGAGCCGGTGCTGCCGATGACGCTGGTGTTGCTTGATGACGACGATCCCCCAGCGGTCATCGCCCGCGTTCCGCACGGCGAGGCAAGGCGCGAGCATCGCCTGCGCGATCTGATCTTTGCCAAACCCGAAATCCTGCCGGTTCAGGAGCTCGATCCATCCATCGGGCGGCTGATCGCAGTCACCTGCGAGCTCAACGTTCCGGGTGTTGGCTTCGTCGACGTGCTTCTGATTGACGACAAGGGACGGCTGGTCATCGTCGAATGCAAGCTCTGGCGAAACCCGCAGGCCCGGCGTGAGGTGGTCGGACAAATTCTCGACTACGCGCGCGAGTTGGCACGGTTCAGCTACGACGACCTGCAACGCGAGGTGTCGAGCTCAACAAAACGCACCGGCAACGTCCTCTTTGAGCTGGCGCGTGCTGCCGGCAGCACGTTAGAAGAATCGGAGTTCGTCGACCGCATCTCGCGCGACCTCAAGGCGGGGCGCTTCCTGCTCCTGATCGTCGGCGACGGCATTGCCGAAGGAACCCGAAGGATCGGCGAATATCTTCGTTCCCAGCCCGGTCTCGCTTTCGAGTTCGGCCTCATTGAGCTCGCCGAATATCGGTTTTTCGACGCCAGGACAGCAAGCGAGCGACTGATTATGCATCCGCGCCTGGTGGCGCGAACCACGGTGATCGAGCGAGCCGTCATTCGAAACGAAGCGCCCGGCACAGTCATCGAGGAGGTTCGCGAGGCTTCAGCCGCAGCTCCTGCCAGGCCAGCCAGCGAATTCCAGCAAAGCTGGCGAAGCTTCGCCGCCAGGCTCATCTCTGCAATCCGGTTCGATGATCCTGGCCAGCCGCCGCCTAGACCGGGTGGCCTTGGCTGGATGCGGGTTCCGCTCCCTGGCCCCTCCCCCCTGGTTCTGTGGCGGGCCAGCAGCTCCGGCACGATCGGCGCTCAAATCCATTTCACCGGAGCTGACGGCCTCGGCGTCTTCGAGGCGCTCGCTGCCGATCGGGAGCAGATCGCCCGCGAATTTGCTGATGCGGGTCTCCCCGAACCGGAATGGAAGCCGGATAGCGACGATGCCTATGTTTCCGTGACTCTGGCCTCACCCCTGCCATGGACGGAAGTGGTGGAAGACGAGCAGATCGAGAAGCTCGGCGCACTCGCCAACCGTTTCGTGAACAGCTTCCGCCCGCGGCTTCTGCAGCTGACGGGCGAGGATCGATGATCCACTTCTCAACGCTGGTTTGCTGATGCGCGCGATCTCGACCGTCAGCGATCTCACCGAGTTCGGTCGCACCCGGCTGTCGACCAACTTCTTCATGCGCGACTTTTTGTATTCAGAGATCGCTGTCACCCATGGTCTCGCGAACATTCCTGCCAGCCCTGAACGTGCCATCGCTGCCGGAAAGAAGCTCTGCGAGGAGCTGCTGGAGCCATTGCAGCAGGTCTTCGGACGCATCGCAATCCGATCGGCCTATCGCTCAGCTGAAGTGAATGATCTTGGCAATCGCATGATGCGCGACGGAAAGCGGGCGTACAATTGTGCGTCGAATGAGGCCAATGCCGCCGGCCACATCTGGGATCTCACCGACAAAGATGGCTGCATGGGCGCGACCGCCTGCATCGTCGTCCCGTGGTTCTGGGACCGGTTCCGAGAACCGGCCGACTGGCAAAAACTCGCCTGGTGGATCCACGACCACCTGCCCTACTCCGACCTCTGCTTCTACAAGACTTACTGGGCCTTCAACATCAGCTGGCACGAACGTCCGAAGCGGGTGATCACCAGCTACGTCGCGCCGCTCGGTTGCCTCACCAAGCCGGGAAAGTCCAATCACACCGGCTCGCACGAAGAGAGCTGGGCCCCGATCGCGGCGGCGCTCGACGAGCAGCGCGGCGGCTGATCGCGACCCATCAAATGCGGTCCGATGTTGGCTGGGCTAGCTTATCGCGGCCCGCGTCCTGACAATTGTTCTCAGGAGGAATGGACGTCGAACCCGAGCCGCGAGCGCTGCTCATCCCAGTTGCTGGGCAGCTCTGAATCGGTGAGTTGCTTCAGCGTCAGCCAGGGCGGCTGCTTGCCGGTGACGATTGCGCGCTGAATATCCGGAGCAAGGAAAGCCAGTGGCGCAATCCGGCGGAGGTAAGGATCGGGAAGCCCCCTCGCATCTGTCAGATCAGCTTTGCCCGCGGCAGGAGCGATCCCATGCCGGACCAGTTCGCGATGCGCCCGCTTGAGGGCGGCGATCAGGTGCCGGTCGAAATAGGCCCTCTGCACCCGGGCAGCCGGCGCGAGCGTAGTCTTGCCTTTCCGCGGCTCCATGCACGCAGCGAACTCCACACGCAGGACGCCATCACCAACAACCTCAATTTTGGTTTCCGCAACGTCAGCCTTCAGCGGCCGCCAGCCGGGCGGGCGAGTAAACGCCAGCACCATCGAGCGCGCACGCACTTCGACTCTCCGCAACAACGGAAGCAACTCGGGCCAGCTTGCGCCCGGCTGCTTCAGGACCGCCCGCATCCGGTCGAGCACCAGCTCCTCAACAAGTGCCGCGGAGACTCTCGACACATAGCCCGACGAGGAATCCTGACCACGCTTGTCGCCGCTTGAGACATAGTAGCGGTACTTTGTCCGGGAGCGTCCGTACCCGTGCGACGGGCTCATCCGGTGACCAGCCGCATCGAAGATAAGACTCCGCAGCGGAGCCGAGGTGGACTGATGTTCGGTTCGCTGAATGGTATTATACGCCAGCTGCTTCTGAACCCGTTCAAAGAGATCACGATCGACGATGCCGTCGTGCTCGCCTGGATATTTCTGCTTCTTGTGGACGATTTCGCCGACGTAGATGCGGTTGCGCAGCAGGTGGAATAGTGCGCCGCGGCTCAACGACACGCCACCGGTGATCCTGCCGTCAGCGAACTCCCGAACCTTCGAGCGGATGCCCTGCTCCCGCAGCTCGTCACCGAGCGCGCCGACCGATTTCAGCGCGAGATATCGCGAGAAGATGTGCCTGACCGTCTCTGCCTCTTCGGGCACGATAACGAGCTTGCGGTCCTTCACTTCGTAACCGAGCGGGAGCAGTCCGCCCATCCACATTCCTCTGGCCTTTGACGCGGCGATCTTGTCGCGAATCCGCTCGCCCGTGACCTCGCGCTCGAACTGTGCGAACGAGAGCAGCACGTTCAAGGTGAGTCTGCCCATCGAGCTCGTGGTGTTGAACGCCTGTGTGACCGACACGAACGACACTCCGTGGGCGTCGAACAGCTCGACCATCTTGGCAAAATCGGCGAGTGCCCGGCTCAGCCTGTCGACCTTGTAGACGACAACGACGTCGACGCGCCCCGCTGCGATGTCGGCGAGCAGACGCTGCAACGCGGGACGGTTTGTGTTCCCCCCGGAGTAACCGCCATCGTCGTAGTGCTCTGGCAGCGCCTTCCAGCCTTCGCTCTTCTGCGACGCTATGTACGCTTCGCAGGCCTCACGCTGCGCATCGAGGCTGTTGAAAGACTGCTCGAGCCCTTCTTCCGAACTCTTGCGGGTATAGATGGCGCATTTGAGGCGAGTCACGGCTGCGCCTCCCGAAGCCCGAAGAAGCGCGGTCCGTTCCAGCGGGTTCCCGTTATGGCACGCGCGATTTCGGAAAGGCTCTTCCAGTGCCTGCCACCATACAGAAACCCGTCGCCGGTCGCTTCGATCTGATGGGTGACGCCGCGCCACTCGCGCGTGATCATGGCGCCCGGGGCAATCAGCGGCTCGCGCGGCGGCCGCTCATCGCGAAGCAGCTTGCGGGTCTCCTCGTCTAAACCACCGAACCTTTCCGCCTGGATACGCCAGGCGAGCATGTGGTGAAGCAGAGCCTTCGAGCGGAGTCGAGGCGGCGCTCCGTAGCGCCGCCCCCACTCTTCGCGCAAACCGTCAAGGTCGGCGCTCTCGAGCCTGGTCAATAGCGGCTCGAGGTTCACTGGCTGACCTCATCGGCAATACGGTACCTGCGGCCCTGTTCGGTCTTTTCAGAGGCGACAATCAGGCCCTTCTTCTTGAGCGCACCGGCCATGAAGCCGCGCACCGAATGTTTCTGCCAGCCCGTGGCCGTCATCATGTCATCGAGCGTTGCACCGCCTTCGCGCTTCAGGAGCGCAACGATCACGGCCGATTTCGACGCGGTCTTTGGCGCGAAAGGCACGCTGGTTTCTGCTGCAGGCGCGGTCACCTTGCGGGTTTTGCTGGTGGTCATCTGGGTTCTCCTTGATGCGGCTTTTTGCCGCACCACCCAGAGCCCCGGTTGGCAGTGCCACCGGGGCTGCTGACCGAGTCAAGTTTGCCCGATTCAGCAACGACACCAACGCTCTGTTAGAAGCGCCAGTCCAGTCCTTTCTGCAGTGGGTCAGCTGATCACGTTCAGCGGAAGTCGCAGCCCCCATCCGAGGCAGCGGGCAGTGAGCCGGCGGAAGAACCGGTCCAGGTCGCGTCTGGAATCCTCACCCTCTGATCTGCGCCGATGACGAGGCTCTTTTCGTCCTTCCTGAGAAACGCGTCGACTTCGGCGAGCACCCTGTCCGGCGAAAGTCGCTCGCGCCCTTTCAGCGCGCATTCCCAGATTTCGGCGATACGCCAGCCAGCCTCGCGCAGCTGCGCGCGCACGACGACGTCCCGGCGAATGTTCCCGGCTATTTTTCTCTGCCAGAATTGTGCTTCGGTTTTCGGCCATTTGAAGAGATGACACCCGTGGCCGTGCCAGAAGCAGCCGTTGACAAAGATCACGGCCCTTTGGCGTGGGAAAACCAGATCGGGCCTCCCGGGTAGACGCCTGTCATGGAGCAGATATCGCCAGCCCAATGCATGAAGGCCCCGCCGGATGAGCATTTCCGGTTTCGTGTCTCTTGCCCTGATCGCCGACATGTTGCGGCTGCGCGATTCAGGAACGGGCGTTTTACGCAACCTTTCGGTGCCTGTGAGGATCGCGGTCGATTTCGAGCATGCGGATGAGGGCAGGTTGCATATAGCGTGCAACCGCCTCGACCACCGGAACAGCAACCGCATTGCCGAACTGGCGATAGGCCTGCGTGTCAGACACGGGGATATCCCACGTGCGACCACCCCGCTCGAAACCCATCAGCCGCGCACACTCGGTCGGAGTCAACCGTCTCGGCCGCGTCCCCTTTTGCTCGACAAGAATCTCGGATCCGTCCTTGTGATAGCGAGCGGACAGCGTCCGCGTAACGTCTTCAGGTCCGAAAAGGCTGTAGCCGAAGCCGTTGCCCTGGCCCGCGTGCTTCTCCCTGTACCTCTGCAGATAATTCCACAGATGCGGCGTCAGTGTGTATTTTGAATCGATCTCGTTGTGTGACTGAAGAACGGATCCGAGCCGCGGCCAGTCCTGTTGCGGGGGGAGAGTGCTCTCGAAACCGTCGAAGCTGAAACCGACGTCCTCGCGCAGACCGACAATGAAGATCCGCTCACGCTTCTGCGGCACCCAGGGCGCCGAACTGATTACCTTCCAGTCAACAGCGTAGCCGAGGTCATCCTCAAGAGTGGAGCGGATAACCTCAAACGTGCGTCCCCGATCATGCCGTTCGAGATGCTTTACATTTTCAAGCAGGAATGCCGGCGGCCGGTGATGGGCAAGGATCCTGGCGATCTCGAAAAAGAGATTGCCCTGATGCTCGTCCTCAAAGCCGTGCTTGCGACCGAGCGAGTTCTTCTTGGACACACCTGCCAGCGAAAACGGCTGGCAGGGGAACCCGGCCAGCAGCACGTCAAACTCCGGAATTCTCTCCGGGGCGGCGCCGTACGGACGGATATCACCCGCAAACACGTGCTGTCCGTCGTCCGGGAAATTCCGGCGGTAGGTCTGCTGCGACCATTTGTCCCACTCGCTGGTGAAGACGCACCGGCCTCCGATTGCCTCGAAGCCGAGACGTATGCCGCCGATCCCGGCGAACAGGTCAATGAAGCGGAATGCCGTTTCAGGCCGATCTGTCCGCCTGTTGTCGGCGATCTCGCGCACACGGTCGTGGACGAGTTTGGGAACGTGGCACTGACCGTTGAGATATCGATGAATCTGACGTTCGGAGAGGCCGAGTTCCTGTTCAGCTTCCTCCATGGTCAGACCGGACCTGCTGAATTCCGTCGCAAACCCGGTGTCGATCAGTCTCATGCAGGCACCTTTCAGTGGGTCGCTGGGAATCTTCGGGACACATTGACCGAAGGATTCCCCGTCAGCAAGTGTTCTTCGAATGTTCTCCACAGAAAAAAGCAATCACCCCCTTTCACTGAGGCGAGCCGGCGCGGCCAATAGAAACCACTAATGATTCACTCACAAAAAAATAATAGTGTGCAAGTTCATATAGCTATGAATATTTGCCGGGTTTTCGCGGCGGTCACGACCATTGTGCTTGCCCTTTTCCGCAACTAGATCGGCCTCATCCACAATGATGAGGACGGCAAATGGCCTTCGAAATCGCTCCCGCATCGCTGGGCGAACTTGAGACGCTTCTTTCCGGCCACGGGGTCAGCGAAGCGCTGATCAAGCCGCTCAGCCGAAATCACAACGACAAGAACCAGATCTATTCCGGGTCGAGCTTTGGCCCGCTTTACCCGATGTTCGACGTCAGCTTCTCCCTCCGCGGAGCTTCGACGAGCGCCAAGAAGGGCGGCCGGTCAGCGGGCAATGCCATTCCCGAAGCCACATTCCGTAGCTTCGCATGGCTCGACGCTGGGGGCCGGGAGGTACCCGCCCGCGACGTGAAAATGATCATCTACGCACAGTATCCCGAGACCCGGCTGAGCGGCTTCCGGACCATCGAGAACACGATGCCGGAGACGATGTCGGTCGAGTTCACAAAAAACCACTCCGACGTGATGCGCTATCTCGTCCTTGGCCGAAGGGGCAGCGGGGAGGCCCTCGGAGTGATGGTCGCCGGCGCAAGTGGGCAGTTCGAGGCGGAGGTCGCCTCTCTTCCCGGTGCCACCGGATCAAGGACCTGGAAGTATCTCCGGCTCCGCACCACCGCGCCGGCAAGGCTTGTGGGGATGCTCGCCAGTGTTGTGGGCCGTGCGCTCCCGGGCTGCCGCCTTGACGGCGCCGGGCGCACGATCCCCTTCAACGGGACGCAGGTCTGTGGTTACACGCTCGAGCATGCGCTTGGGATTATTCCCAACAGCAACAAGGATGGCGACTTCGAGGGAATTGAACTCAAGACCCACACCCAGAAGAAGGTCACCCTGTTCACCCCCGAGCCCGACATGGGCGTCTATTCCGAGGATTTTGCCAGGTTCATGACGACCTTCGGCTACCTGGACGAAGACGGTCACTGGAGATTGACGGGCATCCACCGGGTCGGCATCCGGTGCGGCAAGAGCGGCCTGACTCTGCAGATCATGAATCATCAGCGCGGCACGTCTCTAGCTTCGAGCGCCGACCAGGACGTCCATCTTGGCCTGTTCGATGACAAAGGCATACTCGCCGCGGGGTGGTCACTTGAGCGGATTCTCAACTGTTGGTCGGCCAAGCATAACGAGACGGTTTACATTCCCGCGATTAAGACAGCCTGTCACGATGCGGCACTCGCAGCCGGTGGCCACAAGCATGTTATCGAGTTCTCCGATCAGGTACTGTGGTGTCGCGAGACTTCCGCCGAACAGCTTTTCGAGGCGCTGTACAATGGCACGCTGTTCCTCGATCCGGCGCCTAAGTACTGCCCGGATAGTCCCAACCTCAACAAGCGACGTTCGCAGTGGCGTGTTAACGACATCGCTGAAGCCGCCCCTGACCTTTACACCGAGGTTCGCAGCATCTCGCTTGCAAACGCCGCGGATTGAATAGGCTTCGGAGCGACAAGGCCCACTTTGTGAGAACCGCACCGCACTTTGTCGCTCAAGATGGCAACGTCAATGATTTCCGGTCATACCGGCTGTTGGCCCCGCTGCGGACGCTACAAGTTCATCGAGATCGACCAGCTCAAAATAGCCTGATGCCAGCTCGGCGTCGGATCTTCCCTCGTGGAATGGATGTGGCTTTCCCGGCCAGACTTCCCAAACGAGTGCATGGCCGCCGGGTTTTGGGGACAGGGAGTAGATTGCATCGAAGGGCGGCTTGTCAGCTTCTAATTTCCGCCGGATCGCTTCAATCGCGATCGGATCGATGAAGAAGCGATCATGAGTGTTGTAAAGCAGCAGGAGTCGCCCGGCCGCCCCCTGATGGGCGGACTTCATCTGGATTAGGCCGTGAACAAGCTCGAAAAACTGTGCCCGCGGAATCTTCTTCGGAGCGGTCTCATACCTCGCTTTCAGTTCTGCCAGCGGCGCGAACTCCGCTAATTCCAGGAGGCGATCACCATCGCGGGTAGCGACCGTGAAATCGAGGTCATTTTCGTCGTTTGACCGAAGGTCGCTGAATGGCGCAAGTCCGATCGGCATGCGGCCTGCGTGATGGACGAACATCTCCGCGATCATTTTTTCGATGTCTCGCTTGCCGTTCGGCCACTCAATAATTTCCCGTCGTGGCGGTCCAGCCGAAAATCGTATCGGTCCCGCCCTGCCAGTCGGCTTCTTCGGGCCTGTCATCAACTTCTTTTCTCAGCGCTGTTGCAAATCGCGTTGAAACTGCTCCTGATCCACCGAAAAGTGCCCGAACGCCTCGCCCAGATCAGACCAACACCGGTGGAGCTTCTCCATCAATTCGTCCTGACTAGCGGTTCTAAGCTCGAAATCGCATTCGAACTCGTTCTCCAGCGCTTGTTCACGATGCGACCAAGAGCTGTGATTGGGCCAGGTCAGGTTGGAAAGAGGGTAAATCCCTAACTTCACCCGCAATGGAAGAGCTCCATTCAACTTGCTCAGCATTTCGGCGTGCCGCGTAAGGAAATCTCGCCAGCCCCGAAGCAAATCATAAGCCCACAAAATAGGTCGATCGCCATCCTTCGAGATATGGCTGTCCACGCCCCAGATTTCCCCGGTTGCCGCAAATTGGATGGTGAACGTATTGAGAGTCCCGCTGTCTACCCTGATGGATCCGTCATAGGTGAGCGACCCACCGGCGGTCCTCCCCCAACTGCATCCCATGGTCCGGCCAAGCAGGCCCAGGTAGTGTACGCCGAAATCCGATGGCTTGGTCCAGGCAGCGGGGAGGAGGCGTGCGTACGCATACGGGCCTTTATCAGCCAGTTTTGCACCCCCCATGCCGCCTTCGTTGATCTTGAGCGGCTCCGCAGGATCAAACCAGAGCGCCGGGCAATCGCGAAACGACGGTTGCCAAAGCGCGGAGGCCTTTGGGGCCGCAGGTAATGTTTGCAACGAACTCCGTAGCGCATCGGCCAACTCCCTGGCCAATTTGGTCCGTGCAGCGCGTAGTTCGCCGGTGCTCGCACCGGCGGCGAGCTCGAACGCGATCGGGGCTCGGCGACCGCGCAAATCGAAAGGAAGCTGTTCGGGCGTGGCTTCGGGAAAGGCGGTGTTCCACACATTGATGATGCGCGAAGGTCCCAGCGCTTTCTTCGCATATCCCAGCTCAATAAGGACGTTGGGATTAGGGAGAGCCTTACCAGCGCCGGTTGCAGCGATCGGCGTCAGGTCAGCAACGAAGATCGCCGCGCCATCGATCTTTTCGAAAATGGTCGCCACGATGTCGGGCGTGCCCGGCACGCCTTTGGTATCCGAGGTGAGTTCGGGTCTTTCAGCGTCTTCCAGATCCACGCAAAGCGTGTCGATCGCCTCGGCCAAGGCTGCTCGAGCCAGGTTCCGTGTCACTCTTGCATCGAGATCGCTTTGCCACGACCAAAAAACTACAGCCACGGGCTTTCCTCGGTCCTTTTCCGAGGACTCTCGTCACGACCCAGCTGAAAATCAACAGTGAGTGGGCGACGAAGGTAATGGTTCTTGCTTAAGGCGCGGACATGACCCGCACCGGCCAAAGTCTGAATGAAGTCTGGCGTATGAACTATCGTGACAATCGCTATGCCCGTCATCTCACGCGGCCCGAGCTGAATAAGCGGATCCGCGATATTATGCTCAATCTCCTGCGCCTGACCCCCGAGGCGAAAACTGGCGTGTTCCCAGTTGATCAAACATCGACCGGAATCTGGTGGGAGAAATGGACGCACGTCCTTGAGGAAATGCAGCTGAGGTACGGCCCGTTTCCGGCCGGATTCGCGCGTGACGTACTCCATAGTGAACCGTTTCCCGATTTCGCATCCGAGCTCGCTGGGAAGGCTGCACGCCGAATGGCCGAGCTGAACCTCCGTCCGGGATCGGTCTTGATCAAACTTGGTGACCGCCAGCACATGGAGGAGCTGGTGGGACGGGGCGCATTGCTCATGCGCGCAGCAAGCTATTACTCTCGCCCCGAACTCAACCAAGCTGTCGGTGACAACGAGCTTTCTCTCCCGATGTCTCTTTATCTGACACGGGAGCAGCTCGTGAAGCTGGTGGCCAACCCGGCGGACGTGCCGGTCAACGCGCACGGACAGCGAATCGACATTGAGTTCGCGAGCGGCGAAGACTTTTGGCTGTACTGCATGACGCGGTCGGTCGAACCGCGTCTATTCGTCGACTTTAACTATCATGCTTGTGTTGTCATTCGTCAGCCGGCGATATTCGCAGATCGCTTTCGCAGAGCGGCGCGATTGGCGACGAACGGAGCGATCGCTAGGGACGGCCGTGCCAAGTACATAGACCCACTGCTGCCAGACTCGCCGAAAGTGTTTATCCCATTCAGCAAACCATTCGGCTTCGCTTACCAGGATGAGTATCGATTTTGCTGGATGCCGAAAACGGCCACTCCGCGACTTGAGGACATCCCGATAGAGATGGGCACCTTATCCGATATCGCGGAGCTCATTGTCCTGGATGACTGATAGGCCCGGACTCACTAAGCATTGCGCCGACCGCACCGAGGACAGAATGGAATCTAGATTATCGACCTGCCGCTTGTCGCAGGTGACCCGCTTGGCATTCGCATGCGGTCGGCACCAGTCACACCAGACGACTCGAACCTCATTTTACATAAATGAAATTAACCGAAGCCCGATGCGGTAGGGTTGCCCTCAGGCAAGGACACGAACGACGCCGCACAGCAATCGCCCGTATATTGGTCAATGCTGCATCTCATAACTGACTAGCGCTGTCGTTGCAGCATGCCGCGAGACTACTTTTTCCGCTTCGGATAAGCACCCGAGGAAGCGCAGGTCGTCAGCGCCTGCTTGGGTCCATAGGCCGCCAGGAATACGCGCACGCCGTCCTCCGCAAACCGGCGAAGCTCCCTTTGCGATGGGATCGCCGCATCACCGAGGAACATTGCTCGATTGAGCGGTGTAGACATCACCAACCAGTTGAAGACCGATGCCGCAGCAGCAGGATCATCGATCGTGAGCAACCCTTGGCATGCCGCGCCTTCGAGCAGACGTCCGATCACTCCGATTGCTCGTTTAGGCCCCGTTTCGAAGAAGGCCTTGCCCAGTTCCGGGAAGCGGTTAGCCTCGCCGATCACCAGCCGGCGAAGCTGCATCACGCGCGGTGTCATCACCGTCACGAGTTGGCGGTATCCATAGTCGATAAGATATTCGCCGATATCGCCCCCACAAAATTCTGGCATTTCACCGAAGACCGCGTCGCCCGCCGCAAGGCACATGGTGGTCACAATCTCAGCGAAGAGCGCCTGCTTGGACGTAAAATGATTGTAGACTGTCTGCTTGGAGACCGACGCCCGCGCTGCAACCGAATCCATATTCGCTCCGAGATAACCATCCCGGAGGAACACCTCCGTCGCCGCTTCCAAGATAGCGGCGCGCTTGAGGTCCGAACTGCTCAAGTTGTCGGTTTTGGACCGAGGGGCTGCGATGGCCATAAGAAGGTACGTACCATCAAGACGCTACGGATCGAATGGATTCTCATTGGACCCGGTGCATACAATTGCGTCCTAACGAAGCGAACCTCATCTAACGATAGTAAACCGCAGGCGCGGCGCTCGCGCTTGGGCCGCAATCATCCGGGCATCGTCGTGGCGTGGCTCGCGCGCAGAGCGGCCAGCCGCGGCAGATCCTGATTTCCGTCGGACCAGGCTCGAGCCAGAGTCAATCCGGCAATGCGCCACCGGGCCTCCTCTTTGCTGAAGGCGAATTCGTAGGTCCCGCCGACGAGCCACAGGTCTTTTCCCGCAACCGCCTCGTCCTTGAGCATATGCCAGGCAACCACCGATGCGGACGCCTCCGCGCTTGCGCCGTTCACTATGATGGCGGGGAGGCCGATCAGATGGGTCGTGTGGGTGAAGCCGGGGACTAGCTGTCGCCAGTTCGCGATGAGCTGCTCGCGCGTGATGTACTGGGGTTCGCCACCGAAGAGCGAGCTGTAATCGACCTCAACCTGGCTCGCGAAAAGATCGAGGACATCATCCCACCGGCGGCCATCGACGCCTACCGCCAAAGAACCGATCAGGCTCATGATTTCGTCCCGGTCCGTCATGCCAACTCCTCGCGCGACTGTTTCTCTAGTTGCTGGTTGGTTTCACCGGAGCTCGTGAGATGAACCTTGAACCAAGCGTCGATCGCCTCGACCGCAAGGCCGACCTGTGAGGGTCGATCATAGAAATCGGTCTGCTCGCCCTCGATCCATTCCAGATGTTTTGGGCCGGCCCAGTTCTCGAAGACGCGCCTTGCGTTATCGGGCAGGGCGCAGCCGGGGCCGTGTATCATCAGGCTCGAGATAGAGTTCGATCCGGCAATCGAAATCCCGTCGAACGTCAACCAGTGCGTCCAGCTCATCGGCGCCATTTCATTCTTCCAGGCTTGGATCGCGCCGCGGGCAGGGTTGGCGTAATAGTCGAGCTCGAAATGCATGCCTGCGCGTTCGTCGCCGGGCGCATAGGCTGGTGCAGTGGCCCGCGGTTTGGAGCAGCGGAACGCAGCCGCATCTTCCCCGGCCAAGGCCATGCGGCGTTCGACACCTTCGGAGCCGCCATAGAAGGGTGCGATGGTCGCGGCATCGTGGAACCAGCCGGCAATGCTCGCGAACGCGGCAATCCTTGCGCCGCCGGCGATCGCGTGCTGCGCATATTGGGCGCTTGCGCACACCGCGACGTGCCCGATCCGGCAAGGTTCGACGAGGCTCAACGTCGAAAGGAAGTCCGCGGCCGCGCAAATGTCGGCGATCTTCCGGGCAGGCATTTCCGCCTGACGCGGCTCGCCCTGGCTTTCGCCGAAGCCGGCAAAATCGAAAATGAACGCCGTATAACCAAGGGAAGCGAGCCGGCGCGCGTAGAGGAGCGCCATCTGTTCCTTCACCGTCAGCCACGAACCAGTGACAATCACGCCGATCTGACGGACGCTCGGATCGGGCGTATTCCGCGCGATCAGCCCGGAGAGCATCGCCCCATTGCTTGGAAAGAGGATTGGAGTTTCACTCAACATACGCGCTGCTCCTTCGCTCGTGTAGCGACGTGGTTTCGGCACCGAGCGGCAAGTGCTTCAGGCTTGAACTTGGCCTTCGAACACCCCGCCTTTTCGTTGCTCGTGTACCTTCATCGATCAGGAAGCGACGGCCTCGTCTCCCACCGTTTCAAAGAAGGAGCGGACCTCTTCCACCCAGAGATCCGGCACTTCGAGCGACGCGAAATGCCCGCCGCGATCGAGCTCGTGCCACTTGACGATTCTGTTCGATTGCTCGCCGACAAGGCGGATCGCGACTTCGTCATGTCCGAACACGGTGACGGCGGTGGGAACGCCGGAATTCGCCTTTGGAGCCCAGGCCTCGGGATCATGGGCATTCTCGAAATAGAGCCGCATCGATGACGCCGCCGTTCCGCTGAACCAATAGATCAGCAGGTTCGTGAGGATGCGGTCCGGCTCAATCGCGTCGGGGCGCTCGCCAAAGCTCGTGAACAGCTCGGCCATCCACGCAAGGAGGCCGATCGGGGAATCGGACAGGGCATAAGCGAGCGCGCTGGGGCGCATCGAATGAATTGTGTTGAAGCCTGAATAGGCCGCCATGAAGCGCTGCAGCCGCTCGAGGCGCCGTTTCTCGGCGTCGCTCAAGCTCTCCATCTCGGCTGGGCTGAGCGGCCCGAAGGGAATGAAGCCGAGCGTTGCCGCATTCAGATGGATTCCGAGGACGCGGTCCGGCGCGAGCCGGCCGATTTCGGGCCCGATGATGGCTCCAGCGTCACCGCCCTGCATCCCGAAGCGGGCGTAGCCGAGCCGGTCCATCAGCTCGATCAGCGCGCGGGCGATGCGGCCGTTGTTCCAGCCCTTGTCATGGGTTGGACCGGAAAAGCCGAACCCTGGCAGCGACGGGATCACGACGTCGAACGGCTTGCCGCCCTTAGGATCGGTCAGGGGTTCGATCACATCCAAAAACTCGAGAAACGTGCCGGGCCAGCCGTGAATGAGCAGCAGCGGAAGCGCGTCCGGAACGCCCGATTTCACATGAATGAAGTGGATCTGCTGCCCGTCGATTTCGGTCAGGAATTGCGGATGCTGGTTGATCCGCCGCTCCTGTGCACGCCAGTCGAAGCCGCCGACCAGCCGGTCGCGCAAACTGCCGATGAAGGCAACAGGTGGTCCATAGTCCCAATTCGCGCCGGCGACCTCGCTCGGCATGATCGCGCGCTCGGCGCGACCCATCAAATCAGTGAGCTGGTCTTCCGGAATATCGACGGAAAAAGAGGAGATCGCCCGGTTCATGCCTATCCTCGGTATCGCTGTGGGTCTCGCCAACCTGAAGGAGATCTCGCGGACGCCGAAGCGTGCTCGGCGCCAGTTCAAACGTCATCCAAGATCAGCAACGGATGTTGTAGTTTTGTACTGGACCGTCTAGTTCTGTCAATCGAGACTCAAGCGCAGCCCGGTTTATTTTTGTGGCAACGATTCTGCGTGTCACGGCGGCGCGTGAGCAAGGCCCCGAGGTGATCGAATGAAATTCAATTTCATGCGCACCGATGAATTCGTGGCCGCTCCTCCGTCTATGCCGATGAAGCGTCATTTGGGGCGCTTCTGGCGACGGCCCGCAAACACTGAGCGGGCCAGAAAAGGAGCTACCGATGTTCGTTCAAGCCATCACCACTCGAATATTCGTCGCCATGGCGGCGCTGCTCATGAGTTCGGTCGCGATCGGCTCTGCCGTCGGACCAGCCGTCCAAACGGCCTGTCATCAGGCAAGGTAAGTCAATGCCCAAACTCGGGTCGCGACGAGGAGCCGGCGCTCGGCGGATGGCTGATCAGATCGCAGCCGGAAGGTCAGCGACAGGCCGAGCACAGAACAAGGGAGAAAAAGGATGAATGCCATTAGCGCCATGCGGGGCGAGAAAATCTATGACGTCGAACTCAATATCGTCGGAGTCACCGACTATGGCGTCAGCGTCGAGCAAATTCTCGCCGACCCGGGCGCGATCCCCCTCCACGGCGCCCGGTTCGACCTCGCGGTCGACGGACCTGCTACCGGCCGGCTGAGTGGGCGGCAGCACGGCACCGACTATCTCAAAGTCCGCGCGGACGGCCGCATGGAGCTCGACCTTCACATCATCGTCGATACGGACGACGGACACAGGATTGCACTTTCGGGCGACGGTCAGGCGGCGCCCAGGCCAGATGAGCCGGTGTTCGACATCTTCGCCAACATCCGCCTCTCGAGCGCCGCCGAGGATTATAAATGGGTGAACGAACGGCAGATCTGGAGCGTCGGGACTGCGAGTCTCGGGGAAGGAAAGATCCGTATCGAAGCCTTCATGCAGTGAAGTCCCTCAGAGGAGACCAGTGATGAAAACACCGCCCGTCGTTTCGCGCGACGCGTGGGAAACCGCGCGAAAGGAGATGCTGGTGAAAGAGAAGGCCTTCACCAAAGCGCGCGACCAGCTCGCCGCCGATCGGCGGCGGATGCCCTGGATGGCGGTTGAGACGGATTACGAATTCATCGGGCCCGAAGGCAAAGTGAGCCTTCTCGACCTGTTCCAGGGGCGAAGGCAGCTGATCGTCTACCGCGCCTTCTATGAACCCGGCGTCGCGGGCTGGCCAGATCATGCGTGCCGAGGCTGCTCGTTCGGCGCCGACCAGGTCTCCAATCTCGCCCATTTGAATGCCCGCGACACCACCCTCGTTTGGGCCTCGCGCGCACCGCAGGCGGATATCGAGGGTCTCAAGAGGCGGATGGGCTGGAACATGCCCTGGTACACGATCACCGACAGCTTCGATAAAGACTTCGGGGTCGACGAATGGCACGGCCACAATATCTTCGTGCGCGACGGCGACAGAGTGTTCCGCACCTATTTCATCAACAGCCGCGGCGATGAAGCGATGGGCAGCACATGGGCGTACCTCGACGCGACCCCGCTCGGGCGGCAGGAGACGTGGGAGGATTCGCCCGAAGGCTATCCCCAGACCCCGCCTTACCGGTGGTGGAACTGGCACGACCAATACGCACCCGATGCCGCGCCTGACGTGCGGTGGGACGAGACGGTCGCAACGCAGCGGGCGAACGACGCCTGAGTCCAGGCTCTGCAACAAGCTGTCCAAACAGGAGGCAAGAGATGAGTGACGTCACTTTCAAAGTGGGCGATTGGCTTGCCCTTGCCGCGGCACCGACGTGCTTTGCGATGGCGTTCGCCAGCGTCATCACCGGCGAGGGCATGGCACCCCTGATGCAGTCGCACGGATCCCCTTTGGGCGGAATGGCTGTGATGTACTGCTTGATGGGCGCCTTCCACTCGCCCGCGTGGCTGCGGCTCATCGGCCGTGTCCGCTCGTCCGAGAGGCGTATCGCCCATGCTTGAAGCGAAGACGACCGCGCCGAACATCACCGAAGCGACCGACGAAGTTGATGGAATTCCGCTGAGGTGGGCTGCTCCCGAGGCGCCGAATGGCGTCGCTTTGTGGGTGACCCATCTTGGCGGCTCGGCCGATCAGGAGCAGCCGGTGCTGAAGCAACTCGCGGAGCGCGGCCTGCTCGCGATCAGCTTCGATCCGCCCGGGCACGGCCGTCGCGGCAACGGCGGCGACCCGTTCGCAATGGGCGCCGAGATTCTCCAAGCGTTCCGTCGCCGGATGTGGCCGCTCGCCGGACGCACCGTCCTTCAGTCTCTCCGCGTGCTCGACTGGGCCGATCAGCGGTTCGGCGTTGAGGGCAAGCGCGTCGCCGGCGGAGTGTCGATGGGCGGCGACATCGTGGTCGCCTTGGCCGGGATCGACAAGAGCATCTCGCGTGTCGCCGCGCTGGTCGCCACTCCGGACTGGACGCGCCCCGGTATGCGGGAGCTCTTCAGCGATGCGCTGCTCGATCAGGGCGAGGCCGACCGATACGCGCAATGGTTCTACGACCAGCTCGATCCGATCACGCATGTCGACGCGTATCGCCGCGACGTCGCAATCAAGTTTCTGTCTGGAGCAGAGGACCGGCATGTGCCCGCCGAGGCAGCCTATCGATTCCATTCTTTGCTTGGTGAGCGCGTCACCGTCGATCTGTTCGACGATCTTGACCATCTCGCCGCCGCCCAGGACGAACGGCTGTCCGTAGCCGCGCTCAATTGGTTGACCCAGTGACGTCCGTCACCATTACTCGTGCCCCGATGGTATCCGGGGACCGCCAGCTCGCTGAGGAATCGGACGCTGACGCGAAGGTCTTGCGGGATCTGGCCGAGCGGTGGTTGCAGGCCAACGCCTGGTCGTATGGCAGCAAATCCGCGCCCGCCCGACAAAAAATCCTGGCCGAAGCGATGAATTTCGGTCGCCGCGCCCGTCAACTCATCTGAGCGGCATTCGAAATTGATTGCCGCATCTAGAGAACAATTGGAGGATTGGCATGATATTGGTGACAGGAGCGACTGGCCTGAGCGGCGGGTGAATCCAGGTCCCCTGCCATGAGGACGAGTGCCGGTCCGTCGCCCCAATCGCGCACGAATAGGCTTGTCCAATCATGGCTGGTCACCCGGTTCTTTCGGTGACGGCGAGCCTGCAGTCCTTCCGTTGACGCGCGCGTAAGCGTTTCTTGATCACCCGAAAATGCTGTTTGCCGCTCCATGTTGGTCTCCTTCATCGGGGACCAGAAAGCCGATTGGCCGGCGCGAAGTCTATTACCTCCGATGTTAAGTCGATGACGACGTGGCCTCCCATTGGTCCTAGACGAGCGCTGCCGCGAGTTTCAGCACTGTATTCCAATTGCGGCCGGTGCCTCGCGAGCCAAGCTTCTTCCACGCCGAATCCTTGTTCAGCTTGGAGCGGCCGACTCCGTCCGGATAGACGATGTACAATTCGCGCCCTCGGGCCTCGATCCGTTCCGGGCCGGGATGAGACTTGAGAGCCGCCAATCCGTCGGCGAGCGGCTCCTCCTTCATCACCATCACCAGCAAGTGGCCCGGATCGCTCACGGCGGCGGCGGCGAACGGATTATTTTCGACGATTGTGTCCCATTCGGCCGCGTCTCTCACCATCACTTCGGTCCTGAGACTTAGACGCGCGAGCAATGCACCCTCCAGACGCGCTTCCAAGATCGCGGGGTGGCCTTCCGCCTCGAAGATAAGATTGCCGGTCTGGAGTAGGGGCTGCACGGCGCGAAAACCGATGGACTCCGCTGCCGATTTGAGATCGGTTGAGCGCGCTTTGCCGGTGCCACCGACGTTCACGGCGCGGAGGAGAGCGACGAACTTGCGCACGGGCTAAGCTGCGGTCGCTCCCCGTAGTACTTACTCGAGACCCGGAACGGAATCAGCACTGCGTTGCGCCAGTTCCCGCGCCGCTGCGGCGATGGGCAATCCGACGTAGAAGCAACTGGCCAGGAACGCCTGGACCAGATCCCATCCCTGCGGTGCCTTCCAGCTCGGCGCTAGCGACAGCGGCACGGCAACATAATTCATGACGACACAGATGAGGGCTCCGTAGATGAGGCCGGAGATCCAGGAGCGTCGATAGAGAATCGAATAGCGTAGCGACGCGAGAACGAAGACAGCGGCCATCAGGGTCGTCAGAAAAAAGTGCACGCTTTCGCCGAAGATCGCTGTCGCAACGCCGCCCCTGAACGCCCTCGTGCCGATCACGGCGCTGGCAATATATTGGAGCATGGCTTCTGCCGTAATTCCTTTCGGAATGAGCGTTGCGAATGCCGACAGCTGGTCGGCTGCACCCGCAGAAAAACCACCCACCAAGACCCAGAAACCGACCTTTGCCGATGGAATATTCAAACTGTCCCTCCTCCGCCTTTGTCAGCCGTTCAAATCAAGTTCGACACCGCCTACGTGACACTCTCTTCGATGCTTCTTCCCATCAACTTTTGACGTATCCGAGAGCCTCGACGATCAAGCCGTCACGCACGCGCATAATATTGACGCCTCGCACCCAGTCCGTCTCGCCGTGACCCCAGACGTAGCGCCAGAAAATAAGCGCTCGATCGCCATAGGCTTCGATCGATTCGGGCACGAAGCGTGCTCCGATGTTGCAGGCGATTCCTTGCCAGAGCTCGAGGCAGGCCCCCTTGCCGACATACCGATTGCCGCCGGGCGCCGTAGCGGAATTTTCGATGACGCAATCTTCCGCGACCAATTCATCGAGCATTTCCGGCGCGCGCTTCAGAAAGGCCTCGTTGAAGCGCTCCATGAGCTGCGCGGTTCGCTTGTTCTGAACATCCGTTTCGTTCGTCACTGCCAGTCTTCTTGATCGCTGTGTTGAAGAGATTGTTCTGGCATCGTGATGACGGGTCGCTCCTAATCTTCGATGGCGAGCGGCAGCCCGAAGGCCGGAACCAGCGTCTGCGACAAAGGCCGCATGAACGAGGTGAGGCTTGCGATGCCGCTATCGTCAACGCCCAACACCTGGATCGAATGGGCGCGCCACGGGCCATCGGCCTCCGGTTTGGTATAAAGGACGAACGCGGGCTGCCCGTTTGCGCGCGTCGGCAACAATCGAAAGCGCTCGTAATATTGCCAGATCGCGCCGAAGAAGCGGCCGATGGAATCGCGTCCCAGGTACCAATGCGACCAAGGCGGCATGGCGTAGGTCGCCTCGCTTTTAAGCAGGGCGACGAAGCCGTCGATGTTCTTGTCTTCCCACGCGCGTACATAGCGATCGAGGATCGCCTGCTGTGCAGCCGACACCGCGAAGGGCCGATTCTCTTCCGAAGCTCGGTTGTGGCGCTCGAGCGTCGCGCGCGCGCGCTGCAATGCGCTATTCACCGACGCGGTGGACCCGCCGATGAGCGAGGCAGTCTCGGCCGAGGACCAGCCGAGCACGTCGATCAGGAGCAGCACGGCGCGCTGGCGTGGCGGCAAATGCTGGAGCGCCGCAACGAATGCGAGCCGTACGGCTTCTTTCTGTTCATATCGTGCTTCGGCGTTGGGCGTCTCGTCGGCAATCTGGTCTAGCTCGGAATCCGGATAGGGCTCGAGCCAGATGACGTCGGCAGGCGGTTGCCCGCTGGGTATCTCGCTCGCCGGTGGGAAGTTTCCCTCGGGCAGGAGCCGCTTGTGCTTCTTGCCCTTCGCGCTTGCGTCGAGACAAACGCGAGTCGCGATCTGATAGAGCCAGGCCTTGACCGAACCGCGCCCCTCGAAACTGTCGAAGCCGCGCCAAGCCCGAAGATAGGTCTCCTGGACGAGATCTTCCGCCTCGTGCAGCGAGCCGATCATCCGGTAGCAATGGACCTTGATCTGCCGGCGATACGGTTCAGTCAGCGCCGCAAAGGACTCGCGTCCAGCGGCTTCACCAACGGCTCCTGAGGCGGGTTCGGACGAGCTCATTTCACTGGATCCTTTCCAGGCCCTCGCTCGAGATCTTGAAGAGGTTTCCGTCCCATTCGTCGGGCCGCGAGGCGATCTCAAATAGAGCATCGACGACGTCCTCGGGGGTCTGCGGCGATTTCATGCTCTGCAAGAAATCCGAAACCGGAATCCCGAGATATTTGGCATAGGCCGCGACCGCGTCGCTCCCGCGCTCGGTTCCCGGCATGATCATCGCCGGCACGAGCGCAATGAAGCGGATGCCGAGACCCAAGCGGTCCGATTCCTTCTGGCAGTAATTGGCGATGAACATTTGCGTCCGTTTGGCCGCCGCATAGCCGCCCGAGATTGGCGAGCCGCCGAGCGCCGCGCCGCTTGAGACCAGAACGACGATCGAACCCGGCGCAAGCGGCTTTTCGAGCGCCGCCTTGCAGAAAAGAAACGACATTTTGACGTCAGTCTCCCAGCTGCCGGAGAACTGGTCCCAGCTCAGTTCATGGATCGGCGCTGCATGGACCCGGGCACCGCCGCAAATCACGAGCAGCGAAGGTTCGAGCGCAGCCAAAACTTGTTCCGGCGCGGCTTCGCTGGCCGCGTCGAGTTCGATGAGATCGACGCCGTCTAGGGTCCGCGCAGACCCGTTCGACCGCTGGCTGCCCCGGGCGACCGCAAGAGTCCGAGCGCCCTCAGCTGCGGCACGCTGCGCAATCATCGCACCGAGGCCGCGGCCGGCACCGAGAACCACCACATTCTTTTCCGCAAAGGTCTGCATAATCGTCTCCATCGAAGGTGTTCGATGGCTAAGACTGCGCGGCGCAATGAAATTCATCGGTCGCAGCCGAAATCTTTTTTCTTGTCGTCCGAAGCGATGAAATCGGGGCTTCGAATCCGTCCTCAGTAGTGACGCCGAATGCCGACCATCTGGCCGGCGCGGCGCGCAAAGAAACGAGATTTGAGGAGAATTCCAATGTTGCTCAAAGACAAGGTTGCAGTGATTTACGGCGGCGGCGGCGCCATCGGCAGTGCAGTCGCGGGACGCTTCGCGCGCGAGGGCGCGAAGGTGTTTGTGACTGGAAGAACGCTCGAAAAGCTCGAGCGAATAACGAACGAAATCACGTGGCACGGCGGCAGCGCCGAAGCGGCGGTGGTCGACGCGCTCAATGAAGTCGAAGTCGAAGCCCACCTCGCGTCGATCGTTGAAAAGGCAGGCAGGATCGATACGTCGTTCAATGCCATTACACCGGTGCCTCAGCAGGGAACGCAGGGCATTCCGATCGCAGAGTTGTCCGTCGATAGCTTCATTGCGCCGATCACTCTTTACCTCCGTTCGCAGTTCATCACGACGCGGGCAGCGGCCAAACGAATGGCGGCTGCTGGAACTGGTGTCATCCTCATGAATACGCCGGAGCCGGCGAGGCTCGGCGCGGCGCACGTCGGTGGAATGGGCCCAGCATGGGCGGCGATGGAAGCGCTTAGTCGTAATCTTTCGGCCGAATACGGGCCGAGTGGTGTCCGTTCGGTCGTCCTGCGCTCCACCGGTATGCCTGAAACTGAGACGATCGACATCGTCTTCGGCCTGCACGCAAAAGCGCTCGGAATCAGCCGCGAGCAGTTCCAGGGCTTCATCGAAAGCATGACGCACCGAAAGCGCTCGACCTCGGTCGCCGAAGTCGCCGAGTTCGCGACGTTCCTCGCGTCCGACAGGGCGAGCGCAATGACCGGCACGGTTGCGAATCTCACCGGCGGACTCATCGTCGACTGATGAGCGACGCGGAGTTAATTTGGTACCGCCAGTGATGTTCCTCACTGGCGGTACCATCCCGAGCAGGAACGAAACTTACGCCTGGAAGGGACGACGATCATGCCGACACCTGCAAGGGTCGCGCTTCTTCACCTGAATTCGTCCCAAGACGCAGAACGAACGCGGCGATGAAGCCGAACAGGAAATTGGACGTGCCGACCTCCAGCATATGCGCGCTTCTGACCGGCCACGGCATGAATGGATTGGGGAAGAGTAGGCTCGGAATCATGAAGCCGCTGAATGCGAGGCCGACGAGGAGTGCCGCGCGCAACGATGAGCTGGAAAGGTTGCGTACAAGAAGCCACGCGAGAGCGCACCAGATGAGCCCACGAACGAACTGAAGCGCTACGAGTAGACTCGTGTCGATCTGACCGACGTGGGCATAATAAGCACGTACTGCGGCGCTGGGCCACGCAATCAGAGCACCGGCTGTAAAGTAGCAGGCCACGTAGAGAGCGCCGATCAGAGGAACTTTCCAGGCGAGACCGGGAAGCCGGTCTGATGCGCCGCTCTCGCCCTTCCAGAGAATAGCGACGATGACCGCTGCCCACGCATCACGTAAAATCGCGGATTTGGCGACGGCCGCCAATTCCTTGGATGACATCCCGATGTCGGCGTTGAAGATCACGGTCTCAATCTGCGACTGGAAGGTCTGCACGCCGAACAAGACGGCACCCAGGACCAGCGCAAGCACTCGGCCTCGGCTGCGCATCGCATTCGCCAATAACGTGAGGATGATCGCATCGATGAAGCCGACCACAAGAACGGCTTGGCCGGCGCTGAGCGGACCATCGTCGTGGACAGAGGGAATGCCCTTGAAGAAGAACATTCCGCCGAGCGCCTGGCCAAAGACGAGTACGGCCCAGATTGCGAGAACGTAGATCGAATTGATTGTCAGACGCTTCATAAATTCTCGCCTCTTGGTTCCTGGCAGTATTGCTGCCGCGCCGCTCGCGCCCATTCCGCCGAAGCTTCCAGCTGCCGGCGTCCGTGCTCCACCGCCAATTGGCTCTTAACCGACATGAACTTCGCGTTTTCGCCGGACAGAAAAGCTTGCAGGCCAGCTGCTTGCGTTTCCGCCGCAGCCTCAAAGCAATTGAGGAACTCGAGGACAGCTTCAGGGTCATCTTCGGCGAGAAAGGCGAAGCGTAGCATCGCTTCACCCAAGTCGCCGATCGGGGCGGCAAGCCAGCCGTGCAGCGTGGCCTCGCCTTTCGCGGTCAGATGATAAAGACCTTTGCCACGAGCATCGGGAGCGCGGCGGGCTTCCACCATACCCAGTTTTTCGAGCGAGTTCAGCGCTGGATAAATACTGCCTGGACTGCTCGAATAATTCCCGATCGGCGTCGTCTCGAAAACCTTGCGCAGCGCATAGCCCGAACGGGGGCCCAGCTCGATTAATCCAAGCAGCGCGTAGCTGAGGGGCGTCATGAGGCGGGACTAGCTCCATTGAGTCGCTTTTAGTACGAGTCGTATTAAAATGTCGAGGGACGCGCGAGTGTACTGTAGCGCTACGCCTTTCTGGGTTCGCTCCTCAACGATGTAACAAGCCAGAGCGTTGATTGCCCGACGTGGGCTACTTGCTGGCGGAGTGACCAAAAGACTTCAGGCGGGCGAATGACAGCTGGGGAAGTTTGCGTCGTTCGCTTCGTGTCGTGGGACGCGGCCTTTTAGAATGAAGTCGCGCATCAGGCGGAAATAGCTCTGCGGCTGACGGGTTGAGAGACGTTCGCCGGTGGGGCTGATCTCGAACTCGTACAACCCATGCTCTGCCTTGGGGTAGACCGCGAGTGTGATAGGCCTGCCCGCACATCTCAGCCGGGTCAGCCGCCGCACCGTCTCGTAAGGCGCGGCGTCGCGGTCCTCGCCACCGAGTAGCCAGAGTTGCGGTACATTGAGGGATCTCAGCACCGGCATTGGATCGTAATTCAGATTGATGCCTGCGACCAGCGGCGGGCCTTCCATCCGCACGGTGTCGTCAGTCGTGTCGAGCAGAAAGCGTGCGAACTCGCCACCGACCCGCTTGAACCACGCCTCACGACCGTAGCGCTTCCGAATAGCATCCAGCTGATCGAAACCCTCGCGAAAATTGCTGTCAGCGACACGCTCGATTGCAGCCGCGAACTGATCCGCAATCTTGACGCCATCCGGTCCGGAAACCTGCGAGCGTATGTCATGCTCGATCGACTCACGCTCCTCCGCGATAGGCGACACTGCAAGTCCAAAGCTAACAATGACGAAGTCGGCAGGCGCAGTCTTCGTTGCCAATGGCGCGACCCAACCTCCCTGGCTGCCGCCCTGATAGCCAATGCGCCCAGCACGAGCGCCCGCAAGCCTCCGCGCCTCTTCCAATGCTGCGTCGGCGTCCGCCGCAAGGGTCGGATAATCTTGAGTATAATGTCCGCCTGAAGCGCCTGTGCCGCGTTTGTCATACACAAAAGCTCCGATACCGCCGGCCGGGAACAGCCGCTGGAGCGGATAGCTGTCGAGCGCGGAATCGTGCTCCGCGCCGTGGATCAAAATGACGATCGGAACTCGCGCCCGTCCAGGCGGAAGGACAAGACGCCCCACCAGCTTCACACCGTGGCTCAGGAAGCTGGTGTCCGTCACCTCGAGCGGGAGGCGCTTCCCAGTCACGCCTGCAAAGCTGATCTTGCCGATGCGGCAACTGGAAAAGGTGATGCGTCTGCCGTCGGGCCGTCCGGTCCAACCCAAGCTGCTGCGCCAGCTCCCGTCTGACTGGCGCGTTAGGGCACCCGTCTCGCCGTCAAATGCCCGCCATCGCAGGGTCTGCCCCTCTGATGGCGCGATGTCGATAGTGCGCCCATCACGCAGGCGATAGGCACCCAGATGGCAATTGTCGGCAGCGGCTGCGGCGGTGGACCATGTTCCTAGTGCTGCAATGAGGATTGAGCGGACGATCCGGAACCACCGCTGGCAGGCCGTTTGAGCATGCCTCGGCCGAAATCTTCCCTCGTCGACACGCTGTGCTACCGCCCAATCGACGCCTGGAACGGAAACGGGAACGACCCTCATCACCAGCTCTCGTTCGAGGGCCATCAGCTGTCTTCCCTTGCCACGTTTCGCGGCCCTATTTCTGGAACAAGTCCTGGAAATTGGCGACTAGTGCGCGCTGTGAAATTGTGGACTATACAGTCCAATTTAGTGTGTCAATCATTCAATACACCTTCTCGCGGGGCCGGGAGCGCGACTGTTCAGCTTGAAATCGTTCGAGACCCGCCGGGCCACGAGAGCAGATTTTGCGGACCGACAACGTTTTGGGTTCAGCAGTACAGTGCGTCGAAGGATTAATGGGATGTAGATGCGATGAAAAAGGCAGATACAAGCGGCTCACCCGCAGCAACACGTCGGCTGTTCATCTTGGGTGCTGGAGGCGCCGTTCTTGCGAGCACGGCGGTCGCCCGGGGTCCCGAGAGTCTCAAGCACGTTACACAGACTCTCGCCGATGCGCTGGCGCCCGGCGAGCGAGATGTCTGGGCCCATTGGACCCACCGCGATTACATCTTGACCGATGAGAACGGTTCGAGAATCGAGCGCAAGAAGTTCCTGTCGGACATGGGCCCGCTTCCGCCCGGCGCCTCGGGAACGATCAAGGTGATGGACTTTGTCGTCCGCCGGGTCGGCGACACGCAAGTGACTACTTATGTGCTCGACGAATTCGAGCACTTTCATGGGGAAGAACTTCACGCGCAATATCGCCAGACCGACACCTGGGTGCGCACGGCATCGGGATGGCGACTACTCGCCTCCCAGATCATCGCCCTTCGCACCGACCCGCCCGCGGTCGACCTTCCTGCGAAACTGTGGAAGGAATATGCCGGTTCCTACACGTTGCCTGACGGGCTCAACCTTGAAATCAATTGGGATGGGAAAGCAGCGACGATGCGCAAAGGCTCAGGGGCGGTCCACCCGCTGAAATCCGAGCTCACCGACCTGCTGTTCGCCCCAGGCGATCTCCGGATTCGTTACCTCATTCAGCGAGGGCCCGACGGGCGCGTAACAGGGCTCATCCAGCGGCGCGAATCGTGGGATCTCGTTTGGACCCGAAGACGATAGAGTTCGGTGTTGAGAGCTGCCGCTCAAGAATGCGTTGGTGATTGCCTTTGGGACAAGCGAGAAGGCTGGCGACATCATTCTGTCAATCGTGCTTTATCCCAGATTTGTAACCTTCTTCCTCAATGGAGTCGCTCTGTCCGACCCTTTCGAGTTACTCGCAGGGAGCGGTTCGGCAATTCGAGGCGTGAAGCTCCGCCCCATCGCGCGCCTGGACTCCGAGGTGCCGGCACTCATCGACGCAGCCGAGTTGAACGCGCGCCGCTTCCCCTGCTGGCGAGAGCGCCCTGATCGTCAAATCGGTTTCACCCAAGCAACGGCCGCGTTGACCGAGGAACTAGCTGCCATTGCGGATATCTGCATTGGCGTAAAATGACCTCGCTGGGCGTGGCTAAGTGATCGCCTCGATTGCGAATTGCGATTTCATCCACCTCACAAAGTGGGATTCGGACGCTTTCCTTGTCCAAAGCAGCCAATAGCTAGCGGGACCTTCGACCGTCCACGGAAATGGCGCAATCAGCTTCCCTTGCACCTCCGCCTCCTCATATAGGAAGCGGGGGAGAAGCGCGGCGCCAATGCCACGAACGGCGGCCTCCACCTCGAGCTCGTAATTCGGGAAGCGCGTTTTAACAAAATTCGGCATTGCATTCGGCATTCCGGCAAGCTCGAACCATTTCTGCCATCGGAAATCCGGTATCAGTGGGATCTCCAGAAGCGCATTAACGGTCATGTTCTCGCCTTCTGATTTCCACCGGGGGCTGAGCATGGGAGTGACCAAATCACTCATAAGTCTGGAGCTGCCATAGCTGTCCCAAGGGCCCGCACCACTTCTGATTGCCACGTCGAACGTACCCGAGGCCGATATGGTTTGGGCCGTGTCCAACGTTATCGCATCCGCGACGGGCAGTGCGTGATAGTTGGCCAGTCGCGGAAGAAGCCACCTTGCCGCGAACGTCGGCGCGCAGGTCACACGAAGGGCATCTTTAGCACCACGACAGTCGTCCACTGCCACCCGCATGAGGGACAAGGCATGTTCCACTTCTTGGCCCAATTTCTTGGCATGGTCGGTGGCGGTCAAACTCGGGCCGCGCCGGCGGAAGAGGTCTTTTCCGATATAGACCTCAAGCGCGCGCATGCGCTGGCTCACTGCCGTCGGCGTGATCCCGAGCTCAGCTGCTGCGCGAGAGAAACTCTCGTGACGGACACACACGGCAAGCACGCGCAGGGAGTCCAAGGGCGGCAATGCTCGTCGCACTCTTCATTTGAAGACTGGCTTCAAATGTACGTCAAGATTCATCGTTATCGACTCACCGGTTACAGCGCTACGGTTCTGCATCATTCGCGATTGTAGAGGGCGGCCATGACGAAGCCTTTCCATCACAAGCTCAAGTCAATTGTGCTTCGTGTCTTGCCGATCTCAGTCGTGATCGGCGGGGCGAACGTGACCCAGGCGCAAGTCCCGACACCGCTGCCCGCAGTCCCTGCCGTGATCACGCATGACGGCGCTCGCGATTTCGACTTCCTGATCGGCGATTGGAAGGCCCACCTTTGGCGCCTTCCAGCGCGTCTCGTCGGTTCAACGAAATGGCTCGAGTACGAAGGCTATTCGCATATCCACAAGGTATTCGGCAGCAATGCCAACATGGAAGATTTCGAGGTCCATGATGCCAAGGATAATCTTACCATTCGCGCCCAGACTTTGCGGCTTTATGACCCGAAGGCGCACCAGTGGAGCGTCTACGGACTAGACGTCGCTAATGGGCAACTTGGCCTCCCGGCGACCGTTGGCGAGGGGCGTGCTCCTGGGCTCGTTGAGCTTTACGACAGTGAGCCCTGGGACGGACGCATGATCCTGGTACGGCTCCAGTGGAAAAGCATGACTCCCAACCACGCCCATTTGGAACAAGCCTTTTCCGCCGATGGCGGCAAGACCTGGGAGGTCAACTGGATCAACGATCTGACGCGTTAGACACAGGGCCGAGTGAGTAGTCGTCACACCATCTGGTCACGCGTCGAGGTGTGTCCACCTTGGGTGGAAAGCAGCCGAACCCTCAATCTTCGCAGTCGGCGATAGGCCGCGACTCGAGTCAGCTTGCAATCCAGGTGGTCAGAAGCATCGACACAGCCTGAATACCGAGGGCGAGGCTGACCAGTCGTTCAGGGTGCGTGGGTGCTATAGTTGGAGCGGCTCGGCGCCCGCCAATAACCACATCCCGCCATTGCGAAGCCCGTAATCGCAATCCCGGACGTGGCGCATGCCCTCGTTTTCACCATCACTTGCCACGTGGTTCGCGCTGTCCCGTCAGTCGTGTGCCTGGATGCCACCGCGATCGCTAGCCTGCTCTCCTCCCGCCTGTGCCACGACGTGGTGTCGCTAGCCACGGGCTGTAGGGGAGAAGGGGGGCGCCGCTTTGGGTGGCAGGGGAATGGGTTTGACCAGCTATCTAGGCTTCTCCAGTGTTTAGCGCCGGTCTGAAGGCTAGGTGCTTACAGGATCAGCTGGCAGCGAAGGGGACTGGCCCTGTGAAGCGAGGGTGAGCCGCGGAGTCGTCGTCCGGGAAGTTGCAGCGCTCTGACCTGCGACGAGGGGCCAAAGGCTATTCTCTCAGCCCCGCAGATGAGAACGAAAGAACTGAACAACCGCGGCGTTGAATTCCCTGTGAAAGGCTCCGCGATCAAACCCGTTTGGGTCGGTGCAGATTTCAGGCACAGCCTTGGCAAGCTGCACGTCACAAGGCTGCAGGAAATCGAAATGTCCCGCCTTCGGAACGACGTGGTATTCCGGCGGCGACGGTAGCGCGTCGCGCACAGCCTCGTCGTAATAGGGATTCGGCTGGTGCCGGTCGTTCTTGGCACGCCAGAGCTGGACCGGCACTGTGACGCTGGCCAAGCCTCGCTTGCCGAAAGTAAAGCCGAAGGCTGGCGCCGCAACCACGATCGCTCTAACGCGCCGATCGCCAACCCAGGGCTTCGTGGGCAGATGAACCGGAAGATTGGCTGCATCGAGTCCGGCACGACGAATGCCGATGCATAAGTCGTGATCGGGATGCGATCGGCAATAAGGGCCGATGCGGGTCAGGTCCGGAATGCCCCCCGCTGCGACCAAGACCGTAAAGCCACCATTTGAGAATCCGAAGGCGCCAACTTTTCTGCTGTCGAGCTTGCCGTGTTCCGGCCATTCTTGAAGCATGTAGGTAACCAACCGGGTCAGTTGCCGGGGCCTTCGCCACAGCTCCACAACCCGGCTCTGGTCCGTTTGATCGTCGCCCGCATGATTGATGGCCGCGACCACAAAGCCGGCTCGGGCGAGCGCGATCGCGGTATCAGAGTGGGCAGCATAGGAAGCGCCGCCCCCGTGCGAAATCACGATTAACGGCAAGTGGCTGCCGCGCAACTGCGCACCTTCGCTTACGCCCGGCCACGGACTCGACCGTCTCGCCGGCTGGTCCGCGGCCGGATACCACACGCCACCTTCGAGTGGTGGTTCGTCACCATTGCCGATCAGGATCTTTTCGAAACCTACCTGGGACCTATCGACCGAAGCCGCCCGCATGAGGGCCGCCAGCGCACCGTCATCTCGATTGTTTCGGCGCAAATGCGAACTACCGCGGCAGCACGCTGCGCTCACGGCCTCGAAACCGCCGTTAGGTTGACCCGTTCCCGCCGGAGGGTGCTGCGTGACCGCAACCGGAGCCTGGGCGAGAAGCAGTGCGGCGACGAACGTGTGCATTATGTCTTCAGACTAACGCGGCCGCTAACGTCCGCAATAGGTTGGTTCCGGCTATCTTTGTGCACGTGAGAGGCGACACCAAACCAGTTTCCTCGAGCAGGTGCTCGTATTCGCAAGGGTGAGACTGGCGTGGTACGGCGGCTCGCTACCTGCTCCGGAAGATTGGCGGCGAACATGCCGATCATCCCCGGGGAAGCCGTCTATTCCAGTCACCCAGTTGCCTTGGCCGACTAGATAGCGAGCAATCGGCTCGCCGGATCCGCAGCCGATATCCAGGACGTGCGCCGATAAGGGCACCATCCGGGAGAAGTGGTCGACCCAATGCCTCTCGACGAATCGCGTAACTCGCGCCCGTGTTCACGCACGAGCGTGGCGCGGGCAAATGCCAATTATGTCTCCGGCTGCGCTCGACATACGGCGAGACTAGGTGGGAACGCAGAATGTCCGCACTGGGTCGAAAATACGTGGAACGCCTCACAGGAGCCACCCTTCCCTCCCGACGCCTCAAAAGTTAGCAACGCGCCAGTCTAAAGTTGAGCAATCATCTGCTCCGGCCCATCGTCCTAGAGCGCGTGCGGCAAACCATCCTCTCGCCGGAATCGGCTGGCGAGCTGAAAGCCGCGGTCAACCACTTCCGCTGCAATGAAGCTGGAGTAACGCGCGAGGGCGTCCCCCCAAAAGCTGACACGGTCATCGTTTGTGCTGGCGAATGGGAAGGCGCGAGAATTTGCAGACGACGACGGCGCTATTTCAGCGGGCTGCAACCACGCAATCCTCAACATCATACGAACCTCCTAATGCGCTGCGGCGAGATCGACCGCGTGTTTGGGTTTGGAGGCGAACCAAATGATCGCCGCCGAACCAAAGAGAATTGCCGCGGCGAGCGTGAAGAGCTGCACGGTCGAGACGGCTGTTGCCTGACCGTCAACCAGCTGACTGACTAGTTGGCGCGACTGCTCCAAGGTCAGACCGCGGACCTGCATTGCCTGCATCGTCGAGGAGGTGCCATGGAGCACACCGGTCAGTTCGCTCCGGGCAACTTCGGCATCGTTCTGCCACATGGTGACGCCGACCGCGGTCGCGATCGCGCCCGCGATGGTGCGCAGGAAGTTCATCACGCCAGCGGCGGATGCGACTTCATTCTCTTCGACGGCCCCAAGCGCGAGCGTGGTCAATGGAACGAAGAAAAAGGGCATGCCGACGCCCTGGACATAAAGCGGCAGCTCGAGCGTCCAGACATCGGCGGCGCTGGTCCACCACAGCGCTCGCATGACGCAGCTGACCGCCATGGTCAGGATGCCGCCCGAGACCAGCAGACGCGGATCGACCTTTTCCGATAAGGCGGCGGCGAGCGGCGCGACGAGGACCGCGGTCACGCCGCTGGTCGCCGTCGTGTAACCGGACCAGGTCGCAGTGTAACCGAGCGTGCCCTGGAGCCACATCGGAACCACCACGACGGTCGAAAAGAAGGTACCGAATGCGACCGAGAGGGCGACGACGCTGAAGGTGAAGCCGCGATGGCGGAACACCTTCAAATCGACGACCGGAGCCTGCTCGAACCATTCCCAGGCGAGGAAGAAGGCGAATGCCGCAGCCGAGATGATCGCCAGCGTGACGATGAGCGAGCTGCCGAACCAGTCGCGGTCGCGGCCGAGGTCGAGCATGATCTGAAGCGCGCCGACGGCCACCACCAGAAGGCCAAGGCCGACACCGTCGATTCTCAATCGCTCGGTTTTGGATTCTGCGCCGCGCAGGAGCGCGACGGCTGCTAACGAGCAGATTATGCCGACGGGCACGTTGATGAAGAAGATCCAGTTCCAGCTCCAATTGTCGCTGATCGTTCCGCCAAGGATCGGGCCGAAGATCGGGGCGCTGATGGTGGTCATCGCCCAGATGCCCATCGCCATTGCCTGTCTGTCCTTGCCGAAGATCCTCAGCAGCAGCGTTTGCGTGAGCGGCATCAGTGGTCCGCCGGCGAGCCCCTGCCCCACCCGGAAAGCGACCAGCATCCCGAGGCTCTCGGCGGTGCCGCACAGGAACGAGAAGAGCGAAAAGCCGATCATCCCGGCGATGAACACTCTGACTTCGCCAAAGCGTCTCGCCAGCCAACCGGTCAGCGGAACGCAGATCGCTTCGGCGACCGCATAGGAGGTAATCACCCATGTGCCCTCGCTTGATGATATGCCTAGCCCACCGGCAATGTGCGGCACCGAGACGTTGGCAATGGTGACGTCGAGCACCACCATGAAGTTCGAAAGGGCGAGCACCAGACCGGCGAGCAGGATCATGTTTCCTGCAGGCTGCTGCGGTGCTGGAGCGGTCCGGTCCATCAGCGTGCTCCCGACACTGAGATGTCGGCATCCATCGATAGGCCGACGCGGAGGGGATGGGCGGCGAGGTCCTTGGGATCGATGGCGATCCGGACCGGCAGCCGCTGGACGACTTTGATCCAGTTGCCGGTCGCATTCTGCGCCGGGATCAGGGCGAAGGCCGATCCGGTACCGCCGGCGAAACCGAGGACGGTGCCGTGATAGACGACCTTGCTGCCGTAGAGATCGGAGGTGAGGGTCGCCGGCTGGCCGGTGCGGACCC
>Ga0207702_10000429_pt1 | contig 48259 bp, 46 predicted proteins | sample KBSCornC62_FD_184302 | JGI IMG/M metagenome (GOLD analysis project Ga0207702, IMG submission 184302) | Corn rhizosphere microbial communities from Kellogg Biological Station, Michigan, USA - KBS Corn C6-2 (SPAdes) (version 2) | ecosystem: Host-associated > Plants > Roots > Rhizosphere > Soil ... | reverse complement strand
TCGAAGCCGGATCTATCAGGTCCAGTTGCTCGATTTCCACCCGCTTGAGTCCGTTTAGTGCTTCGCGTGCTCGCTCAGGCGAGCGCACGGCGACGATCACCTGCGCTCCGGCGCCCGAAAGAGCGCGTGTTGTCTCGAGCCCGATGCCGGACGCACCACCGGTGACGATCACGGTCTTGCCCGCGAGATCGGCGCCGCCCAGCGCCTCCTTAGCGGTCGTATCGCGATTGAATCCCGAGCCGATCGGCGCCTGCTGCGTGTCCATGCGCGCTTCTCCCTGCGTTTACCTACCCTATCGGTAGACATCTAACACAGGCGACGAGAATCGCAAAAAAACACCGAGGAACCAAGCGTCACCCTCTGATCGTTGGTCCGATCAACCGGCCCAGCGCCAATGCTCCTTCACAGTCGATTGATCGCGGCTCAGGCCGCCAGGCCACCACTGTCACTTCAATGCGTTCGTTATTTTTTTCGGTAAGCGCTGCAGCCTTTTCGGCAATCAGCATCGCATTAGAGAGGACGACATCACTGGCCGTTAAGCTTCGAAAGGTGGTATCCTCTTCGCTTATGACAATGAAACGAGTCAATGCAATCTGGCAGGCCGGAACAATCATGAACGTTACTGCAAGTGCCAACACAACAGACAAACCCGTTGCCGTCATTGTTGGCGCAACATCAAAATGGCAATCTGACGGGAGAAACACCAAGCTTGTTCACGGCAAGCCCATCCCAGATGATCACCTTCCCGACTCGGCGAAATGGGGCGTCGGCGGAGCCCTCGCGCAACGATTTGCAAAAGAGGGTTTCTTCGTCGTTCTAACGACGCGTACCGCGGCCAACGCAGACGAACTGGCCAAGGCGATCAGGAATCAAGGCGGCGATTGCCTCGTTGTTGAGCTCGATCTCGTGTCACAGCAGTCTATTGCCGACGCCTTTTCGAAAATTAGGGAACTTGCAGGCGATCCAAGTGTCCTGATTTACAATGCGGGTTACCTGGAGGGCCGCGACCTCCCGTCCGAAATGGAATTGCTCGAACATTTTCCGTTGGAGATGTTTGAGACGGCCCAGCATATTGCATCTCGGGGGCCGTTCCTCATTGCGAAGGAAGTTCTTCCTGCGATGCGAAAAAACGGGAAGGGTTCGTTTTTCTTTACGAACAACGCCAATTCCCTGAGGGGACGAAAGCGCTTTACGGGACAATCCCTGTATTATCCGCGTGTCCTGATGCGAGCGCTTGCCCAAGCCCTGACAGAAGAATACTGGCCGCACGGCGTACATGTTGCGAATGTTGTCATCGACGGCACTATCGACTCTCCGGGAACGCGCGCGTTACCGGCGGCTCAAGCTGATCCAAACATCCTGATCGACCCCGATAGAATTGCCGAGGCCTACTATTATCTGCATTGTCAACATCGGTCGTGTTGGTCCCATGAGATCCAACTTACTTCGGCTTCTTGCACGCCATCTCACTGAGGGGATCGCCTGGGCCGGGCGTTGGGCCAGCATCGCGCTACAAGGGAGCTTATGAATTTCGGACCTGTACGACAGCTCCGGTTTCCGCCGCGCGTTTGACCGCATCGATCACCCTGAGGGTTTTCAGCCCTTCACGCCCGTTCACCACAGGTTCAGCCGTGCCGCGGATAACTCCACAGAAATTGGCGATCTGCAGGCCAAGCGGATCTTCTTTCGCGTAGCTCAGCCGCTCGCGCTCAATCGGCACCCACCAGCTAGCCTCGCTTGGATGGTGCCATAGATCGAGCTGCGGAATTGCCAGCGAGGCCCTCGTGCCGCCGATCTGGTAACACGTCTCCTGCGTATGACTGTAGGCCGGGTTCTCCCCAGTGGTGAATTCCCAGCTCCAGGGCGACTGGATGGTGTCGGAGACATTGACCGTCCCGAGCGCGCCCGAGGCGAACTGCAGGATAATCACCGCGGTTTCCTCAACCGCATTTCCGCGCAGTCGATTGGATTGAGCCGCCTGTACCGCCGCGATCTCCCCGCAGAGGTACCGCAGCAGATCGACATCGTGGATGAGATTGAGGAAAACCGGGCCGGCCCCTTTTTCGCGACGCCAGGCCACATCGAAATAATCGTCCGGCTTGATCAGCCAGAACATGCCATGCACCGACACGATCTGACCGAGCCGGCCACTATCGATCTCTGTCTTGGCGCGCTGGATCATCGGATTGTGGCGGCGATGGTGGCCGGTAAGCAGCGGCACGCCGTCCCGCTCGAAGGCTTCGACCAGGGCCTGTGCGGCGACCACGTCGTCCGCTAACGGTTTTTCGATGAGCGCAGGGATGCCGGCTGCGATGCAATCCATGCCGTTGGCCAGATGCATCTGATTGGGAGTAGCGACAATCACCCCCTCCGGCCGATCTTCCGGCAGCATGTCCTGAAAGGACGGAAACCAGTTCACCCCTAGCGAAACCGCCAAATCCCGTACCGCAGGCGCCGGATCGACGATCGACGACAGTATTGCCTCCGGCCGCGCGAGAATGTGTTCGATGTGCCGCTTGCCAATGAGACCGGCTCCCATCACCGAGAGGCGGACGGGTACGCTCATACCAAACTATCCCTTTTTCTCGTCAAGCAGCTTGGCCACGCGGCGCAATCCGAGCAGATAGCCCTGGGTGCCGAAGCCTGCGATGACCCCATCAGCACGTTTGGAAATAAACGAGTGGTGGCGGAATTCTTCACGCTTGTGCACGTTGGAAATGTGTACCTCGATCACGGCGCCCTCGAACGTGTTCAGAGCGTCCAGGATGGCGACCGAGGTATGGGTGAAAGCGGCAGGATTCATCACGATGCCGGCGGCCGTCTCGCGCGCCTCGTGGATCCAGTCGATCAGCTCGTATTCCCTGTTCGACTGGTGAAAGCGCATCTCCAATGCGAGCTCTGCGGCCAGCGCCCGGCAATCCCGCTCAACGTCCGCGAGCGTCTCGTGGCCATAGATGTGAGGCTGACGCTTTCCGAGCAAATTGAGATTTGGCCCGTTGAGGACGTAGACAAGTCGACTCATAAAACAACTCCATTAGTGATGGGCAAGGATCTCGCCGAGAAACTGCCTTGTGCGCGCGTGTTGGGGATTGCGGAAGAAAGCTTCGGGCTCGCCTTCTTCGATGATCTCCCCTTCAGCCATGAAGATCACACGATCGGCAACCTGGCGGGCAAAGCCCATTTCGTGGGTGACGCAAATCATGGTCATGCCGTCATTGGCGAGGCCGATCATGGTATCGAGCACTTCCTTGACCATTTCCGGATCGAGAGCCGAAGTCGGCTCATCAAACAGCATCACCTTCGGCTGCATGCAAAGCGCACGCGCGATCGCGACGCGTTGCTGCTGACCGCCCGAAAGCTGAGCCGGATATTTCTCGGCTTGATCCCCGATGCGGACCCGCTCGAGGTATTTCCGCGCGGCCAGCTCCGCCTCGGCCTTGCCGATGCCGCGCGCGCGCATGGGCGCGAGCATGCAGTTCTGCAGCACCGTCATATGCGGAAAAAGGTTGAAGCTCTGAAAGACCATGCCGACGTCCTGACGCACGACATTGATCGCCTTGATGCTGTCGTCCAGCCGATGACCGTTCACCACGATACTGCCCTGCTGGATCGGCTCCAGGCGGTTGATGCAGCGGATCAGCGTCGACTTGCCCGAACCCGACGGGCCGCAGAGCACGATCTTTTCGCCTCTGCGTACAGTGAGATCGACATTGCGGAGAGCTTGGAATCCGCCATACCACTTCTGTACACCCTTCATTTCGATCAGGATCTGGTCTTGCATGATGGCCTCCCCCTGCCGCGTGGCGGCTAGCGTTTGTTCTCGGGCGTTGTGCGTGCCGCTCGCCCATCGGCCGGTTGTCACCCTCCCAGGGACGCAAAAGTAGCGAAGAAGACGTCCGGATCGGGCGCGACGCCGGTGAAAAGCCGGAACGCCTCGGCGCCCTGGAAGATGGCCATGCCTCCGCCATCGAGGGTGCGGCAGCCGAGGGCGCGCGCTGCGCGCAGCAGCGCCGTTTCCAATGGGAAGTAAACGATTTCCGCGACCCAGAGGTCGGGACGCAGCAGCGCCGGCGGCAGAGGCGTGCCCGGATATTTGTCCATGCCGATCGGCGTCGCGTTGACGATTCCGTCTGCGGCAGCAACATTCGTCGCGACATCCTGGCTGGCCGTCAAGCGGCTATCCGCAAATCGGGGGGACAAGCTATCCACGACACTTTGCGCTTTGGCGAGGTCGACGTCGATAACGATTAGTTCCCGCACGCCGAGCTTTAAGAGTGCGAAAGCGACCGCCGCGCCCGCGCCGCCAGCGCCGAACTGCACGACACGCCCCAGCGATGCACCCCCCATGTTGCGGCGAAAATTCTCGGCGAAGCCGAACCAATCGGTGTTGTGGCCGGTCATTCGACCGTTCCTGATGACCACGGTGTTCACGGCACCAAGCGCCCGCGCATCCGGCGAAAGCTCGTCCAGCAGCGGAAGAATCGCCTGCTTGCAGGGATGGGTCACGTTCAACCCGTCAAAGCCCATCCGCATTGCGGCCGTCAGCAATTCCGGCAGCGCTTCGGCGCCAAGTTTCAACTCAGTCAGATCGATCTTCCTGTAGAGATAGCGGATGCCCGCGGCGTCAGCGGCCGCTTCGTGCATAGGCGGGGTGCGCGACGCGGCGATGCCGCTGCCGATCAGACCGACGAGAAAGCTGGGCTTCTGATGCATGCGCGGCATCGCCTCTCAGCTCAAAGGGACCGTCAGCTCGGCAATGACCTCAGCCGTGCCCGGTCGAACGCCGCGCCACCACGCAAAAGCTTCCGCCGCCTGCTCAACCAACATGCCGACGCCGTCGGCCAATTTGACCACGCCTTTGGCGCGGGCCGCTTGCAGAAAAGGGGTCAATCCCTTGCCGTAGGCCAATTCGTACGCCAGCTCCGCACCGCGGAAGACGTTGCCGGGAAGTGGCGGCATCTCACCTCGAAGGCTCGCCGATGTCGCATTGACCACGACGTCATAGCCCTCGGCAAGATCGGCCAGTTCAGCATAGCCGCTGACGATCAGGGGGCCACAACCGGCAAACTCTTCGGCCAATGCGATGGCCTTCGATAGAGTACGATTGACGAGAACCAATTCGGACGGCTCCTCGCGCAAGAACGGCAGCAGCGCGCCACGCGCCGCGCCCCCGGCACCGAGCATCAGGACACGCCGGCCGGCCATTTTGACGCCGAGATTCATGGTGATGTCGCGCACAAGGCCGATCCCGTCGAAATTCTCGCCAATGATCCGATCGCCGTCAAACTTCAGGCAGTTTACAGCGCCAGCTCGGTCGGCGCTCTCTGAAAGCTCGTTTGCGTAGGCGAAAGCATCGAGCTTGAACGGGGCGGTGATGTTCAGCCCCTTGGCGCCCTCCGTCCGGAATTGATCCACCCGTTCGCTGAAGCCTTTGAGGGGACCCTCAATCGCCTCATAAACAAGGTCCTGTCCCGTCATTTTGGCGAAAGTGCCATGGATGAGGGGTGATTTGCTGAAGCCGATCGGGTTGCCAATCACCGCATAACGATCGCTCACGGCTCACCCCCGCACTGCAGCTTCGTTGTAGAGTACACCGTCACGAACCATCGCATCAACGAGTTCGGCCGACAGCCCGAGCGCCGCCGCGATGCGGCGGTTGTCCTGGCCGAGCAGCGGTGCCGGAGTATGCGTGGTGGTGTCGCAATCGGAGAACCGGAACGGCAGGTTCGGCAACGTCACCTTGCCGAGCACGGGATGCTCCTGTTCGACCAGCATGCCCCGCGCGTGGATCTGCGGGTCCTTCACGACCTCTTCGATCGTCTGCACGGGAGCCGACGGCACGCCTGCTTGCTCAAGTGCAGCGAGACAGGCATCCCGGGATGTTTGCGACAGCGTCCAGCCGCGCACAAGCTCCATCGCTTCAGCATAATGGGCGTTGCGCGCGGCGGGCGTGGTGAAGCGTTCGTCGGATGCCAGGGTATCTCCCCCGATCAGGCTCGCCAATCGTCGCCAGGCATCATCGACTTGCGCGGCGATGACAAGATTGCCGTCTTTGGCCGGAAACACCCCGTAGACGGTCGAGTCCGCCTGTCCGCTGCCGGTCTGTTTTGGCAAGTCGGTACCGCCGGAGAGGAAGTAACGCTGGATCGCATAGTCGTGCATCGAGACCATGCAGTCGTACAGCGCCAGGTCGATATGCTGGCCGCGCCCGGACGACACGCGGCCGAGCAACGCCGCATTGATGGCAGCCACACCGTGAATGCCGGTGTACATGTCGGCCAACGGCATCCGCATCAGCGGCGGCGCTTCACCGGGGGAGCCCAGTTGCGCCAGAGCGCCCGACATCGCCTCTGCGATCAGGCCAAAACCCGGACGGTCGGCATAGGGACCGGTGTGGCCATAGGCGGAGACCGAGCAGTAGATCAGTCTCGGATTCCGTGCCGACAGCGCCTTGTAACCGAGCCCGAGACGATCGAGTGCGCCGGGACGATAGTTCTCGATGAAGACATCGGCCGTATCGATCAGCTTCATCATCATGTCGCGGCCACGCTCGTCCCGCAGATCGATACACAAGCCCTGCTTTCCCATGTTCTGCTGCAGGAAGTAGCCGGATTGTCCGTCCTTGAAATAGCCATGGGCGCGGCCCGCATCACCTTGCTTCGGACGCTCCACCTTGATGACTTCCGCGCCCAGCGCGGCGAGGCAACGGCCCATGAAGGGGCCGGCCAGGAAATGGCTGTAGTCGATGACGCGAATGCCTTTTAGCGGCAGATCCTGCAGCGGCAGATCCTGAAGCGGCAGATCCTGGGCGGTCATGTCTGCGCTCCTGCGGCGCTGGTCTTCGGGCGCATCGGAATCATCAGCCGGTGCTCACCGAGCTGCACCACTTCGCCAAGCTGATTGATCAGCTCTGAGGGCAGCACCACAATGCCCCATCCATCGCGCCTCGTGGTGCGCATCGAGCCGACGCGAAACTTGACGTGCACGGTGTCGCCGAGCTTGATCGGCAGCTTGAAATCCCACGTCCAGCCCAGCGACATTCCCGGAAGGAAGCGGTAGTCGGCACGGGTCTTCAAACCATCGGCGAGCGACAGACCAAACAGCCCATGCGCCACGCGCGTGCCGAAGGGCGTGGTCTTGGCGTATTCCTCATCGACATGGACCGGCGTGAAGTCCCCGGTCAGTTCGGCATAGGCGTTCACCATCGTCTCCGTAACCGTCACGGAGGGCGTGACGCATTCGTCACCGACCTTGGCATCGTCCCAGTAGCGCTCATCGGTCATATCGCGTCTTTCCTAGGCGCGGGGATTGATCGCCAGGGCGGCTTCCACGGCGCCTGCGCGCGCCCGCAAGAATTCGACGATCAGCCCGCCCGGCAGTTCGAACCAGTTCGGCGCCGTAGGCAGCGGCTTGGCGCCCCAGGCGGCTGCTCGGGCGAGCACACCTTCGTAATCATCGACCATGATGCCGAGATGGGCGAGACGCCCCTCCGGCCCGGCGAAGTCCGGATCCTCGATGAATTGCACGCTTCCGAGCACCCATACCTGACGCGGGCGCGAGCCCTCGGCGGGCATCTCGTCACGAATGGGAAGACCCAGCACCTTCCGAAAGAAGTCGACGTGACGGTCGACGTCAGGCACGCGGATCGCGACATGTTCGACATAGGCACGGGGCAATGACATGGTTTCAGGCCTTTCCAGGATAGTCGCTGCGGGCGTATTCGAGCCCTTTGACCAGCGCGACGAGGGTGGAGTTGACGGGGGTCGGCACGTTGAACTTAGCACCCCAACGCACGACCGAGCCATGGATGTAGTCGACCTCGGTCAGGTTGCCAGCCTGCAAGCTCTGCAACATCGACGTCTTGAACTCAGGCGGCAGTCCAGCTGAAGCCATCGTCCAGGCGCGGCGCGGGTCGGCGATCGAGACCTTTACGCCGGCGGCCCGCGCCACCGCGATGCCTTCCGAGATCGCTGCCAGCGCACAATCCTTCAGGATCGGGAGCGAATAGAGGCCACCATAGGTCAGGCCGGTAATGGCGGTAAGGCCGCCGCCGGCAACGTTGATAAACAGCTTGTCCCACATCGTGCCGATGATGTTGTCGCTGAGCAGCGTGAGGATGCCGGCACGGTTGAACGTCTCGGAGATTCGCTGCGCACGCTCCGTCAAGCGGCCGTCGAGTTCTCCGATGATCGTCTCCTTGCCCACCACACCAGAGCGAACATGACCGGGACCCAGCAGCACGCCACCAACGTAGGTTTTGCCCGCCATGACACGCTCACGCCCCACCTCCTCCGACAGGATGTCCTCGTGGCCAAGACCATTTTGAAGCGACATCACGACCGTATCCGGCCCGATGATCGGCGTTGCCGCCCGGATCGCCTCACGCGTGTGGTAGGATTTGACCAGGACGATGACGAGGTCCGCCCGGACGCCGACCTGGGCCGCGGACGTGCAGGCCGTGACCTTCACGATCGTTTCGGCGCTACCTTCGAGCATGCGCAGCCCACGGGCGTTGATGGCGTCAACATGGGCTTGGAACGGATCGATCAGCCAGACCTCGGCTCCCCCGCGCGCCAGCGTGCCGCCGATGGTCGAACCCAGGGCTCCTGCTCCGATAAAGCAGATCCTCATCCGAGCGCTGCTCCCTCGTCGGTTCTTGCCCGTTAGCCGTTTTGGCCGGCCTGTTTGGGCGTCTTAACACGGTAGCAGGCCATCCGATATTTGGATATGCTATGATGCTTATATCCATTATTTCAAAACGCAATGAAGCCCCGGGACCTCTCCGAGACCAACCTGTTGGAGCCGCGACTGCTCCGGCTCTTCGATGCATTGTTCACTACGGGTAGCGTCACCAAGGCAGCCGAGAAGCTCGGCCAAAGACAGCCGACCATTTCGATCTGGCTGGCGCGGCTGCGGCAGGAACTCGACGATCCGCTCTTCATCCGGTCGGCGGAGGGTATGCTGCCGACGCCGCGCGCCGAGGCTCTCATCGGAACAGCCAGACAGGCGCTGGAGATGCTGCGTCGCCTGGCGGAGCTTCGCTCCGACTTCGATCCGGCGACCACCAAGCGCCGTTTCACCATCTGCATGACGGATGGGAGCCATATTACGCTTCTTCCAGCCATCCTGGCCTACGTTCGCCGTGTTGCTCCGGGGGTCCGGATCGAGGCAGCACAGATCGGCGCCGATACCCCGCGAATGCTGCAATCCGGCGAAGCCGATCTGGCGCTCGGTTTCATCTCGGACCTCGACGCCGGGCACTTCCAACAGGCACTCTTTCCGCAGGATTGGGTCTGCCTCGTAAACGCAAACCATGCCCGGATCCGCGACCGCATCACCGCAAGGGATTTCAGGCGGGAGGCGCACGTTCTCGTTCGCTCCGGTACCGGACATCAGTTGCTCGCCGACGCGCTACTGAAGCAGCGGATGGTGCTTGATATTGCGCTTGAGTTACCGGGCTTCTTGGGATTACCCGCAATCGTCGGAACGACCGACCTGATCGCCACCCTTCCAAGGCACATCGGCGAAACGCTGGCTCACTACTACGGACTGCGTGTGCTCGACTGCCCGCTTTCGATTGCCGGCTTTACGGTGAAGCAATACTGGCAAGCCCGCTTCCATCACGATCCGGCAAGCCAGTGGCTGCGCGATGTATGCAGGCAGCTTTTTCAGCAGCGGAAAGTGCGGGGTCTCCAGCGTTCCGGTCCGCCAAGGAAACGGAGGCCACGCGATCTGCAGTCGTAATGGTCACCGGTAGCTCGGCAACGACCGCCCCCTGTGGTCGTCTGATCAGGGCAGAATGGGTTTTCTGATCTCGCGCTTCTGCGCGGCAATTCGGAACGGAGCATTGGGAGCGCCGTACCCCTGATAACCTCCAATTCGCTGCACGACTTCGAAGAAGAATCCTTCGGCATAGGTCTGGCTGTAGAATTGGAAGAATTCCCCGTTGGAATCCCGGTCGTAAAGAACGTTGTAGGCTCTCATCTTGGAAATCATATCCGACGGCAGCTGAAATCGCGCGGCGACGTCGTCATAGTAATTGAGCGAGATAGACAAGCTCCGAAAGCCTTTGCTTTGCATTGCTTGCGCTGACTCGAATATGTCCGAGCTGGCAAATGCGAGATGCTGGACGGTGGAGCCAAACGTTTCACTCAGGAAATGGCCGGCCAGGGTGTTTCGGCTTTCGGCCCCATTCAACGTCAGGCGCAATGCTCCGGAAGAACTTTCGATGACCTGGCTGCGCACGAGTCCTGAGGGATCGACGATATCCACCATTGGACTTTTCCGGACGTTGAAAATGGAGGTGTAGAACAAGATCCACGTCAGCATCTCTCCAAAATTCATCGTCTGGGCGATATGATCAAAGCCCGTCAAAGACGCCGGCGAGCCGTGATCCTGGTTCGAAATGACGAATTCTTCCTCCCAGATGTGATCCAGACGAGCCGAGTGGTCTATGAAGTAGAGTACGCCACCTCCAACCCCCCGGATGGCTGGAATCGCGATTTCGCCGGGGCCAGGAGGTTGCTCGAACGGCCGCGCGCCCAATAGTCGCGCACGCTGAACGGTGGCGAGCGCATCGTTGACCTTCAAGCCGACCGCGTATGCTGATGTGCCATGGGTCAGATAGGATGAATGCGCCAATCCTTCGCGCTCGGTATTGATAACGAGATTGATGCCTGCCTGCCGGAAAAGGGTGACATCCTTGCTGCGGTGCCTGCCGATTTCGCGAAAGCCAAGCGTTTTGAGAATGCCGCCAAGCTCAATGGCCTCGGTTTCATTTGCCGCGAATTCCACAAACTCCACGCCCTCGACCTCGGTCCGCGCCGGGAGCTTCGCGGAAGCGGGGAGAACGGGATGATCGGCCGAGCCGACGGATTCCATCAAATAGACAAGGGAGCGATGGCCATCGACCGCAATCGACTTGGGCGACCCTCCCCGAAACTGGTCGTTGAACACCTCGATCGAAATTGGAGCATCATAGCCGGTGGCGCAAACGGCTCGCATGAATTCGACAACGGGCAAGTCACCCTGACCTGGCATCATTCGCAGATGCCGGCTCCACGAAAGCAGATCCATTTCCACAGCGGGCGCGTCGGCGAGCTGAACGAGGAAGATCTTGTCCTTGGGAATCGAGCGAATGGAATCCGGGCTTATTTTCCTCGCCAGCGTGTGAAAACTATCCAGGATCAACCCGATATTGGGATGGCTGGTGCGACGGACAATTTCCCACGCATCTCGATGGTCGTTGACGAAGCGACCCCACGACAGGGCTTCAAAGCCGACACGCAGGTTACGGGCCCTCGCGCGCTCGCCAAGCTCGCGCAAGTCATCGGCGGCGCGGTCTATGCCTCCGATGGCAGCCGGAGAAATATTCGAGCAGACCAGCATAAGGTCGGTGCCGAGTTCTTGCATCAGGTCGAATTTCCGCTCGGCCCGGTCAAAGGTAGCGGCGCGCATTTCGGAGGGCATGCCTTCAAAGTCGCGAAACGGCTGATAGACCGTGATATTCAAGCCGAATTCCTTGACCATCCGACCCACATCTTTGGGCGTCCCGTCGAACGTCAAGAAGTCCGTTTCAAATATCTCGACGCCGTCAAATCCGGCTGCAGCAATGGCGCTCAGCTTTTCGCGCAGGTCTCCACTGATTGAAACGGTTGCAATAGAGGTCTTCATGTAGAGCCTCGATTTGTTAGGTAGAGTTGGCAGCATTGGCGATCGGATGTGCGCGCCGCCACCGGCTACATGCTTTCTCAAAAGCCGCTCCGCGGCATCGGCGTCTCGATTGAGCGCGCAAGCTAGCCATAGTTTATAGTCTTTTACGGCGATTTCACCTCGATCGCCTCGCGCCAGCGCGCCGCGTCCAGCCGCTGTTCAAGACTATCGACCGCCTGATAAGACGGCAAGACCTGGGCGACCGTTTGACCCACTATATAGGACCCGCTGATCAAGTGGCTGGGAGACCTGACTTTCACTCTGAACGGCAGCAGCTGGGTCGCTAGCCGGGATCACCATCCACCTATGGGGTGGCGGTACCGGTCATTTCGCCGAATTAGTCATCGGCTTCCTTTCCAAGGACAGACAGCCGTAAGCAGTAGAAGTTAGATATCAGTACAACGGTTGAAAAAGCGCGGGCAGCGATGCGTGATCACGGTGTCGCGCTGGCCGCCGACCTCAATTGAAAGACCGATTCCCGAGTCCATCCAATTTGATGAGGTAGGTCATCATGACCTCGTCATCGTCGTCCGTCCGACGGGCAGGATGCCGGACAAACATCTCCAGTTCTTCCGGCGTGAACCGGCGCACTGACAGCTTCGAGCCTTCCGGCAAGGACCCTGCTCGGCGTTCGGACGGCTCGCCGGCTTTTAGTTGAAGGGGTAATGCACCACGCGTCGCTTGCCGTTCGACCAGGACCGCACCGTTACGGCAATTTTGATCAACAAAGTCGCGAATCAGTGATGAGCATCGATCGCATGACGCCGATAATCTCCGCGGCATCGTACGGCTTTTGAAAGAATCGGCCTCGCTCGGGCAAGTCTGAACTTTTGATCGTCGTGTGTCCCGAGGTAACGATAAGTTCGATCGGTGGCCATCGGTTGCGGACTCGAAACGCGAGCCCCAAACCATTCATGGATCCCAAGGGCATATCGATATCCGTGAAAAGCAGGCAGATAGTCGGCCTTCCTTCAAGTATGTGGAGCGCTTCATCTGCATTGTTGGCGGTGAGATATGAAAAGCCTGCTTCCTCGACAAGATCCATCGCCATCAGGAGCAGCAAAGGCTCATCCTCAACGATGAGAACATGACGTATTTCGCCCGATAGGTGGCGCGTCAACACGTTTCCGATCGAACGTGGTTCGAGCAAACGACCATATCTAATTTTCCTGAATGAGCTTGAGTGGCGCAAAAAATTCTATCACCAACCCGGACTGGAGGTAAGCTTTCGAGACCTTACCGGTTCCACCAAAACCCAAGTTTATCAGGCGAGTACCGAGACCAGAACTTTTTGGCTCGCTGGCAGGTGGGCCACCCTGCTCCGACCACATCAACTTCAGATCGGCGTCAACTATGCTCCAAACTACCATGACGCGACCATCAGATGCACTGAGCGCCCCATATTTGACGGCATTAGTCGCCAATTCGTGCAGCAGCAGGGAGAGCGAAAGCGCAGCCTTTGGTCCTAAGTTGATGACGGGACCTTCAAGGACCAAGCGATTTGCGTCGGCATGTAGGGCAAGCACGCCAGCGACGACATCCCGCATGTCGGCCGCAGACCAGCTTTGGCGTAAAAGTACATCGTGGGCATGGCTCAATGCCGTTACCCGTTGATTGAAAGCATGAACCGCCGAGCGATCCGACGCACTTTTGAGCGTTTGTGAGGCTATCGCCTGAACGAGGGCCAAGGTGTTCTTGAGCCGATGGCTAAGCTCCTCATTCAATAAATTCTGTCGATCATCGACAGCTTTACGCTCGCTAATATCTTGTACTGTCCCAAAAAGCTGGGATGGCATACCTTCAGCGTCACGACTGATCTGAGCGCGTCGCGCAATCCATATTATGTTTTTTGTGTCCGCCCTTCGGATCCGATACTCCGAATACAGGTCAAGCTCACCCGCTTCTCGCTGCCCGCGGGACGATGCTAGTGCTTCATCACCGGGAAACACCATGTTTTCGATCGCATCCATTGAGAAAGTAGATTGGGAGGGCAGGCCAAATATGCGGCAAAATTGCTCCGTCACTGTGATCTGGTTGGTTGCGATGTCGACCTCGAAGCTACCCACATGGCCAGCTTCCTGCGCCATTCGCAAGCGGGTCTCATTTTGCTGCAGCAGAGCCGTAAGGCGGGCACCTTCAACATTCTTGCGAGACAGCTCAACATTTGACGCCTGGAGCGCCGCATTGGCTTGATTCGCAGTTCTACGAGCGTCCAACAATTCCTGCTCGAAGCGCCGCCGGTCGGTCGAATTAGAAATCGTCATTCGAACGGACAGGGTCCGACCCTGCGAGTCTCGTTGTTCGACCGCATTAACGAATACCGGAACAACTTTTCCGCTTGCTGACAGGAAATCCAGCGCGACTTCATCGAAACGCCCCTCCATTCTAAGGCGAGGCAAAAAATGCGTTTCGTAGAACAGCTTGCTAGATAAGTTCAGAACGACGTGAAACTTTTTGCCAGTCAACGCCGCGCGGTCATAGCCGAGCCACGACAGGATTGTTCTATTCGCCTTAAAGATCGTCCCCGAGGGACTTATTAGAACATAGCCGCATGGAGCGTTCTCGAAAAGGTCTTCCAGGTCCTGGGCGAACCGCACGTCAGACAAACGCGCGTATCGCAGCCACGGTCTCCTGCGGAGAGCTCAGATTAGGGCAATGACCCGTCGCAGCCAGGAACACGATCTCGCTCCCTGCGATGTGATCTCTCACAAATTTGCCCACCTGAAGCGGTGCAATGACATCGTCGCTGCATTGGAGGATTAATGTTTTAGTGGACACTTTTTTCAAGTCGACGCGGTTGTCGGATGTGAACGTCGTTCGAGCGAAGTGCTTGGCAATGATCGGATCAGAGCGGCAAAAGCTTTCGACTAATTCCGTGCTAAGCTCGGGCTTTTCCGCATTGCCCATGATCGCCGGAGCCATCTGATGGGACCAGCCCATGTGATTGCTGTCCAGGAATTCCAACATCTCTTCGATTTGAACTTCAGTAAAGCCACCAACATAGCTGCCATCATCGATGTAGCGCGGAGATGGGCCCACCATGACCAATTTTTCGAACAGACCAGGCGCTGTGATTGACGCCAAAGCTCCGATCATCGAGCTGACCGAATGACCTACGAAAACAGCTTGTTGGAGTCCTAGTTCTTTACCAATCTCGACAAGGTCATCTGCGTAACCTTGCAACGACGAGTATTTGGTGGGGTCAAATGCGGAGAGGTCTGAACCGCCCGCACCGACATTGTCGAACAGCACTACCTTGAAATTGGCCTCGAAAGCCGGTGCCACGAACCGCCACATATGTTGGTCACAGCCGAAACCGTGTCCGAAGACGATCGCCTGACCGCCAGTACCGGTTACATGAACATTGTTGCGCCTGAGTGCCGACATCATATCCTGCCCGCCCGGCAATGGCGCCTGACCTAGTGGATCTAGTAACTCGACGGCGAAACGCCAGCATTTCCCAATTCATTTCAGAAAATTGCGCTGAGATGCGCGATCTACATTTTCAAGCAGGGAAATTGGCGGTCTCCAGCAGTCGCATGGCAACAATGGAAACGGAAGGCTTTAGCTGGGCGCCCACCAGTCTTCGAACCTCGTCTCCGCGATTCCGGGGAACGGGAATTTATAAGGCAGAGACAGGGCCTCCAAATCAAGGATTTGCCCGAATGTAGACACACGCAGAGATTGACCGAGATGCGAAAAAGCCCGCATTCCGCTGGTATCTTGCAAGGGCACCAGCCAGAGTTCGAGCCCTGGAGACTGGGTGGTGGGCGCACCAGGGCTCGAACCTGGGACCCGCTGATTAAGAGTCAGCTGCTCTACCAACTGAGCTATGCGCCCGGAAAAACCGCTCCGGCAAAGCCCTGCAAGAGCCGGTCGTGTAGCAAAGCGATCCCCCGATGTCCAGCAATGTCCGGGGAAAATTCTGGGCATATCGGCATCGGCGAGGGCAGCCCGGAAACCCCTGGAAGATCGCGGTCCAAAGCCCCTTCCAACGCTCTTTGGAAGGCTGCTCCCCTCGGGCATGGAGAGAATGTCGCCCGGGAAACGGCTCGCGAGGAATCATCGAAGCGAAACCCCTCTCCGCTGCCGGTTGCGGCGCGCGGTAGAGCAATCAGGTGCGCCCAGAAGTTCAAGACCTCAAGCCGCGCTCGCCATCCGCGCGCGCATATGGGCAAAGGTCTCCTCCGGCGCGGCCTTCATCGGGCTTCCCAGCGTATTGGGGCGAATCCAGAGCCAGGAATCGGCGATGTTCTGATGTAGCTCGAAGCAATGGCTTAAGGGGTGGACGACCTCGCGTTCGTCGCCCCGGAAGATCAGCGTCGGCACGCGCACGCGCTTGGACAACTCCCGCAGGTTGAGATGGTCCTGCAGCGCCGGCTGATTTCGGATCGTCATGTAGTTCGTCATCACCTGCTTCCATTCGGGGCCATGCTGGGCTTCGCGCATGGCCTGATCGGCCGCTGGCAGATTGTCGAATGATCCGAGCGAAACGTTCAGCGCGCTATTGGTAGCGCCCTCCATGGCGATGATCGGCAGATCCAGCATCAGGCTTAGCACCCGCTCCGGCCGGTCGATCGCAAGCCGCAGCGCCACCCGCGCCCCCAGGCTGACCCCGAATACATGGAGGCGGTTTAGGCCAAGATGATCGATCAGCGCATTCGCATCGTCAATCCAGGCGGAAGGCGGCAGCTCGGTGACGTGGGCGCTTCGCCCCATGCCGCGCAAGTCGGGAACGATGACGCGGTGAGTCCTGGCAAGTTCCCGCGCGAAGGGTGCGAGCACCACGCCGGATTGCGAGGCGCCGTGGAACATGATCAGGGGTTCGCCCTGCCCTTCGTCCGTCCAGTGATGGGTGAACCCGTTGAGCGTCGTCGAGGGCATGGCCTTCTCCCTGTCATTTTATTGTTCAAGAGCCTGTCGACGAAACCACTGTGATGCTGCCTGAGTCAAATGCCCAAGAAAAAAGCCGCCCCGTTTGGGCGGCTTTTGCTTGGCGCGGTAATGGGAGACCTAAAGCTTCTCGGGCCCGCCGCCATTGCGATCGGGTCGGTCTTCGCGATCGTGCTGATAAAAGCGGTCGCGGCCGCCGTCGCCGCGATCATTGTCGCGTCCCATGCCGAAGCGGTTTTGGCGCCAGCCCTCGCCGAACCGCCGCTCCATATGGGTCAGGAGCGCCAGCCGCCGCTTCTGGCCCTCGTCCAGTGTCTTATAAAGCGGATCGGCGGTATCGGCGATGCGCTTTAAGGCTGCCGCGTTGGCGGCCATGGTTTCCGCGCGGTCGCGCAGCCGCGTGACCGGATCATCCGCCTTGCGGGAATCCGGCCCGCTTCGGTCGTCATTCATGCGAGCGTTGGCGCGATCGATCCGCAGCTTGGCGAAATCGCGCACCGCCGCTTCCACCGGCGGCCACAATTTTTCCTGATCAGCATTGAGCTTCAGTCCGGCATGGACAGCGGCGATCCTTGCATCGGTCAGCGCGGCGCGATCTTCCGGGTTCATGCGCATGTGGTGATGGGGAAACCACGGGCGATAATGCTGGGCATAAACCGCGGCCGAACCGGCGATGGCAAGAGCAGCGACACCGGCAATGGCAAAATTCCTCATGAAGACCTCCTCGTGAACAGGTGAGCTCAAGATGTGGGCCGGACGGATCGCAATCAACTTACAGTTTGGATAGAGAGCGTCACTTTACCAAGATGTAATGCGTTTGCCGCATTGCAGCCACCAGAACGCAAAAAAAAATGCGGTGCCAGATCGGCACCGCATCTTTCAAGCTTCGACTCGAGCTACGCCGGCTCAACCTGCGGCGGCGGCCGGCACGTCGCGCTGGCGTTTCATCACGATCTTGTTCAGCGCACCGAGATAGGCCTTGGCGGAGGCCACCAGCGTGTCCGGATCCGCCGCGCGCGCCGTCATCGAGCGGCCATCGTGCGACAGGCGCACCGATACTTCGGCCTGCGCATCAGTGCCTTCGGTCACCGCGTGGACCTGGTAGAGTTCCAGCCTGGCCTCGTGCGGCACCAGCCGCTTGATGCAGTTGAACACCGCATCCACCGGCCCGTTGCCCTCGGCCTCCTCGATTTTCATCTGGCCATCGACGTCGAGCTTCATGGTGGCGCGCTGCGGCCCATGGGTGCCGGCGATCACCGTCAGCGAGGCGAGCTTGATGCGGTCATGCGCTGCGGCCATTTTCTCATCGATCAGCGCTTCGATGTCCTCGTCGTAGATGTCCTTCTTGCGGTCGGCCAGCGCCTTCATCCGCGCGAACGCATCTTCCAGCTGATTGGCGCCGAGCTTGTAGCCCATCTCCTCCAGCTTGTGGACGAAGGCATGGCGCCCGGAATGTTTGCCCAGCACCAGCGAAGACTGTTTCAGGCCAACCATTTCCGGCCGCATGATCTCGTAGGTCGAGGCATCCTTCAGCACGCCGTCCTGATGGATGCCGCTTTCATGCGCGAACGCATTCCGGCCGACGATCGCCTTGTTGTACTGCACCGGGAACGAGGTAGCGGCCGACACCAGCTTGGAGGCGCGGGTCAGCATCGTGGTGTCAATCTTGTTCCAGTAGGCGAACTTGTCGTTGCGGACATTGATCGCCATCACGATCTCTTCGAGCGCGGCATTGCCGGCACGCTCGCCAATGCCGTTGATGGTGCACTCGACCTGACGCGCCCCGCCGGCGAGACCTGCCAGCGAGTTGGCAACGGCCATGCCGAGGTCGTTATGGCAATGCACCGAGAATACCGCCTTGTCGGAATTCGGCACGCGCTCGATCAGCGTGCGCATGAATTCGGTATATTCCTGCGGCACGGTGTAACCCACCGTATCGGGAATGTTGACCGTGGTCGCACCCGCCTTGATCACCGCCTCGACGATGCGACACAGGAAGTCCATCTCGCTGCGGGTACCGTCTTCGGCCGACCATTCGACGTCATCGATCTGATTGCGCGCACGCGTGACATTGGCGATCGAGGTTTCGATCACCTGCTCCGGCGTCATGTTCAGCTTGACGCGCATGTGCAGCGGTGAAGTCGCGATCACGGTGTGGACGCGGCCGCGCTTGGCGAACTTCACGGCTTCGGCGCAGCGGTCGATGTCCTTGGGGTGGGCGCGCGACAGACCGGCGATGATCGAGTTCTTGGAACGGCGCCCGATCTCGGCCACCGCCTGGAAGTCACCTTCAGAAGTGATGGGAAAGCCGGCCTCGATGACGTCGACGCCCATGTCGTCGAGCATTTCGGCGACCTCCAGCTTCTCCTCGAAGGTCATGGTGGCGCCGGGGCACTGTTCGCCGTCGCGCAAGGTGGTGTCGAAAATGATAACGCGGTCCTTGTCGGACTTGTTGGCAGTGGTCATTGGGGAATTCCTTTAGCTGGTGCGCCAGTGGGGCGCAGAAGGGGCCTGATGATCTCGCGCAACCCCTGAGTGCCCAGGCTCAAAGCGCCCAGACGGCCCTCAGGGGCCGATAAGAAGCAGAAGCCCGCCAAGCAGCAGGGCCGGCCGCAAGGTCTCCGGCAGGAACAGGGAATCGGTGCGAATGGCGGCCTCGGCCACCTCGCCCTCAATTCCGGTCCTACAACCGCGGTCCTGCATCATCCGTCCCTTGCACATGGTTCGCCGGATACCGGCGGAAAGGCCACGCGCCACGTATATATTAGCCTACGATAATCTAGCCTGCGCAACCCAATTTGCACGATTCATGCTGGAATCATGCCCGATCGAATCGTGCTCAGTGGCGGGATCCTCGGCTAGAACGATTGAAAGTTCGTTGCCGCCCCGCTCGGGCCTTTCTAGACGACAAGCCCCTGATATCGCAACGGCAAAAGATGGTCAGGAAAGCTGACCTAACCCACCGCATGTCAGATGCTTGCCTTGGCGGCAAACTCCCGTTGCTTGGCGACAATGCGGTCGTGTCCGAAGCGGATGGTCCACTGCGCGGCCGAGAGCGGGAGCGCCTCGAACACCTCCCGCCCGCGCTCGAGTTCGCCCGGCGTCGGTAGCGGACAGTTCGGCCGATGACGGATCACCATGCGGGTCGTATCCCAGTTCAGCCGCGATGCCTTGCAGGCGACAATCAGCCCGTAGAGCCGGTCGCTCTGTATAAGCGGCACCACCGTTTCCAGGTCGACAGTGGCGAGTAGCGAGATCGCCGCCACGACGCGGGTATATTCACCACGGACCGCAAACCGGTTCACCGTCTGATTGTTCAATCTGCCGGCGCGATTGATCGGCGTCATTTCCTCGCAGGCCCGGCGATATTCGGCCGCAACTTCCGGGCTGAGCGGCGCGGGTTTAACGCTTTCCGTGAAGGCCTGGCTGGCGGCGACAGGCCGTGTTGCCGTGAGGAACCGTGCCCGCACCACATCGCTCGCCATCTCCAGCAATTCCCGGAACAACCGGGTGGGAATGTCGAGCCGAAGCCCGAGCCATTCGGTCAGGCTTTCATCGCGCGCAGCCTTGCCGACCAGGATCGCATAACCGGCTTCCGAGAAGCAGGCGCCCGCGTTACGGGCGAGCGCATTGCGCAGCTCAGGGTCGTCGCGCCGGATCATCGCGTCGGTAAGAGCTTCTTGAAGCGCGCTCCGCGCGGCAATCGCCAGCACATGGGCAGGCCCCGCCGATTGCGCAACGGCCATCAGATCGGATTCGGAGAGACAGCGGGAATGCGTCAGCACCGGACCGGCGACCTCAACGGTGGGATGGGCCGAGAGCCGGCGTAGGCTCTGCACGGGCGCGGCTTCGATTCTGCAGAGCCGCTCGCTCAGCGCTACCAGCGCCTCGGTGGGAACACGATCGATCAAGCGCATCAATACGCCATCGAATAAATCGAGCCTGGGATCATCGAGCCGTCCAGGCGTCGACAAAAACAAGGTTGTTACCTGATGCAGCACTTCGGCGCAGCGCTCGGGAGATTCCTCCCGAACGGCCCCATCCAGTTGCGCAATCAAAGCTGCTGCTGCAGCCATGGCGAAAATTCCCTCGGAGGCGGCAAGCGTCTCCGACGCACCGCAGCTGACGGCTGAGAACGACAGCCATAGGCTCGGCACGCCGGCCGCGGGTGGGCCGGGTCTGCCGCATTGCAACCTCCACGATAGAGAATTTCCGCTAACGGTGCGTTAACCCTGGAACCGCCGGCGCTGTTGTCGCTGAAGATTGCCGTCGGCGCCTTTGGAAAAAGTAACGCCGCTATTGCTTTGCCCGGCTGCCGCCTTCGGCGAGCAAGGCCCGGCGCACCTCACGAAATTCCTTGATCGAGGCGGCATCGGCCTTGGGAAATTTAAGGTCGAGCCGGTCCAGCGCATCGATGATGGCCGAGATGATGACGATGCGGGCGAGCCATTTGTGGTCGGCGGGGACGATGTGCCAGGGCGCGAACCGCGTCGAGGTGTGCCGGATCACCTCCTGGTAGGCCGCCTGGTATTTCTCCCAGAGGGCGCGCTCGCGGATATCGCCCATGGAAAATTTCCAGTTCTTGGACGGATCATCCAACCGGTCGAGAAATCTTTGCTGCTGTTCGGCGCGGGAAACGTTGAGAAAGAATTTCAGGATCACCGTGCCGTTTCGGGAGAGATAGCGTTCGAACGCGGTGATGTCCTCGAACCGCTCCCGCCAGATATTCTTGGTCATCAATCGCGGCGGAACCTTCTCCCCGGCGAGCACTTCCGGATGCACGCGCGTCACCAGGCATTCCTCATAATAGGACCGATTGAAGATGCCGATCCGGCCGCGCTCCGGAAGCGCGACCATGCTGCGCCATAGGAAATCATGATCCAGTTCATGGGAGGTTGGCTGCTTGAAGGACGTCACCTCGCAGCCCTGCGGATTGATGCCATCGAAAATGCTCTTGATCGCACTGTCCTTGCCGGCGGCATCCATGCCCTGGAAGATCAGCAGCAGCGACCAGCGGTCCTGCGCGTAGAGCTTTTCCTGAAAATCACTCAGGCGCTTGCGATGCGTCTCCAGCAGCTGGCCGGCCTTTTCCTTGTCGAGTCCAACCTTGGCATCGGTCTTGTGCGACTTCAGGTGAAATTCGCTCGTGCCATCGATACGAAAGGGCGCGATGAACGCCTTGATCTGTGTACCTAACGAGGCCGCCGCCTTCCTGCTCATGATGAAACTCCTTGGCTCCGTACCGTCAGGCCCATTGCTGCTCGATGAAGGCAGTGACAAAACGCGGCATCTGCGGGGTGAAATCAGCCTGCGTCCGCACCAGGTGAATGCGCGACAATTCGGCTTCTTGCTGCCGCGCCAATTCAGCCTCGATCCGCGCGCGCAAATGCTCCGCCGGCAGCTCGGTTTGCAACAACGCAATCATGGCGATCGCGGCGCCAGAGATCACGCAATGCCAGTGCGGCGAAGTACGGTAGTCGTCTTCCGTCAGGCCGGTCTCTTCGGTCACCTCGCGCGCGACGCTGCCGGGAATGTCGACAGCACCGTCTTTGATGTCATTCGGATCGGGCGTCCCGGAGGGGAAATAGACCCGACCGGCATTGGCGGTGTGTGCGGCCATTTCGCCGAGCGCAAAGGCCCCATCGGACGAGCGCAGCGCGCCCATGCCAAATCCATTGAACACGGTTGAATCAGGAAAGCCCCAGTCGCGCCATGCGAGGAAGCTCGCAAAATCGGTTTGAAAAAAACGAGCACTGAGGCACTGGCCTTCGAACGATGCGTCCCGTCCGAGCAGCACCCTGCCGTTCCATAGCGCAGGCTTTTCCGCCATTTTCTCTGCGAAATGCGCATCGATATCGGCGCGCCTATCGCTGGCGAAGGGCCACGACCAGGATTCGAGCTTGAGATCCAGGGTCGTGACCCGATGAATGGCGGGTGGCTTCATTGAACGAGCTCACTTAAAACCTTACTTGGGACCCTTACCTGGGAGACTTGCTCGAAAAACTCACTTGGTGTTGGCACCCATCGTCTTTCTCACCTTCTCCACCAGTGTGTTGGTGTAGGTCTTGCTGAGATCGATATTGGCTTTGGCGACCTCAGGCGAACCTTCCCTGAACACCGCGAGAACGGCCTCGGCGCCTTTCGGATCCATCTGACCGGTTTCCGAATACATCGGAATGGTATTCTTCAGCGCCGCCAGATAGAGCGCCTGATCCTTGCCGACGAGTTCGGGCGGCATCTTGGCCATGATCTCTTCCGCCGAATGGCCATGAATCCAGGCGAGCGTGTTCAGCATCGCCCGCGTCAAAGCTTCGGCCTCCTTCTCGTGGCCGGCCATCCAGGCCGCGGTGCTGTACAGCGCGCCGCCCGGATATTCGCCGCCGAACACTGAAAGCGTGTCCTTCTGGGTTCGCGTGTCACTGAGAATCCGCAGATCCGAATGGCTGCCCTGCAGCACCGTGACCGCGGGATCCAGCATGACGGCTGCGTCGATCTGGCCCTGCTCCATCGCCGCAACCGCCGTGGCGCCAAGGCCGATCCCGATCACCGAGGCACTGGTGGGATCGAGACCGTTTCTCTTCAAGAGATATTTCAGGAAGAAATCGGTCGAGGAGCCCGGTGCGCTGACGCCAACCTTCTTGCCGGCAAGATCCTTCACCGATTTGATTTCCCCAGTGTGGGCTGGCGACACCACCAGCACCAGACCGGGATAACGATCATAGATCACGAAGGCCTGCATTTCCTGCTTCTTGGCGGCGAGGTTGACGCAGTGGTCGAAGTAGCCGGAGACCACGTCGGCGCTGCCGCCGAGCACGGCTTTCAGCGCATCCGAACCACCCTTGAGATCGACCAGTTCGACGGAAAGCCCGGCCTTATCGTATTCGCCGAGCTGCTTGGCAAGCACGGTCGGCAAATAGCACAAGCAGGCGCTGCCGCCGACCGCCACCGTAACCTTGCTCTGCGCAGCCGCAGGATCGGAAGGAATGGCAAACGTCAGCAGCATCGTCACGAGTGCTGCGGCGCACCGGCCGATAAGGATTTTCATGATGTTTCTCCCGGCTTCTTGATCTTGGCGAAGCCACGATAGATCAAGCGGCGGGCTTTGAGAAGGCGCGGCCGGCAAAGGTTCATGCGGCCGCAGCAGGGCGCCTTGTACCTCGCTGCAGCACGATCAGGGCAGCGGCGAGTTGCAATACCACGCACGCGACAACAGCCATATTATAGTCGCCGCTGGCTGCGGCGATGAAGCCAACGACCACGGGACCGATCGCGCTGATCGTACCGATGATGGCGTTGGAAAGACCAAGCGCCACGGCAAAGCTTGCGGTGTTGTATTCGCGGTTGATGATCAGGGGCCCCATGGTGACCATATTGCCGATGGAAAAACCGAACACGGCACAGGCGCCCATGACCACTGGCAGGCTATCGGCGTAGCCCAGGGTGAGAAGGGCCGCCGCTTGCGAGACGAGCATGACCGCCGTGGTAACCCTTGGCTCAAGCCGGTCAATGAAGAAGCCAAGCGCCAGCCGGCCGGTCAGAGACATGACAGTGAGAACCGAGACGGTGAGACCCGCACCGGTACGGCCGATCTTGGGCTCGATGATCGAAATCTGATGCACGATGAAGCCGACCTGCACGAGGATGGCCATCGCCAGCGGAAGCGAGATAGTCCAGAAACCGAACTGACGGAACAGCATGCCCCGGGACACGGTTGCCATCTCGGAAGCGCCGGACGACCCGCTCACTGGCGTCCGGTCTGCAACCTGTCCGGCCATCGCCCTTTTGGCGGCTTCCGAAGGCGGCACGATCCAGACCAGCACGATCGGGACCAGCACCACGATCATGATACCGGTCATGGTCATCATCGCCAGGGGAAAACCAATCTTCTCGACCAGCCATACCAGCAGCGGCGTAACGACCGCACCACCGGCGCTGGCGCCCGCGAACGCCAGGCTGATCGCAAGTCCACGCCTCCGCACGAACCAGAAGCTGACCACAGTGGCGACGAGTACGTTGCTCATGCCAAACCAGGCCAGCGCCAGGAAGATATAGCCGAGATATAGCTCCCAGGGCGTGCTGGCCCAGGCCAGCATTGTCGTCGAGGCGGACAATGCAACGATGCCAAGCAGCACCAAGCCCCTGGCGCTGATCCGCTTCAACACGTCACCTGTGAAGGCGGTCAGAAAATTGCTCAGGAGAAAGGACAGCGTGCTGCCGCCGGCAATCAGCGCTGTCGGCCATCCGTGAAGCTGTTGCAGCGCGGCGAGATAAACACCGTGGCCGTAGAGCCCAAATCCACAGATGAACATCGTCACGATCAGGCAGGCCACCGCGACGGGCCAGCCTTTGTAGCGGAGCGACATTTCATCAAGCTGGGTCAATGGGTGCCTGCCCCTTCCGGCCGCCATGCCAAAAGCCGCCGTTCGATGGCGGTAACGCCGAGATCGATCAGGATGACAAAGGCCGACAGCACGAACATTCCGGCAAATACCGCCGCGACATCAAAAATACCTTCCGCCTGCTGGATCAAATAGCCGAGGCCAGCGGCCGAGCCGAGATATTCGCCAACTACCGCGCCGACCACGGCAAAGCCAACCGAGGTGTGCAGCGAGGAGAACATCCAGGAGAGCGCAGATGGCCAATAAACATGCCGCGTCAGCTGTCGCTCGCTCATCCCGAGCATTCGCCCATTGTCGAGCACGGTGGCGGAGACTTCGCGGACGCCCTGATAGACATTGAAGAACACGATGAAGAACACGAGCGTGACGCCGAGCGCGACTTTCGACCAGATGCCGAGCCCGAGCCACAGCGCGAAAATCGGCGCCAGCACCACGCGCGGCAACGCATTGGCCATCTTGATATAGGGGTCGAACACGGCGGCGACGCGCGGCTGCCGGCCAAACCAGAACCCGACGACCACGCCGCCGAGCGAGCCGATGACAAAAGCGAGCATCGATTCGACGAGCGTGATCGAAAGATGCTTCCAGATTGTGCCGCTGACGAACCAGGCCACAATCTGACTGGCGACATCGATCGGGTTGGAAAAGAAGAAAGGCGGCAGCAAGATCCGGCCGAACAGCGGCACGGTGGTGAGCACATGCCAAACCACGATGGCAACGATCGCGACCAGAAGCTGGAGAAAAAGCAGGAAGGCGCGGTTCATGCCGCCGCCCCCGGCTGCGCGCTCTGCGCATAGCCCCTGGTCACCTCTTGCTTCAGCACGCTCCAGATTTCCCGGTGTAACACGTGGAAATCCCGCTCCATGCGGACCTCAAGAATATCGCGCGGCCGCGCCAGCGGCACGGGCCATTCGCCGATAATGCGCGAGTTCGGCCCCGCCGACATGATGACGACGCGATCGGCAAGCGCGATCGCTTCTTCGAGATCATGGGTGACGAACAGCACCGCCTTGCGATCGGCGCTCCACAGCTTAAGCAAGAGATCGCCCATGATCTGCCGGGTCTGCGCATCGAGCGGACCGAAAGGCTCGTCCATCAGCAGAATCCGCGGGTCGCGGATCAGGACTTGCGCAAGACCGACGCGCTTGCGCTGGCCGCCCGACAGCATATGCGGATAGCGGCCGGCAAACGTGCCAAGGCCGACGGAACGCAGAAAGTTCTGCGCACGCTCCAGCGCCTCGGCTCGGCGCACGCCGGCGATTTCGAGCCCGATCGCCACATTGTCCAGCGCAGTCTTCCAGGGAAACAACGCATCCGCCTGAAACAGGTAGCCAGCCTGACGGTTCAATCCGTGAAGCGGCGCATCGAAGATGCGCACCGAACCGCCGGCGGGTTTGAGCAGGCCCGCGACCACATTGAGCAAGGTGGACTTGCCGCAGCCGGTCGGGCCGACAATGGCGACGAACTCGCCATGCTGAACGTTAAGCCGGACTTTTTCGACCGCGGAATAGACCCTGCCGTCCTCCAGCGGGAACGCAACCGTTGCATCCTCGAGTGAAACTGCCGAGGGGTTTGCGATACCAGGAGCCTGCACTTTTCGCGTTTCCCCGACCATTATTCTTTCTGCAACTGGCTTAACGCTCTCGTTTGCACAATTCAACCGATAGCCGGCGCAGGCCGGCTATGATACCTCTGTTCCATCGCCAGTACCGCCTGTTTGACCGGCCTGCACCACCTGCCGCAATTTCTTTCAGGCCCGTCAAATAGAAAAGCGGTACTAGATGCATTAAGTTGCTAGTGCCGATAACTTTCCGAAGTTCGCGTGAGAGGTCGCAGCAATGGTTCACGAACTTCGGAAAGTCGGCACTAGCACCGCCTATTTGACAGGCCTGCACCACCTGCCGCAATTTCTTTCAGGCCCGTCAAATAGAAAAGCGGTACTAGATGCATTAAGTTGCTAGTGCCGATAACTTTCCGAAGTTCGCGTGAGAGGTCGCAGCAATGGTTCACGAACTTCGGAAAGTCGGCACTAGCGACCCCCCGATTTCGTTTACGCATGTCAGCCGGAGCTTTGGCGGCGACCTCCGGCCGGTTCGCGCGGTCGACGATGTTTCGCTCGACGTTGCCAGTGGGGAGTTCCTTGCCATTGTCGGTGCTTCGGGTTCGGGAAAGACCACGCTGCTGCGGCTCGTCAACCGCCTGATCGAGGCCGATTCCGGCACCGTCACGGTGGAAGGTGAGGACGTGCGGCAGGTCGATCCGATCAGATTGCGCCGTCGCATCGGCTATGTGTTTCAGAACGGCGGGCTGTTCCCGCATATGAGCGTCGCTGCCAATATCGGCATCACGCCGCGGCTGGAGGGCGCAGCCGAGCGCGAGATCACCGCCCAGGTCAACGAACTGATGGCGCTGGTGCGTCTCGATCCGGTCGAACATGGCGGCCGCCTGCCGCAGGAACTCTCAGGCGGCCAGCGGCAGCGCGTCGGCGTGGCGCGCGCGCTCGCCGCCCGGCCCCGCATCGTGCTGATGGACGAGCCGTTCGGCGCGCTCGATCCACTGACGCGCGATGCGCTCGGCGATGATTACCGCGCGCTGCACCGCAAGCTCGGCCTCACCACGGTGATGATCACGCACGACATGACGGAAGCGATTTTGCTGGCCGACCGGATCGCGGTGATGCGCGACGGCCGGCTTGTGGCCCTGGGTACGCCCGGCGAAGTGTCTGCCACCAGCGATGCCTATGTCAGCGAGTTACTGGGCACGCCGCGGCGGCAGGCGGAGCGGCTAAGCGCGCTATTTGCCGCGACGGGCATCGCATGAGCGCGTTTTCCGATCCGCGCTGGAGCGAGGCGCTTTCCCATCTGCCGGACTATCTCGGCAGCCATGGACGGGTCAGCCTTGCCGCGCTGGCGCTCGGCCTGCTCATCAGCCTTCCGCTCTCAATCCTGACGCGCCATCACCCCTGGCTGCGCGGCGGTTTGCTGGGGCTCGCCAGCATCGTCCAGACCGTGCCGGGGCTCGCGCTGCTGGCGCTGTTCTATCCACTGCTGCTGGTGCTGGCTTCCCTGTCGCTGCGCTGGTTCGGGTTCAGTTTTTCCGCGTTCGGCTTTCTTCCGGCGATGCTGGCGCTGGCGCTCTATTCGATGCTGCCGGTATTGCGCAATACGCTGACGGGATTGGCCAATGTCGATGGCGATCTGCTGCAGGCGGCTCAAGCCGTCGGCATGACGCCGCGACAATCGCTGTTTTCGGTCGAATTGCCGCTGGCAATGCCGGTGATCATGGCCGGCATCCGCACCGCCGCCGTCTGGGTGATCGGTACCGCCACGCTGTCCACGCCGATCGGGCAGACCAGCCTTGGCAATTACATCTTCGCCGGCTTGCAAACCCAGAATTGGGTGTTCGTGCTGTTCGGCTGCGGTGCGGCGGCCGCGCTCACGATCATCGTTGATCAGTTGCTGGCGCTGATCGAGACCGGGCTTCGCCGCCGCAGCCGGCTCCGCATCACCTTGGGTGGCGTGGGCGTGGCGCTACTCGTCGCGGCGACGCTGTGGCCGACGCTGGCAATGCGCCAGGCCACATCCTATTCGGTAGGCGCCAAGACCTTTGCCGAGCAATATGTGCTGTCGGCGCTGATCACCGATCGCCTGCGCGAACACGGACTTTCCGCCAAGGCGCGCGAAGGCCTCGGCTCCAACCTGATCTTCAGTGCGCTCGCTTCCGGCGACATCGATCTTTACGTCGACTATTCCGGCACGCTCTGGGCCAACCAGTTTCATCACACCAATATTCCGCCGCGCGACAAGATGCTCGAACAGTTGAAGGTGGAACTGGCGCAACAGCACATCACGCTTGCCGGCGAACTCGGCTTTGAGAATGCCTATGCGCTGGTGATGCCGAGGCGCCGCGCCGAGGCGCTCGGCATCCATTCGATCGCCGATCTTGCCGCCCATTCCAATACGATGTCGATCGCGGGCGACTACGAATTCTTCTCCCGGCCGGAATGGGCCGCGATCAGGAGCAGCTACGGCCTGCAGTTCCGCGCCGAGCGGCAGATGCAGCCGGACTTCATGTATGCGGCGGCAGCCTCCGGCGAGGTCGATGTCATCGCCGGCTACACCAGCGACGGGCTGATCGCCAAATACGATCTCGTGGCCCTCGACGATCCGCGCCAGGCCATTCCGCCCTATGACGCGGTGTTACTGCTTTCGCCAAAGCGAGAGAACGACGCCGCCCTTCGCGATGCCATCGCTCCCCTGTTAGGCAAGATCGACATCGCTGTAATGCGCGAGGCTAATTTGCGCGCGGCCGGCTCGGCATCGCCAACCGATGTTGCCCGATGGTTGTCGGAGCGGATTAGCGGCCAGGCGCCGAAGAAGTAAGCAGAATCCAAGTGGTGACGCCAAGCCGAAATCTGCTGATCGTCCACACACCGCCCCAGCAGGCGCTGGACGATTGGATCGCCATCAAGCAACGCATCGAAGAGACCGCGCCCGACATCGAGGTGAATATCGCCACCAATCGTCAGCCCAATTCGGCCACCGTCCGCTGGCAGATCAAGCGTCCTTCGCTGGTGTTCTCGCCGGTCCGGCTGATCGATTTTGCTCCGCGCGGCGGCAAGATCTATTGCGGTCACGTGCTGGGCAAGCACGAGCAGGTTCGCAGGCTTGCCGCCCTCGGCATTGCCACGCCGCGGACCGGAATCCTTTCGCGCGATACCGTGCTCGATCCGGCGCAATGGGGCGAGTACGTCGTGGTCAAACCGGACAATGGCAACGCCGGTCTCGGCATTCGGCTGGTTCCTACCCGTGATTTGCCGGCGCGCTACGACGAACTCACCGGCATTATCAAGGACCAGTTCATCGTCCAACCCTATGTCGATCACACGGTGAACGGCTGCCCCGAGGATTATCGCGTGCTCAGCCTGTTCGGACGCGTGCTCTATTGCGTTTCGCACCGCTGGGACGATCCACTGCCGCCACTGGCCCAGGTGGCGAGTGATCCAAACGGCATTATCGCCTCCAATGACCCCGGAGCTGGCGAGAGCCCATCGACGCTCTGCTACGATCCCGAAATCATCGCGCTCGCCGAGCGAGCGCATCAGGCATTCCCTGAATGTCCGCTGATCGGCGTCGATATCGTCCGCGAGCAAACCACGGGCCAGCTCCACGTTCTTGAAACCAACCCGCATGGCGCGGTCTGGCACTTTTCGTCGCCCTTTGCCCGTACCCTGTCGCCGGATGCGGTGCGGCAGCGCTATTCCCAGTTCAATGCGCTGGAGCGGACGGCCGATCTATTGATCGAGAAGACCCGTGCCGAGGCGGCGTGACTCGTATCGGGCAATCGATGTTCGCTCACATGTCCCGAGCATGGGCAGCGGCGTGAGACCCTGCGCCTCATCCGGGGCACGAAACCGAACTCACCCTCAATCCATCCGCTCTACAGCCGCGAAAAGAAATCCAGCAGCATGGCTCGCCGGGCGGATTCCCGCGTGGTGCAGGCGGCGTGCATGGTGATGGCCATCGAGCCCTGGATCTTGTCGTCGTAGAAATGACAAGTGGTGTCGCGATAGGCGACCCAGGCTTTCTGCATCGCCCTGGCTTTCGCGGCCTGATCCTGGTCCAGCTGCTCCATCAGGCGTTTATAATTGTCGTTGAGCAACCCGTCCCAAATGGCGTTTTCCAGCTCGTAGCAGCCGGCGCTTGCAACCTCGGTCGCGTGCATACCGAGCTTCTTGATGCAGGGATCGCCCACCAGATTGAACAGACATTGCCGTTCGCCTTCGTCGAGATTGTCGCGCTTCTTCGCCGCGCAGTCCCGGATCAGCGACACTTCATGAGCCGTGGGCTTGCGGTCCTGCGCCCGACCCGCGGCTGTGGCAAGGACGCCGACCAGCACGGGCAGGAGCAACAACGCTACCCTCGACACGGGCTTACGCAAAGGCGGTGGCGAGGAAGGCAGCAAGAATGCCGCCGATCAAGAGATATTTCACCGCGTAATAGACGCGCTTGTTCCAGGCCTTCATCCGCTTGCCGAGCAGCCGCACGTGATAAACATAGCCGAAGATGCGATTGATCCAGCCGATCCGTTCGCCTTCCTCGTTCTGGGTGGCGCTTTCATTGATGATGTGACGACTGACCCATTGATTGACGGCTGTCATGGCGCGGCTGCGCAGCGGGCGTTCGACATCGCAGAACAGGATCAGGCGATCGTCGGAAGTGGTGTTTTCCGCATAGTGCAGATAGGTCTCATCGAACAGGATGTCCTCGCCCTCGCGCCAGGAATAGGGCTGGCCATCGATGAAGATGCGGCATTCGCCAGGCGTCTTCGGCATCACCAGACCGAGGTGATAGCGCAGCGATCCGGCATAGGGATCGCGATGCTGCACCAGCCGGCCGCCGCCCGGCAGATTGGCGAACATCGCCCCCTTGATGGTGGGAATTGAATTCACCAGCGCCACCGTCTTCGGACAATTGGCTACCGCGGACGGCAGCGCCTGCTCGTACCATTTCAGGTAAAACCGCTTCCATCCGGTGCGAAAGAACGAGTTGAAGCCCCAATCATTGTATTTGTCGGCGGCCTTGATCTGGCCCTGGCCAAACAGCACCAGCGCCTCTTCGCGGATCACCTGCCAGTTGTCCCGCAGCAGCTTCAGTTCGGGCACCGAGTCTTGTTGCAGGATCGGCCGGTTCGGAACCGCCGAGAACAGATACATCAGCACGTTATAGGGCGCCATAATGGTGGAGTGATCGCTCACCTGGCGCCAGAACTTAAGCCGCACCTTGCCACGAAAATGCACCGCAAGGGCCGACCCGATGAAGGCCCACAGGACGAGGAACTGCGGCGCGACCAGTCGCATCAACATGGCAAATATCCAAATGAAAGGCCTGGTCCGCAGACTAGCAGCTTTGGCGGTCGCCGCTCAAGACGCCGCCGATGCGGCGTCCCGGGGGCTCGTTCAAACCCCCGTAACCAGCCCGGAACGTTTGCGAGCCTGGTCCATTGCCTGAACAGCCGACCGCCACGGTCCGCGAAAACGCCTCTCAGGATCACCACTAAAGGAGTGACGCCATGCAGCTTTCGCAGAAGAAAATCGCCATTCTCGCCACCCACGGCTTTGAACAATCCGAGCTCGAGGTTCCCCGCGATCGGCTCAAGGCGGCGGGCGCCACGGTGGATATCGTTTCGCTCCAGGCCGGTGAAATAAAGGGCTGGGCCAAGAAGGACTGGGGTCACCCGGTCAAGGTCGACAAGACGCTGCAAGACGTGTCGGCCGACCAGTACGACGCGATCGTGCTGCCCGGGGGCCAGATCAATCCGGATTTGCTGCGGGTCGAACCGAAGGCTTTGTCCTTCATCAAGGACATGTTCAACCAGAAGAAGATCGTGGCCGCCGTCTGCCACGCGCCATGGCTTTTGATCGAAACCGGCATCGCCAAAGGGCGCAAGATGACGTCCTACAAATCAATCAAGACCGATGTGATGAACGCTGGCGCGCAATGGGAGGACTCGGAGGTCGTCGTCGATAACGGCGTCATCACCTCCCGCAATCCCGGCGACCTCGAAGCGTTCAGCGCGAAGATCATCGAGGAGGTCAGGGAAGGCCGACATACCCAGCGCAGCGCCGCCTGAATTCGAAACGAAAAAAACGAGAGCCCGGCAAGGCCGGGCTCTGTTGTTGGCGTAATTTACGTCCAGAGAGTCACGCCACGTATGGCACGCCGTAATAATCGTTGACTGACCGGGTCCGCTTCACGTCCGACCAGTTCCAGCTGTTGTCGTTGCCGAAACGGGGCGCGCCCTCCAGCTGCTGCTGGGTAATGCCCGTGCGGTAGCCTCCGAGCGACGTATCATATTTCAGCGATTGCCAGGGCAGCGGATAGTGGTCGTCTCCGATGCCGAGAAAACCGCCAAAGCTCAATACGGCGTAAGAAACCTTGCCGCTGATCTTGTCGATCATCACCCGCTCGATGGAACCGATCTTCTGGTCGTCAGCGCCATAGACCGCCGTTCCCTCGACCTTGTCGCTTCCAATCAGATTGCCCTGTTCGTCTGCTTCGATTGCCATTGTATTCTCCTCGACCGTTGTTCCGGCCGGCGAACCAAGCCGGCCTCATGCGATCAAGGGCAACCGTTCTCCCGAATCTTTGTTCCTGCGACAACATCGACAGCAGGGTCACGATAGAAGAACAGAAAATCGACGCTTACGATGGAGGCGGCTCCAGGCCGAGGCGCCTGGCGATCTGCCGGTCCACCCTGCGCTTGGGCAACAGTGTCATCATAATGTGCCGCATCGGATCTGGCGCGATGGTGTAGCGCACTTTGGGGTTGGGTAAGCTCAACACATCTGCCACGCGCTCGCCGATCCGTTCCGCCGGCAGCGCGATGCTTGAGAGATGGCGGGTGAAATTCAGAACCTTTTGCAGCGCCGGTAGATAAGGAGAATTCTGGAACGGCGTGATATCGGCTTCCCGCGCCTTGTCCCAGATCGACGTCTTGATGGCGCCCGGCGCGATCACGATCACATCGATCCCGAACAGCATCAATTCACGGCGCAACGCCTCCGACAGGCCTTCCAGCGCGTGCTTGGAAGCGGAATAGGCAGAGGACAGCGGATTGCCGCTTTTGCCCGCGACCGAAGTGATCATCACGATACGGCCCTTGGGTCCCTTCAGCGAAGAATCGGTGCCGAGCAGCGGGCAGAAGGCTTGGGTCGCAATGACTGCGCCGATCACGTTGACCTCGAACTGGCGGCGAAAATCGTCGGTCTTCAAATCGAGCAGCGCGCCGCCAACGGAGATGCCGGCATTGTTGACGAGCCCGGCCAAGGTCTCTCCTCCGAGAGCGGCTCGAACCTCGCGCGCCGCCGCCAGCACGGCGGCTTCATCGGTGACATCGAACAACAGCGGCGTGAAATTGGCGCCCAGTTCGCGCGTCAGTCGCTCCGCATCAGCTTGCTTGCGGACACTACCGAACACCCGGTAGCCGCGCTCGATCAGAACTTTTGCCGATGCCGCCCCAATTCCGGTGGACGCCCCGGTGACCACGACAGATCGCATCAAGCGCTCCCCTTTGTTATTGTCGGTGCGCGCGCCTCTCGCGCCGCTTGGGGGCCAGGATAGCATCGGAGAGGGTGAAAGACAGCAGCACCTGCCGACAAAAAGGCCGGACACCCCCTGGGCATCCGGCCTCTTTAACAGCTGAGCCCCCTGGACTTCCGAGGGGCCGATAACAGGGATCAGTTCTTGCTCTTGTCGACCAATGCGCCCTTCTTGATCCAGGGCATCATGTCGCGCAGCTTGGCGCCGACGTCCTCGATCGGATGCGCGGCAAGACGAGCGCGGGTGGCCTTGAACGAGGTCTGGTTGACCTTGTTCTCCAGCATCCAGTCGCGGGAGAATTTGCCGCTCTGAATGTCTTCGAGCACGCGCTTCATCTCCTTCTTGGTCTCGGAGGTGATGATGCGCGGTCCGGTGACATATTCGCCATATTCGGCGGTGTTTGAGATCGAGTAATTCATGTTGGCGATGCCGCCTTCATAGATCAGGTCGACGATCAGCTTCACTTCGTGCAGGCACTCGAAATAGGCCATCTCCGGCGCGTAGCCGGCTTCCACCAGCGTCTCGAAGCCGCCCTTGATCAGTTCGACCAGGCCGCCGCAGAGCACTACCTGCTCACCGAACAGGTCGGTCTCGCATTCCTCCCGGAACGAGGTCTCGATGATTCCGGCGCGGCCACCGCCGATCGCCGAGGCATAGGATAGGCCGAGATCGTGGGCATTGCCCGAGACGTCGCGGTGGATCGCGATCAGGCAGGGGACGCCGCCGCCGCGCTGATATTCCGAACGCACGGTGTGGCCGGGGCCCTTCGGCGCGATCATCAGCACGTCCAGATCCTCGCGAGGATCGAGCAGGTTGAAATGGACGTTGAGGCCGTGGGCAAACAACAGCGCCGCGCCCTTCTTCATATTGGCATGCAGATGCTCACGATAAATGTCGCCCTGCAATTCGTCGGGCGTCAGCATCATGATGAGGTCGGCCCATTTCGCGGCTTCGGCGACTTCCATTACCTTGAAGCCGGCGGCTTCCGCCTTCTTGGCTGAGGCCGAGCCCTTTCGCAGCGCGATGGCGACTTCCTTGACGCCGGAATCCTTCAGGTTCAGCGCATGGGCGTGGCCCTGGCTGCCATAGCCGACGATGGCGACCTTTTTGCCCTTGATCAGGTTCAGGTCGGCGTCGCGATCGTAGTAAACACGCATGGTCGTTCCTCTTGGCTTTCGGGCTTTGCCCGGATTGTCAGATGACGGGCGGGATGCGGTCCGGGGCGTGGCAGCCCGTTGGACCGGCGGGATGGCAATTTCCGGCGTTGTCTAAAGCATTTTGGCAGTCAAAGGAAACCGGTTTTCGCATGACGCTGCTCTCACGCTGCCGCAAAAACGGGATAGAGGGAGGCGATCAAAAGGGTCGCCATGACCAGATTGAAGCCACGGACCAGCCGGGGCGAACTCAACACGGGGCGTAGCGCCGTTCCGCCCAGCGTCCATATAGCGGTCGAACCGAGCGTCACCGCGAGGATTATGGCGCTCTGCAACAGGATATTGGCGGGAAAGCGCGCGATCGCAGCATAGGCGGTGATGGTGCCGATCGCCATCACCCAGCCTTTGGCATTGACCCATTGGAAGATCACCGCTCCCCAGAAGGTCATCGGGCGGCGGCCTCCGCCCTCCTCGAGCCTGGTCGAACCGGACATCGCGATCACGACCGCCAGATAGATCAGATAGGCCGCTCCGAGATATTTAAGGGCCGTCTGCAGCATCGGATAGGCGATGAAGATCGCGCCCAGGCCGAAACCGATCGCGGCGAGCATGAAGGCAAAGCCAAAGCTGACGCCGAGCATGTGAGGCACGGTGCGGCGGAAGCCGAAGCTCACGCCGGAGGACAGCAGCATGATATTGTTCGGCCCTGGCGTGAACGACATCACCAGCGTGAAGACCACGAAGGCCCAGAGCAATTGCTGCGACATGATGGCTGGCCTCACTCCGCCGGCTTGCGCAGCACATAGGTGCCTTGCAGCGGCGCGTGATAATCCGCCGAAACCAGTTCGAAGCCGGCATCGGTCGCCATCCGCTCGATCACCCAGCCAAAGGTCGAGTGCTCGTCGCGCATATGGGTCACCACGCTCTCACGGGCGAAATCATGGTTTCCGGCGTTGAAATCTGCCCACTGCTCGACGGTACGCTCGAGCCCATCGGGCGTGCTGACAAATACGATGTCGCGCAGGAAGAAGCAGGCGCCGGGCTTGAGCGTGCGATGGATTCGCGAAAACGCCACCGCCTTCCAGAAATCCGGCAGATGATGGAGAACGAATTCGCTGACGATTAGATCATAATGATCCGGCTGCGAGACGAAGCTGAGCAGCCCGGTCGGCCGTGTCCTGATCGCGACCTTGCGTTCACGTGCGACCATTTCGGCCAACGTGAGCATCGCGGGCGAAATATCGATCGCGTCGACCTCGGCGCCCATGGCGGCAGCTTCCACGGCTAATTCGCCATTGCCGCAGCCGATATCGGCGACCCGCCAGCCAGGGGCCACGCCCAGCATGGTGAGCGCGGCGCGGGCGCGGACATCGCGACGTTCGGTCACGCCAAGCGAGGCGACGGCCGAATCCAGTCCGACCTTGCGCTGCTCGTTATAGTACCAGTCCCGCGCCAGCATCGGTCACATCCCTTCGGGTCCCCGGCCGATCGCCGCCACGCCGGTGCGCGACACTTCGACCAGACCCAGCGGTCGCATCAGGTCAATGAACTGGTTGATCTTGCTGGAGGCGCCAGTGATCTCGAACACGAAGCTTTCGATCGTGGCATCGATGACGCGGGCGCGAAACGCCTCGGCGAGCCGCAACGCCTCGACACGGTGCTCGCCGGTGCCCCGCAGCTTGACCATCGCCAGCTCGCGCTCAATGGAGCGGCCGGTCAGCGTCATGTCGACGACGCGATAGACCGGCACCATGCGGTCGAGCTGATGCTTGATCTGCTCGATCACCATCGGCGTTCCCGTGGTGACGATGGTGATACGCGAGAGATGCTTCTGGCTCTCGGTCTCCGACACGGTGAGGCTTTCGATGTTGTAGCCGCGGCCCGAGAACAGACCGATGACGCGGGCCAGCACTCCCGGCTCGTTCTGCACCAGGATCGAAAGCGTATGGCTCTCATTCGGATCGTGGCGATCCTCGAGGAAATAGGCGGAGGCAGGCTGGTTCATGGTCGTCCTCGTCTGTTTCAGGTCGTCCAGCTCACACCAGGGCCTTGCCGGCTGCGAATGCCGCGGCGGTGGCCTCGTCATTGGCTTCCGCCGGCAGCAGCATCTCGTTATGCGCCTTGCCCGAGGGGATCATCGGGAAGCAGTTTTCGAGCGCCGCGACGCGACAATCGAACAGCACGGGTTTCTTGATCCGGATCATCTCCTGGATCGCGCCATCGAGATCGGCGGGCTTGGTCGCCCGCAATCCGACCGCGCCAAAGGCATCCGCCAGTTTGACGAAATCCGGCAGCGCTTCCGAATAGCTGTGCGACAGGCGGTTGCCATGCAGAAGCTGCTGCCACTGCCGCACCATGCCCATGTACTGGTTGTTGAGGATGAAGATCTTGACCGGCAGCTCATACTGAACCGCGGTCGCCATTTCCTGCATCGTCATCTGCACCGAGGCATCGCCGCCGATGTCGATCACCAGGCTGTCGGGATGGGCAACCTGCACGCCGATGGCCGACGGTAGCCCATAGCCCATGGTGCCGAGCCCGCCGGACGTCATCCATCGATGCGGCTCCTCGAAGCCGAAGAACTGTGCCGCCCACATCTGGTGCTGGCCTACTTCTGTGGTGATGTAGGTGTCGCGGCCGCGCGTCAGCTCAAATAGCCGCTCGACGGCGTATTGCGGCATGATGATCTCGCTGTTCTTTCTGTAGGACAGCGAATTGCGCGCCCGCCATTTGGCGATTTCCTGCCACCAGGGCTTGATGTCAGGCTTCTTCACTTCGGTGCGGAATACCTGCAGGAGATCGCCAAGCACATTGGCGGCATCGCCGATGATCGGCACGTCGACGCGGATGTTCTTGTTGATCGAGGACGGATCAATGTCGATGTGGATCTTCTTGGAGCCGGGCGAGAACGCATCCGTACGGCCGGTGATGCGGTCGTCAAAGCGCGCGCCGACGCACAGCATGACGTCGCAATCATGCATCGCCATGTTGGCCTCGTAGGTGCCGTGCATGCCGAGCATGCCGAGCCAGTTCTTGCCCGACGCCGGATAGGCGCCCAACCCCATCAAAGTGGAGGTGATCGGAAAGCCGGTTGCCTCCACCAATTCGCGCAACAGCCGCGAGGCTTCGGGTCCGGAATTGATGACGCCTCCGCCGCTATAGATCACCGGGCGCCGGGCGGACGCCAGCAGCGCCACGGCTTTGCGGATTTGCGCGGCATCGCCCTTCAATCGCGGTGCGTAGGAGATATGGACGTCTGACTTGAGCGGCGGATGATAGGTGCCGACCGCAAATTGCACGTCCTTCGGCACGTCCACCACGACAGGGCCCGGACGGCCGGAGGATGCGACATAGAACGCCTCGTGCAGCACCTTGGCGAGGTCATTGACATCGCGCACCAGCCAGTTGTGCTTGGTGCAGGGACGCGTGATGCCGACCGTGTCACATTCCTGGAAGGCGTCATTGCCGATCAGATGCGTCGGCACTTGGCCGGTGATGCAGACCAGCGGAATCGAATCCATCAGCGCATCCGCGAGCGGTGTCACCATGTTGGTGGCGCCGGGACCGGAGGTGACCAGCACCACGCCGGGCTTGCCGGTGGAGCGCGCATAGCCCTCGGCGGCATGGCCGGCTCCCTGCTCGTGGCGCACCAGGATGTGCTCGATCTCGCTCTGCTGGAAAATCTCGTCATAGATCGGAAGCACCGCGCCGCCGGGATAGCCAAACATGTGCTTGACGCCGTGATCGATGAGCGCGCGGACGATCATCGCAGCGCCGGTCATCTGGTTCGGGTTGTGGCTGTTGTCGCTCATGGCTTGCTCCGGATGCGCTGTCCTGTCAGCGCGGCTACTCTTTTGGTCTTGGTGGGTGGCAATAAAAAAGGCCCCGTTCAGGGACCCATCACGCACCGCCTTCGTCTGGGAATGGGCTAGCCACCCCCGGCGGTGCGCCTGGGTACGACGACGATAAGAAGTTTGGTAATTTTGTTGCTCATATCTCGTCGACACTTTTCAAAGGTTGCGCGCCTTATAGCCGGCTGTCCCGGGATGTCAAGCTAAACTGCGGTGCAGAGCAGCATAACGGCGGCGGTTCCAGTGTAAACCGTCCGGACGAACGAAAATCGGGCGGATGGCGGGCCGAGTCCCCTGCTCTTCGAGCCGCTCCGGAATGACGTCGGATGAGAATCAGAATGGACCGCTCGCCCCAATTGCCGCGCGAGCCGACGAGAGCCAACTCGCTAAGGCCTCCGGCGCCACCCACTCGAATTCCGGCAGTTGATGCCGAAACCAGGTGAACTGCCGCTTGGCGTAGTGGCGGGTATCGGCGCGGCCGATTGCCGAGGCCTCGTCCAGGCTGATCTCGCCACGCAAATGCCGGATCAGGGCTGGCACGCCATGAGCCTTCATCGCCGGCAACAGGGGATCGAGATGGCGCGCAGCCAGCGCCGCCACCTCGTCAAGCGCGCCGGATTTCAACATCGCTTCGAACCGCGCGTCGATCCGCGCATAAAGCGTCTCGCGATCCGGCGCGATGAACAGCGCGCGATGGCTTCCCGGTGGCAGCAGGGGCGGCAGGCCCTCGCGATGCCAGTCGGCGAGCGGCCGCCCCGTGGCCTCGATCACTTCCAGCGCACGGGCAATGCGCGCCCGGTCGCGCGGCCTCAGCCGTTCGGCACTTGGAGGATCGCGCCGCGCAAGTTCGGCGTGCAGCGCCTCGACGCCGTCCCGTTCCAGTCGCGCCCGCACCTGTTCGCGGATTTCAGGCGGGATCGGCGGCACCGCCGACAGCCCGCGCGTCAATGCCTTGAAGTAAAGCCCGGACCCACCGGTGAAGATCAGCGTCCGGGGGGTACCCGCGAATTCGGCGAGCACCTTTGCAGCGTCCGCCACCCAATGCCCGGCCGAACAGTTCATCGCGGCATCGACATGGCCGTAAAGCCGATGCGGCGCCAGCGCCTCCTCCGCCTCCGTCGGCCGCGCGGTGATCACCCGGAGGTCGCGATAGACCTGCATGGAATCGGCATTGATCACGACGCCGCCGGTCGCTCGCGCCAGTTTCAGCGCCAGCGCCGACTTGCCGCTGGCGGTCGGCCCTGCGATAAGCACGACCTTGTTGTTCACCATTTGCGAACCCGCCTGATGTCGCTCGTCGCCACCCTCATCTGCAATCCCGCCAACCCCGCGCTCGATTCCACGATTGTCGATGGCGCGCTCGCCGTGCTGCCCTCGCCGGGCCAGGCGCAATGGCTGTTTGATGAGGTCGCGGTCGACATTCCCTTTGCCGGAAGCGATGACATCAAAGCCGTCGAAGCCCAGTTGCGCGCCGCGCGCGGCGATCTTCCGATCGACATCGTCGTGCAGCCTATCGCGCTTCGGCGCAAGAAGCTTTTTCTGGCCGACATGGATTCCACCATGATCGGGCAGGAATGTATCGACGAACTCGCCGACTTCGCCGGACTGAAGGCACATGTCGCAGGGATTACCGAGCGGGCGATGCGCGGCGAGATCGCCTTCGAACCCGCGCTTCGCGAGCGCGTCGCGCTCCTGAAGGATTTGCCGCTCAGCGTCGTCGATGAAGTTTTGAAAAGCCGCATCACGCCGACCCCGGGCGGCCGCGAGCTAGTGATGACCATGCGTGCCCATGGCGCCTGGACCTGCCTGATCTCCGGCGGCTTCACAGTGTTCACCGAGAAGGTCGCAGCCCAGATCGGCTTTCAGGAGAACCGCGCCAACCGCCTCTTAGTGGCTGACGGCAAATTGACCGGCGAAGTCGCCGAACCAATTTTGGGGCGCGCGGCCAAGCTCGCCACGCTCGTCGAACTGCGCGAAGCCTTTGACCTCGACAACATCGATGCGCTGGTGACAGGTGATGGCGCCAACGATCTCGGCATGATCGAAGCGGCCGGGCTTGGTGTCGCCTATCATGCCAAGCCCGCCGTGGCCGCAGCCGCCGCCGCGCGGATCGACTACGGCGACCTCACAGCGCTGCTTTACATGCAGGGATATCGAAGGGACGAGTTCGTCTCTGGATAGGTAGGTGATCTGGGCGCTGCCGCGAGCCGCGATCCCGACCCTGGAAACGCAGATCAGTCTCCAAATTCCGGGATCGCACTTCCTGCGCCCGGAATGACGGTCGCCAATCTCTACCGGAATGACGACACAGATTTTTGGCGGAGTAACAGCACCAATTTTAGCAGATGTCATTCCGGAAACCGCGCAACGGTTATCCGGAAACTCTGCCCATTTTTCCCCGGGAAAGAGATTCCGGATTCGCGACGTCGTCGCGGCCCGGAATGACAGCAACCAACTACTGCACCCCGAGCGCGACGAAACGCAGTTCGCCGTCGGAATTGGCGACCAAAAGCAGGACCGACTTTTTGCCGTCCTTCTTGATCTGGTCGACGCGCTTTTTGACATCGGCGGCGCTGCTCACCGCTTCCTGCGCCACCTCGACAATGACCTCGCCAGGGCTGAGGTTCTTGCCGGCGGCATCCGAGCCGGCATCGACACTGGTGATGATCACGCCCTTGACACTGTCCTTGACCTTGAAGCGGGTGCGCAGGTCCTTGTTCAGTGTCGCGAGATCGAGCCCAAGCGCCTTTTGCGTCACCGGCTTTTCCGCCGGCTCGTTCGGTTTGGCGGAAGCCTGCACCGGTTTGTCGCCGCTCTCGAGCCGGCCGAGCGTTACCTGCTTGGTCTGCTCCTCGCCTTTGCGAATAATTACGACGTCTACCGTCTTGCCGACCGCCGTATCGGCCACGATGCGGGATAAATCGCGCGGGTCTTTCACGTCCTTGCCGTCGAACTTGACCACAACATCGCCGGGCTCGATGCCCGCGGGCTTGGCCGGTCCCTTGTCGTCGAGACCCGCGATCAGCGCGCCGCGCGGCGGCTTGATGTTGAGGCTTTCCGCGATTTCATCCGTCACCGGCTGGATGCGCACACCGAGCCAGCCGCGGCGGAGTTCGCCGAACTGGCGGAGCTGATCGACCACGCCGATCACCGTCTTCGAGGGCACCGCAAAGCCGATGCCGATCGAACCGCCGGAGGGAGAGATGATCAGCGTGTTGACGCCGATCACCTCGCCGTCGAGATTGAACAGTGGGCCACCGGAATTGCCGCGATTGATGGCCGCATCCGTCTGGATGTAGCTGTCATAGGCGCCGGAACTGATTTCGCGGTTGCGCGCAGAAACGATGCCGGCGGTGACCGAGCCGCCGAGGCTGAACGGATTGCCGATCGCGATCACCCATTCGCCGAGCCGCAGCTTGTCGGAATCGCCGAACTTCACCGCCGTCAGCGGCTTGGTGGGCGTAAATTTCAGGACGGCGAGATCGGTCTTCTTGTCGACGCCCACCAGTTGCGCCTTGAACTTGCTGCCGTCATTCATGATGACGGTGATCTCGTCGGAATCGGCGATCACGTGGTTGTTGGTAACGACAATCCCCGAAGCGTCGACGATGAAACCGGAGCCGAGCGAGTTGGTCTTGCGCGGCTGGTCATCGCCACCGCCCTTGGAACCGCCACGGCGATTGAAGTCATCGAAGAATTCCTGGAACGGCGAGCCCGGCGGCAATTGCGGCGCCGTGCTCTTGCCCTCGCTCTTGTCACCGCCGCCCTTGGCTTCGACGATCTGCGTGGTCGAGATATTGACGACCGCATCGATCACCCTTTCGGCGACATCGGCGATCCCGTCCGGACCGCGCGCCAGGGCCGGCGCGGGCAGCAGCGAGACAGACAGCAGAATCCCGGCCATCCCCCAACACGTCAGGAAGCCTATCGCGGCAAGCCCGGAACGCAGGCGGCGGAAGGCTGGGTTGGCACCGGACATCTGAGCTATCTCCAAGGGGGTGGTCCCCGCCACACTGCGCCGCAAGGCGCGACCAAGGCAAGTCTCTCACGCGAGCGTGACAGGGCTGAGAGCGACGGGGTTGAGAGTAACAGGCTGAAAGTGACAAGCCTTGGGCATTAGCCCCGCATTCCGGCGAAACGCGGACTCGACCGGCGTCCAGCCCTTTCCGTCAGTGCCGCACAAGCCAGATCAGGATCAGGCCGGCCACGGCCGAGCCAAGCCCGGCAAGCCGCAGGATCGTGTCCGAGGATGCCTGAGCGGTCTGCATGGCGCGGCGCATCCAGGCGGGGCTGGCGGCAAATAGCACGCCTTCGAGCACGAACAGGATGCCAAGTCCGATGAGGAAGTCGGCGAACGCGATGGACCTCATCGGCGGGCCATTCTTTCTTGTTGTTGTGTGGCTTATTGTTGTGTGGCGTGGAGGGTAGAGTTGCAGTCTATAGCGTTTCCGGGCGAAGTGGATACCGGTTCGCATGAAGAAAACGCGCCAAACAAACAACCAGAGCTTCGGTTCTGATTCAATCAGACCGAAATAGCTCTAGGCCGCGCCTCCGGAACTCGCAAATTCCGAAGGCGCGTTTTTCTAGGGTTTCGGCGCGGCGCCCGCGGCCGTGGCCGGCGCCGCCTTCCCGGAAGGATTGCCGAAGAACTTGAAGAAATCGGAATCCGGCTTCAGAAGGAACCGCGTGTCGTTGCCCTTGAGCCCGTTCTCGTAGGCTGTCATCGAGCGATAGAACGCGAAGAAATCCGGATCCTTTCCATAGGATTCGGCAAACAGCCGGTTGCGTTCGGCATCGCCCTCGCCGCGCAACTGCTCGCCGGAGGAATTGGCCTCGGCCACGATCACGGTCGCCTCGCGGTCAGCCTTGGATCGGATTTCCTGCGCCTTCTGGTCGCCCTGGGCCCGGAACTCGGCCGCTTCGCGCTCGCGCTCCGTCTGCATGCGCTTATAGACCGCCTGGCTGTTCTGGTCCGGCAGATCGGCGCGCCGGATTCGGACATCCACCACCTGGATGCCGTAGGCAGTGGCCTCCCGATCGAGCTGATCGCGGATCTTGCCCATCAGCGCCTCGCGCTGGTCGCGCACCACGGTGATGAAGGTCACTTCGCCGAGCACGCGCCGCAGCGACGCGTTCAAGAGCGTGGTGAGCTGCAGATTGGCGGCCTGGATCGATCCGACGCTTTGATAGAACCGCAGCGCGTCCTTGATCCGGTACCGCGCGAAGGCGTCAACCACCAGCCGCTTCTGGTCGGAAGCGATCACTTCCTGCGAGGGGTTTTCCAGATCGAGAATCCGCTTGTCGATCGGGATCACCGTGTCGATGAACGGCGCCTTGAAGTGCAGGCCGGGTTCGGTGACCGGCGCGCGCGGCTCGCCAAGCCGAACCACCAACACCTGTTCGGTCATGCCGACGGTGAATACCGAGCTGTAGCCGATGATCAGAACGATCAGCAGAACCAGGATGGCCATGATGCCTGTGACGGGCGATCTCATCGTGAACCTCCGCCCGAGTTCTGCGGCGAGGCACCGGAGGCGGCCGGTGCGCGGCGCGGCGAGAGTTCATTGAGCGGCAGATAGGGCATGACGCCCTGGCCGGCGGCGCCGCCGTCGAATATCAGCTTCTCGGAACTGCCCAGGATGCGCTCCATGGTTTCAAGATAGAGCCGCTCGCGGGTGACGTCGGGCGCCTTCTTGTATTCCTCGTAGACCTTCAGGAAGCGCGAGCTCTGGCCCTTGGCCTCGGCGACCGCCTGCTGCTTATAGCCTTCGGCGGCTTGCGTGATCTGCGCGGAGCGGCCGCGCGCGGCGGGCACCACCTGGTTGGCATAGGTCTGCGCCTCGTTCTGCTTGCGCTCGAGGTCGGCACGTGCCGCCTGCACATCGCGGAAAGAATCGATCACCTGCGCGGGCGGATCGACCTTCTGCATCTGCACCTGGGCGATCTGGATTCCCGAACCATAGCCATCGAGGGTCTTCTGCATCAATTCCTGCACCGTGCTTTCGGTCTGCGTGCGCGCCCCGGTGAGGATCGGCTGGATTTCAGAGCGACCGATCACCTCGCGCATCGCGCTCTCGGCCACCGCCTTCACGGTGCCCGCGGGATTTTGGATATTGAAGAGATAGTCGGCGACGCCGTTCGGCTTGATCCGCCACAGCACCGTGAAATCCACATCGACGATGTTCTCGTCGCCGGTCAGCATCAGGCTCTCCTCCGGCACGTCTCGTATCGAGCGGCCGCGCCGCGCCGGATCGTCGATCACGGTCATGCCGATGGAGAGCGTGTTGACGCGCAAGGCCTGGGGCAACAGCACGCGTTCGATTGGATAAGGCAGATGATAGTTGAGGCCGGGCTGGGCATCGCGCTGATACTTGCCGAAGCGCAGCACCACGCCAAGTTCTTCGGACTGCACGCGATAGAAGCCGGACAATCCCCAAATCACCGCGACAACCAGAAGCACCAGCACAATGCCGACACCGCTGAAATGGCCGCCTGGCAATAGTTGCTGCAGCCGGTCCTGACCGCGGCGCAGCAGATCCTCAAGGTCAGGCGGTCTTGGTCCCGACGATTGCGGGCCCGAGCCCCAGGGTCCCTTGGGACCGGAGTCCCAGGGACCTCCGCCTTGATTCTTCCACGCCATCCAGGATCTCCTTAAAGCGGCGCCTATTCGTGGCTACCTTATAGGGGACGGCTCCGGCCCTTACAACGCACGCATCGGCCTCGCACGAGCTAAGCTAGAACGGCCGATTGTCAATGCGGCGATTGGCACGCGGTTAATGTGCAGCCCGGCGGCGATACGTCACATAGGAAAAGCCAACACTATCGTCGGCCCCAGGCGAGTGGTCGGTGCGAGCGACTTCCCGCCACTTCGCGCGGTCGACCGGCGGCATCCGCGTGTCGCCCTGGGGTGTTGCGCGAACCTCTGTGATTTCCAGGCGATCGGCGATCTCCATCCACTGCGCGTAGATCTCCGCGCCGCCGATCACGGCGATTTCGCTGGTCCCTCGCCGCAACGCATCGCCCCTTGCGACCTGCTGCGTCGCCGCCAATGACGGGGTCACGATTGCGCCAGGCGCCCGGAAGTCCTGATCGCGGGTCATCACGATGTTGGTACGATGGGGCAGCGGCCGGCGCAGCGAGACGAAGGTCTTGCGGCCCATCACAACAGGCTTTCCGATCGTCAGTGACTTGAAGCGTTGCATGTCGGATTTCAGCCGCCACGGAATCGATCCGTTCGCGCCGATGACGCCGTTCTCGGCGACCGCAAGGACGAGCACGATCTCCATCAAATCGTCCTCTCCGCAAGACGCCTAAGCGCCGGCCCCGCGACACGGCAGAGCGTCCATTCATCCATCATGACGGCCCCAAGCGATTTGTAGAACGCAATCGACGGCTCGTTCCAGTCGAGCACCGCCCATTGCAGGCGCGACCAGCCATTCGTCACGCATTCTTTGGCGAGATAGACCAGAAGCGCCTTGCCGATGCCCTTGCCGCGACAGGCGGGCCTCACAAAAAGATCCTCGAGATAAATGCCGTGCCGGCCACTGAAGGTCGAGAAATTGGTGAACCAGACCGCAAAACCGGCGGGCTCGCCGTCCCATTCGGCGATCGCGCAATAGAGCCGCGGGTGGTCGGCGAACAGCGCCTCTGCGATCATGGCTTCGGAGGCTTCGAGCTCGTGCGAAAGCTTCTCATATTCGGCGAGTTCGCGGATGAAGGCGAGCACCAGTCCCGCCTCGTCGGAACGCGCGCGACGGATGTTCAGCGACATCGGCTAAACCGCTACTTCCGCCTTGATATGCGGATGCGGATCGTAGCCTTCCAGAGTGAAATCCTCGAAGCGGAAGGAGAAGATGTCCTTCACCGCCGGATTGATCTTCATCGTCGGCAGGGGGCGCGTCGGCCGGGTGAGTTGCAGCCGCGCCTGCTCCAGATGGTTGGAATAAAGATGAGCATCACCGAGCGAGTGCACGAAGTCACCCGGCTTCAATCCGGTGACCTGCGCCACCATCATGGTCAAGAGCGCGTATGACGCGATATTGAACGGCACGCCCAGGAATACATCCGCCGAGCGCTGATAGAGCTGGCACGACAATTTGCCGTTGGCGACATAGAACTGGAACAGGCAGTGGCACGGCGGCAGCGCCATCTTGTCGACCTCGGCCGGATTCCAGGCGGAAACGATCAGCCGGCGCGAATCCGGATTGCGCTTGATCATCTCCACCACATTGGCGATCTGGTCGATGCTGCGGCCATCGGGCGCGGGCCAGGAGCGCCATTGCGAACCATAGACCGGGCCGAGATCGCCATTGGCATCCGCCCATTCATCCCAGATCGTCACGCCGTGATCGTGGAGATATTTGATGTTGGTCTCGCCCTTGAGAAACCACAGAAGTTCATGGACGATCGACTTCAGCGGCAGCCGCTTGGTCGTCAGCATCGGAAAGCCGGCGGAAAGATTGAACCGCATCTGGTGGCCGAAGATCGACAGCGTCCCGGTGCCGGTGCGGTCATGCTTTTCGGCACCGTCGGCGAGAATCCGCTCAAGCAGATCGTGATACTGGTTCATCGCTGGACGTCAGTTCTTCGCATTGGCGGTTCTTCGAATTTTCACGGGCTCCGGGATCGCGAGAAGCGGCAAAACGCAGTCGCCTGGCCTTCCGACTCGGATCCGGTGGTCCCGCCATTATAACGCGCCAGCCGGCCCGAGGGGGCAAAGCCTTCCGGGTTCCCCACCGAAATCCGCGCCAGCGCCACCGCCCCCTGAGGCAGACCTCTATTTTTTAAGGAGATTGCCCCCTATATTAGGGCTGCCGGCTTGCCGGCTATGGAAATAAATGGCCGTCGAAATAAACCATTCGGACCCGGGGGCAGTACCCGGCGCCTCCACCCAAGCCCGCTCGGTTCCTGACCGGCAAGCGGGTTTCGGCGGGGGCGAAACAGGATCGACGAGGGCGTAAAGGGCGTGTTTTTTCCCGGTATTGTTCCGCCGTTATCGGGCTACTGCAATAGTTGCCAACGACAACTTTGCTCCGGTTGCTCAGGCTGCGTAACGCAGTTTGAAAGACCACTTTAAAGTCCTGACGGGTTAAGCTCCGTCAGGCGGGGTTCGGAGGCACCTGGCAACAGAAGCCTCCACTTTCGTTTTT